>FWPV01003868.1_pt1 | contig 33059 bp, 24 predicted proteins | sample 2228371 | NCBI WGS metagenome assembly FWPV01 (sample SAMEA103939776, study PRJEB20133) | metagenome
AGGCGCTTTGGAGTGCGTCCCCATGAGTGGGGACGCCGCAAGCTAAAGCTCGCGCCACACTGACCGCACCCTGTGGCGCAAGCACTCGTGGAGGCGCTGCAAGCAAGAGTGCTTGCGCTGGCGCGCGAGCGGGCGGCACTTGCAATCGGACCCGGTTTTGAGGGAAGCTGATAAGTTTTCCACCGGAAAAGTAATTTCATGCGGGTTCGAATTCTCTATCACGATCACTGCTTCGACGGCGCTGCCGCGGCTGCGTTCTTTACGCGCTTTCTTGCAGATAAGTTTCATCCTGAGGCCGAGTTCCTCTACACCGGGATGGCGCACAAAGCCTCCCAAATCTTCGAAGAGAGCTTGTTTGACGGCGACGTGAACGCCATCGTCGATTTCAAATACTCCTCCAGCCCCAAACTCACCTGGTGGTTCGACCATCATCAAAGCGCCTTCTTGAGTCAGGAAGACGCCGAGCACTTCTACCGCGACACCAGCGGGCGGAAGACGTTCGATCCTAATTTCCGCTCCTGCACCGGGTTTATCGCCGCAGTCACCGCGGAGAAATTCGGGTACCGCGCGCCGGACTTGGACGAACTCGTCAAGTGGGCGGACATCGTCGACGGCGCTTTATACAAGGACGCCAAGGAGGCGGTGGATTTGGTTGCGCCAGCCATGAAGCTGACCTTGGTCATCGAGAGCGTGAAGGGCTCCGAGCCGGTGCAGCAGATCATCCGCTGGATGTGCCGCATGCCGCTCGACGAGATCATCGAACTGCCGCCCGTGCAGGCTTGGTATCAGCCGTTGTACGAGCGTCATCTGAAGTCTGTGGACATCATTCGCAAGGAAGCCGTCGCCAGCAACGGCGTCGTCTTCTTCGACCTGACCGGTTACGATCTGGAAGGCTATAACAAATTCATCCCTTATTACCTCTATCCGGACTCGCTCTACACCGTGTCGGTGAGTATCTCGAGCTTCCGCACGAAGGTGTCCGTGGGCTCGAACCCGTGGGCGCCCGCGCCGCTGAAGCACAACTTGGCGAGCATCTGCGAACGCTACGGCGGCGGGGGGCATCCCCGGGTGGGCGCAATCAGCTTCGAAAAAACAGCCATAGCGGACGCGCAGCGGGTGGCGAAGGAGATCGCCGAAGAACTGAAGCAGTGAAGGTCCGCCTAACGCGGCGGCAGCGGCGGCATCACGGAACCTCCCAAGCCGGCGTATGTGTCGCGGACTTTGATCACCTTGTTTCCGTGGAACGTCACAAAGGTGATCTTGCCGGGCGGTTTGCCGTAGATCCAATCTTCCAGTTCGAAGCCGTCCTTGGTCTCGCGCACCTTGTGCTCCGGGCGTCCGAGCGCCAGGATCACCTGCTCGCGATCCATGCCCTCGATGGCGCGTTTCTCTTTGATCGCGGCTTTTACCGGCTCCGGCAGGCTTTCGACGTAACTTTCGGTCACGCTGCGCCTTTCGAAGTCCATGACCGGCGAAAGCAGCTTCTTGATCTCGGCTGCCTTCAATGGCGGGACGGGTCCGTCAAACTTCAGTTCCAGGGTGGTGCCGCCGGGCGCTACCGATTGATTTGTGGAAATCGGGCGCGTCGTGCCCCCGACGCCCACTTGCACGCCCTCGTACCACTTGCGTCCGCCCCGAAACCCGCCATTGATCTCGAAGATCAGCCGGTTGCCGGCGATTTCCACCTTGGTCACCTGAACCAGGTCGCCCTTGCGCGCCGCAGGCCCGTGTTCTTTGCCGGCGGCTTCCCACTGCGCCTTGTCCCACGCGCCGGCGGATGTAATGGTGAGCGCCTTTTTCGAGCGCGGCAGCGGCACTTTTACGGTAGCGTACTCAGCCGTCAGACCGCGAATGATCTCCACCCGTTCGGAAGGGGTCAGCTTCTCGGCATGAATGGGCGGCAGCAATGCGAACGCCAGGAGCAGGGGAAGAAGAAGCCTCATGTCTCATCCTCCTGTGGTTGGCGAAGCAGCCAGGCGCGCTGATGGCGGATGGGACCGCGGAACAGGAAGAACATGACGGGGATGATCGCCAGCGATGTCAGCAACCCGCCCTCGGGTCCATAGTCGCCGCCGCTCCACAACTGCCCCGCAGACCAGCGCATGGCATAGCCCCCTGCTACCATCTTAAATCCGCTGAGGTTCGCGCCGAACAGGGGCAGTGTCCAGTTCCAGCCGAAATGCAGCCCGATGGGCAGCCACAGGTCGCCGCTGCGCAGGAACGCGACGCCAAACACCACCCCCCAGGCGATGGTGTTGAAGATTCCCAAGGCTGTGGCGTTGCTGTTTCCGGCGTGAGCCAAGCCGAACACCACGCTAATGGGCAGGATGGTGGCGTATGGCCCCAAATTCTTTACCAGGACTTGAAAACCGTAGCCGCGGAAAAGCATCTCTTCGCCGATGGCGCCGAACAGAAGGAGAAGGCTGACAAACAGAAACGAAGGCCAGTGGAAAGCGCTCTCAGGCGTCCACTCGATCCGCGCCGCTCCGGTGGCCAAAGGCGGCGCAAGCACCAGCAAAGCAGCGCCCACTCCTGCCGCCGCGCCGGCGGCGAGATTGCGCCTCGACTCCGGCGTCCACCCCAATCCGATATCGGAGAGCCGTCCCCGCTCCCAGATCCGCACTGCGACTGCGTTAGCCACCGCCGCCGCAGCAAACGTGCCGAGCGCCGCCGCCGCCAGATAACCGCCAAGCGGCATAATCAGCGCCGCGAACACATTCAAGCCGGCGTAGCCCAGGAACGCGAAGACTCCCACGCGCAGGACAACTCCCCATTTCGTGCTTGGCTTTGTTCCCGGATCCATCTGGTTTCACCCCGACTATACCGCAGCCCGCAGGCGGGGAGATAGAATGGCGAAGAATTGGAGCAACTCATGACTCGAAACCGCTTACTCTTTTCGTTTGCCCTCGCCGGCGCCGCCGTCCTCCTAGCCGGCTTCCAAATGGCTCCGAAGCCGCAAACCGCACCGGATCCCGTGGTCGCGGGATTCTGGAAGACGACTGAATCTTCGGCGGCGGACGCCGTGGATCAGATCGTCGGACAACGCGGCTTCATGACCCACGACATGCGTCCCCGCATTCCCGGCAAGATCGTGGGACGCGCCGCCACGGCGCTGCTGCGGCAAACCACGCCGGACAAAGCCACCCCAACGCTCAGCGCCAAGCATTCGGTGGAGATGATCGATAACGCCAAGCCCGGCGAAGTCGCCGTGATCGTCCTCGAAAATGGCTTGGATGTGGCGGGGCTCGGCGGGTTGATGGGAACCACCGCGAAAGCCCGGGGGCTTGCGGGAGTGGTGATCGACGGCGGCGTGCGGGATCTTGAAGAGCTGCGCCGTCTGAAGCTTCCGGTCTACTCCCGCAGCGTCGTTCCCTCCACCACAGTGGGGCGTTGGGCTTCCGTGGGCAACAACATTCCGGTGCAGTGCGCCGGCGTCACCGTGCGCCCCGGGGATCTCATCATCGCCGGAGAGGACGGCGTGACGGTGGTCCCCAAGGAGAGGGAGGCAGAGGTGCTGAAACGCGCTCTCGAAATTGACGAGCGGGAGAGCAAGATGATCCCGCACATCCTCAAGGAGAAGTCGCTTAGCAAAGTCATCCAGATGTTCAATCGCATCTGAGAAGCGCCTTGCGGTATCATTGGTGCGAATTGGAGAACTACCGATGAGGCTTTCCCGTCTACTCTGTTCTGTTCTGCTCGCCGCCGGCATTTCCGGACTTCTGCATTCCCAACCGCAAGCTCAGGCGCCCAAGCCCGCCAAGAAGAAAAAGCTGCTATGCATCGGACAAGTGAAGGGCTTCCAACACGATTCCGTGTCGCACGGGCTCGCCATGTTGTGGAAGCTCGGGCAGGAGTCGGGGATATACGATACCTACATTCGAACCGACTGCCAGTTGATCACCAAGAAGAAGCTCACCGGCAACGCCAAGAACCTGGATTTCTTCGACGCCATCGTCTTTTTCACTACCGGCGAATTGGATATGGACGAGTCCCAAAAAGCCGACCTTCTGGCGTTCATTCGGGATGACGGCAAGGGCTTTGTCGGCGTTCACACCGCGCCGGATACTTTCTACAAGTGGCCGGAATGGGGCGAGATGGTGGGCGGCTACTTTGACGGGCACCCGTGGAACACGTTCCAGGCGCCCATCATTGTGGAAGACCCGAACTCGCCCATGACCAGACACTTCCCCAAAGAGATCACCGTGCTCGACGAAATTTACCAGGTACGGGACTTTTCGCGCTCCAAGGTCCGCGTCCTGATGCGCTTGGATGAGACCAAGCTGGATATGACGAAGAAGGGCATCAAGCGTCAGGACAAGGATTTCGCCGTCACGTGGATTCGCAACTACGGCAAAGGCCGCGTCTTCTACTCGTCGCTGGGCCACACCTTCGAAGCCTGGGACCGCCCGGATGTCCAGAAGATGTATCTCGAAGCCGTCAAATGGGCCATGGGCCTGACTCAGGCGGACGCCACCCCGCGCCCGCGACCGGCGAACTAGAGCCATGCGCGCATTATTCGCATTTGCAGCGCTCTGTTGCGGAGCCGCGGCTTGGCCGGCCGAAGTGTATCGCTACGGCCGGTTCGAACAGGCGCTCACCGCTCCGCAAGACTATGCCGACCCGCTGAAAGACGTAAGGGTCGAAGTGGAGTTCTCCGGTCCCAAGAAGGAGCGTGTCCGCGCGCCGGCTTTTTGGGATGGCGGGCGTACGTGGCGCGTGCGCTTCTCCCCCGAACGCGAAGGCGACTGGAGCTTCCGGGTTCTAACCGCGGGTTTCACCCCGGCTCAGGGGCGCTTCCGGGTCCAAGTCTACCGGGGTCCGAATGAGCTCTTGCGGCGCGGCGCTCCGCGGGTGTCCCCGAACCGCCGCTACTTTGTACACGCCGACGGCACGCCCTGGTTCTGGCTGGCGGACACGGCTTGGAACGGCGCTCTGATCTCGACTGACGTCGAATGGCGCGAGTACTTGGCCAACCGCGCCGCCAAGAAGTTCACCGCCGTGCAGTTCGTCACCACGCAGTGGCGCGCCGGGCGGGCGGATGAACTCGGGCAAACCGCTTTCGGCGTGCAGGATGGCCGGCTCACCGTGAATCCGGCTTTCTTCCAACGGATGGACAGGAAGTTCGAGGCAGTCGCCGAGCGCGGTTTGGTGTCCGTTCCGGTGATGCTCTGGGCTCTGACGTCCAAAGACAAGGAAAGCCCCGGCGCGACGCTGCCCACCGATCAAGCGGCTTTGCTCGCGTCTTACATCGCCGCCCGCTATGACGCCTTCCCGGTCATGTGGCTGATCGGCGGCGACGGGAACTACCTGGGAAAGAATGCCGAGCGCTGGAAGACGATCGGCCGAGCGGTTTTCCCTGAAGGCAGACCGCGCCGCCCCGCAACTCTCCATCCAGGCGGGAGGCAAGATCCTTGGCCGGAACTAAAGGACGAACCGTGGCTCGACTTCCTGATGTATCAAACCGGGCACGGGTCGGACGCGAAGAAGTGGCGGTGGCATGCCCTCGAAGGTTTAGCGAAAGCGTGGAAACTCGAGCCTCCCCGCCCGGTCATCGACGGAGAGCCGAACTACGAAGGGCACATCTCTTACAACAAGGAAAAGATCGGCGATTACGCCGTGCGCCGCGCCGCATACTACAGCCTCCTCGTTGCTCCCACGGCGGGCGTCACCTATGGAGCGCACGGGATTTGGCCTTGGATGCGCAAGGCGGACGTCCCGTTGGATCACCCGCGCAGCGGCGTCGCCGAGCCGTGGCGGGACTGTCTCGGCTATCCGGGCGCCAACCAAATGCGGGTGATGCGGGACATTCTGGATTCGCTCCCGTGGTGGCGCCTCCGGCCGGATCGCAGCTTGCTCGGAGACAACCCGGTGGACGGAGAATTCACCAACTACATCGTCGCGGCGAGTTCAGAGAGGGGTGAAGTTGCTCTCCTATATCTGCCGAAAAACGAGACAGTGAAGCTGGACCTCGCCGGAAAGAAAAAGCCCGCGCAGGCCGTTTGGATCAATCCGCGCACCGGCGAGCGGAAGCCCGCTTCCAAAGTGTCCGGCGCGGCGGAACTCAAGACGCCGGACGCTCAGGACTGGCTGCTGCTCCTCGATTGGCGTTGACGCCGGGACCATTCGGAGGCGGCTAGCAGGAACGCCGCCGCTGCCGCCGCCACCGGCCAGAGCATATAGCGGTAGTCGCACGTGCTTGCCAGTGCGCACATTGCGCCCGCGGTGAGCAAACCGCTCCACGCTGTCGCGGCGATCAAGACGTGGGTCCGCAAGAGGACCGCCGCGGCGCCGAGGAGAAGGACGTAGATCCAGACTTGATAGAGCGGCGTATTGCGGGAATGATAGTTCAGCCACCGGTCGAGGAGCCGGCTTCTCCAGTCCGGCGCCCACGCAACGCCCAGCGTGTTAGGGACGATGCCGGTGTGCACGGGCGACCACGCGTACTCCGGCTTCAGCACCAACAGGCGTTCCGCGATGGCCGCGCGATGAGCGATCCACGCGCCCGGGTGCGCGCGCACCGCCGTGAGCCACGCCCGGGAGATCTCGCCTGCGTCCACCCGCTGGGCGTCGATGCGCAGGTGCGGTTCCGCCGGAAGTCCGAAGACTTCCCGGTGCGCCGCTGAGAAGGTTGGGTCCATCTGATGCGGAACGTGGATGCGGCGCAGCGTGTCCAGAGTGAGCCCTTGCGACGCAAGGAATCCGGGCGGGAAAAAGTCCTGGTTTGCCCGCAGAGAAACGCCCGCTACGTCATGCGCCAGCCCCAGCCGCCAGAGCTTCGGATCCGGAATGCCCGGCGGCTGGGTCAGCAGGCGCGAAGCGGCGGTGAACGGCGCGAGCAGCGCCAGAAACACCGGCCAGGCCCGCCGGCGGCCGCGAGCGATGATGCGCGCCGCCGGCCAGAGCAGCGGCGCGGCCGCCAAAATCCCGTTATGGCGCAGCCCGGACGCCAGGAGCAGGAAGCCCAGCCCCGGCCATGCGCGCCCGCGCGCCAGCCATCCCACGGCTACAAGCAGCGCCGCGAACATCCAGACGTCTTTCCATACCACGCCGCTCATGCCGGCAAGCGGCGGCAGGAGCCCTACGGCCAGCCACGGCGCCGAGGGACTCAGCAGCGCGATTCCGAGCCAGTAAAGACCGGCTTGGATCGCCAGCATGCCGCCCGGTCCCGGAATGACTTTGTCGCTCGCCCGCCAAATGAGGCTGAGCAGCGGAGGGTGCCCCGTGTCGCGTATGCCGTGCCGCGCCTGCTCAAGCTGAACCACGGAGTCCACCGACATGTACCCGGGCCAGAAGAGAGCGATGGCGCCGAGCGCAGCCGCCGCGGCCAGGATCGCTTTCAGCACGGCGCATTCAACACGGGCGAGCCGTAGTAGTCCCGGAGAATGCTCGCATACGAAGCGCCGATGACGGCGGGGGGCGGCTCACCCGCATGGCGCCCGGCCTCGATCAGCGCCGCGACGCACTCCGCCGGATCGCGCGTGAATTTGACTAAGCGCCCGTACCCCGTTTCCCGGATCCGTTCGGCGATGGCGCCCATGTCGAAAGCCACCGGGAAAAGCCCCGCCGCCAGAGCCACGCTCAGCACAAAGGAGTACGTCTCCGGCCACACCGCCGGGAAAAAGGCGATCGAAACCCTCTGCTCGCGTATGCGGTCGAACACTTCGCTCTCCGCGTAGGGACCAGTGACGCTCACGTTCGCCAAGCCGCGCAGTTCTTGCGGACGGCACACGTGACCGATCACGACGAACTCGATCGGGATGCGGCGTTCCCACGCATGACGCGCGCAAGCGGTCAGGATGTCGAAACCCTTGTGCGGTCCGATGGCGCCGATGACGGCCACTCGCAGCTTGTTTCCCGACGGCGCCGCCAGGGACTCTTTTTGGACCGGCGTGGTCTCCGGATGGGGCTGCGCCTCCAGCCGGGCGCTCGGGAAGTAACGGCGGATTCTCTCTAACGTGTCGCGGCTCGGGCAGATCACGCGGCTCGCGCCGGCGGCGAGTTCCGCCGAAGCTTTCCGCAAGGCAGCCACGGAGCCCCCGCTGCGGAACCAGCCTGCGAGCACCGGGTGCGATCCGTTTAACCGCAGGCACTTTTCGCAGCCCTCGAGCGGCGGCTCGCCGCAATAGACGCCGCTTTCGTCGATCAGCGTCGTTTGGGGGCAGATCCAGCTATAGTCGTGCACTGTGAGGTAGTAGGGCTTGCCCAACTCCTCTGGCAACCTCGAAAGCGCCGGATGCCCGGCGTGGTGCAGATGCACGAACGAGAGATTCAAGCGCCGCAACAGCGACAGCAGCGCCTCCCATTCGTCCTCCAGACCGTAAATCAAATTGGGGAACAAACGGTCATCCAGGGCTGTGAGCGCCGCCCGCCGCCCGTCAATGGTTTCCAACAGCAGAGACGAGCAGCCTTCGGCTTTCAGCGCTTGCGACAGCTCAATGACATTGCGCCGGCTGCCGCCTTCGAGGCGCCCCGAAACGTGCAGCGCCACGGGGCGGGGGTCAGCCGCCAGGCGCTCGGCGTCCAGATTGCGGCGCCACGGCAATAGCGGATCGCGGCGCAAGAACTCCATCACCAGCCCTTCGTATTCGGGATACCGTTGCCCCAGCCTCGCCAGGTTCTTACGGATCAAGTCAGCGCTTTCGGCGCCGAATGAAGCGCTGCCGGCGTGGCCCACGAACACGTCCGGCGCTGCGACGTTGCGCCACCCTAAGGCGCGTGCGCGCAGGCAGAAGTCGTTCTCCTCCGCATAGCCGCGCTCCCAGTGCTGTTCGTCGAATGCGCCCACTTCAGCCAGGCAATCGCGGCGCATGTACATGCAAAAGCCGACGGCGCTCGGCAAGTCCGGCGCTGCGCCCCCGTTTAGCCGCTCGCAAAGCCTGTCCAACTCAGCCAAATCCTCAGGCGAGGGCAACGGGGCGGGCTTGTCCGGGTGCGGGTAGCTGAGAATCGTGGCGTTATTGGAAAACGGGGTGACGGTACCGATAGCCGGATGGCTGTAGGCAGTCCGGCGGAGCCTGCCGAGCCAGTCGCCGTGAACCACGGTGTCGGAGTTCAGCAAGACGACGTCGCGGCGCGGGTGCAGCCGGAACGCCCGGTTCGCCGTGCGCACAAATCCGAGGTTCTGGCGGTTCAGCATGACCGTGAACCCGTACTGACGTGCCGCGCGAATCACCTCTTCATAAGCAGCCACATCGCTGTCATCGATGATTACGGTGACCTCGCAGGGCGCCGAAACCCTCGCAGCCGCGAGGCTTTCCAGACAGCGCAGCGTCTCCGCCTGCCCCCGGTAAACCGGCACCACGACATCCACCAAGTCATCCCGGGCGGTCTCCGGAAAGGGATTTTCAGAAGCTGCCGTCGCGCGCTCTTCCGGAATGGCGACCCAACCGGAAGGCGGTAGCTTGCGGACGGCTTCAGGCAAAACCGCGCGCCGCAGGTAGTCCGCCGCGTGGGGTGTGAGGCGCGGCATGGCGGCGCCCTCTCCGGCTTCACTTTGACGGCAAGCGTTCAACGCTGCATGAAAAGCCTCGATCTCGCTTCGGAGGGCGGCGGCGTCAACCAACCGCCTCGGGCTGCCCGGCAAGTGGACGTCAGCGCCCGACAACTTGGCGCTCACCACGAAGCCCGGAGCCTTCCGCGTCCAATCGGGCAGCTTCACGCGGAACGCCGCCACTCCCTCTCCCTTTCCTGCCTGCGCGAGGTCTGCGCGGTATTCGAACTCCGACGCTGTGGCGACGAATTCCTGATTCACCCAGATGTCGACCGCCAAACGGCTCCGCGGATTCGTGCAGTTCCAGATCCAGCCGTGGACCTCGCCGTCGAACACCCCATCCAGGCAGCCCTCGAAAGCGAGTTGAAACTGCCGCGGACTGTGGTCGAGTTCGAACCCGGACGCCGCCACCCGGGCGCGCACCTCGTGCAATCGCCCGTCCAGGATCCGCGCGGGGAGATCGAAACGGAACCCGTGATTCCCGCCGCCAATGCCGGCTTGTCTTAAGTCGGCGCGCAATTCGGCTGCGGTGATGACCGCTTCCACGCGCCCATCGACTTCGATCTCGATCTCCTGCGCTACGTCCGGGTGGTAGGGGTCCCATGCCCAGCCGGTGAGCGTAACGCCTGCCGGTTCGTCCAATGCGCCCAGACAGGACGGGCGCAGCAAGCGCGGGCTGTGGTCCAGCTCCACGCCCGAATGCTTGAAGCGGGCGTGGATTACATGCTCGCGCCCGTCGAGGAGTTCGCGCGGCAATTCGAACTCGAAGCCGTGGGTCCCGTCGCCAATGCCGGCTTGTTTCAGGTCCGGGCGGAACAGGGATGCGGTAGCTTCGCCGAGGCGGCGCTTGGCGGAGATGAACTCCACCACAAGCTTCTCCTCCGGGCGGGACGGACGCCAAGCCCACCCGCGCAGGCGGACCCCGCGGATTTCCTCCAGGTGGCCTTGACATTCCGGGCCACGAGCCAGGGAAGCGGCGGCCGAGAGCGCTCTGGAAAGAAAATTGCCCCGCATCACGAAAAACATAGCAGGGATCGCCGCCGGCTGTCAGCGGCGGTCATCCGAGCAAGTCCAATGCTGTTTGGAGCTCGCTGCGGGTGTGCAGGTCGCCCGTCCGTGTGCACAGTTCGATGCCGTCCCGATAGACGGCGCGTGCGCCTTCGATGTCGCCCAGCCGCTCGAGCGCTTGGCCGCAGTGGTAATAAGCCGCCACATAGTCCGGGTTCCGGTTCAGGAGTTCCCGGAATTCCGCCACCGCCTCCTCGTAGTTCTCCTCCCGGACGTGCTCCATGGCGATGCCGTATCGGAGGAAAGAATCGTTCGGGTTCTGGCTGAGCAACTGCTTCAAAGTTTCCAGACGAGGGTTGGCCATATCTGCTCGGCTTCTGCATGCTAGTATAGCCCTCGTGGCGTGCCCGTTCTTCCGCCCGGGAATCCCGCTTGAGGATTGTCCCTCTCATCCCCGCGCGCCGCTCGGGCGGCTTTACGACGGCATTTGCCTCGTGCGCGGCGGCCGGCCGGATGATCCGGTGCTCCGTGAGTACTGCAACTTCGGCTACGCGCGCGGGCGGTGCCCGTCGTTTCCGGAGCGCGCCCCGAACGGCGCGCACCGCTTCACTGCCTGGGAGGAGGACGGAAGGCTGCGGGTGATTTGGATCGTTGAGCGGGATTACGGACCGGCGCAGCACGGGGAATTCACATGGCGCCCGGACGCGGACCCGCCTTCGGGAGCGGCGCCGGAGGAGATCTTGACGCAAGGCTGCGCGTTCGCCCGGTGGGCTTGGCGGCGGGCGCACGGCGGGGGAAGGCGATGACCAAAGAACTGCAAGGCAAACCCGTTCGTGAATCGGTTTCCGAGTATTCGGAGCTGGCTCTTCCTATTGACGCGAACCCTCTGGGCAACCTGCTCGGCGGCAAGGTCATGCACTTAGTGGATTTGGCCGGCTCTTTGGCCGCCGTCCGGCATTCGCGGCGCCCGTGCGTCACGGCGTCGATTGACCACATGAGCTTTCTGTATCCGGTCCACATCGGGCAGCTCATCGTGCTCAAATCTTCGGTGAACCGCGTCTTCCACACCTCCATGGAGGTGGGAGTGAAAGTGTTCGTGGAAGACATGACGACGGGCGAGGTGAAGCACACGTCTTTGGCTTACCTCACCTTCGTAGCGCTAGACGCTCAGGGGCGCCCCACGCGCATCCCCCCGGTGATTCCGGAGACGCCTGACGAAATCCGGCGTTACGAAGAAGCCGCCCGCCGGCGCGAGCTCCGCCTCGCCCGCGTCCCCAAGAGCGGGGACGCGGCAAGCTGAAGCTCGCGCCACGGGGCTAGTGCTGGTTTTCCATGTTGTAATAGAACAAGTGGAAGAGGAGGTCCTTGGTAAGGCGTACGATGCCCGCTTGGTGCGGCGTCTGATCACGTACTTGCGGCCTTACCGGTGGCAGGTGGCCGTCTCGCTCGTTCTGCTGGTGACCAACTCCCTGCTTCAAGTAGCGGGTCCGCTCCTCACCAAGCTTGCGGTGGACCGGTATCTCGCCCCTCCGCCGGTCCCGGTTTCCACTCCGCTGGACCCGTTTCTGTCCGCGAATCCCCTCACCGGGCTGGCCCAAATCTCGTTGCTGTACCTCGGCGTGCTCGTGGTTGCGTTTCTGCTCGATTTCGCCCAAACCTACGTCATGAACTGGACCGGTCAGATGGCCATGTTCGACATGCGGCGGCAGCTTATGGGGCGGCTTCAGGAGCTCGACATCGCATTCTTCGACAAGAATCCGGCGGGACGGCTGGTGACGCGCGTCACCACCGACGTTGACGTCCTGAACGAGCTTTTCACCTCCGGCTTGGTCACCATCGCCGGCGACTTGCTGATGCTCAGCTTTGTGCTCGTGGCCATGTTCCGGCTGAGCCCCGGCATGACGCTCATCCTGCTCGCCGTGCTGCCCGCCGTGGTGTTCGTGACGGTCCTTTTCCGCCGGAGCGTTCTCGAAAGCAACCGGCGCATCCGCGTGGCCATCGCGCGGATCAACGCCTACTTGCAGGAGCACGTGAACGGCATCGCCGTGTTGCAGCTATTCAACCGGGAACAGACCAGCGCGCGGGAATTCGAAGAGATCAACCGCGAGCATATGCTCGCCTTCAAGAAAGCCATTTTCGCTTACGGGTGGTTTTACCCGGTGGTCGAGTTTCTGAGCGTCTTGGGTTTGGCCCTCTTGCTCGGATACGGGGGATGGCGCGTGGACGCGGGCGCGCTTACGCTCGGCTCCCTGGTGGCTTTCTTCCAATACGGCATCCGCTTCTTCCGCCCGATTCAGGACTTGAGCGAAAAGTACAACATCCTCCAGTCCGCCATGGCTGCCGCGGAGCGGATCTTTAAACTTCTCGACACAGAGCCCGCCATTCAGCCGCCCGCCGCGCCGCGCCGTTTCCCCGAAGCGCCCGCAGCCATCGAGTTCGAAAACGTCTGGTTCGCTTACAGCGGCGAGGAGTGGGTCCTGCGGGACGTCAGCTTCCGCATCGCGCCCGGTGAAACCATCGCCGTGGTAGGGCACACCGGGGCGGGGAAGACCACCCTTATCAACCTCCTGCTGCGTTTCTATGACGTCCAGCGGGGCGCGGTTCGAGTTGGCGGCATCGACGTGCGTGAGTTCGACCCTCGCGACCTGCGGCGCCACTTTGGAGTGGTTCTGCAAGATCCGTACATCTTCACCGGCACGATCGAGCAGAATATCCGGCTGGGCGTCGAATCCATCACCGAACAGCAGTTGCTCGCCGCCGTCGAGCAGGTGAACCTGCACGACTTCATCGAATCGCTGCCGCACGGCTTCGCACAGCCGGTGCGCGAGCGCGGCGACGGGCTTTCCACCGGCCAGAAGCAGCTCATCAACTTCGCCCGCGCGCTCGCCCAAAACCCGCGTTACCTGATTCTCGACGAGGCGACTTCGAGCGTCGACACCGAAACCGAGCACAAAGTACGCGACGCCCTGGCGCGGATGGTGGAGGGCAGGACCTCGATCATCATCGCCCACCGCTTGTCGACGATTCAGCGCGCGGACCGCATCCTGGTGATGCATAAAGGCAGGCTGCGCGAATCGGGCGCGCACCAGGAGCTGCTGGCGTTGCGGGGCATCTACTGGAAACTCTACCAGCTTCAGTACAAGGACCAGGAAGCCCGGCTGATGCGGTGATAAGATCGCATCAGTATGCCCACCAAGATCGCAATGATCGGCGCCGGAAGCATTGTCTTTTGCAAAACGCTGATGAGCGACATTATGGCCACCGAGGCGCTGGCCGGAAGTGAATTCGCTTTGATGAGCCGCACGCCGGAAAAGCTCCGCCGCATGGAGGAATTCGGGCGGCGTATGCTCAGCGACAACGGGTTGCCGGGCAGCGTTTGGTCCACGCTGGACCGCCGCGAAGCCATCCGGGACGCCGATTTCGTCGTGGTGATGATTCAGGTCGGCGGCGTCGAGGCTTTCGAGCACGACTACAAGATCCCGCTGAAATACGGCGTGGACCAGTGCGTGGCGGACTCGATGGGTCCGGGAGGCGTTTTCCGCGGATTGCGCACCATTCCGGTCCTGGTCGACATCGCCCGGGATATGGCTGAGCTGGCGCGCCCCGGCGCCATCATGCTGCAATACGCCAACCCCATGGCGGCGAACTGCCTCGCATTGGGCAAGGCCACCCAGGTCTCATTTGTCGGTCTCTGCCATGGCGTGCAGACCACGCTCGACCTCATTGCCCGCTACTGCGGCGTGCCCAAAGAAGAGATCACCTACGTGTGCGGCGGCATCAACCACATGGACTGGTTCCTGCGGCTCGAACACCGCGGGCGTGACCTCTATCCCATCTTGCGCGAAGTTTTCGAGAAGCCCGAGTATTACAAGAATGAAAAGGTCCGCGGCGAAGTGTTCCGCCATTTTGGCTACTTCATGACCGAAAGCACGGGACACCTGAGCGAGTACGTGCCATGGTTCCGCAAGAACAAAAAAGCGCTCGATCTCTACTGCGATGAGCCGAGCTTCGGCGGCGAAAGCGGCGCCTACTATACCTGGTGCAAAACGATCGCGGAGAAATACGCCGAACAGGACCCGCTCGAGTTTGAATCCACGCGGATCGGGCGGCGCAGCGTGGAGTACTGCTCTTACATCATCGAAGCCGTGGCCACCGGCAAGCCGTTCCGCTTCATGGGCAACGTGCGCAACGACGGCTACATCACCAATCTGCCCCGCGGCTGTTGCGTAGAGGTGCCCACCTTCGCCGACGACGCCGGGCTGCATCCCACTGTGGTCGGAGATTTGCCGCCGCAGTGCGCCGCCTTGTGCATGACCAACATTAACTGCCAGATTCTGGCTGCCGAAGCCGCTCTGGAAGCCGATCCTGAGCGCATCGTTCAAGCCGTAGCCATGGATCCCCTGGCGGGCGCTGTCTGCACCCTCAATGAGATCCGGGAGATGTGTTCGGAAATGCTGGAAGCCGGGCGCCGCTGGCTGCCCCAGTTCGAAGGCAAACGCATCGCCCCGCGCCCGGTGATCAGCATCCCACCCGGTTGCAAGCCCGTGGAAGTGCCGCTCGACCCGGCTCTAGCCATCGGCAAACGCTTTTCGACGCTGATTCAGCAAGGCGACTGAAACCCTGAGCGGGTGCCGGTTGGGCTGGAACCGCGCGGCGCCGGACAAAATGCGTGGACGCACTTAGTCTCCTATCGCCCGCGGCTTCAGCCTCCAGGTGACCGAAAGCAGCACAATCGCCAGGAGCGAACAAACTACAATCGCCGCAATCGCGGGGGTCCACCCCCAATGCTCGGCGATCCAGCCCAATCCCTTGCCTTGCGCCGTGCGCCCTAAATATCCAAACAGCCCGATGAAGCCCGCCGCGGTGCCCACGGCTTTCTTCGAAGTGAAGTCCAGTCCGGTGACGCCCAGCAGCATCACCGGCGGGTAAATGAAAAAGCCGATCACGCCGAACAGCGCCAGATCGAGCCACAGCATGCCCGGAGGAGCAATCAGGATTCCAATGAACGCTCCCAACACCGGGATCATGCAAAGCAGGCTCACCATGCCGCGGCGTCCGCCCGCTTTATCCGACAGCCAGCCCATGAGCAGGGTGCTGAAGATGCCCGCGAATTCCAGAATTGCCGTGCTGTGCCCGCCCGCTTCGAGCGAGGCGTGTTTGACCTCCTTGAGATACGTCGGACCCCAGTCCAGCATGCTGTAGCGCGCGATGTAGACGAAGAAATTCGCCGCGGCGAAAATCCACAGGTACTTGTTCGTGAGGATGTACTTGAAAAACAGCTCCCTTGTGCCGAGTTCGCGTTCGTGAACCGCGGCGCCGCCGTTGGGATAGTCGTTCTTGTATTCTTCGACCGGCGGCAGCCCGAGCGATTGCGGCGTGTCCCGCAACCGCATCACCAAGTAGAGGGCGCACAGCAGCGCCAGCGCCGCCGGGACATAAAAAGCGTAGCGCCATCCCGCCGCCGCCGTGGCGTAAGCGGCGATCAGTCCGGTGATGCCCCCGCCTACGTTGTGCGCGATGTTCCAGAAGGCGAACACCGTCCCGCGTTCGCGCACGCTGTACCAATGCCCCAGCGAGCGCCCGCACGGTCCCCACCCCATGCCCTGCACGAGTCCGTTGAGCGTCCATAGAAACAGATGAACCGGATAACTCGAACTCGCCCCGAAAACGACGTTGCACAGCGCTGTGAGCACCAGCCCGAGCGGCATGAAGTAACGGGGATTGCTGCGGTCCGACCATGCGCCCATCAGGAACTTGCCGACGCCATACGCGATGGCGGTTAACGCCAGCATGTCGCCGATTTGCCCTTTCGTGTAACCGAGGGCTTGTCCCATCTCCTTGGACACTACCGGCAGGTTGTTTCTGACGATGTAAAAGAACGCGTAACCGATGAACGTGGCTTCGAGAATCTGCCAGCGGAACTTCGGGTAAAGCCGCCGGATTTCTTCTTCCGTGCGGCGCGGAAGATGCGGCGCCGGTTTAAGGAACGCGAATAGAGAGCTCATGAATCGTTATGCAGGCTGTTGTTGCGTCAAACAGTGCAACGTACCAAAGCCTAGCACAAGATCGACGGCGTGAATGCCCACCACCGTCCGTTTCGGGAAGAGCTCGCCCAGGATCCCCAGCGCTACCCGGTCCTGCGGGTCGTTGAAGGTCGGCACTAGCACGGCGGCGTTCGCTATGTAGAAATTGGCGTAGCTCGCCGGCAGGCGCTCTCCGTCAAAATAGAGCGGCGCGGGCATGGGCAACGCCACCACCTCGGGCTTGGAGCCGTCCTCCAACCGGAGATCCTGAATGCGCTCCCAGTTTTCCGCCAGGGGCTTGTAGTTCACGTCTTTGCGGTTGGTTTCCTTTACCAACACCAGCGTCCGGGGGTTTACGAACCGGCAGATGTCGTCGATGTGACCGTGCGTGTCGTCGCCCGCCGGTCCCCCGCCAAGCCAGAAGACGTTCGATACGCCCAGATATGCCTTAAAAGCAGCTTCGTAGCCCGCCCGGTCCAGTCCCGGATTGCGCACCTGCACTTGGGGGTCAAGGTAGCACTCTTCGGTGGTGATGAGCGTGCCCCGCCCGTTCACCTCGATGCCGCCGCCCTCGATGACGAACGGGCGCCCGTTCCACATGGCGCGGAACAGGGTCTTGCCCAGATACTGGGCCGCCGTTTCCGGAACCTTGCGGTCTTTACGCCAGTCGGAATACTTGGCCCACGCGTTGAAGTGGAAGTGCACGATCGCCGTTTCGCGGCGCCTGCCGCGCCCGCGCGCTACAAAGATCGGACCGCTGTCCCGCGTCCAGCCCCGGTTGGTGGGATGGACGATGAACTCCACCCGCGTAATATCCGCGCCCGCCCGCCTCAAATACGACAAGGCTAGTTCTTGTTGCGCGGGAGAGTTCACCAGGATGCGGACCACCTCTCCCGGCGCAATCTTCCGGACGATCTCGCCGTAAACCCACCGGATCGTGTCGAGCTTGCCCGGCCAGTCCGTCGGGTTGTGCGGCCATCCGAGCCACGTCCCTTCATGCGTTTCCCATTCCGCCGGCATCGCGAAGCCGAGTCCGGCGGGCGTGCGGTCACATTTTGCCATAATCGTATTTTGTCCCATGGCCAAGATGAATAAGACACACCGCCGTTACCGCGAAGACCTGTCCGATATGCCGGACTGGCTCAAAAAGAAAAAGTGTCCCAACCGGGACAAATACCTCTCCGGCAAGCGCATCTTGCCGAAAGGCATCACCGGCAAGGAAAAACTGCCTGACCTCATCGACGAAACATTCCTCGCCTACAACGCCGCGCGCCTCAAGGAAGGCGTGCAATTGTTCGTTGAAAAGATGCTTGAGCCGGATGTGACCATCGGCATGAGCCTTTCGGGCGCGCTCACGCCCGCGGGACTCGGCTGCTCCTGCATCGTCCCGCTCATCAAGGCGGGTTTCGTCGATTGGATCGTTTCCACCGGCGCCAATCTGTACCACGATCTGCACTTCGCCTTGGACTATCCGGTGCGCGTGGGGAGTTTTAAGATGGACGACACCGAGCTGCGCAACAACGATATCGTCCGCATCTATGACGTGCTCATCGGCTACAGCGATTGCCTCATGGCGACGGATGAGATCCTGCGCGGCATCCTGGTGCAGCCGGAATTCCAGAAAGAGATGGGCACGGCGGAGCTGCACTACCTCCTGGGCAGGTACGCCGCCGAGTGGGAGCGCAAAGCCGGGCTGAAGGATGTTTCCGTCCTTGCCGCGGCTTACCGCGCGGGCGTTCCTTGCTACACCTCTTCCCCCGGCGACTCGACGATCGGCATGAACGTCGCCGGCGAGGAACTGCGCGGCAATAAGCTGCGCCTCAACCCCTCGATTGACGTCAATGAGACCACCGCCATCGTGCTTGCCGCCAAGCGATCCGGGGGCAAGAGCGGCGTCGTGCTGTGGGGCGGCGGCAGCCCTAAGAATTTCATGCTTCAAACCGAGCCGCAAATTCAGGAAGTGCTGCGCATTAAGGAATACGGTCAGGACTACTTCCTGCAAGTCACCGACGCGCGCCCCGACACCGGCGGCTTGAGCGGCGCCACCCCGAGCGAAGCGGTCAGTTGGGGCAAAGTCGACCCCAACAGCCTCCCGGACGCCGTCGTGTGCTACACCGACACGACCATCGCCATGCCGCTTCTGACGCATTACGCCCTCGCCAAGCACAAACCCCGCAAGCTTCGGCGGCTGTATCACCGGCGCGAGGAACTCATGAAGGCTCTCCGGCGTGAGTACTTCCGCCACAACAAAGTCAAGATGCTCGACGGTTCCGAGCCCGTCCTCGACTGATGACCAAACGGCGGCTCCAAGAGCTGGCGCGGGAACATGGCACGCCCCTCGTGGTGGTGGACCATGAGATTATCCGCCGCAACTACGCCACGTTCCGGCGCCACCTCCCGCGAGTTCAGGCTTACTATGCCGTGAAGGCCAATCCGGCGCCGGAGATCATCAAGACGCTGTTCGATTTGGGCGCGAGTTTCGACGTCGCCTCGTTCCCGGAATTCCTGCTGGTGTATGAGAACATCAAGCGCTGGCCGGCGAAAAAGCGGCAGGATTTCATCTGGGACAAGATCGTCTATGCCAATCCCATCAAGCCCGCGGAGACCCTCGTCGCGCTCGACCCCTACAAGCCGCTGGTGGTTTATGACAACCTGGACGAGTTACGCAAGATCCGCAAGTACGCTCCGAACGCCGGCTTGGTGCTCCGCCTGCGCGTCCCGAACACCGGCTCGATGGTGGAGCTCTCGTCCAAGTTCGGTTGCGACCCTGGCGAAGCGGCGGAACTCATTAGTGAAGCGTTCCGCATCGGTCTGGTGGTCGAAGGGATCAGCTTTCACGTCGGCAGCCAGTGCACGAATTTCGACAACTTCGTTCAGGCGATCAATATTTCCGCCGCGGTGATCGCCGAAGCCGCCACGCGCGGGCATACGATCAAGATACTGGACATCGGAGGGGGCTTTCCGGTCCCCTACGATTGGTCCGTCCGCCCGTTCAGCGAGCTGGCGGCGAAGATCAACGCCGAAATCGACCGGCTGTTTCCGCCGGACATGCAAATTTTGGCGGAGCCCGGACGTTTTTTGGTCGCCACTGCCGCCACCGCCATCGCCACCGTCATCGGCAAAGCCGTGCGCGACGGCAAGCCCTGCTACTACATCGACGACAGCGTCTATCACACCTATTCGGGCATTATCTTCGATCACTGCCAGTACCAGATCCAGGCTTTCCGTAAGGGCGAAGCGGTGATCTCCTCGGTCTTTGGCCAAACCTGCGACGGGCTGGACACCATCGCTCAATCTGCGGCGCTTCCGCCCCTTGAGATCGGGGACTTGGTCTATGCCGGGCAGATTGGCGCCTACAGCACCGCATCTGCCACATTTTTCAACGGATTTCCGCCCGCCCGAACCATCCACGTGAACCGGTAGTTCCCATCCGAAGTTAGCGCTTGCTATATTAGTGAATGCTAAGTTAGTATGTACTAGCATATGGCTTTGTCTCAAAAAACACGCATGGCGGGGCAGGAGCGCCGGGAGGCGATTATCGAGGCGGCTAAGGAGCTGTTCTCGCAGCGCGGCTTCCGCGGAACCACCACACGGGAACTTGCGGCCGCCGTCGGTGTGACAGAACCCGTTTTATATCAACACTTTCAGACCAAGCAGGAGCTTTACTCCGCGATTATAGATCAGAAGTCGCAGGAGATGGATCATAAGTTTGCCGGTCTTCTGCGGGAAGCCGTCGAAGCCAACGACGATCGCACGTTCTTCCGCACCCTCGCTACGGTGATCATGCGGTGGTACAGCGAAGACACGGCGTATGTCCGGCTGCTTCTTTACAGCGCTCTGGAGGGTCACGAACTGGCTAAGCTCTGCTATGAGCGGCAAGCCATCCGGGCATTCAGAGAAGTGGCGAATTATCTCCGGCGGCGCATGGAAGCCGGAGCGTTGAGGAGCGACGTGGATCCGAGGGTGGTGGCGCGGGCGTTTATCGGCATGGTGGGAGGGTTTGCTCAAGCGACCGTCGTTTTTAAGGCGCCGCTTGAGCCGGGTCAAAGCATTGAACAGGTGTTGGACACGATGGTGGAGATTTTTCTTGCGGGACTTACCCGCGGCGGAGGCAGCAATTCATGAAATTCTATCTGGCAATCATTGCGGCGGCGCTCGCCATGGCGGGTTGCGGGGGCAATAAGCAAGGCGATGCCCAAGCCGCCTCAAAGCCGCCGGAGCCGCCGGTTGTAAAGGTGGCGCTAGCCGAATCACGGACGATCAGCAAGTTCATCTCTGTCACCGGCTCGCTGCAAGCTGATGAAACGGTGGTGGTGACCTCGGAGGTCGCCGGGCGCATCGCCAAGATCTACTACGACTTTGGTCAGCGGGTGCGGCAGGGCGACGTCGTCGCCGAATTGGACAAGCAGGAGTTTCAAATCGCCTTGGATCGCGCCCGGGCGGCGCTGGCGCAGGCGCTTGCGCGGATCGGGCTGAAGCCTGACCAAGAGAATGTGGTTCCTGACAGCACGCCCGCCATCCGGCAAGCCCGAGCGCTGTACGAGGACTCCCGCCAGAAGTATGAGAGCGCCTCGAAGCTGATCAAGACGGGCGACATATCGCAAGACCGTTTCACCGAAATCGAGAAGACCTACTTCGCGCGGAAAGCGGCGCTCGAAGCCGCCGAGTACGAACTGCAAACGCAGCTTGCCACCATCCAGGCGTTGCGCGCTGAAGTCCGGCTGGCGCAAAAGCGGCTGAATGACACGACGTTGAGGGCGCCCTTCGACGGGGCGGTGAGCGCCCGCCACGCCGCCCCGGGACAGTTCATCCGCGACAACACGCCCGTGCTGACGCTGGTGAAATCCCACCCCTTGCGGCTGCGCACGGAAATTCCGGAATCGCACGCCGCCGCGGTGAGGGTTGGAACGCAGCTCATATTCACGACTGACGCTGCGCCGGGCAGGGAATTCCACGCCGTCGTGCGCGAGCTCAATCCGTCTTTGGACCCGCGCGCCCGCTCCCTTACAGCCGAAGCGCGCCTCGTGGAACGCGATGACCGGTTGCGCCCCGGCATGTTCGTTCAGGTCCGTTTGGTGACCGACGGCAACGTGAGGATCGTGACCGTTCCCAAGCGAGCGGTGTATTCGATCGCCGGGTTGAACAAAGTTTTCGTAATCCGGGACGGCAAAGTAGTGGAGTGCCGCATTCCGCCCGGCATGGAGACCGACGGATGGGTGGAGGCGCCGGCGGATTTGGTCCGCCCGGGCGACCAGGTGGCGGTATCCGACCTCGACAAGCTGATCAACGGCGCGGCTGTGCGCGCCGAGCCCGCTGGAAGCCGGGGGTAAGCCGTGCAAAAACTTGCTCAAATCTGCATCCGGCGTCCCGTCTTCGCCACCATGCTCATCCTCTTCCTGGTGGTGCTGGGCGTTAACTCGTATTTCAAACTCGGCGTCGATTTCTTCCCTAAGATCGAATTCCCCGTGGTGACCGTCACCACCACGCTGCGGGGCGCCGCGCCGGAGGAGGTGGAGACGCAGGTCACCAAGCGGATCGAAGAAGCGGTCAACACCATCAGCGGGATTGACGACCTGAACTCCAACTCCTCTGAGGGTTTGTCCTTGGTGGCCATTCAGTTCGTCCTGGAAAAGGACCCCGACGTTGCCGCGCAGGAGGTCCGGGACAAGATTTCGACCATCTTGAGGGACCTGCCCAAAGATGCGGACCCCCCGGTAGTGGAAAAACTGGCGACCGACGCCGCTCCCGTGATCAACATCGTCGTAAGTTCGCAGCGCGATTTGCGGGAAACCACCAAGATCGTCGAGGACCAAGTCAAGAAGAACATCGAATCGCTCGCCGGCGTCGGGCAGGTCCGGTTTATCGGCGATCGCAAGCGGCAGATCCAGGTTTGGCTGGACGGCGAGCGGCTGTACGGTTACAACCTCAACGTGGATCAGGTCCGCGCCGCTCTGGCGGCGCAAAACGTGGAAGTGCCCGGGGGACGGATCGAGCAGGGATCGCGCGAGTTGTCCCTGCGGACTTTAGGGCGCATCGAGCGTCCGCTCGACTTTGAGCGTCTGGTGGTGGGAACTTTCGGCGGCGCGCCCATTCGCATTTCCGATATCGGCCGAGTGGAGGACGGATTCGAGGAGCCGCGGTCGCTTGCGCGCTTGAACGGCGAACCGGCGGTTGTGCTCGAAGTCCGCAAGCAGGCGGGCACCAACACTCTGGAGGTCATCTCCAACGTCAAAGAGCGGGTCGAGGCGCTGAGGAAGACCCTTCCGCCGGATCTCAAGATCACATACACGCGCGACCAATCCCGGTTCATTCTTGAATCTTTTCGGGCTGTTCAGGAGCACTTATTGCTCGGCGGCATCCTGGCAGCCATCATCGTGCTGGCGTTCATCCGCAGTTGGAGATCGACGCTCATCGCCGCCGTCGCCATCCCCACGTCGATCATCTCCACTTACACGCTCATGAACTGGATGGGCTTCACGCTCAACCAGATCACGATGCTCGCTTTGACCCTTGTCGTGGGGATTGTGATTGACGACGCCATTGTGGTTCTCGAGAACATCTTCCGCTTCATGGAAGAGAAAAAGCTTTCTCCCATGGAAGCCGCCATCAAAGGCACAGCCGACATCGGGCTTGCCGTGATGGCGACCACGCTCAGCCTGGTCATCATCTTCCTGCCGGTGGCCATGATGCCGGGAATCGTCGGCAAGTTCATGTCGAGCTTTGGGTACACCGCAGCGTTCGCCATCATGGTGAGTCTGCTCGTCAGTTTCACCCTCACCCCCATGCTTTGCTCGCGCTTTCTGAAGCTGGGCAATGGCAATGGCGGCGCCACCAAAGAGACCTTGCTGTTCCGCATGCTCGCGGTTCCATACCGGGCGATGTTGCGCTGGTCCATGCGACACCGCTGGGCTATCGGCGTGCTCTGCCTGGTGGTAGCCTTTTCCAGCGTGCCGCTGTTCATGATTGTCGGCAAGGATTTTCTGCCGGTCGACGACCAGAGTGAGTTCGAGGTTGTGGTCCGCGCTCCCGTGGGTTCCTCACTGGAAGGAACCAGCGAAGCGTTCAAGCGGCTCGAAGAGGATTTGAAGACGCTGCCAGGCGTGAGGGACCTGCTCACTACCATCGGCGCCGACGTGCGCCGCCAGGTCGACCGTGGCTCAATCCTGGTGGAGCTCGTACCCATTGACCAGCGCAAGCAAAGCCAGCGCGAGTTGATGCTCATGGCGCGGGAGCGCCTGTCGAGGCACCGCGACCTGGTGATCGGCGTGCAGCTTCCCAGCTTGATCCAGGGCGCCGGACCGAATGTGGACTTGCAGTACTTTATTCAGGGACCGGATCTGACCGTTTTGGAGGGTTACGCCAACCAGATCAAGGACCGCCTCCGGCAGATTCCGGGCGTCACCGACGTGGATAGCTCGTATGAATCCGGCAAGCCCGAGTTGCAGGTGATGATCAACCGGGACAAGGCGGCGGATCTCAACGTCAGCGTTGCTTCCATCGCCACGGCGCTGCGGACGCTCGTGGGCGGCGACCCCCAAGTCACCACTTACCGCGAGGGGGATGACCGCTACGACGTTCAGTTGCGCGTGGAGAAGGAGTTCCGCGACTCGGCCGGCGCTTTGGAACGGCTTTATGTCCCATCCGCGACGCTCGGCAACGTGCCGGTGTCGAACGTGGCGGCGCTGAGAGAGTCCACCGGTCCGACGGTGATACAACGCTACAACCGCCAGCGGCAGATCCTGATTACAGCGAATTTCGTCAAGGGTCAGTCGCTCAGCAATGTGCTGGCGGCGTTGAACCAGACGGTGCAGGAAATGAACCTGCCGCCGCAATATCGGGTTGGGACCATCGGCAAGTCCAAGGAGTTCGGGCGCGCTTCAGCCGCCTTCGTCGGAGCGTTCCTGCTGTCGATCCTCCTGATGTACATGGTCCTGGCGGCGCAGTTTGAAAGCTTCATCGACCCGGTGACCATTCTCATCAGCTTGCCGCTGTCGGTGCCCTTCGCGCTGATCTCGCTGCTCGTCATGCGCGAGAACTTCTCGATCATCTACACCTCGGTCGGCATCCTCATGCTGTTCGGCATCGTGAAGAAGAACTCGATTCTTCAGATCGATCACATCAAGAGCTTGCGGCGCGAAGGCGTAGCCCGGCTGGAAGCCATCCTGCGGGGCTGCGAGGACCGGCTGCGCCCCATCCTGATGACCACCGCGTCTTTGGTGGCGGGCATGCTCCCGCTCGCTTTGGGCGGAGGCGCGGGATCCGGCTCCCGGCGGACGGTGGCCATCGTGGTCATTGGCGGACAATCTTTGTGCCTGCTGCTCACCCTGTTGGTGACGCCCGTGGCGTACTCTTTCTTTGACGACATCGCCCATTCGCGGGCGTGGGCGTCGATCGCCGCCTTCTTTGCCCGGTTAAGCCCGCGCCGCGCGATCAACGGCGCCACGGGAATCTTCCGATAAGCTTATGAGATCTCACATTGCACTTCTTCTTGCTGCCTGTCTTGTCTTGGCCGCTGCGGAACCGCAGGAGCCTCCCCCGCCTAGGCGCGTGGGGGTCGGCATCACGCAGCTCAAGCTGACTCTGCGCGAAGCGGTGGAGTTGGCGCTCAAGAACAACCTCGAAATCGAGATCGAGCGAAGCAACGTCGCCAACGCTTCGCAAGCGTTGAAAGCCGCGCGCGGAGCGTTTGACCCAACGCTGCGCTACACCCCGTTCTTCGAATCGCGCAATACTCCGGCGCCGAGCGTCCTCCAAGGTCCGGGTGGAAAGCTAACTGAACGATTCCTGCTGAACAACCTCTCGCTCCGGCAGCGCACGCCTTACCAGGGAGTGGCTTTAAACGTCGATTTCGAGAACGCACGCAACACGACCACGAATACGTTCGCCTCGCTCGATCCTTTCTACACCTCGCGCCTCGTGTTCGGGGTCACCGTCCCCTTGCTGAGGAACCGGGTCATCGACCCGCAGCGCGGCGAGATCCGCATCCGTGCGCGCAACGTCGACATTTCCACCGCCGAGCTCGAGCTGCGCGCCATCGACGTCATAGCGCGCGTCGAACAGGCATACTGGGGACTCGCGGCGGCGCGACAGGACGTGGTGGTGCAGTCCGAAGGCGTGCGTCTGGCTCGAGAACAGCTCGCCCGCAACCGCCGCATGATCGAAGCCGGCACGCTCGCCGCGGTCGAACTTGCGGCTTCCGAAGCCGAACTCCAGCGGCGTTTGGATCTTTGGTACGCGTCCGCAGGGGCGGTGACCGAGGCGGAGAACCTTCTCAAGAGCCTCATTGCGCCGGAGCGCGGCTCCCCCATCTGGAACGACGAACTGGTTCCGGTCGATTACCGCACCGTCGAGCCGCCCGCTGTGGCGGACCTTTCCGCTCTGATGCAGTCCGCGCTCGCCAAGCGGCTCGAATTGAAACAGGTGGACATGCGCCTGGAGACGACCAGCATCCAAAAACAGCTCGCCGCGGATCAGACCAAGCCTCAGCTCAATTTCCAAGCCTCCTACTCCAACGCCGGACTCGGCGGCGCGCTGCGGGCGTCCGACAACCCCTTCTCCGCCGCCACCGCTCTCCAGATTCAGCGCCTCAACGCCTTGTCGGCGCTAGCCGGACTTCCCCCGCTGCCGCAGGTTTCTTTCGGCAGCGTGCCGTCGAATCTCGTCGGCGGATACGGCTCCGCGTTGCACAACTTGTTCGCCGGGCGTTACCAATCCTTCCAAGCCGGGGTGTCGTTCGACATCAATCTCCGCAACCGGACGGCAGAGGCAGGCGCTGAGCAGGCAGCGATCGCCGAACGGCGGCTCAAGCTCGAGCGACGCCGCGCCGAGCAAGCCATCGAGGCGCAAGTCCGCAACGCTTTGCAGGGGCTGGAAACAGCCAGGCAGCGCATCGCCGCGGCTGCGGCGGGCGAGCGAGCCGCCAAGGAAAAACTCGATAGCGAAATCCGGCTGTTCCAAACCGGCGAATCCACCAACTTCCTGGTGCTGACGCGCCAGAACGAATTCCTGGACGCCCGGCGCCGCGCCGTGGTGGCGAATTTCGAGTTCAACCGCTCGGTTTCGCGCCTGCGCCAGGCGGTGGGCGACACGCTGGAGGCTTATCAGATTTCTGTGAAGTAAGTTCTGCATAATTTTCCCTGCAAGGGTTGCCCGCCGCGCCCGGTTGTGATACGAGTGACCTGAACGGGAGGTGGGTTTATGGCTCTGCGTGGATGGTTCAGGCTGGCAGGCAGCCTTGCGGCGGCATTGGTGTTGGCGGCGCCCGCCGCAGCGCAAATTCTCTACGGATCGCTCGTCGGGCGCGTTACCGATGAGTCCCGCTCCGCTGTCCCCAACGCCGAAGTGACCGTGACGAACACCGAGACGGGAGTCGTTCGGAATGCTGTGACAAATTCGGAAGGTCTTTACAGTCTTCCCAACCTCGACCCCGGAACTTACACCGTAAAGGTCAGCCAGAAAGGTTTCGTGGATGTGGTGCACACTCAGGTCATCGTGGGCGTGAACACCACCGTGCGCGTGGATGCGGTGCTGAAAGTAGCGGGCGTGCAGTCCGCCGTGACGGTCAGCGCCGTCGCGGAAGCGGCGCAATTGCAGACCGAGCGGGGGGAAGTGCGCCACGAGTTGGGCACGAAAGAATTCGAAGATCTCCCCGTGTCGCTCGCCGGCAATTACCAAGCCCTTCTGCTTAGCCTGCCGGGAGTCGAGATGGAAGGAGATTTCCGTCAAGGGCGTTTGGGGGGAACCAACAGCGCCGGCTCAGTGGCGTTCAGCGTGAATGGCACCACTACCTCCACCACCGTGACGAACCTGGACGGCGCTTCGAACGCCCACATTTGGGACGTCGGTAAGACCGCCGTGGTGCCGACCATCGATTCGGTCGAAAGCGTCATCGTTACGACCAACAGCTTCGACGCCGAGGTGGGTCTGGCGGGCGGCGCCGTCATCTCCGTGCAGTCGAAGAGCGGCACGAACCAGCTCCGCGGTTCGGCTTTCGAAAACCATTACAACCAGGCTTTGCGGGCGCGCGAGTTTTTCTTGCCGGAAGGCGAAAGGAAGGGGAAGTTTATTTCCAACCGTTACGGGGGGACCCTCGGGGGACCCATCGTTCGCAACAAGCTGTTCTTCTTCACCAGCTATGGCGGGCGCGCGGAGCGCGACAACGGCAGCAGGATTTTCTCCTTGCCTTCACCCGCAGTTCGCGCCGGCGATTTCTCCGGATTCACCAATCCCGTATATGACCCCGCCACCGGCGCGCCGGACGGCTTCGGCCGCGTTCCCTTTGCCGGCAACCGGATCCCGGCTAGCCGCATCGACCCCATCGCCAAGAAGATTGTCGATCTCGTACCCTTACCCAACCTTCCCGAATTGTTGAACACCAATTCCAACAACTTTTTCGCGTCGCGCCCCTTCAAGGCGGACCGGTGGGCGCTCGATAGCAAAGTGAACTGGCAGGCGAGCAACGCTCTCACCGCCTTTGTGAGTTGGAATTACGCCCGTTTCCGCACCAAGCACCTTACGGCATTCGGCGAAGGCTACATGGACGGTCCGCGAGTGGGTGCGGGGAACGCGGGCGACGCGTGGGGTTACAACACCCGCGTGAGCACCGGCGCCACTTACGTTTTCTCCCCCACGCTGCTCGCCGACGCTTTCTTCGGCTGGACCCGCCAAAACACGAATGTCGAGCAACCGGGTGTTGAGAAGAATTACGGCCTCGACGTGCTAGGCATTCCTGGCACGAACGGACCCGCGCGGTTTCAGGGAGGTTGGCCGAAATTCGCCGTCAGCGGATACACGGCGTTCGGCACCGAGGAAGCTTACAGCCCTTACTACCGCAATGACAACCAGTATTCCTTGCGCAGCAACATGACGAACACGCGGGGCAAGCATGAAATCCGCTGGGGGGTGGACATCAATTCCGAACAAATGAACCACATTCAGCCGGAGTTTCAAGGCGGCGCTTCCACCGGTGCGCGCGGGTTGTTCAACTTCGGTACGGGCGCGACCGCTGCTTGCCTTGCGCGCAGCGCGACAGGCGCTTGCAGCCGCACGAGCTCGACCACATCCGCCTCGAACGCCTTTGCGTCCCTGCTGCTCGGGCTCCCAAATCAGGTGGGCAAGAACCTTCTGACCGTATACCCTTACACCACCCGGACGTGGCGCTATAGCCTCTACTTGCGCGACCGCTGGCAAGCGCAAAGAAGCCTGACGCTCTCATACGGCGTGCGCTGGGAATACTTCCCCATGCCCACGCGCGCCGATCGAGGTTTTGAGCGCTACAACCCCGAAGACAACAAGATGTACATCGGCGGCGCCGGTTCGGTGCCGCGCGATCTTGGCGTGCGCACCAGCAAGAAGCTCTTCGCGCCGCGTTTCGGCTTCGCCTACCGCGCCTCCAACAACCTCGTCTTCCGGGGCGGATATGGCATCAGCTATGATCCTTACTCGCTAGCGCGGGCGCTTCGCACCAACCACCCCATTCTGATTGAACTGGTCGTGCCTGCCCCGAATACGCTCGCTCCGGCATCGACGCTGGCCGCCGGAATCCCGCCCATCCCTGTGCCCTCGCTCGGAAACGGAATCATCGACGTGCCGGAGAACGTCTCCACGCAGACGGTGATGAAGAACATGCAGCGCGGTTACATTCAATCCTGGAACTTTACCGCTCAACGGCGGGTCAGGGGCGGCTTCGTGGTGGAGGCGGGTTATGTCGCTACCCGTCAAATCCGGCAACTGGGCTACCGGCAGTTGAACTGGGCGCCCATTGGAGGGGGCAATGCCGGCAAGCAGCTCTATCAGAAGTTCGGGCGCAGCGCCGACACGCGCGAAGTCGGACCGATCGGAGGCAGTCACTACGACTCCCTTCAGGTGCGGGCGCAGCGCCGCTTCTCACGCGGCTATTCGTTCACTGCGGCGTACACGTTCGGGAAATCCATCAGCAGCTCCGGACTCGACCGCAGCGACAGCACGCTCAAGATCGTGATTCCGGAATATTACAACCTGAACCGTTCGGTGAGCGCTTACAGCCGCCGGCACAACCTTCAGTTCACGAACATCACGGCGCTGCCGTTCGGGAAGCGGCAACGGTTCCTCAAGAGCGGCGCTCTGTCCAAAGTGGTTGGCAACTGGCAGGTCAACAACGTCGTCGCTCTTATGAGCGGGCGCCCGTTCTCGATCACCGCCTCGGCGACGTCCCTGAACGCGCCCAACAACACCCAGCGGGCGGATCAAGTGCTGCCGGAGGTCAAAATCCTCGGAGGAGTCGGTCGCGGGCAGTCCTATTTCGATCCCCTCGCCTACAAGCCCGTGAGCGAGCCTCGATTTGGCACAGCCGGATTCAATTCGCTGTATGGTCCCGGGCGGGTGAATTGGGATTGCTCGCTTTTCCGGCACCTCCGGGTTTCGGAAAAGGTGCGGATGGAACTCAGGATGGAAGCCTATAACTTCACGAACACGCCCAAGTTCGGCATGCCCGGCGCAAATGTCAGCAATTTGCAGCTCAACCCCGACGGTTCGATCCGCAATTTGAACGGCTTCACCGAAATCACCACGGCTACGGAGGAACGGCAGTTCGCCTTCGGCATCCGGTTTACTTTCTAGGGTGCTCAGCGGCTCGCCTGCCAGATTCGACAATAGTCGCAGCATTTGCTAAACTTATAGCAGAGGATCATTGAAGATGGCAGGTAAGCCAGCGTTTGCGGCGGGCGCCCAGGTGGAGCACGGAAAGTTCGGATTGGGCACCGTCGTCTCCTGCAACGACGAACAGGTTGTGATTAAGTTCGATGAGCACGGAGAGAAGAAGTTCGTGGCGCACATCGTGCTGCCGAACTTGAAGAAGAGCGACCGTCAACCTCCGGCTGAGAAGCGAGGCTCCCGCAAGAAGAAGGCTGCCGCGGTAGCCGTTCCCGCCGAGTAGCTCCCTACCCGGCCTATCCGTGATGACCCCGGCGGCGCGTCTCGCATTGATCTTGTGCGCCGCTGCGGCATGGGGCCAGAACTTCGAGTGGTACGTAGGCGAGCTCGGAGCGCGCCACGTGGTGCTTGCCTGGGGCTTCCCATCCAAGCCTGGGAATTCCATCGGGCGCGGCGCGCGCAGCTTCGGCGAGGCTCGCGTCACGGTGGATGGCCGTACGGCGTCGACAACTTCGCCTTGGATTCGCATCGACGGCTTGGAGCCGGACCGCCTATATTCCTACCGGATTGAACTCGCCGGAACGTATGCCGGCGAGGGCAAGTTCCGAACTTGGGCTGAACACGCGGAGCGGCTGACCTTTCTGGTCTTCGGCGATTGGGGCAACGGCTCCCGGCGGCAACGTGAACTGGCGGCGGCGATGTCGCGCACCGTCCGTGAGTGCGCGGAACAGGGCGACCCGGTGCGCTTCGTTCTAAGCACCGGCGACAACATCTACTCCACGATCCCCGGCGTGCTGAAGACCAACAGCGGCGACCGGGACTCGCACTGGATTTCCAAGTTCTTTGAACCGTATCGCGAGATCATCCGCAGCGTGCCGTTCTATCCGGTACTGGGCAATCACGACGGGAACGAGGCGGAGTTCCGCGGGGACCTGCCGGTTTATCTCGACAACTTCTTTTTCCCCGGCGGCGCGCCCGCCCGCTACTATTCATTCCGCTACGCCAACCTGGCCGAGTTTTTCGCTCTGGACACCACCGCGAACACCGACGCCGGTCCGCCGCGCCGCGACTTGGGACCGGAGAGCGAACAAACCCGTTGGCTGCGGGACGCCTTGAAGCGTTCCACCGTTCCGTGGAAAATTCCTTATTTCCATCACCCGCCTTTCAACGCTGGTCCGCGCCACCACAAAGAGCGGAATGAGCAATTGCTCGCGCACTGGTTGGATTTGTTTCAAGCCGCATCCGTGCGGGTCGCTTTTCACGGGCACGAACACAACTTGCAGTGGAGCGAGGCCAATTCACGCTCCCGCGGCATCCGGTTCATCGTTACCGGCGCAGGCGGCGAATTGCGCAAAGGCGACGCCACCGCGCGGATGCGCCAAGCGAATATCGCCGCGTTCGCCCCGCAGGCGCATTTCCTGTTGGTGCGGATTCACGGCGCCCGGATGACGGTTCAGCCGCTATCGACCGCTCCGGTCCAAGTGCGGGACGCCTCGGGACAGGCGGTGGCGCTGCCGCTCACGGTAGAATTGGGACTGTCGCATGACCGGGCTCTTGATCCTACTCTTCACCGCGACCGCGGCGGCGCCGGCGCAAGAGCCTCCGTCCCGCGCTGAGACCATCGAAAAGGAACGCGACCGCAAGGCGGCAGCGCTAAAGCCCGAAACTTTAAGCCGCGCCGAGCAGACTCTCAGGGATATCCAAGACAAGAAACTGCTCGAGCGCTTTAGCTACGGCTACAACGGGCTCCGCGCCGCCATAGGCAATATGGCGACGGGCAGCGGTTTCGCCTTGGGTCCCGAATTCCACCGCGAAGACTTGCTGCGTGGTCACCTCACGGCGCGGATCACGGCTCTGGTCTCGACCCGCCACTGGCAGAAGTACGAAAGCGAGGTTACGCTGCCGCGCTTGGCGGGGGAGCAGCTCAGCCTCGGCTTTCACGCTCTGCACCGCAATTACTCGAGCGTCGACTACTACGGTCCTGGACCGGATTCGGGCAAAGGAGGGCGGAGCACCTACCGTTTCGAAGACACCCGCGTGAGCGTCGGCGGGGGTTGGCGTCCCGTGCGGCTGGTGCGTCTAGCCGCCCGGAGCGGTTACGTGTGGACCAACGTTGGGCCGGGGGACCGCAAGGGCGCAATCTCGACGGATCGCTTGTTCGATGAGCGTGCGCTCCCCGGAATCGAGCGGCAGACGAACTTCACCGAGAACAGCGCTTCGTTCCAGATCGATTGGCGCGACGATTCCGCCGGACCCAAAACCGGCGGCAACTACGTAATCCAGCAAAGCTGGTATTCGGACCGCCTGTTCCACCGCTACGGTTTCCGGCGCCTGGACCTGGATCTTCAGCAGTATGTGGGCTTCTTCAACAAGACCCGCCGCTTCGCGTTCCGCGCCAAGGCGGCGCTGACGGATACGAGCGGCGGGCAGAACGTCCCTTTCTACATGCAGCCTACCATCGGCGGCGCGGACGACCTGCGCGGCTTCCGTCCGTACCGTTTTAGCGGTCCCAACGCCATGTCGCTCACCGGGGAATACCGCTGGGAGATTTTTTCCGGCATGGACGGCGCGCTGTTTGCCGACGCCGGCAAGGTCTTCACGCGGCGCGGTCAACTGAACTTTTCCAACCTCGAATCCTCAGTCGGCTTCGGGTTGCGCGCCAACGCCCGGAACCGCACGTTCCTGCGCATTGACGTGGGCTTCAGCCACGAAGGCTTCGCCGTGTTCGTGAAATTCAACGATGTGTTTCTACCGCGGCCCTTTGGGGTGTCGCAGATTCCATTGGGGTATTGAAATGCGGCGTCTGACCATGGTGCTGTTGACCTCGGCGGCTCTTGCGGGCGCTCCTCCGAAGTTCTATGACGACGATCCGCTGCTGGTGGAACCGCCGCCCCGCGACGCCTCCAAGG
>FWPV01003870.1_pt1 | contig 33051 bp, 27 predicted proteins | sample 2228371 | NCBI WGS metagenome assembly FWPV01 (sample SAMEA103939776, study PRJEB20133) | metagenome
AGCAGCTGACCGGGGATCCCGCCCTGCGCGAGGACCTGACCGCGGCCATCCGGAATACCCGGGAGGCCACCGAGGACGCCCGGGCCGCCATGGCCCGCCTGGCGGAGCTGGTCGGAGCGCGCAGGAAGGACGGCGAGCGGCCCTCCCGCGCGGCCGCGCCCGTCCCGGGCACGGGCGCCACGCTCGACCTCATCTACGATGCGGACCGCGGGAAGTCCCGCGTCGATGTGGACTACACCTTCTCTGCCGGCGGAAGCTACTTCTACCGGATGGGTCTGTTCGACCTCGGGGAGTCCGGCCGGGTGAACCTCCAGATGGGGCGGAATGTCGCCCCGGGCCAGTCCCTGCGCTGGGGGCTCTACCAGTCACGGGTGAGTTTGGGGTATGATTGGCAGGCGGACGGCCCGCTGATGCTGCGGACGGACCTCTACCGGCTGAACGATCCCAGACTGGATATCAAGGCGCGCTACGGACTCCGGGAGAACGTGGCGGCGTGGCTGGGAGTGGAAGCCATCGGCGGCGGCGACGAGCGTCCGGTGGCGGGCCTTCAGTTCCGCTTCTGACCTCCGGCAGGCGCCGCCATCGCGCTGAGAGAGCCGGGACTACACATCTTCTGGAGCGACCCGATGAAAGTGATTCTGACCAGGGACGTGCCGAATGTCGGCAAGCAGGGCGACGTCGCCACTGTGGCCGAGGGATACGCCCGCAACTACCTGTTCCCCCGCAAGCTTGCGATCGAGGCCTCGCCGGGGAACCTGAAGAACATCGAGCGCCAGCATCAGATCGAGGAGCGGCTGAAGGAGCAGCGGCGCGCTGCGGCCGAGAAGGCGGCCTCGGAACTGGCCGACCGCACCGTCACCATCCGCGCCCGCACCGGAGCGGGCACCCGCCTGTACGGCTCCATCACGGCTCAGGATATCGCGGAGGCCATCAAGGGGGCGACCGGCGTGGAGGTGGACCGCCGCAAGATCACGATGTCAAAGCCCATCCGGACCACCGGGACGTTCACGGTGCCCGTGCAGCTCCATCGGGATGTCGTGGTGAACGTGCATCTGGAGGTCGTCCCGGAGGAATGAACCCGGTCTCGACCGGCGAGACGGCGGCAGGGCGGGGACGGGCGCTGCGTCCGGCAGTCCCGGGAGAGAGGACGCGGGCGAGACGTGAGCGAGCCCCTTCCCGGCGGCCCGCCGGGCGGGGCCGGATGAGGGTGTCCCGATGATCGAGGTGAAAGCTGCGGGGAGCCGGACGCCCCCTCAGAACATCGAGGCGGAGCAGTCGACGCTGGGCTCCATGATGCTCAGCCAGACGGCCTGCGAGACGGCGGCGCAGATCCTGACCCGGGAGGATTTCTACCGGCCGGCGCACCAGACCATCTTCGACGCCCTGCTCTCACTCATCGAGCGCCAGCTCCCGGTGGACCTCATCACCGTGTGCGAGCATCTGGACTCGCAGGGGGTGCTGGACAAGGTGGGGGGGCGGGAATATATTGCCGCCCTCATCGATGCCGTCCCCACCGCCGCCAATGTGGAGTATTACGCCCGCATCGTGGAGGAGAAGTCCATCCTGCGGCGCCTCATCGCCGTCTCCGAGGAGATCCACGAGATGGGGTTCTCGGAGTCCGAGGATGTGACGTCGCTGGTGGACCGGGCGGAACACCTTGTGCTGCAGGTGGGCCGGAGGCGCCTGGGGAGGGAGTTCTACGCGCTTCCCGAACTGCTGCACCAGGCGTGGGAGTCCATCGAGCACGCCTGTCAGAACAAGGGCGGGACCAGCGGGGCGCCCACGGGCTTCGAGCAGCTGGACCGGATGACCAACGGGCTCCAGAAGGGGGACCTGGTCATCATCGCTGCCCGTCCCTCCATGGGAAAGACCGCCCTGGCGCTGAACATCTCGGTGAACTGCGCCCTGGCCACCCGGCAGCCGGTCGCCATCTTCAGCCTGGAGATGTCCAGCGAGCAGCTGGTGCACCGGATGATCTCGTCGCTGGCGAAGGTGGACGGCCACCGGATGCGCTCGGGATTCCTGCGGGAAGGCGACTGGGACAAGATCGTCAAGATCAGCACGCGGCTGGAGTCGGCGCCCATCCTCATCGACGATTCGACGGACATCTCGGCGATGGCCATGCGCGCGAAGTGCCGCAGGCTGCAGGCGGAACGCGGCCTGGGGCTGGTCATGGTGGACTATCTGCAGCTCATGCGCTGGCATCGCAATGTGGAGAACAGGAACCAGGAGATCTCCGAGATCGCCCGCGCCCTGAAGGGGCTGGCCCGGGAGCTGAATGTTCCGGTCATCGCCCTGTCCCAGCTTTCGCGGCAGACGGAGCGGCGCGAAGGCAACAAGCCGATGCTGAGCGACCTCCGGGAGTCCGGGGCCATCGAGGCGGAGGCGGACGTCGTGATGATGATCTACCGCCCGGACTACTACAAGCAGCGGGACGCTCAGCTCTCCGACGGGGATGCGGAAGACGACGGCGGGCTGGAGCGGCCCGAGGAGTACGAGGGCGAGGTGGCCGAGATCATCATCGCCAAGCAGCGCAACGGCCCCACCGGGACCGTCAAGCTGTCGTTCATACCCAAATACGCTTCGTTCGAGAATCTCACGGTCATCCCCGAGGACTCCTGACCTCTGCCTGGAGGAGTCCGGAGTGGGAGCGGCCCTGTGTGGAAGGGAGTGCCCGTGCGGGAAACGGACCTCAACGTTCTTGTCATCGGAAGCGGAGGGCGGGAGCACGCTCTTGCGGCCAAGCTGGCTGCGAGCGACGTGGTGCGCTCCGTCATCTGCGCCCCCGGGAACGCCGGGATGGAGGAGTGCGGCCGGTGCGTCCCGGTGGGGGTGAAGGACACGGATGCCCTGCTGGCCCTGGCCGCCGGGGAGGACATCGACCTGGTGGTGTGCGGGCCGGAAAGCCCGCTCATCGCCGGGCTGGGGGATGCGTTCCTAGAGGCGGGCATCCCGTTCTTCGGGCCGCTGGCCTACGGGGCCCGGCTGGAGGGCAGCAAGATCTTCGCAAAGGAGGTCATGCGGGAGGCCGGGGTCCCGACGGCCGAATGGGAGGCCTTCGACAGTCCCGGACCGGCGCTGGCGGCTGCACAGGCGCGTCTTGACCGGGACGGAGGGGTGGTCATCAAGGCGGACGGCGAGGCGGCGGGGAAGGGCGTTTTCGTGTGCGGGACGGCGGAAGAGGTCCGCAGGGCCATCGATGCCATCATGGTCCAGCGGGTGTTCGGGGCTTCGGGAGACCGTGTCCTGGTGGAGGAGCGGCTTCAGGGGCGGGAGGCTTCCGTGATGGTGCTGGCGACGGGGGAGAAGATCCTCCCGATGCCGCCCGTGCAGGACCACAAGCGGGCCTTCGACGGGGACCGGGGACCGAACACCGGGGGGATGGGCTGCTATTCGCCGGTGCCCGTGATGCCGCCGGAGTTGCACCGCGAGGCCATCGAACGCACCGTCCTGCCCGTGCTGCAGTGGATGGACGTCAAAGGACAGCCCTACTTCGGGTGCCTGTACGCGGGTCTGATGATAACGGACGACGGTCTGAAGGTGCTGGAATACAACTGCCGCTTCGGGGACCCGGAGACCCAGGTGGTGCTCCCGATGATGCGCTCCGACTTCGGGGAGGTGCTGGTGGCAGCGGTCCGGAACCGCCTCGACGAAATCAGGCCGGAGTGGTACAATGGCTCCGGCGTTTGCGTGGTGCTTGCCTCAGGAGGCTACCCCGGCTTTTACCAGACGGGCTTCCCCATCAGCGGTCTCGAAGCGGCTGCGGCGATGGAAGGGGTCTTCGTGTTCCACGCCGGCACGGCCCGCCGGGACGGACAGGTCGTCACCGCGGGGGGCCGGGTGCTGGGAGTCACCGCGCTGGGGAGCGGATTCGCCGAAGCCCGGCAACGGGCCTACGCCGCCTGCTCCGCCATCTCGTTCGAGAAGATGCATTACCGCAAGGACATAGGAGCCCGCCTGACATGAATCCGCTGGTAGCCTTCGTGTGCGGCAGCGACTCCGATCTGCCCAGGCTGGAAGCCGGGCTGCAGATTCTCAAGGACCTCGAGATCCCCTTCGAAGTGCGCATCATCTCGGCCCACCGGACTCCCGAGGTGGCGGCCGAGTTCGCGAAGACCGCAGAGGAGAGGGGGCTCCGCGTGCTGGTGGCAGTCGCCGGCCACGCGGCCCATCTGGGCGGAGTGCTGGCCAGCCTGACCCCCCTCCCCGTCATCGGGATACCGGTCTCTTCCAGCGCGCTGGACGGACTGGACAGCCTGCTGTCCACCGTTCAGATGCCTCCGGGGGTCCCGGTGGCGTGCGTGGGAATCGATGCGGCGCGCAATGCCGCCATCCTGGCGGCCCAGATCCTCGGGGCTTCCGACCCGGCCGTGCGGGAGCGGGTCCGGGAGTTCAAGCGCAGGCAGGCCGAGGATGTGATGGCCAGGGACCGCCGCGTCCGGGAGCAGTTCTCGTGATAAAGCGCTACAGCCGCCCGGAGATGAGCAGCCTCTGGAGCGAGGAGAGCAAGTTCGCCTCCTGGCTCGAGGTGGAGCTGGCCATCTGCGAGGGATGGGCGGAGCTGGGGGTGGTGCCGAAGGATGCGGCGGAGCGCATCCGGCGCAATGCCCGGTTTAGCGTCGAGCGCATCGAGGAGATCGAGCAGACCACCCAGCACGACCTGATGGCGTTCGTGGCCAACGTGGCGGAGCACATCGGGGAGGATGCCCGATGGCTGCACTACGGCGTCACCAGCTACGACGTGGAGGACAACGCCCTCTGCCTGCGGATGCGCCGCGCCTGCGACATCATCATCGCGGACATCGAGCGGCTCATCGAGACTCTGAGGACACGGGCACGCGAGCACAGGTGGACGCTGCAGATCGGGCGCACTCACGGCGTCCACGCGGAGCCCATCACCTTCGGGTTCAAGCTGTGCGTCTGGATGGACGAGATGCAGCGCAACCTCTCTCGCTTCCAGCGCGCCCGAGAGGAGATCTCCTACGGGAAGGTCTCGGGGGCTGTGGGCACCTACGCCAATGTGGACCCGAGGGTGGAGGAGTATGTCTGCCGGAAGCTGGGACTGAAGCCGAGCCCGGTCTCCACGCAGATAATCCAGCGCGACCGCCACGCGGACGTGCTGGCGGCCTGCGCCATCTGCGCCAGCTCTCTGGAGCAGTTCGCCACGGAGATACGGAACCTGCAGCGCACGGAGATCCTCGAGGTTCAGGAAGCCTTCCGGAGCGGGCAGCGGGGGTCGTCCGCGATGCCGCACAAGCGCAACCCGCGGCTGTCGGAGCAGGTGACGGGCATCGCCCGGGTCATCCGGTGCAACCTGTATCCCGCGCTGGAGAACATCGCGACGTGGCACGAGCGCGACCTCTCGAACTCCTCGGTGGAGCGGATGGTCATCCCGGACGCGTTCACCCTTCTGGACTACGCCCTGCACACGTTCGACCGGGTGATGGCCGGACTGGTGGTCTACCCGGAGAACATGCTGGCCAACCTGGAGAAGATGCGGGGGTTGGTGGTGTCCGAGCAGGTGATGCTGGCACTGATCCGGACGGGGCTTCTGCGGGATGAGGCGTACACCATCGTCCAGCGCAACGCGGCGAAAGCGTGGGAGGGGGCATCCTTCCGCGAGTGCCTGCTGGAGGACCCGGAGGTCACGTCGCGGCTGAGCAGGGAGGAGATAGAGGAGTGCTTCGACTACCGCTCGCACCTCAGGAATCTCGAGGTGGTGTTCGAGCGGATGGGGGTCTGACGCCGGGACCCGAGGCAGGGCCGGAACAGGATACAGGGGGACATCGCACTTGCCCAGAAAAGCCAGGATCTATGTCACTTTGAAGCCCACGCTGCTGGATGCGCAGGGGCGTGTGGTGCAGCAGGCGCTCACGAACATCGGCTTCGAGGGGGTCAGGGACGTGCGCATCGGCAAATACATCGAGATGGAGCTTGAAGACGCCGCCGCCTCCGCCGAGACGGTGCGCGAGATGTGCGACCGGCTGCTGGCCAATCCGGTGGTCGAGGATTACCGCTTCGAGGTGGAGGGGTCCTAGGTTGAAGTTCGCCGTCGTGCGCTTCCCGGGCTCCAACTGCGACCAGGACGCCTATTTCGCCGCGCTGAACGTCCTGAAGCAGCCCGTGGATTACGTGTGGCACGAGTCCACGGACCTGGCGGGAGCGGATTGCGTCATCATCCCGGGCGGCTTCTCTTACGGGGATTATCTGCGATGCGGGGCCGTGGCGGCGCTCTCCCCGGTGATGGGCGCGGTGCGGAGGTTTGCCTCCTCGGGAGGGCTGGTCATCGGCATCTGCAACGGCTTCCAGATCCTCTGCGAGTCCGGCCTGCTGCCCGGGGTGCTGCTGAGGAACAGGGGACTGCGCTTCATCTGCCGCCACGTCCATCTGCGCCTCGAGAATACCGGAACTCCCTTCACCCGGGCCGGGAAGCCGGGCGATGTGCTGAGCATCCCCATTGCGCACGGAGAGGGGAACTACTTCGCCGACGAAGACACCCTGCGGGAGCTGGAGGATTCCGGACGGGTCATCCTCCGCTACTGCGGTCCGCAGGGCGAGATGGAGGACCGGTTCAATCCCAACGGAGCGGCCCGGAACATCGCCGGGATCGTGAACCGGGAGGGCAACGTTGCCGGGATGATGCCCCATCCCGAGCGGGCCTGCGAGCCGCTTCTGGGCTCGGAGGACGGTCTTGTCATCCTGAACTCCATCCTGGGAGGGCGCGCCTGATGCCGGAAGCCTCTCTGAGAGACCCCGAGATAACCCCCGAAGTCTGGCGCGAGATGGGACTCAGCGACGATGAGTTCCGCCAGGTGGAGCGCATCCTCGGGCGCACGCCGACCTACACGGAACTCGGGATGTTCGCCGTCATGTGGAGCGAGCACTGCGGCTACAAGTACAGCCGTCCCGTGCTGCGGCTGTTCCGGCGCTACCGCGAGCAGCTGGACAGCGGGGCGCTGGAGAATGCCGGGGTCGTGGACATCGGCGGCGGGTACGGCATCGCGATGAAGGTGGAGAGCCACAACCACCCGAGCGCGGTGGAGCCGTTCCAGGGGGCCGCCACGGGGGTGGGGGGCATCCTGCGCGACATCTTCACGATGGGCGCGAGGCCCATCGCGTCGCTGAACTCGCTGCGGTTCGGCGACCTTTCGGACCCGCACGTCCGCTATCTGTTCGAGCACGTGGTGGCCGGCATCGGCTTCTACGGCAACTGCGTGGGAGTCCCCACCGTCGGAGGCGAGGTCTTCTTCGACCGCTGCTATGCGGGGAACCCGCTGGTGAACGCGATGGCGCTCGGACTGGTGCGCCTGGACCGCATCGCCAGCGCCTGCGCCCGCGGACCGGGGAACTCCGTCCTCATCGTCGGGTCGCGAACCGGACGGGACGGCATCCACGGGGCGACGTTCGCGTCGGTGGAGCTGGGGCCGGATTCCGAATCGAAGCGCCCCAACGTCCAGATGGGCGACCCGTTCACGGAGAAGCTGCTCATCGAGGCCACGCTGGAGGCTCTGGAGACGGGCGCCATCGTGGGCATCCAGGATATGGGCGCGGCGGGCATCACCTGCAGCACCTGCGAGACGGCGGCCAAGGCCGGGACCGGGATGGAGATCGATGTGGCGCTCGTCCCTCAGCGGGAGGAGGGGATGACGCCGTACGAGATCATGCTCAGCGAGTCCCAGGAGAGGATGCTGGCCATCGTCCAGAAGGGACGGGAGGAGGAGGTCGCCTCCATCTTCCGTCGCTGGGGCCTGAACGCGGTGAACATCGGGCATGTGACCGGTGACGGCCTGGTGCGCGTGAAGGAGAACGGACAGGTGGTGGCCGAGGTGCCGGCGAAGGCCCTGGCGGACGAGTGTCCCGCCTATCAGCTGGACGCCTCCGAGCCGGACTACGTGAAGCGCCTGCGCTCCCGCTCCGTGCGCGAGCTGTCCGTCGAGGACCACTCCGCCACGCTTCTGAAGCTGCTCTCGCGTCCCTGCATCGCGAGCAAGCGGTGGGTGTGGGAACAGTACGACCACATGGTCCAGACCAATACCGTGGTGTTCCCCGGCTCCGACGCCGGCGTGCTGCGCATCCGCGGGCTGGACACGGGCATCGCCGTCACCACGGACTGCAACTCGCGGATGGTGTATCTGGACCCGTATCTCGGAGCCCGGATGGCCGTGTACGAGGCCGCGCGCAATCTGGTGTGCTCGGGAGCCAGACCCGTGGCGGTGACCGACTGCCTGAACTTCGGCAACCCCGAGAAGCCGGAGGCGTTCTGGCAGTTCAGGGAGGCTGTCCGCGGGCTGGCGGACGCGTGCGAGGAGCTTTCCACCCCGGTCATCTCGGGGAACGTCAGCTTCTACAACGAGACGCCCGAGTCGACCATCTATCCGACCCCGGTCGTGGGGATGCTGGGCGTCCTGGACGACGTCCGCAGACGCGTCACTTCGGCGTTCAAGCGGGCGGGCGACCGGGTCGTCCTGCTCGCCGCCGGATGGCCTTCCGATGCCTGGACCGGGCTGTCGGGTTCGGAGCTCCAGCTGATGCTTTGCGGCGAGCCCTTCGGCCCGCTTCCGCCGCTCGACTCCGGGCCTCAGAAGGCGCTGTTCGAGGCGATGCTGGAGATGGCGGCAGGCGGGATGCTGTCCTCCGCGCACGACGTGGCGGAGGGGGGGCTGGCTGTGTGTCTGGCGGAGAGCTGCATCGCCGGCGGGCTCGGGGCGGAGATGACGCTGAGCGCCCCCGGACCCGTGGTGGCGTCTCTGTACGGCGAGTTCGCCGGGGTGGTCGTGGCCTCGGCGCCGCCGGAGCGTGTGCCGGATATCCTGCGCATCGCAGGGGATCGCGGCGTCATCGCGGTGGACGCCGGAGAGGTCGGCGGCCCGGACATCGTGGTGCGCTCGGACGCGGGGGAGCTGCTGCGCGTGCCGGTGCGGGACGCGGCTGAAGCGTGGGAGAGTGCCATTCCGGCGGCTATGGATACAATGTAGGGGGTGTCACCGCTCGCGATGCGTGACCTGGATCATCTGAAGGAAGAGTGTGGCGTCTTCGCCGTCTGGGCTCCGGGCGAAGACGTGGCGCGCATCACCTACTTCGGGTTGTTCTCCCTGCAGCACAGGGGGCAGGAGGGCGCTGGCATCGCGGTCGCGGACGGGACGCAGCTGCTGGTCCACAAGGACATGGGGCTGGTCACCCAGGTGTTCCGCGACGAGCACACGCTGGAGGGGCTCCGCGGATTCGCCGCCATCGGACACACCCGCTATTCCACCACGGGCTCCAACACGCTGTGCAACACGCAGCCCATCGTGTGCGATTCGAAGTGGGGGCGCATCGCGGTGGCGCACAACGGCGGTCTGGTGAACGCCGTGCAGCTCCGGCGCGAACTAGAACTGGCGGGCGTCGAGTTCGAGACCACCAACGACACGGAGGTGCTGGCCCGCTTCATCGCGAACTCGGACCACCCGGACATCGAGGAGGCCATCGCCGACGCGATGATGGTGGTGCGGGGCGCCTACTCCGTGGCGCTTCTGACCCCCCGCGCCCTTTACGTGTTCCGCGACAGCTACGGGGTGCGCCCGATGAGCGTCGGGCGGCTCACCAACGGGCATCTGGTGTTCGCCAGCGAGACCTGCGCGCTGAACACCGTGGGGGCGGCCTACCTCTACGACATCGAGCCCGGGCAGCTGGCGGTGGTGGATGACGCGGGCCTGCGCCTGCGCCGTGTGATGCCCACGACGCGCCCGTCGCTTTGCGTGTTCGAGTACATTTACTTTGCCCGCCCCGACTCCAAGATCTACGACAAGAGCGTGCACGCGGTGCGCGAGAGGCTGGGGCACGAGTTGGCGCTGGAGCACCCGGCGCCCGGGGCGCATATCGTCTTTCCCATCCCGGACACGGGGACGCCGGCCGCCATCGGGTTCGCGAGAGCTTCGGGCATCCCGTACGGCGAAGGGGTCATCAAGAACCGCTACATCCATCGGACGTTCATCAACCCGGACCAGCGCATGCGAGAGCTGGGCGTGCGGATGAAGCTTATCCCCCTCAGGGAGAACCTCGCCGGAAAGAGGGTGGTGATGGTGGACGACACCATCGTCCGGGGGACCACGACCGCGCGCACCGTCCGGATGCTGCGGGAGGCGGGAGCGGTGGAAGTGCACGTGCGCATCACCGCGCCTCCCTACCGCTACCCGTGCTTCTACGGCATCGATACCGGGAACCCGTCCGAGCTCATCGCGGCGAGGCTGAACATAGACGAGGTGCGGGACAGCATCGGGGCGGACTCTCTGGGCTATCTGAGCCTGCGGGGGCTCATCCGCGCCGTGGGGCTCAGCCGCGGGCACATGTGCATGGCGTGCCTGGACGGGCGCTACCCCATCCCGCTGCCGGACGAAGCGCTCAGCAAGGACGTCTTCGAGACTTCGCCGCCGGTCGCCCTTCCGGTCGGGGGCGAGACGGCCCGGGACTGAGCGCTCGCTGCGTCCGGCACTCCCTGCGGACTCTGCCCGGCGCGCGGCTGCGAAAGGAACTGCGAATGGACGAACAGCTGACCTACCGGGACGCCGGGGTCGATATCGATGCCGGCATCGAAGCCGTCGAGAGGATGAAGGATGCCATCCTCCGCACTCACACTCCGGGCGTGCTCTCCGACACGACGTCCTTTGCCGGGATGTTCCGGCCGGACTTCAGCGGAATGGCCGACCCGTGCCTGGTCGCCAGCATCGACGGGGTGGGCACCAAGATCAGCATCGCCGCGGCGCTGGGACGCTACCACGGGGTGGGGCGCGACCTGGTCAACCACTGCGTCAACGACATCCTGGTGGCCGGGGCGCGTCCGCTGTTCTTCCTGGACTATATTGCCGCCGGGCGGCTGGACCCGGAGGCGGCGGCGGAGATCGTGAGCGGCGCGGCAGAGGCGTGTGTGGAAAACGGCTGCGCTCTGATCGGGGGAGAGACGGCGGAGATGCCCGGCGTCTACCGGGACGGCGAATGCGACTTCGCCGGCTGCATCGTGGGGGTGGTGGACCGGGAGACGGCTCCCAGCCCTTCGAGCGTGGAGGCCGGCGACGCGGTCATCGGGCTCGCCTCCACCGGACTTCACACCAATGGGTTCTCGCTGGCGCGCAAGGCTCTTCTGGAGGTCGCGGGCTACCAGCTGGATTCGTTCGTGCCGGAGCTCGGGAACACCGTGGGCGATGCGCTGCTGGCGGTCCATCGGAGCTATCTGCCCAGCGTCACGGCCGCCCGCGAGGCCGGGATGAGCATCCGCGTGATGGCGCACATCACCGGAGGGGGGATGTACGAGAACATCCCCCGGGTGCTGCCGCCGGATATGCGCGTGGTCATCGAGCGGCGCAGCTGGACCCCGCCCCCCATCTTCGCGCTCATCCAGAGCGCCGGGAACGTCCCGGATGTGGAGATGTTCCGCACGTTCAACATGGGCGTGGGGATGGTGCTCATCGTCTCACGGGGACAGGCGCCGGCGGCGTGCGAGTTCTTCAACGAGCGGGGCGAGGTGGCCTGGCAGATCGGCGAGGTGCAGCGCGGAGCCCGGGAGGTCCAGATCATCTGATGTGCCATGAGAGGCTCCGCATCGCGGTGATGGTGGCCGCCCGCGGCAGGGGCAGCAATATGCAGGCCATCGTGGAAGCCTGCCGCTCAGGCAGCATCCCGGGAGAGGTGGTCTGCGTCGTGGGAACCGCTCCCGGTTCGCCCGCGCTGGAGAGGGCGGCCGAACTGGGCATCCCGGTGGAAGTCGTCCCCTGGAATGAGGCAGACCCGGAAGAATACGGCCGCCGCTTGCTGAGCGCTCTGGAGCCTTACGATCCCGGACTCATCGCGCTGGCGGGCTTCCTGAAGAAGCTTCCTCCGGGGGTCGTGCAGGCTTATTCCGGACGCATCATGAACATCCATCCCGCGCTCATCCCCAGCTTCTGCGGGAAGGGGATGTATGGTGAGCGGGTGCACCAGGCGGCGGTGGACTACGGGGTCAAGGTATCGGGGTGCACGGTGCATTTTGTGGACGAGGGATACGATACGGGACCCATCATCGCTCAGGCGGTGGTCCCCGTGGACCCCGACGACACGGCCCTCACGCTCGCGGCGAAGGTGCTAAAGAAGGAGCACCGGCTCTATCCGGAGTGCATCCGCCTGTTCGCCGAGGGGCGCCTGCGCATCGAGGGGCGCAAGGTGCGCATCCTCGACGCGCCATCAGTCCCCGGTCCCGCCTGCTGACACACCCTCTTGACACCCTGCTCGGCTTGTGCGTAATATAATGACTGGTCACCGGAATCATACTTTTCATGCAGATTGGAGTTCTCATGCCCGGGTGCACAGCCTCACTTGAGGAGCAGTTCTACGGCAGCGTCACGGTCGGGGAGCGGGGGCAGATCGTCATCCCCGCCGAGGCGCGCAGGCGGCTGAACATCAACACGGGGGATAAGCTGCTGGTCATCGGCCATCCGGCTTCTAACGGTCTGCTGCTCTGCTCCATCGAGGCGTTCCGGGAGTTCATCGCGGGGCTGATGGAAGGCGTGAATCGCGCGGAGCAGAAGTCCGGGGAGGATGTCGAGCGTGAAGAATAGACGGGCTCTTGTGCTGGCGATCGTCCTTGGATTCTCCGGTTTGCCGGCTGCGGGGGCCGAGCCGGAGACGGCTCCGGCGATAGACGGGCCTCTCACGATATCCCGGGCCGTGGAGCTTGCCCTGGAGCACAGCCCGGAGGTCAGACTTGCGGCTCAGCAGTACGCCCGCGCCTCAGGCTCCCTCCGGAGCGCGCGCGGCGCCACGGGCCCCTCGCTCGGCATCACCGGCACCTACATCCGCTACGACAAGGTGGAGGAAGCCGAGATAGCTCCGGGCCAGAAGATAAAGATCGGACAGATCGACGCCCGGCGCGCCACCGCCACGCTGCGGCAGCCCATCGACATCTCGGGTATCCTGGGAGCGGCGGTGGAGGCGGCGGACTATCAGCGCGTCGCGGCCGAGATGGACCTCATCTCGGCCCGCTACGATGTGGCCCTCGCGGTGCAGAGCGCCTATCTCGGCGTGCTCCGGGCGCGCGACGCCCGGGAGGTGAGCCGCGAAGCCGTGCTGAGCCTGAAGGCTTATCTCGACCTTGCGAAGGCGCGCTTCGAGGCCGGAACGGCGGCGCAGTTCGATGTCCTGAGGGCGCAGACGGAGTTGGCCGCCGCCGAGCAGCGGCTCATCAGCGCGGAGAACGCGGTGCGGCTGGCCGAGGTAGGTCTGGCCAGCGTCATGGGCGTGCGGCTGCCGCCCGCACTGGAGCTGCAGGCGCCCCCGGATGTCCGCTCGGAGGCCCCGGAAGCTGAGGACGCGGTGGAGGCGGCTCTGAAGAACCGGACGGAGCTCGCCAGCGCCGAGGCCGTCATCCGCGCGGCCGAGCGGGGGGTGCACATCGCCAGGGCGGGCCTGCGGCCCGGGCTTCAGGTCTCGGCGAACTACAACTACAACGGGAACACCACCATCTTCCAGCCCCGCACCTTCACCGCCGATGCGGTGGTGGCGGTGAGCATCCCCATCTTCGACAACGGGGTCACCCGAGGGAAGGTCGAAGAGGCCGAGGCGGGGGTGGAAGCCGCCCGCGCCCGGAAGGAGAGGGTCGCCCTCAATGTCCGGCAGGAGGTGGAGCAGGCCGTCTCGTCCGTGGAGAACGCGCGCAAGAGGCTGGAAGTGGCGGAAGCCACTCTGCGCGAAGCCTCCGAGGCGTTCCGGCTTGCGAAGGTGCGCTACGAAAGCGGCGTGGGGCTGCTGGTGGAGACCACGGACGCCCAGGTGGCTTACACGGCGGCTCAGACCAACGTCGTCTCCGCGAAGTACGACCTCTATCTCGCGCAGGTGCAGCTGGCCCGGGCGCTGGGTCTGCCGCCGCTGGTGGAGGAGTAAGGCTTTTGGAGTCCCTGTGCATCCGGACCAGCGGCCTGACCAAACGGTTCGGCGCGCGCGCGGCGGTGGACGGGCTGGACCTGGAGGTCGGGGCGGGCCAGACCTTCGGGTTCCTCGGCCCGAACGGCTCGGGGAAGTCCACCACCATCCGGATGCTGCTGGGACTCATCAGCCCGACGGCCGGTGAGGCGTTCATCCTCGGGCATTCCGTAAGGAGAGAGCGCCTCCAGGCGCTCCGGCAGGTGGGGGCGCTGGTGGAGACGCCCGCGTTCTACCAGTTCCTGACGGCCCGGGAGAACGTCAGGCTGTTCGGAAGGCTTTCAGCCTCGGTCACCGAGGAGCAGATCGTCTCCGCGCTGCGCTCCGTCGGTCTCGAGGACCGGATGGACGACCGGGTGCGCACCTTCTCGCACGGCATGAAGCAGAGGCTGGGGCTGGCGTGCGCGCTCGTCGCGGAGCCGCGGCTGGTCATCCTGGACGAGCCCACCAACGGGCTCGACCCGGAGGGAGTGAAGGAAGTGCGGGACCTCATCCGCTCGCTGGCGGAGAGCCGCGGGATGACCGTGTTCCTCTCCAGTCATCTGCTCCATGAGGTGGAGCAGGTCTGCACGCACGTGGCGGTCATCTCGCGGGGACGGCTGCAGGCGGCGGGGCCGGTGAGCGAGCTAATGCGCTCCCGGCAGCCGGGCGTGGAGTTCGAGGTGGACCGTCCGGATGCGGCGCTGGAGGTGTTCCGCAGATATCTCGGCCGCGATGCGGTCGCTGTGGACGGCCGGCGGGTCCGCGCGGTAGTGGACGAGTCGGAGGTCGCCGGGCTGAACCGAGCGCTGGTGACCGGCGGCATCAAGGTGACCGCCATCGAACGCCGGCGGCAGACGCTGGAGGACTTCTATCTGGATGTGATGACGCGGCAGGAGGGGCCCCTGCATTGACCTATGCGGGCCTGGTGAAGATGGAAGCCTGGAAGCTGGCGCGCAGGGGCCGCAGCTACATCGGCCCTGCCGGCCTGCTCGCCATCGTAGCCCCCACCGTCATCGGCCTGCGCTACGGGCCGATGGGCTCCGAGGTGGAGCGCTATGTGGGCTCCGGTGTCACGGTCATCGGCTCGCCGCTCAACGCGCTGTTCATCGCGCGGGTGGTGCTGCCTCCCACCGTGTTCCTGTTCCTGCCGCTGTTCGTCAGCATCGTGGCGGGGGACCAGATATCCGGCGAGGCGGCGGACGGGACGCTGCGCGGTCTGCTCTCCCGTCCGGTTCACCGTCTCAAGCTTCTGGCCGCCAAGTACGCCGTGTCGCTTCTGTACGCGGTGGGGCTGACAGTGTTTTTGGGGCTGGCCGCGTTCGGGGCGGGATACGCGGTCTTCGGGATAGGCGGGCTGGTGAGTTTCGGAGGAGGGCTGGCCTATTTCGGGGTGGCGGAGGGTCTGGAGCGGCTGGTGCTCGCCTACGGGCTCGCGGGCGCGTATCAGATCTGCATCTGCAGCGTGGCGTTCCTGCTGTCCGTGTTCATGCAGAGCTCGCTGGCGCCGGTGGGGGTGACCTTCGCGTTGATGCTCGTGATGGGCGCGGTGGGCGAGATTCCCTACTTCGAGCGCCTGAAGCCGTTCTTCTTCACGACATACGGCGACCTGTTCCTGCAGGCGTTCAACGTCCCGCTGGACCCCGGGCGGCTGCTGCGGGGACTCGCGGCGCTGATGTCGTGGACGGGCGCCGCGTTCGGTCTGGCGGCGTTTGCGTTCTCGCGAAAGGACATTCTGAGTTGAGAAGACTCTCCGTGGCTGCCCTGACCCTCGTTCTGGCGGCAGCCGGGGCCGCGGCCCGGCCTGACCCGCTCATCGAGAGGATGCGCGCGCAACTGTCCACCGTCCGGGACTACCGGTGCGACGTGAGGCTGGACGCCTCGCTGCCGGGCCTGTCGGTGAGCAACATGAGGTTGACGCTCTACTACAAGCGTCCCGGGAAGGTCCACATCGCCGCGAAGGAGGGGTTCGGCATCCTGCCGCGGGAAGGGCTGTTCCTGGGGGACCCGGTGGACGAGGTGCTGCAGCGCTTCGAGCTGACGCCTCTCGGGGACGCGCGGTGGGACGGAATCCGGTGCGCCAAGTATGCTCTTCGGCCGCGGCAGGACATCGTCTCCCCGATGGGTTCGCTTCGCCTGTATGTGGACCGGGAGCGGGCCCTGCCGGTGGCCATCACCGGCCGGGGGCAGGACGGGGGCGAACTGCAGACGGTGTTCGAATACCGCCGTTTCGAGGGAAGACACTGGCTGCCTGTCCGGACCACCCTGAGGGTGAAAGGGCTCGCTCATCCCGGCTCCCGGCCCGGGGAGAAGAGCAGGACGGACGGCACCGCCACTCTGACATTCACCAATCACGCCATCAACACGGGGCTGCCGGATTCGCTGTTCCAGCGTCCGCCGGCCCCCGCAGGTGGCAAGCGACGAGGTTCCGGAATATGAGTCAGTCTCGATATCTGCGTGCTCTGGCGGTCGCGGCCGCCGGTCTGACGGTGCTTGCTGCGGGGTGCGGCCGCAGGCAGCCACCGCCGCCGCCGGGAGGCGCGGCGGCGGTCGAGGTCACTCGTGTGACGCGCGGAGACCTGGAGGCGGTCGTCAACGTGACCGGCACCATCCGCGCGCTGGACGATGTGTCGCTGACCGTCAAGATGGCGGGACGTGTCGTGCGGGTGCCCTTCCGCGAGGGAGACCGCGTGGCGAAGGGCGCGGTGGTCATCCAGCAGGAGCAGACCGACCTGCAGAACCAGGTGAAAAGCGCCGAAGCGGCGCTTGCGGCGGCGCGGGTGCGGCTGTCGCAGGCTCAGACGCAGCTGCGGGTGCAGGATGTCTCGAGCGACGCGGGGGTGCGTCAGGCGGAGCAGGCGGTCGCCATCGCGCGCGAGCAGCTGGCCATCGTCCGGCAGGGGGCGCGGCCGCAGGAGCGAAGGCAGGCCGAGGCGGCCGTGGAGTCGGCCAAGGCGTCCTTCGAGAACGCGCGGCGGAATCTCGAGCGCTCCCGGATGCTGTTCGAGCAGGGCGCCATTCCCCGCGCCCAGCTGGACGCAGACGAGCGGATGTTCGAGGTGTCCCGGGCGTCGCTGCAGTCGGCGGAGCAGGCGCTCTCGCTGGTGCGCGAGGGAGCCCGTCAGGAGGAGATCCGGGTGGCCGAGAACAGTCTGCGGGAGGCGGAGCAGCGTCTGCGCCAGGCCCGCTCCAACGCGGAGCTCACGGCCGTCCGGCAGGAGGACGTCCGCGCGGCACAGGCCGGCGTGAAGCAGGCCGAGGCGGCTCTGGCGATGGCGCGTCAGGCGCTGGCGGACACGTCGGTGCGTTCCCCCGTCTCCGGGGTGGTGGCGGAGCGCCACGTGGAGCCCGGGCAGATGGTGGCGCCCACGCCTGGCGTGGCCCTCATCCGCGTCTACAACCCGGCCACGGTCTACTGCGAAGCCATCATCTCCGAGACGGTGGTGGACCGGGTGGCGCGCGGTCAGGAGGCCGTGGTCCGCACCGACGCCCTGCCGGGGCGGGAGTTCGAAGGCAGGGTGGAAGAGGTCTACCCCGCCGCCGACACCAACAACCGCTCCTTCCGCGCCCGCATCTCCGTCCGGGCGCCCGGCGCGGACCTCCGCCCCGGGATGTTCGCGAAGGTGCAGATCATCACGGAGAGGCGGGTGAACCAGACGCTCATCCCCGCGGACTGCGTGCTCAAGGAGCCGGGCGGGGAATATGTGTTCGTCGTGGAGCGGGACAAGGTGCGCAAGCCCGCCGCCCCTGAAAAGGACGCGCGGCCGTCTCGCAACGGCGAGCCCGAGATGGTGGAGGTGGACGCGGATGTCGCCCGCAAGCGGCGCGTGCGCACCGGCCTTCAGGGCGACTCGATGGTGGCCGTGATGAACGGCCTGCGGCAAGGGATGCGGGTCGTCAGTTCGGGGCAGAACTACCTGTCGGACGGGCAGGAAGTGCGCGTCGTGGACGAAAGGGCGGAGGTCCGGTAAATGTGGCTGACACGCGCCGCCATCAACCGGCCGACACTCATCAGCATGGTGTTCGCCTCGCTGATCGTCGTCGGCCTGGTCTTCATGATGCGCATGCCGGTGGAGCAGCGTCCGAAGGTGGATTTTCCCTTCGTCACGGTGGTGACCATCTATCAGGGGGCGGGTCCTCAGGAGGTGGAGACCCTAATCACCAAGCCCATCGAGGATGCCGTCAGCTCCATCTCGAACCTGAAGACCGTGCTTTCCAACTCGCAGGACGGCATCTCGGTCGTGTCGCTGGAGTTCGAACTGGGGACGGACCTGCCCACCGCGGCGGCCGATGTGCGGGAGAAGGTGGACGCCATCCGCAACTCCCTGCCCCAGGACGCCGACGTCCCCACCATCACCAAGGCTGACATCTCGGCCATCCCGGTGATGACCATCGGGATGAAGGGTCCTCTGCCGGCGCGCGAGCTTCGGCGGCTGGCCGACGACGTCGTCAAGGACCGCCTGGCGCGCGTCAAGGGCACGGCTTCGGTCTCCGTCAGCGGAGGCGACCTGCGCGAGATCCAGGTCTTCGTGGACAAGAGCCGTCTGGCCGCCTACAACCTGACCATCGCGGAGGTGGCGGCGGCCATCCGCAGCGAGAACCTGAACATCCCCGGCGGAAGCATCAAGCAGGGTCGCCGGGATTTCGCCGTCCGTGTCATCGGTGAGTTCCAGACCGCTGAGGAGATCTCCCGGATGCGGCTGCATATCCCGGACCGCCAGACCGGCGGGCCGGGCTGGAACATCCCGCTGTCGGACATCGCGCGCGTCGTCGACAGCAGCGAAGACCCCGACATCATCTCCCGCCTGAACGGAGAGCCCACAGTCGTGCTGGCGGTCCAGAAGCAGACGGACGCCAACACGGTGGAGGTGGCGCAGGGAGCCAGAAGGGAACTGGAGCGGCTGAAGGGCGTCCTCCCGCCCGGTGTGGAGTTCGTCATCGCCACGGACGAGAGCGAGTTCGTCCTGGAGCAGCAGCACGACACCTACAAGGAGCTCATCCTGGCGATTGTGCTGGTGGTCATCGTCATCTTCCTGTTCCTGCACAGCGCGCGCGCGACGTTCATCGTGTCGGTCGCCATCCCGACTTCGCTCATCGCGACGTTCATCCCGATGTCCATCTTCGGGTTCAGCCTGAACTTCATGACCATGCTGGCTCTGTCGCTGGCGGTGGGCATCCTGGTGGACGACTCCATCGTTGTGCTGGAGAACATCGACCGCCACCTGAAGGAGGGTGAGCCGCCGAGGGAGGCCGCTCTGAACGGGCGCGCCGAGATAGGCCTCGCCGCGGTCACCATCACGCTGGTGGACGTGGTGGTGTTCATCCCCATCGCGTTCATGGGAGGTATTGTCGGACAGTTCTTCAAGTCCTTCGGCATCACGGTGGCCTCCGCCACCCTGTTCTCGCTCTTCGTCGGGTTCGCCCTGACGCCGATGATGGCGTCCCGGTTCTACAAGCGCGAGACGCGCCAGCACCGCGGACAGCACGCGGATACGGCGTGGAACCGGTTCTGGGATGCCCGCTTCACGCGGATAGACCGCGGACTGGACTGGCTGGACGCCCGCTACCGCAACGTGCTGGCGTGGTCGCTGGACAACCGCTTCCTGACCTGGGTCATCGGGACGGTCACGCTGACCACCATCCTCATCATGCTCGCACCGCCCCTGACGAGTCCGGCGGGTCTCAAGGCGCGGCTGTTCAACCTGGTGCTGTTCGTGGGAGTGCTGGGCGGACTCGGGTTCGTCTACTCTCGGGACAGACGGGTGGCTCTGGGATTCGTTGCCGCCGCGGCGGCGTGCACGCTGTTCGTCCGTCTGCCGCTCAAGGGAGAGTTCATCCCGGAACTGGACCGGGGACGCGTCGCCATCACCGTGGAGACTCCGGCGGGAAGCAGCCTGGCCTACACCCTGAGCGTCGTCGAGCGCATCGAGCGCATCCTGAAGGACTTTCCGGAGGTGGAGTACGAGCTGTCCACCGTGGGTTCCGGGAGTGCGGGCCTCTTCGCGGGCGGCGATACCGGGCCGCAGTACGCCAGGCTCTCCGTCCAGCTGGTGGAGCGCGGACGGCGTGACAGATACGCAATGGTGGAGGAAGACGGGCGCCAGGTGCGCAGGATGGTGCAGCGCAGGCGCGGCATCGAAGAGATCATCACGGCGCTGCGGGCGCGGGTGGACCGGGAGGTCCCGGGTGCCGACATCAAGATCTACAACGCGGAGAGCCAGCAGGTGGGGACCGCCCCCATCGAGATGGAGATCACGGGGACGGACCTGAACGAGATGAACCGCGTGGCCGAGCGGATGGCCGCGGCCATGGCTTCCGTCCCGGGCACCCGCGACATCACCATCAGCTCGAAGGTGGGCCGTCCGGAGTTGCAGATTGTGGTGGACCGCGACCGGGCGATGGACGCGGGAATCTCCACGGCCCAGGTGGCCCAGGCGGTGCGGGCGTCCATCGAGGGCGACACTTCCAGCAAGTTCCGGGTGGAAGGGACGGAGTACAACATCCGTGTCCAGTTGGAGGAGTCCGACCGCGCCACGGCCGATTCCGTGCGGCGGCTGGTGGTGGGGCAGCGCGGCGGCGCGCCGGTGTTCCTGGAGGACATCGCGGACGTGCAGCTCGCTGCGGCGCCCACCAAGATAGACCGGCGCAACAAGCAGCGTCTGGTGAAGGTGAGCTGCTACCTGGAGCAGGGCTACGACCTCAGCAGCGTCCAGTTCGGGGTCAACAGGGCCATCGCGGATGTGGACCTGGAGACGACGTCCCTCGAGATAGGCGGCACATCGCGCGTCCAGGGAGAAAGCTTCGGGTTCATCTTCCAGGCGCTGCTGCTCGCCATAATCCTGGTCTACATGCTGATGGCGGGGTTGTTCGAGTCGCTGTTCAACCCTCTGGTCATCATGCTGAGCCTTCCGCAGGCGATGGTCGGGGCGCTGCTTCTGCTGGTCGCCAGAGGCCAGTCCATCTCCATCATCTCGCTCATCGGCGTCATCATGCTGATGGGCATCGTGACCAAGAACGCGATCCTGCTCATCGACTACACCAATACGCTCCGGAAGAGAGGGTTGTCGCGTCGCGAGGCCATCCTGCAGGCCGGCCCCACCCGGCTGAGGCCCATCCTGATGACCACGGTCTCCCTGCTGGCGGCGCTCATGCCCACGATGCTGGCGCTCTCCAAGGGGTCGGAGCAGCGGTCGCCTCTGGCCACCGCGGTCATCGGCGGACTGCTGGTCTCCACGCTGCTGACCCTGCTGGTCATCCCGGCGACGTATACGCTGATGGAGGACCTGCGGAACAGCCTGGCGCGCGGGGTCAAGCGCATCCTGCGCATCGAGGAGGGCGCATAAGCGGTGAAACTCGCGATCATCATCTACGACACCGGAGCTGAGCCGATGGTCGAGGCCGGCCTGGAGAAGATCGGCGCCACGGGGTGGACGCGCATCACGGACGTGGTGGGAAAAGGACGGGCGGGTCTGCGGATGGGCGACCCCATCTTTCCCGGCAACAACAACATCGTGCTCTGCGTCATCGAAGACCACCAGGTGGAGCCTCTGCGCGAGGTGATGTCCGTCATCCCGGACGAGTTCATCAAGCAGCTTGCCTTCCGAGTGTTCATCACGGATGTGGACATCCTGGTGTAGGCATCGCCCTGCTCCGACCCCGCGGTGTTGAACGGGGCGGCGGGTGTCTGGTAGAATGTCGCACGCGCCGGGTCCTTCCGGGCCCGGCGCGCGTCCCTGCACGGACGAGGAGGAGCATGAGCGAACCGACCCGCATACTCGCTACTGACTGCGGCAGCACCACCACGAAGGCCATCCTCATCGAGAAGCGCGACGGTGAGTGGAGGCTTATCTGCCGCGGAGAAGCCCCCACCACAGTGGAAGCCCCCTATGACGACGTGACCGTCGGCGTCACGAACGCAGTGCGCGAAGTGGAGGAGCTCGCGGGACTCGAACTGCTTGCAGACAACGGGCTCCTGCATCCGGCCGAGGGCAGCCGGGGTGTGGACCTGTATCTCTCCACATCGAGCGCCGGAGGGGGGCTGCAGATGACGGTGGCCGGCGTCGTGAAGGCGATGAGCGCGGAGAGCGCGGAGCGGGCGGCCCTGGGGGCCGGCGCCATCATCATGGACGTCATCGCGGTGGATGACGGGCGCCGGGACTGGCAGAAGATCGAGCGCATCCGGAGCCTGCGGCCGGACATGGTGCTGGTGTCCGGGGGGACCGACGGCGGCACGGTGTCCCATCTGGTGGACATCGCCGAGATGCTTGTCGCGGCGGACCCCAAGCCCAGGCTCGGCGGGAACATGAAGCTGCCCGTCATCTACGCGGGAAACCGCGATGCCCGCGAGGCCGTACAGCAGCTGCTGGACGGCCGGGTGGACCTTCGCATCACGGAGAATCTCCGGCCGCAGCTCGACCGCGAGGACCTTCATCCCGCACGGGAGGCCATCCACGAGCTCTTCCTGCAGCACGTCATGCAGCAGGCTCCCGGCTACGGCAAGCTTTCCACCTGGACCGATGCGGGCATCATGTCCACCCCGAACGCGGTCGGCAAGATGGTCCAGACGGCGGCGGAACAGCTGGGGGTCCAGGTGCTGGCGGTGGACATCGGCGGGGCGACGACGGACGTCTTCTCGGTCTTTCAGGGGATATACAACCGCACGGTCAGCGCGAACCTGGGGATGAGCTACTCCATCTGCAATGTGCTGGCGGAGGCCGGCATCGAGAACATCGTGCGATGGCTTCCGTTCGAGGCCGACCGGTGGGCCATCCGCAACCGGCTCCGCAACAAGATGATCCGGCCCACCACCATCCCCGAGACGCTCGAGGACCTGATGGTGGAGCAGGCCGTCGCGAGGGAGGCGCTGCGGCTTGCGTTCGAGCACCACAAGATGCTCGCCCGCGGTCTCATGGGAGTGCAGCAGACGCGGACGGTGGGCGACATGCTCACTCAGGCCCAGACGGGACGGACTCTGGTGGACATGATGCGCTGCGACCTCATCATCGGGAGCGGAGGGGTGCTCTCGCACGCTCCCCGGCGCGCCGAGGCGGCGCTGATGATGCTGGACGCCTACCAGCCCGAAGGGGTCACGCGCCTTGCCGTGGACTCCATCTTCATGATGCCTCAGCTCGGGGTGCTGAGCACCATCCAGCCGGAGGCCGCGACGGCGGTCTTCGAACGCGACTGCCTCATCCGGCTGGGCACGGTGGTCGCGCCGGCAGGAACGGGCAAGCCGGGCAGCGCCGTCTGCTCGGTCTCGTTCGGGGGGAGGACCGAGAGCGTGGAGTTCGGAGAAGTGCGCGTGCTGCCTCTCGAGGACGGCGAGTCCGTGGAGGCGGAGATCGTCCCTTCCAGAGGCTGGGACGCGGGAGCGGGAAAGGGCAAGCCCGTGCGCAGCGTGCTGGAGGGCGGGGTGGTCGGCCTCATCCTGGACGGGAGGGGGCGTCCGATGGCCATTCCCGCCGAGGCGGCGGAACGTGCCGCGCTGATGCGCCGGACCAGACAGGCGTTCGGACTTCCGGAGGAGGGATAACGCGATGGCCACCGCATACACCCCCGGACTGACTGTCAGCCGCAGCGTCCTGGTGCGCAAGACCCGCAGGCTGCCCCTCCCGGGCGAGGTCCTTGTGGAGACCGGCGCGAAAGTGGAGCCTCAGGATGTGCTGGCGCGCGCCGAGCTTCCCGGCATCATGCGGACGGTCAGGGCCGCCGAGCTCCTCGGACAGGAGCCGAGGGACCTCCCGCAATACCTCCTGGTCAAGGAGGGCGACCGGGTGGAGAAGGGGGACGTGCTCTGCCGGAGCACCAGCTTCTTCGGACTGTTCAAGAACGAGTGCCGCGCTCCCGTGTCCGGGGTCGTGGAGATGATCAACCCCGTCTCCGGCAACATCGGCATCCGCGAGGCGCCGTCGCCGGTGGAGGTGAACGCCTATATCCGCGGGACCGTCACCGACATCCTCCCGAGGGAGGGGGCCATCGTCGAGGCGCAGGGCGCGCTCATCCAGGGCATCTTCGGAGTCGGGGGGGAGCGCTGCGGGCGCATCCGGGTGCTGGCCGCCGGGCCGGACCGCGACCTGTCTCCGGACGAGGTGCCGGACGACATCGATGGCTGCGTGGTGGTGGGCGGAGCCGGAGCGAGCCTGGACACCATCCGGGCGGCAGCCGGGCGGGGAGCTGTGGGCTTTGTCGTGGGCGGCGTGGTGGACGAGGACCTCATCGGGTATCTCGGGCACGACATCGGGGTGGCCATCACCGGGCAGGAGCCGGTTCCGGCGACGCTCATCCTCACGGAGGGCTTCGGCTCTCTGAGGATGGCCGAGCGCACGTGGGAGCTGTTCAACGAGCTGGAGGGGGAGGTGGCATCCATCAACGGGGCCACGCAGATCCGCGCGGGCGTCATCCGGCCCGAGGTCATCGTGCCCCGCGACTGCGTGTCGGGCGAGGCTGCTCAGCCCGGCCGCGGAGTGCTGGAGGTCGGCAGCACCATCCGCATCATCCGCGAGCCCAACTTCGGGATGCTGGGCGAGGTGGTGGACCTGCCGGCCCGGCTGCAGACGGTGCCCTCCGGGGCGACGGTCCGGGTGCTGGTCGCGCGCCTCTCGGACGGCAGGGTGGTCACAGTCCCGCGCGCGAACGTGGAGTTGATAGAGAAATGAGCCTGCGAGCGCGAGCCGCCATTGTCCTGCTGTCCGTCTTCCTCTCTGCGGCGCCTCTGGCGGCGCAGAACAATGCGGAGCGCAAATATACCCGTCAGGTTGCGCCGGGGGTCACGTTCACGGAAATCGTCCGTCCGGCGCTCCCCCTCGTAGTCACCGTTCTGAAAGTGGACCTGACCCGAGCGAGTGTGAAGGCATTTGTTGCGAACGACCGCATCAACTCCCCCACCCGTGAGGTGGTCTCGTCAGCGGTCGCGCGTTCGGGGGCCGTGGCCGGGACCAACGGCGACTTCTTCCCGTGGACGGCGGACCCACTGGGCTTCACGGTGGTGAACGGCAGGCTGGTGAGCGAGCCCTATCCCGATCGTCCGGCGGTCGCCATCCGCAGGGACGGGCAGGTGCTGATGGGCATCGTGCAGATGGCCCTCACGCTGCATTTCGACAACTTCCGGATACTCAAGGCGAACGGAGTGGACCGGCCCGTCCAGTCAGGGGAACTCCTGGTCTACGACAGCTATTTCGGCCCCACCACGTCGGCCGGCAAGGACTCCGCAGAGATGGTGCTCCGCGTGGACTGGCCCGGCCTGCTGGAGAAGGGTTACGCGGAGGCGGAGATCGTCTCGCTGCTCGAGGAAGGCGCCGACACCCCCATCCCGGAGGACGGCGTGGTCGTGGTGGCGAAAGGACCGCGCCGCACGGAGCTTCTGAACGCCGCACGCGGCCAGTCCCGGGTCCGGATGCGCCTTGCGCTTCAGGACGAAAACGGCAGGTCCTGGCTGGGCGTGTCGGAGGCCGTGGGAGGGGAGCCCTGGCTCATCAGGAACGGCGAGTTCAGCAAGCGGACGGACCGGCACGGGCTGGATGCCCCAACGCCGTTCGCCTCGAACCGCCACCCCCGCACCGCCGTCGGCGTCACCCGGGACGGCCACTTCCTGCTCGTGGTGGTGGACGGTCGGCAGATCACCAGCCGCGGGGCCACCCTGCGCGAGACGGCTCAGATCATGTTGGAGCTGGGCTGCGTGAACGCCGTGAATCTGGACGGCGGGGGGTCCAGCACCATGGTCGTCCGGGGTCTCGTGGTGAACAGCCCTTCGGACGGCCAGCAGAGGGCTGTCGCCAGCGGCCTTCTGGTCCATTCGGACGAGGATGCGGTCGCGGCGGCGGAGCCGCTGGTGCTCTCGCCCTCGCCGGTGGCGTTGACGGCCGGGCAGCGGCAGGCTTTCACAGTGTCGCGCTCCGACGGCTCTGCCCTCAGTGCGGAACAGCTGGGCTCCGTCATCTGGGGGACGCGGAACGGCGGCGGGTTCGTGGAGCAGGACGGGGTCTTCGTAGCCCTCCGGAGCGGTTCGCCGGTGGTCGGCGCCTGGCTGGCCGGAGGCTCGGGCGAGGCGCGGGTCTCGGTCTCGCCGGCCGGTCCCGGACGGGTCAGGGTCTCGCTGGCTCAAGGCGCTTCGCTCGAGGCGGAATCGACGGCGCTGGTCATCCTGGTGCTGAACGAACTGGGCAATGCGGTGCCGTCCGCCGCCATCCGGCTGACCGTGGAGGGGGGAAAGACGGAGCGGACGGAGCTTACAGCAGGGCCGGACGGCGTGGCGCGGGTGACGGTCAACTGGGACCCGCAGACGCCTCCCGCGGCAAGGCGCGTCCGTGCCGAGACGGACGGCGCAGCAGGGTCGCTGCCGTAGAGAAGGAGCCGGTCCGTTCCTCAGGGCCTCCCCGAAACGGGCGGGGGCCCGGACCGGCGCGGATGCTGGAAAGGGGACGCAGATGTCTTCACGAGTGGATTCTCTCATCGGGAGCCTTTCGCTGGACGAGAAGCTCGGCCAGCTTCTGATGTTCGGGTGGCAGGGGAGCAATGAGGAGGAGAACATCACCGTCTCTTCCCACGCGCGGCTCCTGCTGGAGGAGTTCCACGTCGGGGGCGTGGTGCTGCTGGGCCGCAACGTCGGGACTCCCGCCCAGACCGCCCGGTGCATGAACGAACTGCAGGAGCGCTCGAAGCTCCCGCTGTTCATCATCGTGGACCAGGAGGGCGGGATGGTGGCCCGGTTCAAGGACCCCTTCGTGGTGTTCCCGGCCAACATGGCCCTGGGGGCCACGGGCGACCCGTCGCTTGCCTACCGCGCCGCCCGCGCCACCGCGGAGCAGCTCCGGGCCGTGGGGGTGAACTTCAACTTCGCCCCGTGCGTGGACGTCAACAACAATCCCCTGAACCCCATCATCGGCACCCGCTCCTACGGGGACGATCCGGAGACCGTCGCCCGCTTCGCTCCGGAGGCCATCCGCGGGCTGCACGAGGGCGGCGTGATGACAAGCGCCAAGCACTTCCCGGGGCACGGCGACACCGCCGTCGATTCGCACCTGGCGCTTCCGGTCGTCGATTTCCCGCGGGAGAGGATGGATGCCGTGGAGCTGCCGCCGTTCCGGGCGGCGATGGATGCGGGCGTGGCTTCCATCATGACCACGCACATCCTGTTCCCGGCGCTGGACCCGGAGCTCCCCTCCACGCTTTCCCCGCGCATCATCACCGGGCTGCTGCGCGAGGAGATGGGATGGGACGGGCTGGTGGTCACCGACGACCTGGAGATGAAGGGGGTGGCCGACAAATGGGGAGCCGCCCGGGCCGCGGTGCTCTCGCTGAAGGCGGGCGTGGACTGCCCGCTCATCTGCCATACGCTCGAGACGCAGATCGAGGCGGTGCGGGCCATCAAGGAGGCGATCGCCTCGGGAGACATCACAGAGGAGCGCATCGACGCCTCGGTGCGCCGCGTGCTGGAGCTCAAGGAGCGGTTCGGCCTGCTGGACGGCGTGGCCCCTGTGGACCCGGAGGCGGCGCTCCCCGTCGTGAGCTCTCCTGAGAAGAAGGAGCTTGCCCTGCAGATCGCCCGCAGAGCCGTGACGGTGGTCCGAAACAGCCGGGGCATCATCCCGGCGTCTCCGGCGGACGGCCGCATCGCGGTGATCAGCCTGCATCATTCGCTGGAGCGCCTGGCCGGAGCTTTCCGGGCCATCCATCCGCGGACGGAAGCCGTCCCGGTCACGCCCGGGCAGGCGCGCTCGCCGGAAGGCATCAGGCTTCCCGAGGATACCCGGCTGGTCGTCGTCGGGACCTGTCCCAGCGAACCGTGGACCGCGGGACTGGACGTCGAGGCGCAGGCCACGATGGTGAAGCATCTCCTGAGTCGCCCGGAGCCGGTGTGCGTGGTGGCTCTGCGGGACCCCTATGACCTGCTGAAGTTCCCTGAGGTGGAGACCTACGTGGCGCTCTACGGCTACAGGGACGAGATGCTCCAGGCGTGTGCCGAGGTGGTGCTGGGGAAGGTGCAGGCCACGGGAAGAGCTCCCGTGGCACTTCCGGGTTCAGCCTGACAGGGGAGGCCGGACGCGCGGGTCACTCATAGACGCCGTCGTCCGGGGAGACCTCGATGGCCTCTTCCTTCTTGACCCAGATGACGGAGTTGCCCTCGAACGCCACGTAGAGCATGCTCCGCTCCACATCCACGTCGAGAAGCTTGTCCACACGGACCTGCCAGGTCGTTTCGCCGCTCGCATCCTTGACCGGCAGGCGGTATTTGACTTTCAGTTTTTCGTTGGCATCCAGCCGCTGGGCGATGGTCTCGAGGTCCATGGGACTCCCTTTCAGCGAACTTCAGCGGCTTCCGGTCCGGAAGCTGCCCCCGCCGCGCTCCACTTCGCGAAGATGCGCCGCTTTCCCTGCCTTCCGGTGTGCTTCGCGACGGCCTGCAGCCTCCCTCGTTGAAGGGCAGGCGTGGCACGGTCCAACTGCAGAATATACCGCAAAATCCCGGCTGAAGGCTACAGCGCAGGCAGAGGCGGGACCTCCACCGGCCTCCCGCCGCTTCGCATGGACTCCGCCCCGGCGCAACCGGCGGCCACCGACATCCGGCCGGCCTCAGGAGTGGCCAGAGGCTCCACGCCGTCCAGCACCACGTCCACGAAGTCCTGACAGATGACCGGGTCCGCTCCGGCGTGCGTCCCGGCGGCGGGTTTCACGTCGTAGGTGCGGTCGGCCAGCTCCCGCCAGGTGTTGGAGCGCCGCGTCTTCACCCACACCTTCATCTCCGGCTCCGAGTTCTCCAGCCGCCCCTCCGTGCCGATGAACGTGTAGTTCCTGTGATAGTCCGGGGTGAAGTGGCACTGCAGGTAGCTGGCCTTGATGCCGCCCTCCAGCTCCATGATCATCACGTTGTTGTCCTCGATGTCCACCTCCCGGCGGAACACGCACTGCTCCCTGCGTCCGTGTTCGACCTCGACGCACGTCCGGCGGAGGTCGCACGCGGAGCAGACCAGGTCGTCGGGCATGTCACCCCCGAAGTAGTCCAGCCCTCCGAAGGCGCACACACGCTTCGTGTAGCGGCCCGTTATCCAGTGGATGATGTCGATGTCGTGGGAGCCCTTCTGGAGGAGCAGGGAGTTGCAGTTCTTCCTGGTGGCGTGCCAGTCGTGGTAGTAGAATCGTCCTCCGTGCCCCACGAAGTGGCGCACCCAGACCGCCTTTATCTCCCCGATGGCCCCCGAGTCCGCTATCTCCTTCATCACGCGGAACATGTTCATGTAGCGCATGTTGAAGCCCACCATCAGCCGCTTTCCGGACTCCTTCCAGGCCTTCAGGATGCGGTCGCACCCTTCCACCGTGATGGCCAGAGGCTTCTCGCAGAAGACGTGCTTGCCCGCCTGCAGGGCGGCCACGGCGTGCTCCTCGTGCACGAAGTCCGGCGAGGTCACCGCAACGGCGTCCACGTCCGGACGGTCCAGCAGCTCCCGGTAGTCCAGCGTCGTGAAGACGTCCGGGCCTATCCTCTCCCGGAAGTCCTGCAGCGCCTCCGGCCGCACGTCCGCCCCCGCGACCACCACGGAGCGGGGGTTGTCGCGCCACTGGTCGGCGATGCCGCCCCGCCCGCAGACGCCTATGACACCGATCCTGAGCCTGTCCATCCGCCTGTCCTCCGCTGCAAAGAGCCTGTCTGCCCTTCCGGGCCCCGTCTCTGTTCCCGCTTTGCGTCGCCCAGCCCTTCCGCCGCCTCCCCGGACCTGCCGCTCAAGGCAGGGCCACTCGCAGCACCGGTCTGCCGCCCGGCAGCACCTCCAGCGTGGCGGTTTGAGACTTTCCCTCCGCCTCCACGGTCACCTCGTAGGTCCCGTGGAAGCCGCGGAACGTGAAGCTCCCGTCCGCGAACGTCCTGCCGGACGTCTGCGTGCGCCATTCCCGGTTGATGAGCGAGTCCAGCTCGTGGTAGGCCGGCTTGAGCTGCCAGTCCTTCGTGATGATGCCTCCCTGGTCCAGCCACGACGACCCGTCCCACATCGCCCACAGGGTGATGGCCCTGACCGCCGGGTGGCTGAAGGCCAGCGTGAACAGATAGCGGTAATAGCGTCCCTGGAACTCGGGAGTCCACGTGCCCTTGACGAAACCGGACTTCACCTCGGCTCCGTCGGAGGGCATCGTGATCTCGGTGAGGTGAACCTCTCTGCCGTCCGATGCCAGCGTGTCCAGCATCTCCAGGATCTGCTCCGGAGAAGCGACCCGCGGGCGGTCGTGCGCCTGTTCTCCCAGCGCGTCAATCTTTCCGCCCGCTTCCTCCACCTTCCGCGCGAACTCCACGAACCGCGCCGCCTGCCCGTCCCACTGGTTCCAGTATTCGTTCAGCACCAGAACGGCGTCCGGGTCCGCCTCGCGCGCCAGACGGAACGCTTCGGCCGCGTAGTCCGGTCCCCAGTTGCCCTCGAACCAGCGGCAGTGAAGCGGCTCGTTGACCACGTCCCAGTAGCGTATCCTCCCCCGGTAGCGCGCCACCGTCTCAGTCACCCGCCGCCGCGCGCGCTCCACCACCTCCTCGGGTGGCAGGCCCGCCAGCCAGAGGGGATACCCCATCTTTTCGATCCCCCAGATGAGGCAGTGGCCTTTAACGGTGAGTCCCTTTGCCTCGCACCATTCCACGAAGCGGTCGGCCATCTCGTAGTTCAGGGAATCCTTCGCGGGTTCCGTGTGCGGCCACTTGAGCATATTCTCCGTGGTGGTGTAATTGAACAGCCTGAGGAAATGGCGCTCGAACTTCTCCCAGTGCTCGGTCCCCGGCATTTTTGTGACATCCCACGAAGGAAATGCGCAGCCGAACAGGAACGCGTGGGACGTCTGGCGGACTCGCACGGCCGCTCCGGGCACGGGGGTCCCGTCCCGGCGGGTGACATAGACCGTGGCGCTTCCTTTGCGGTGACGCTCGATGCCGTCCTTCACCCGCTTCAGGACCTCGGGCGGCAGTTCGAAGCCGGTGTCCATCGCCAGAGCCGGAACGGCAAGAGTCAGGATCCAGAGCAGCAAAACGGACCTCACGGGCGGCCATCCTCCCTGCAGACCATCTTTCTGTCAGAGGCGCCTTTCTCCGCCCGCCCCTGTTCCTCCTGCCGCGTCGAAGGCAGGAGATAGGCCTGCTCTCCGGCGAAGTCTTCCGTCGGCGGCCGCGGGCTGGCCGTGGTCCGCTGCAAGGAGGTCTGCGTGTTCGAGAGTCCGGCGGCCTGGCTTATCATCGCGCTTGCGGGGGTGGTGGTCGGCTGGGTCATGGCCGTCTACAACCGGCTGGTGTCGCTCAGGGTGCGGGCCCGGAACGCGTGGGCGGACGTGGACGTGCAGCTCAAGCGGCGCTACGACCTCGTCCCGAACCTGGTGGCAGTGGTGCAGGGATACGCTTCTCACGAGAAGGCGCTGCTGGAGGACGTCGCCCGTCTTCGCTCCGAGGCGCTCTCCGGCGCCGGCCCCGCGGCCCGGGAGGTCCCCGATGCCCGGCTCTCGGAAGCCATCCGCTCCCTGTTCGCCCTCGCCGAGGCGTATCCCGCGCTGCGGGCGGACCAGAGCTTCCTGAGGCTTCAGGAGCAGCTTTCGGACATCGAGGACAACCTGCAGTATGCCCGCCGGTACTACAACGCCGTGGTGCGCGATATGAACACGGCCCTGGAGGTGTTCCCGCAGAACCTGGTGGCCGCGCTGTTCGGCTTCCGGCGGCTGCCGTATTTTCAGGCGGAGGACCACGAGCGGGGAGCCGTGGGGGTGGACCTCTCTTGAGGCGAAGGGCGCCGACTCATCTCCCCGGGCTGCTCCTTGCGGTCCTGGCGATCTGCTGCGCTGTTCCGGCCGACGCGTGGGTCATCCGGGAGATGGCCGTGGAGATCAGGGTCGGCCGGGACTCATCGCTCGAAGTGCAGGAGTCCATCGAGGTGGACTTCGGCGAGGAGCAGTGGCACGGCATCTACCGGGAGCTGCCGCTTGCCGACAGCGCAAGCCGCCTCGGCGTGCGCCGCCTGCGCATCAGGGACCTGGCCGTCACGGACGGCGAGGGCGGAAGCTGGAAGTACGCCGCGCGCCGCAGCGGACGCTATCTGAGCGTGCGGATCGGAGACCCTGATGTCCGGTTGACGGGTGTTCAGCGCTATGTCATCCGCTACAGGGTGGACAACGGGCTGCTGCACTTCCCCGACCACGACGAACTGTACTGGAACGCCACGGGCAACGAATGGCCCGTGCCCATCCGCCGGGCCACCTGCACCGTGCATCTGCCCGAAGAGCTGAGGGCGAGGCGCATCCAGGCGAACGCCTGGGTGGGCCCTCAGGGCTCCACGGAGCGCGCACGGGCCGTGGCGCGCGAGGGACGAGCGTTCTTCCACGCGGGGCGTCCGCTGGGCTACAACGAGGGGATGACGGTGGCCGTCGGATGGCCTCCCGGTGTGGTGGAGCAGCCGTCGGTGTGGCGCAGAGCCGGGTGGTTCCTGACGGAAAACATCCATCTCCTGCTGCCGGTGGTGGTGCTGCTCGCTCTGTCGCTTATCTGGTATCTCTACGGACGGGACCCGGACCTGGGTCGCTCGGTCGCCGTGCGGTACGAGCCGCCGGACACGCTCCGGCCGGCGGAGGTCGGCGCCCTGGTGGACGAGACTGTGGACACGCGCGACATCACCGCCACCATCGTGGACCTGGCCGTGCGGGGATACCTGACCATCGAGGAGGGGCCGGCGCGGGGCCTTTTCGGAGCGCGCAGCTACACGCTGCGCAAGGCTGCGGAGCCGGGCGCGCGGGATCCGCGGGGAGGTCTTGTCGACTTCGAGAAGACTCTCTTCGAAAGGCTCTTCAAGTCGGGCGATTCCGTGACCACGGCGGATCTCGAGAACCGGTTCTACAGCGCGGTGGATAAAGCGTCGCAGCAGCTCTACAGCCGGATGGGCAAGGCGGGGCTTTTCTTTGCCCGGCCCGACCGAGTCCGCGCGTTCTGGCGAAAGGGCGGGGGTATCGTGTCAGGAGCGGGGTTCCTCCTGTTCCTGGCTGCCTTTGTGGACGAATCCGGCACAATCCCGCTGGACCCCACCTGGGGGCTTGCCATCCTGGTCAGCGGATTCATCGTCTCGTGGTTCTCTCTGCTCATGCCGCGCAAGACCCCGTCGGGGAAGAGGGCGGCGCTGGAGGCGCTCGGGTTCGAGGAGTATC
>FWPV01003871.1_pt1 | contig 33050 bp, 30 predicted proteins | sample 2228371 | NCBI WGS metagenome assembly FWPV01 (sample SAMEA103939776, study PRJEB20133) | metagenome
CGACGGCACCGGCGGCCGCCTCGCCGCGCCGACGCCGCGCGCGGGTCCGCTGCACCTCGGCCGGGCCGGTCGCCCGCGCCTCGCTCGCCACCGGCTCACCCTCCAGGCTCAGCCGCGGGATCGGCCGCTTGGTCAGCCGCTCGACGGCCGCCAGCGCGCGGGCATCGTCCGGGGTCACCAAGGTGAAGGCGCGGCCCTTGCGGCCGGCGCGACCGGTCCGGCCGATCCGGTGGACGTAGTCCTCCGGGTTCATCGGCACGTCGAAGTTGATCACCGCCGGCATGTCCGAGATGTCGAGGCCGCGCGCCGCCACGTCGGTGGCCACGAGGAAGTCGATGGCGCCGGCGGTGAACTGGTCGAGGGTCTGCTGGCGGTGGACCTGCTCCAGGTCGCCGTGCAGGTCCTTGGCGTCGAACCCGGCCCGTTGGAGATGGCGCATCACCGCGCCGATGTCGCGCTTGCGGTTGCAGAACACGATCGCCTTGGGAATGGCCTGGCTGCGGATCAGCCGCACGAGCGCCGCCCGCTTGGCCTCCGGGGCGACCTCGATCACGAAGTCCTCGACGTTCTCGGCCTTGCTCGACGGCCGGGCGACCTGGATCTCGATCGGGTCGGTCAAGAACCGGTCGGCCAGCCGGCGCACCTCGGGCGGCATGGTGGCGGAGAACAGGAGGGTCTGCCGGCGCCCCAGGAGCAGCGAGACGATCCGCTCGACGTCGGGCATGAAGCCCATGTCGAACATCCGATCGGCCTCGTCGATCACCAGGATCTCGACGCCGCCCAAGAGGACGCGACCCCTCTCGTACCAGTCGAGTAGCCGGCCGGGGGTGACGATCAGGACGTCCACGCCCTTGTCGAGCAGCCGTTCCTGATCGCCCATGCCGACGCCACCGATCAGGAGCGCCATCGAGATCTTGAGATACTTACCGTAGATCTCGAAGTTGCGGGCGGTCTGGGTGGCGAGCTCGCGGCTCGGCGAGAGGATCAAGGAACGCGGCATGCGCGCCCGGCCGCGGCCCGTCGAGAGGATCTGCAGCATCGGCAGGACGAACGAGGCCGTCTTGCCGGTACCGGTCTGAGCGATGCCGATCACGTCGCGACGGGCGAGGATCGCCGGGATGGCGCGGGCCTGGATGGGGGTCGGCTCGACGTAACCGGCCTCCGCCACCGCCCGGAGGATCTCCTCGCGCAGGCCGAGATCCTCGAAGCGTGGTGCACTGATATCCGACAAAGCGGGTCTGTTCCGATGCGATGATCTGATGGTCCGAGGTTCCAGGTAGGTGGCGCCGCGCAGATGTCAACGTACGGGCGAGGGAATTGACAAATCGCCGCGCCCGACGCCGTCTGGCGTCGATCGCGGAGGGGGCCATGTCCGAACCGTTGCGGCGCGAGGCGTCTGTGTTGCTGGTGGTCGACGTCCAGGAGCGGCTGGCGCCGGCGATCGCCGACGGGGCGAGCGTGGTCGAGCGCTGCCGGCTCCTGGTCGAAGGCGCGCGACGGCTGGGTGTCCCGGTGATCGCGTCCGAACAGTACCCCAAGGGCCTCGGCCCGACCCTGGAGCCGTTGCGCACGAGCCTCGGCGACGCGCCGCGGATCGAAAAGCTCGCTTTTTCCTGCGCGCGCGAGCCGGCGATCCTCGACGCGCTGCGCGCCACCGGCCGGTCCACCGTGCTCGTGTGCGGGATGGAGGCGCACGTGTGCGTGCTCCAGAGCGCGCTCGATCTGCGCACGCAGGGCTTTAGGGTGGCGCTCGTGGCCGATGCCACCGGCTCGCGGCGGCCGGACAGCCGGGCGCTCGCGCTCGAGCGGGCCCGGGCCGCCGGCTGCACGGTGGTCGACGTCGAGATGGCGCTGTTCGAGTGGCTGGAGCGGGCCGGCACCGAGGCGTTCCGCACCCTCGCCCCCTGGATCCGCGACGGCCGGCCGTCGTGAATGAGCCGCTCGTCCTGGTGCCGGGGCTGCTCTGCGACGAGCGGCTGTTCGCCCCCCAGCTCCCGGCTCTGGCCGGCCGCGCCGCGGTGCGGATGGCCGAGACCCGCCTCGACGACGGCCTCGAAGCCATGGCCGAGCGGCTCCTGGCCGATGCACCCGAGCGCTTCGCCTTGGCCGGCCTGTCGATGGGGGGCTATGTCTGCTTCGAGGTGCTGCGGCGGGCGCCCGAGCGGGTCACCCGGCTCGCCCTTCTCGACACCCAGGCGCGAGCCGACACGCCCGAGGCCGCGCAACGCCGCCGCGATCTGATGGCGCTCGCCGAGCGCGGCGAGTTCCTGGGCGTGGCGCCGCGCCTGTTGCCGCTGTTCTTGCACCCGGCGCATCTGGAGCGGCTCGGGCCCACGGTCACGGCGATGGCCGCGGCGGTCGGCAAGGAGGCCTTCTTGCGCCAGCAGCGGGCGATCCTCGCGCGACCGGACAACCGCCCGCTGCTCCCCTCGATCGGCTGCCCCACGCTGGTCCTGTGCGGCCGCCAGGACCAGCTCACCCCACCCGCGCTGCACGAGGAGATGGCGGCGGCGATCCCGCGGGCGACGCTGGTCGTCCTGCCCCGCTGCGGTCATCTGGCGCCACTCGAGCAGCCGGCGGCAGTGACCGCGCAGCTGCTCGCCTGGCTGGAGGCCGAGCCCTCCTAGGGCCGGACAGCGCGCCGGGCCGGCCGGCGCCGGGCCCGCGCACGGGCCTTTCGCGGCGTACCGGGGGTGCGCTAGATCGGCCCCGAGCCGAGGGAGGGTCCATGGCCGAGGTCGAGGCGATCCTCGAGCGGATCGAGCGGGACGGGGTGCGGATGGTCGACCTCCGCTTCACCGACCTCGCCGGCCGCTGGCGCCACACCACCATCGACGCCGCCAGCGTCGACCGCGAGATCCTGGAGCACGGGCTCATGATCGACGGCTCGGCGGTGCCGGGCTGGCGCGAGGTGAGCGAGGCCGATCTCCTGGTCCGGCCGGATCTCCAGGCGACCTTCCTCGATCCGTTCGCCGCCCAGCCGACCCTCGTGATCCTGTGCGACGCCGCCGATCCGGCCACCGGCACCGGCTACGAGCGCGATCCACGTTCGGTCGCGGCCCGCGCCGAGGCCTGGCTCGCCCGCCAGCGCTTCGCCGATCGCGTGACCGTGGGCGTGGAGCTGTTCTTCTTCCTGTTCGACGACGTGCGCATCGAGCTGGGGCCGAGCGCCGCCGCCTTCCGGCTGGCCGCGAGCGAAGGCCGCGGGGCGGGTGGCCAGGCGTTCCATCCGGGCAATCCCGGCCACCGGCCGCATCCCGGCGCGGCCCAGCTGGCCCTGCCGCCGGCCGACCACATGGCCGACATCCGCGCCGAGCTCGCGAGCATCCTCGTGAGCCTGGGCTTCGCCCGGGTCCAGCACGACCACGGCGCCGCGGCCTCGCAGAACCGGCTGAGCTTCGGCGCCGGCGGGCTGTTGGCCACCGCCGACCGGTTGCAGATCCTCAAATATTGCACCCACCAGGTGGCCGCCTCCTACGGCAAGACGGCCACCTTCATGGCCCGACCGCTGGTCGACGAGCCGGGCTCGGGGCTGGCCGTGCACCAGGCGCTGTGGCGCGGCGACCGGCCGGTGTTCGCCGGCCAGGGCTACGCCGATCTCTCGCCCACCTGCCTGTCGTTCATCGCCGGGATCATCCAGCACGCCCGGGCGCTCAACGCCTTCACCAATCCCACCACCAACAGCTACAAGCGGTTGCGGCACGGGGCCGAGGAGCCGACGCTGTTGACCTACGCCGCCCACAACCGATCGGCGGCGATCCGGATCCCTTACGCGGCGCGGCCGGAGCGCAAGCGGATCGAGGTGCGCTTCCCCGATCCCTCGGCCAACCCCTATCTGGCTTTCACGGCCATCCTCATGGCCGGGCTCGACGGCATCGAGCGCAAGCTCGAGCCCGGCGACGCCATGGACCGCAACGTCTACGATCTGCGTCCCGAGGAGATCCAGGACCTGCCCACCGTGGCCCGCTCGCTCGACGAGGCGCTGGCGGCGCTCGAGGAGGACCACGAGTTCCTGCTCTCGGGCGAGGTCATGTCGGCCGATCTGGTCCAGGCCTACATCGCCCTCAAGCGGCGCGAGATCGAGCTCGTCGACACGACCCCGCACCCGGTCGAGTTCCAGCTCTATTACGGGCTTTGAGCCGTCGGCGCGGCGCCGGGCGATCGCCGCCGGGCGACGCCGGGGCGATGCGGCCTTCAGCCGGCCGGCGGGACCGGCCGAGGGCGGCCCTGGTCGTCGACCGCCACCATGGTGAAGCGGCCTTCGGTGACCTTGACCTCCTCGCCGGTGCGGGCGCGGCGGGCCCAGGCCTCGACCTGCAGGGTCAAGGAGGTCCGGCCGACGCGCACGACCTCGGCGTAGCAGCTCACCACGTCGCCCACGTAGACCGGGGCGTGGAAGGCCATGGCGTCGAGCGCCACGGTCACCACCCGGCCGCGGGCCCGATCGTAGGCCACCGTCCCGGCGGCGATGTCCATCTGCGCCAACAGCCAGCCGCCGAAGATGTCACCGGACGGATTGGTGTCGCCCGGCATGGCGAGCGTGCGGACCGCCGGGATCCGTCCCGTCGCCGACGGGCCCGCGGCCTCGCTCACGTCGCCACCTCGATCTGCAACAGCGCCTGCCGCCGCTCCTCGCGGACCACCCGCAACGCCGCCGCCAGCGCCTCGGGCAAGAGGGCGCCCTCGCGCACCCGCCGCCCCCAACCACCACAGGCGGCGCAGACCGCGGCGTGATCGACCCGCGGCTCCAGCACGGTGAGCGGCATCCGGTTGGCGCGCGCGGCGAAGCCGTCGGGATGGACCGCGAGCGTCGATTTGCGCACCGCGTTCCACATGCCGTTGTCGAGGACCAGCGTGAGCACCGGCAAGCCCTGCGCAGCGGCGAGCTGATGGCAGGCCACCGGGTTGGCGAACAGGTACGAGCCGTCGCCCACCGCGGCGACCACGAGCCGATCGCGATCGGCCAGCTGGGCCCCGAGTGCCGCGGGCAGGCCCCAGCCCAGCCCGCCGGAAAGGGCGTGGCCGAAATAGCTGCCCGGCCGGGTCCGGCCGAGCTGGGCCGGATCGACGCCGAGCTCGTTGAACACCACCCCTTCCTGGCCGATCGCCCGGGCCAGGCAGTGGCCGACCCAGGCGGCGCTCATCGGCGCCCCGGCGCCACGTTCGGCTTCGGCGGCGGCGGCCCGCCACCAGGCGGCGTGGCGTTCGGCCGACACCGTCCGACGCCGGGCGAGCCGCTCGCCCGCCGCCACCGACCGTTCGCCCACGGCGGTGGCGAGCGCCTTCAGGGTGCGGGTCGGATCCCCGGCAAGCACGAGATCGGCCGGCCAGCCGCGGACCGGGATTCGCGCGTGCAGGGGATCGGCGCCCAGTGCGATCACCCGGCAGCCGCGTGGCGGGGTGGCCCGGTGCGGCAGCCAGGGCACCGGGGCGTCCACCGTCACGACGAGGTCGGCCTCGCTCACCAGCGGATGCGGGTCGAAGCCGGCGTGGAGCGGATGATCGGCGGGGAAGGAGATCCGCACCGGCCAGAACTCGACCACCGGGGCCGCGGCCGCCTCGGCCAGGTGCACGAGCGCCGCCATGCCGGCGGCCTCGCGCCCGCTACGCTGGGCCACGATCACCGGCCGCTCGGCGCGTGCGAGCAGCGCCGCGGCCTCGGCGATCGCCGCCGGATCGGCCACCGGTGCCGTGGCCGCGACCTGGTGGGGTGCAGGATCGAGCTCGGCCGCCCAGGGGGTGGCCAGCACCTCGCGCGGCAGGCTCAGATAGACCGGGCCCGCGGGCGGGCTCGTGGCGATCGCCAGCGCCCGGTCGACCAGATCGACGATCTGCTCGGGAAAGCGCAGCTCGTAGTCCCACTTGACGAGCTCGCGCACCATCGCCGCCTGGTCGCGCATCTCCTGGCCCCAGTGGATCGGCAGATCGCGCGAGCCCAGCCGACCGCTCTCGGTCACCGGCGTGCGGCCGGACAGGAGCACCAGCGGGACCTCGTCGGCGGCGGCGTTGATCGCGCCCATCACGCCGTTGGCGAGGCCGACATTGGTGTGGAGCATGACCGCGAGCGGTCGCCCGGTGGCGAGCCACCAACCGTGCGCCATGCCCACCGCCACGGTCTCGTGGGCCACTGGTACGAGCTCGGGGACCGCGACACCGGCGGCCTGCAACCGGCACCAACCCTCGATCAGCGGCGCGAAGTCGGTGCCCGGATTGGCGAGCAGTGCGGGCACGCCGTGCTGGGCCAAGCGGACCAGCAGCGCTTCGGCGGCGGTCTCGATCCGGGGTCCGGGCATGGTTCCTCCCGGCGAGCGCGCGAGCCCTGGCCACCGCTCGCCTGCCGCGATAGACGACCGGCGCCGGATCGTGGGCGGGCCGGCGGGGGCGGTCAAGCGCCGCACCGGCCCGCCGATCGGGAGCCGAGCATGGGTGATCTTCTGGACGGCATCGAGGCCGGCGCCGGCCCGGGTGCCGAGGGCGGCTACAGCGCGCACGACATCGAGGTGCTGGAGGGCCTGGAGCCGGTCCGCCGGCGCCCCGGCATGTACGTGGGCGGGACCGACGAGCGCGCCTTGCACCATCTCGTGGCCGAGCTGCTCGACAACGCGATGGACGAGGCGGTGGCCGGTTTCGCCACCCGCATCGAGCTCGAGCTGGGCCCGGGCGAGCGGGTCACCGTGCAGGACAACGGCCGCGGCATCCCGGTCGAGCCGCACCCCAAGTTCCCGGACAAGAGCGCGCTCGAGGTGATCCTCACCACGCTCCATTCGGGCGGCAAGTTCTCGTCCAAGGCCTATGCCACCGCCGGTGGGCTGCACGGGGTGGGGGTCTCGGTGGTCAACGCGCTGGCCGAGGAGCTCGAGGTCGAGGTGGCCCGCCAGCGCACGCTGTTCCGCCAGCGCTACCGGCGCGGCGTGCCGCTGGGCCCGGTCGAGGCGGTGGGGGCGGCGCCGAACCGGCGCGGCACCCGGGTGAGCTTTTCCCCCGATCGGACGATCTTCCCGCCCGAGGTCCGCTTCCGCCCGGCGCTCCTGTACCGCATGGCGCGCTCCAAGGCCTATCTGTTCCGCGGCGTGGAGATCCGCTGGCGCTGCGACCCGGCCCTCCTGACCGGGGTCGAGGGCGTGCCGGCCGAGGAGGTGTTCCGCTTCCCGGGCGGTCTCGGCGACTTCCTCGCGACGCTGCTGGCCGGTCGCGCGCGGGTGGTCGAGGAGCCGTTCGTGGGCGAGGCGCCGCTCGAGGGGGGCGGGCGCGTCGAGTGGGCGGTGGCCTGGCCGGTCGACGAGGAGCCGTACGCCGGCTGGTACTGCAACACCGTCCCCACACCGCAAGGCGGGACCCACGAGGCGGGCCTGCGCACCGCCCTGCTCAAGGGGCTCAAGGCGCACGCCGAGCGGGTCGGCCACAAGAAGGCTCAGCTGCTGAGCGCCGAGGACGTCGTGGGCGGGGCCGCCGTGCTGCTCTCGCTGTTCATCCGCGAGCCGCAGTTCCAGGGCCAGACCAAGGAGCGGCTGGTGAGCCCGCAGGCCGGCCGGCTGGTCGAGGCGGCGATCAAGGACCGCTTCGAGCTGTGGCTGGGTGGCCATCCCGAGGACGCGGCCCGGCTGTTGGACGTGCTCGTGGCCCGGGCCGAGGAGCGGCTGGCCCGGCGCAAGGCCAAGGAGGAGATCGGCCGCAAGAGCGCCACCCGCAAATTGCGGCTGCCGGGCAAGCTCGCCGATTGCACACGCGAGGACCGGGAGGGCACCGAGCTGTTCATCGTCGAAGGTGATTCGGCCGGCGGCTCGGCCAAGCAGGCGCGCGACCGCGAGACCCAGGCGGTCCTGCCGCTGCGGGGCAAGATCTTGAACGTGGCCGCCGCCACCGCCGACAAGCTCGCCGCCAACCGCGAGCTGCAGGATCTGGTCACCGCGCTGGGCTGCGGCACCGGACCGCGGTTGCGCCTCGAGGATCTGCGCTACGAGCGGATCATCGTCATGACGGATGCCGACGTCGACGGAGCGCACATCGCGGCGCTGCTCTTGACCTTCTTCTTCCGCGAGATGCGCCCGCTCGTCGAGCGCGGGCACCTGTTCTTGGCCAATCCGCCGCTCTACCGCCTCTCGGCCGGCGGGCTCGTGGCCTACGCCCGCGACGAGCGCGACCGGGACCGGCTGTTGGCCACCCTCTTCAAGGGCAAGCGCCAGGTCGAGATCGGCCGGTTCAAGGGCCTGGGCGAGATGAACCCGGCCCAGCTGCGCGAGACCACCATGGACCCGGCCCGCCGCCAGCTGTTGCAGGTGCGCCTCGAGGACCTCGACGGTCGCTCGCCCGCCGATCTGGTCGAGCGGCTGATGGGCCGGCGACCCGAGCTGCGCTTGGCCTTCATCCAGGAGCACGCGCTCCAGGTCCGCGACCTCGACCTCTGAGCCCCCGGGCTCGGCGCCGCGTCGGGCGGGCGGCGTTCACGAATCGTTAAGCATCGGGCGCAATCCGGGGCGCCTTCCCCACGAAATCGACGATTCGTCAACCTTCGCCGACCGCGCCCGTGCTTCGCTCGCCCCCGTGGTGGATCGCACGGGAGGGGATCGTGATCCGTCCGGTCGAACGGTTCGAGGTCCGCTTAGGTGGGCTCGAGGCGCCGCGGCGGGCGCCGGGGGCCCGCGAGCAGTCGGGGCGCTCCGGCCCGGTGGGTCTGCTGGCGGCCGCGGCCCTGGGCGCCGCGGCGGTGCTCCTGATCCAGCGCCTGATCGAGGATGGTCGTCTCGCGAGCTCGGCGGGTGCGCTGCTGCGCGTCGTGGGCGGCTGAGCGCCGCCGCTCAGCGCCCGGCGAGCGCGGCCGCGAAGGCCACCGCCGCCGCCAGGACCAGGGCCAGGAGGAGCATCGGCGCCTCCGGGTCGAGGCGAGGGCGGCTCGCCAGGTCCGCGGGCCGCAGCAGCCGCACCTCGCCGTCGGAGGTGGCGACGAGCAATCGCTCCTCGCCCGCGCCCGGTACGGCGGCCAGCGGCTCGACCGGCTCGCCGGTCGCGCGCAGCACGAGCCCGCCCGGCCGGTGCCGGGCGAGGCGACGGAGGGCCCGGGCCAAGGCCCGGCCGAGGTCGTCCGTCATGGCGATCTCCGCTTTCAATCCTAGGATAGTAGTCTGCTGCGCCGACGTCAAGAGAACAGCCATGGGCCACGCGCGCACGCTCTATCTGCTTCTCACCGCGGTCGGGGTGGGCCTGCTCTACCTGGCCCACGCCGGCGGGGCGGATCCCGGCGGGCTCGCCGTCGAGGCGCTGTTCGTCTGGCTCGCGGTGTTCGTGCCGCCGCTGGTCGTGGTCGAGCGGAGCCTGGCCGTGGCCCGCGCCCTCCTGCGGCGCGCGCGGGGCCGTTGACGGCGGTCCGCCGATCGCCCATCCGAATCCGACGGTGCTCACGAGGCGGGACGCGGGCTTGGACGGCGCGACACCCAACCGACGCTTCTACGCCACCGAACTCTCCCCCTGCCCCTATCGTCCGGGCCGGTTGGAAAGGCGGCTGGTCACGGTGCTCGACCCGCTCGACGAGGCGGGGTCGTTGGACCAGCTGACCGCCGCCGGGTTCCGGCGCAGCCAGCGGTTCCTCTACAAACCGGTCTGCCCCGGCTGCCGGGCCTGCGTGCCGACGCGGATCGACGCGGCCCGCTTCGTGCCCGGCCGAACCTTCCGCAAGATCCTCAAGCGCAACGCCGATCTGCGGGCGAGCGAGCGGCCGGCGCGAGCCACCGACGAGCAGTTCCACCTGTTCCGCCGCTACATCCGGGCGCGCCACGGCGACGGCGGGATGGCCGAAATGGGCTGGCGCGACTACGTCGACATGGTTGAGGAGGCGAGCCCGGCCACCCGGCTGGTCGAGTTACGGGCGGCCGACGGCCGGCTGCTGGCCGTGAGCCTCACCGACTACCTCGCCTCCGGCCTCTCGGGCGTCTACAAGTTCTTCGAACCCGACGAGCCGCAGCGCTCGCTCGGCACCTTCGTGATCCTCTGGCACGTCGGGCGCGCCCGCGAGTTGGGTCTGCCCTACGTCTATCTCGGCTATTGGATCGCCGATTGCCGGAAGATGGCCTACAAGCGGCGGTTCCCGGCCCTCGAGGGGCTTTGCGGCGGGCAGTGGCGGCCTTTGCCGGAGCCCGGCGGGGAGGCGCCGGCGCAGGAATGAAGTCCTTGACACAAGTCCTATAGGTCGCTATCAGGTCGGTGCACCAAGGGTGCACCAACCGCGACCCACCTTCGGACCACGGATCCCCCCATGAGCGAGCTCTCCGATCTGCCGGGTGTGCTGTTGCGCGCCCGCGACGACACCCTGTTCTTCGTCCCCCTGGCCGATCTGGTCGAGCGCTACCGGCTGCTCGAGGACCAGCAGCGCGGCGGCGAGCTGGGTGCGGGCGTGCTGGCCGCGCTCGACGCCGCCCCGGCGCTGGTCGGGCTCAAGAACGCCCTGCTCTCCGACCGACTGATGGTCCTGGAGGTCGACCCCGCCGCCCCGAGCGGCGGCAAGCAGCGCTTCGCCCCGGACCTTTTGGAGCCGCTCGAGCCCGGCGCGCCCGCCGGTGGCAAGCAGCGCTTCACCGCCGGCGTCGTCGAGGCGCTGGAGCCGGCCGCCCCGAGCGGCGGCAAGCAGCGCTTCGCCACCACCCCCGAGCGCGACTGATCCCAGAGGTGCCCCGGCTCCGGCCGAGGCACCTCCCGTCCCGCCCTGATCGGGTTGCCCGAGGGGCCCGTCCTGCCGGTGGGCTCCGCCGAAGAGCTCGTCCGCTTCCTGCGGCCGGCCTTCGGTCTGTTCGGCATCACGCGCCTGGCCGACGTCACCGGTCTCGACCATCTGGGCGTGCCGGTGGCGGTCTGCTGTCGGCCCAACGCCCGCGCCCTCGCCGTGAGCCAGGGCAAGGGCCTCACCCGGGCACGGGCCTTCGCCGGCGCGCTCGTGGAGAGCATCGAGACGTGGCACGCCGAGCGGCCCGCCCTGCCCGAGCGGCGCGCCGCACCGGCCGCGGTCGCGGGCGACCCGCGCTTCCTCGACCTCGGCTGGTTGCGACCCCCGCGCGGCAGTCGGCTGCGGCCCGATCTGCCGATTCCCTGGGTCCCGGGCCGCGAGCTGGGTAGCGGCCGCGAGATCCTGGTGCCGGCCGAGCTCGTCGAGCTCGACACCACACCGCGCGCCGATCCCGGCCGCGGCTGCTTCACGCGGTCCACGAGCGGGCTCGCGGCCGGCCGCACGCCGGCGGAAGCGGCGCTGCACGCGCTCTTCGAGCTGGTCGAGCGCGACGCCGTCACACTCTGGAGCCTGCGCGACCCCCTCGCCCGCGCCCTCACCCGCCTCGATCTCGCCGGCGTTTGGCACCCGGCGCTCGCGGAGCTCCTGGAGCGGCTGCGCGCCGCCGGCATGCTCGTGGCCGCCTGGGACGTCAGCTCGGAGCTCGGGGTGCCGGTGTGCTTCTGCCATCTGCTGGCCGAGGAGCCGGGCCCGCACGATCCCGGCGGCTGGGAGTTCGGCAGCGCCTGCCGGGCCGATCCCGAGGAGGCGTTGCTCGCCGCTCTGTTGGAGGCGATCCAGGCGCGGCTCACCCAGATCACCGGCTCGCGCGACGACATCGGCCGCGAGCGCTACCAGCCGATCGACCCGGCCACCCTCACCCGCCACCGCGCCCTGTTGCGCCGCCCGGGCCGGCGGCCCTTGCCGGAGCCGGCCTGGGATGCGCGGTTGCCGGCCGCCGACCAGCTCGCCCGGCTCGTCGACCGATTGGTCGACCACGGCCTGGCGAAGCCGGTGCTGGTCGATCTCTCGCGACCCGAGATCGGCATCCCGGTCGTCAAGCTTCTGGTTCCGGGGCTCGAGGACGGCTTCGAACTCGAGGGTTGGATACCCGGGCCGCGGGCCCGGGCGCTGCTCGGAGCCGGCCGGTGACGGCCGTGCTGTTCGTCGGGCCCAGCTTCCCGGCCCTGCACCGCTTGGCCTTGCCCGGGATCACCGTGCGGCCGCCGGCCGCGCAGGGCGACGTGCTGCGCGCGCTCGGCCACGGGGCGCGCGCGATCGGCTTGGTCGACGGCGTGTTCGGCCACGAGCCGGCGGTCTGGCACAAGGAGATCCTGGCCGCCCTCGAGGCCGGGATCCCGGTTTGGGGTGCCGCCAGCATGGGGGCACTGCGCGCCGCCGAGCTCCATCCCTTCGGCATGGAAGGGGTGGGGACGATCTTCGCCGCCTATCGCGACGGGATCCTCGTGGCCGACGACGAGGTGGCGCTCCTGCACGGACCGGCCGAGCTCGGCTGGCCGGCCGTCAGCGAGCCGCTCGTCAATCTGCGCGCCACGCTCGCCCGCCTCGCGGCCGCGGGGTTGGTGAGCGAGCGAGAAGCGCGAGCCGTGGCGGACGAGCTCGCCCGAAGGTTCTATCCGCAGCGCAGCTGGGGCCTCCTCGAGGACCTTTTGCGCGCCGAGGTGGGCCCCGCTCGGGCCGAGGCGGTCGTGCCCGCCTCGCGCCGGCTGCGCGTGGATGCCAAGCGGATCGACGCCGCGCGGCTGGTCCGCCGGCTGCGCACCTGGCTCGAGGCCGGCGCCCCGCCCGCGCGTCCCCGCTTCGTTCTCGCCCGCAGTCGACCCTTCACCAAGCTGGCCGCCGCACTCGGTCTTTCGGCCGTGGTGGGGCGGTGGCCCGGGAGACCCTCCGTGACCACGCGCCTCGCTGCTCTTCCGCCACGGCCCGCCCGCGCCTGGACCCTGCTCACGCTCGCGGCCGCCGACAACGATCTGGCTTGCGAGCTGCGCGCCGATCTGGGCGAGCTGCTCACCGCCCGCGAGCTCGGCCGGCTGCACGTCGCGGGCGAGCTCGATTCGCGCGACCCCGAGCTGTGCGGTCGCTTCGCGATCCTCGTCGAGGAGCGGCCGGATGCGGCGGGTCGCGAGGTGCGGTTGGTCATCGAGCCCCGTGGGCCGCGCAACACCGGGGATCCGGCGCTCTTGCGCGAGCTGTTGCGATGGGGCCTGCCGACCTTCCCGGCGGCGCGGCGCGCGCTCGTCTTCTGGGGGCACGGCGAGGGGATCCGCCTGGCGATCGACGACGGTGCGGCCGGTTCGCTGAGCGTGCCACGGCTCCTGGAAGCCCTCGAGGGCGGTTCGCCGGGCTTCGCGCCGCTCGACCTGGTCGTCTTCGACGCCTGCTTGATGGCCAAGCTCGAACTCCTGGCCGATCTGGCCCCGTTCGTGCGCTTCGTGGTGGCCTCGGGCGAGCTGGTCCCGGCCACCGGGATGCCCTATCACGACGTGGCCGCGTTGCTCGCCGGCAACCGTTGCGCCGCGGCCGCGGCGGTGGCGCTGGTCGAGGCGTTCCTCGACGATGCCGCGGCGCGCGAGCAGCGCCATGCGCGGCTGGTGGCGGCCCGCACCGACGGTGCCGCGCAGGCCATGGCGGCCCTGGGCGCGGTGGGCGAGCGGCTGTGCGCCCTGCTGCCCGAGGCGCGCTCGGCCATCGCCGAGGCGCGGCTGCTCGCCCGCACGCCGCGCACGGGCGAGCTCGTCGACGTCGTCGATCTGCTCGACCGCCTCGCCCGCCGGCTGGCCGATCCGATCCTGCGTGATCGTTCGGCCCGTGCGGTGGCCGCCGTCGAGCGCTGCATCCTGGCTTCGCGCGGCCTGTGGCCGCGCCGCGGCCCCGTTCGGGGCGGGATCAACGTCTGGTTCCCCACCCGCACCGCCCGCTTCCTGGCCGGCCGCGCGGACTATGCGCGCCGTCCGGCGCTGCGCGGCCCCGGCGCCAGTTGGCTGCACTGGCTCGATCGCTGGCACGCGGCCGAGACGTGAGGGACGGCCACGCCCGCCCCGCACGGCGGTGCTGGCCGCACCGGGCGGGCCCGCCTAGGCTGGCCGGGCCGTGGTCGAGCGAGCGTGAGGGGGCGATGAACGCAGCGGATCTGGTGATGCGGACGGCGGCGCGGGCCGGGATCGAGCTCTGTCTGGCCAATCCCGGGACCACCGAGATGCCGCTCGTCCTGGCGCTCGACCGGTTGCCGGCGATCCGCTCGGTCCTGGGTCTGCACGAGACGATCTGCACCGGCGCCGCCGACGGCTATGCGCGGATCGCCGGCAAGCCCGCGCTGGCCCTCCTCCATCTCGGCCCCGGACTGGCCAACGGCCTGGCCAATCTGCACAACGCCCGACGCGCCCGCGCCCCGGTCGTGGCTCTGGTGGGCGAGCACGCCACCTGGCACCGCGACGCGGACGCCCCCTTGACCATGGACATCGAGGGGCTCGCGCGCACCGTCGCGCGCGTCTGCCGCCGGCTCGTGCGGGCGGCCGAAGCCGGGCGCCTCACCGCCGAGGTGATCGCCGAGGCCCTCGGTGCCGGCGGTGCGGTCGCCACGCTGATCCTCCCCCACGATCTGTTGACGGAGGCCGTCGAGCAGGAGCCGGCGGCGCCGCTCGCCCCGCGACCGCCGGCCGCTCCCGATCCCGGGGCGCTGGCGGCCGCAGCCGAGCTGTTGCGCGGGACCGGGCCCGGCGCCCTGTTTTTGGGTGGGGCCGCACTTCACGGCCGGGGCCTGCGCCTCGCCGGCCGGATCGCCCGGGCGACCGGGGCGGTGCTGCTGTGCGAGACCGGCTTCGCCCGCTTGGAGACCGGTGCCGGCCTGCCGGTGGTGCGCCGGCTGCCCTACTTCCCCGAACAGGCCCAGGCGCTCCTCGACGGCTTCGCCCACGTCGTGGGGATCGGCGCCCGCTGGCCGGTCTCGTTCTTCGGCTGGCCGGGCAAGCCCTCCCGCTACCTCGAAGGTCGCGCCGGGGTGGTCTGGGCGGCCGGCCCCGAAGACGACGTGCCGGGTGCGCTCGAGCAGCTGGCCCAGGAGCTCGGCGCGTACGAGGACGATCCGGGCGCGTGCTTCGATCCGCCCGAGCTTCCCAAGGGGCCCCTGGACGGTACCAAGGTCGCCCACGTGCTCGCACGGCTGTTGCCGGAGGGTGCGATCGTCGTGCCGACCGCGGTGACCAACGCCTATCCCTTCTCGGCGGTGGCGCACCGGGCTCGGCCGCACACCCAGCTCGCCCTCACCGGTGGGGCGATCGGCGAGGGGCCGGCGCTGGCGATCGGCGCGGCGCTGGCCGCCCCGGGCCGCAAGGTCGTCAATCTCGAGGCCGACGGCAGCGGGGCCTACGCGCTCCAGGCCTTCTGGACCCAGGCTCGCGAAGGGCTCGACATCGTGACGATCATCTGCGCCAACCGCGCCTATCGGATCTTGGGCCTGGAGCTCGAGCGGAGCGGCGAGGCGCCGGGTGGGCCGGCCACCCGGGCCCTCACCAGCCTGGAGCCGCCGGCGATCGACTGGGTGGCGGTGGCCCGGGGGCTCGGCGTGCCGGGTGTGCGCGTGGCCAGCGCCGAAGGCCTGGCCGACGAACTCGATCGCGCGCTCGCGAGCCGCGGACCCTATCTGATCGAGGCGGTGCTCTGACCGGCGCGGCCGCCGCGCTCAGCCGGCGGGGCCGGAAAGACAGCCCACGAGGTCGTGGGCGAGCTTGTTCAGAAGTGCTCGATACGCCGCCGGCCCGGGCTCGAGCGGCGGAGCGCCCACCGGATCGAGGACCGCGGTACGCGCACCGGTCCCTTCGGCCACGCTGCGCACGATCCTGGCCTCGAACTGCGGCTCGGCGAACACGCACACCGCGCCCCGCTCGCGGATCGTCTTGCGCAACGCCGCGAGACGTTTGGCGGAAGGTTGGCGCTCGGGTGAGACGGTGATCGAACCGGCGGCCGACAGCCCGTAGCGCCGCTCGAAATATTGGTAGGCGTCGTGGAACACGACGAACGGCTTCTCGCGGACCGCCGCGAGCTTCGCCTCGAGATCGCGGTGGAGCGCCTCGATCCGCGCCACCTCCGCTTCGGCGTTGGCCCGATAGGTGGCGGCCCGCTGCGGATCGCGGGCGGCCAGCCGCTCGGCCAGCGCGCGCACGATCACGATACCGTTGAGGGGATCGAGCCAGAGATGGCCGTCGATCTCCCGTCCTTTCGCCTCGGCGTGCCGGTGCCCGTGGCCGTGGTGGTCGTGGGCCGCCCAGACCCCGCCCTCGCGGACCGGCAGCAACTCGATGCCCGGGAGCTCGGCCACGTTCAGCTGCTCGGCCCGCGCGGCCAGGGTGCGCAGCGGCTTGTCGAGGAAGGTTTCGAGCATCGGTCCGACCCGGACCACGAGGTCGGCTGATTGCAGCCGCTCGGCCTCGGAAGGCTTCAATTGGAAGACGTGCGGCGAGGCGCCGGGTGGCATCAACAGATGGGGTTCGCCCACGCCCTCCATCACCGCCGCCACGAGCCCGTGCAGCGGCAGGATCGAGGCCACCACCCGCGGCGGCTCGCCGGCCGGTGCCGGAAGCGGCGCACAGGCGAGCCAGGTGACGAGGCACGCGAGACGGAGACGGTGACTCGGCGCATCCGACATGGCAGGATCCCCTTCGGTCCCGCAACGATATAGAGTAACGTCATGGCTGCGCAAGTCGTGCCGCAGGCGCGAGAGCCGATCCCCCTCGAGGGAGCGCGCGGGGGCCGAGCCCTGGTGGCGCTCCAGGGGGTGAGCGTCGTGCTCGAAGACCGGACGATTCTCGAGGGGGTCGATCTCGTGGTGCGCGAGGGCGAGCTCGTCACCCTGATCGGCCCCAACGGCGCCGGCAAGACCACGCTGGTCAAGGTGGCCCTCGGCCTCCTGTCGCCGAGCGCCGGGCGGGTGTCCCGCCGCCCCGGCCTGCGCGTCGGCTACGCGCCGCAGAGCCTCGTGGTCGACCGCAGCCTGCCCATCGACGTCGCCGGCTTCATGGCCCTGGGTGCCCGCCGTGGTCGATCGGAGATCGGCGAGGCGTTGCGCGAGGTCGGGCTCGACGGCGTGGAGCGGCGCGCGATGCAGGCCTTGTCCGGGGGCGAGCTGCGTCGTGTGCTCCTGGCCCGAGCGCTGTTGCGCCGGCCCGAGCTCCTGGTGCTCGACGAGCCGTTGAGCGGGGTCGACCTGGCGGGTCAGCTCGAGCTCTACGAGCTCGTCGACCAGGTGCGGCGGCGCCACGGCTGCGCCGTGCTCCTGGTCAGCCACGATCTGCACCTGGTGATGGCCGCGACCGACCGGGTGATCTGTCTCGACCGCCACGTCTGCTGCAGCGGCCCGCCGGAATCGGTGGCCCGGGACGCGGCCTTCCTGCGCCTCTTCGGCGACCGGCTGGCCCGCGTGGTGGCGCTCTACCAACACCACCACGCCTGCCGGCACGACGGCGGCCCCGAGCCCCGCCCGTGATCGACACCTTCCTCGCCCGCGCGTTGCTGGCCGGGCTCGGCATCGCGCTCCTGGCCGGGCCGCTCGGCGCCTTCGTGATCTGGCGGCGGCTCGCGATCTTCGGTGAGGCGGTGGCGCAATCGGCGCTGTTGGGGGTGATCCTGGCGCTCTTGCTCCACCTCGACCTCACGCTCGGGGTCGTGGTCTTCGCCGTACTGCTCGCGACCGCGCTCTGGGCGCTCGAGCAGCAGCGCATGTTGCCGACCGATACCATCTTGAGCACGCTCGCCCACGGGGCGCTCGCCACCGGTCTCGTCGTGCTAAGCCTCGTCGATCGGATCCGGATCGACCTTCTGACCTTGCTGTTCGGCGACATCCTGGCGGTCTCCGAGCGCGACCTTCTGGTCCTGGCGATGCTCGTTGGGCTCGTGCTGGTCGTTCTCGCCCGCTTTTGGCGCGAGCTCGTCTCGCTGACGATCGACCCCGATCTGGCCCGGGTCGAGGGCGTCCCCGTGCGCCGGCTCGGCCTCGTGCTCGATCTCCTGATCGCCGCGGCGATCGCTTTGGGCATGAAGCTCGTGGGCATCCTGCTCGTGGTCTCGCTCCTGATCGTTCCCGGTGCCACCGCCCGGCCCTGGGCCCGCACCCCGCAGGGGATGGCGGCCCTGGCCTCACTGGCCGCGGCGCTCGCGGTCGGCGCGGGCCTCACGCTTTCGGTGTGCGTCGACCTGCCGACCGGGCCCGCGATCGTCGTGGTGGCGATCGCGGGTTTCCTTTCGAGCGTGGCGGCGAGCCGGCTCCACGAACGCCGTGCCCGATCCGGCCGGAAGGGTCACGGACTGGCGATCCGCGACGCCCGACGCTAGTGTTCGGGCCAAGGCGGAGGGCCGAGGTGACGAGCGAGCCGGGCGACCCGTTCCCGCACGCCGAGCACGACCATGCGCGCTGTGTGCGCGAGGCGCTCGAGCGGGCCGCCGCCTTGTGCGCCGAGCGGGGCACGAAGCTCACCGATCTTCGCCGGCGGGTGCTGGAGCTCGTCCTCGAGGGGCACCGGCCCGTCGGGGCCTACGACATCCTGGAGCGCCTGGCCGCCGAGCGCGGCCGGGTCGCCCCACCCACGGTCTATCGCGCGCTCGACTTCCTGGTGGGCCAGGGGCTCGTCCACCGGGTCGACAGCCGCAACGCCTTCGTGGGTTGCGTGCGCGCCGACGGCGGGCACCGCGCCTGCTTCCTGCTGTGTCGGGAGTGCGGGGCCGCGGCCGAACTGGTCGACCCGGCCCTCGATGCGGCGCTGGCCGAGCTGGCACGGCGCGCCGATTTCGAGGTCGATCGCCAGGTGGTCGAGATCGAGGGGCGCTGCGCCGCCTGCCGGGCGCGGGCGAGCGGCTGATGCGCGCCCTCCATGCGCTCGTCCCGCTCGTGGCGCTCGCGATGGCTCCGTCCGTGTCGGCCCACCCGCACGTCTGGCTCGAGGCCGGCACCGGCTTCCGCCTGGAGAACGGCCGGATCGTCGCGGTCGAGATCCTGTTGCGTTTCGACGCGCTCACCAGCGCTACGCTCGCCGCCGACTTCGATCGCGATCGCGACGGCCGTTTCGATCCGGTCGAGACGGCGCGTTTGGAGCAGGAGGTGCTGGGCGCGCTGGCCGAGCTCGACTGGCTCTGTCGGCTGCGGATCGGCGGCCGTAGCGCTCGTCTGGAGCCGCCGCGTGCCTTTCGCGCGGAGCTCGCCGACGGCATCGTGAGCTTCCGCTTCGAGCGCGCGCTCGTCACACCGGCCGATCCGCGCGACGGGCCGGTGGCCCTCACGCTCGTCGACCCCAGTTGGTACGTCGACGTGACCCTCGACGCCGAGCGACCGGCTTGGCTCGAAGAGCCCGTCCCCCAGGGCTGCGCCCTCGACTTCCAGGCGGACACGAGCCTGGCCGGGCTCGCGACCCCGGCGCCGCCGATCGCCGCCCTCCTCGTCTGCACTGGGGGCTCGTGAGCGATGCGCCCGATCGCCCGGCGCCCGATCGCCCGGCTCGTTCCGCTGGCCCTGGCGCTGCTCCTGGTGGCGATCGCCCCGATTCTCGCCGACTCGCCGACCGCGGCGCCGGGTCCGGCCGCGAGCCCGCCCCGACCGCAGGGGATCACCGCTCTTCTGGTCGACTTCCACCGCACCGCCAACCGCGAGATCGGGCGGCACCTCGCGGCGATCCGCGACGGACGAGGGGCCGGCCCGCTGCTCCTCGGGCTCGCCCTGGCCTTCGCCTACGGTGCCGTGCACGCCGCCGGCCCGGGGCACGGCAAGCTCGTGGTGGTGGGTTATTTCCTTTCGCGCGAGGCGCGGATCGCCCGCGGCCTCCTCGTGGGCGCGCAGATCGCGGTGCTGCACGTGCTCTCCGCGGTGATCGTCGTGAGCTTCGCCGATCTCCTGTTGCGCCGCACCTTCGGCGGAGCACCCGCCGAGATCCCGGCCGTGCGCATCGCCAGTTACGGGCTCATCCTCGGCATCGGTTCTTGGATGCTGGTACGCGGCGTGCGCAAGCTCGTCCTCGCCCGAGCGTGCCACGGCCACGAACACGGCCCGGGTTGCGCCTGCGAGAGCCGGCCGGGAGCGGGTGAGGGTGGGCTGCTCGCGCTGGCCGTGGGCCTGGTCCCCTGCACCGGTTCGCTGCTGATCCTGCTCTTCGCACTCGCCAACGACATGCTCGTGACCGGGCTGTTGCTCGTGGCGGCGATCGCCGCCGGCATGGCGGTGAGCATGGGGGCGCTGGGGCTGGCGAGTGTGGCGGCACGGCGCGTCGTTCTGGAGCGGCTCGCGCTCGGCCGCCCGGCCTCGCTCCTGTCGGCCGGGCTCGAGCTCCTTGGCCCCGGACTGGTGAGCGCCGTGGGCGGGATCCTGCTCGTGGGTAGCCTTTGAGCAGGCGGCGGCTGATCGTCGGCATCAGCGGCGCGTCCGGCGCGATCCTGGGCGTGCGACTCCTGGAGATCCTGCGCGAGCTCGACGTCGAGACCCATCTCGTGCTCACCCGCGCCGCGGTGCGCACGATCGCCCTCGAGCTCGATCGGCCGCTCGAGGCCGTCAAGGCGCTGGCCCACGTGACCCATCCGCCGGCCGATGTGGGCGCCGCGATCGCCTCGGGCTCGTTCCGCACCGACGGGATGATCGTGGCTCCCTGCTCGATGCGCACGTTGGCGGCGATCGCCACCGGGGTCACCGACACGCTGCTCACCCGGGCCGCCGACGTCGTGCTGAAGGAGCGCCGCCGGCTGGTGCTGCTCGCCCGCGAGACGCCGCTGCATCTGGGCCATCTGCGCAACATGGTGGCGGTGACCGAGATGGGGGCGGTGGTGATGCCGCCGGTGCCGGCCTTCTACGCCGCACCGAGTTCGCTCGAAGCGATCGTCGACCAGATCCTGGGCCGCGCCCTCGACCTGTTCGATCTCGACTGGGCGCGCGTTCGCCGCTGGCAGGGACGGCGCGCGGTCGAGGGCGAGCCGGCCGGAGGGTCGCGCGAGGGTTGACGAGCCGGCGGCGAGCGACCCACAAGCGGGCCGCGCCCCTTGCCGACCTGCGTGGAGGTCCCATGCCGCTCCGGGCCCGTTCGACCCGCCGCCGGCTCCTCGGCTCGGCCCTGCAGCTCGCCGCTCTCGGCGCCTGGCCGGCCCTCGCTCGGGCGGCCGACGGGCCGGAACTCAAACTCGGCGAGCCGCGGCCCTTCTCCTTCGAATGGCTGGTCGAGCACGCCCGTACGCTGGCCCGGCGGGACTACGTGCCGCCGCCACGCCCGGCCCCCGAGATCGTCGAGCAGATCGACTACGACGCCCACGGCAAGCTGCGCACCCGCCCGGAATACGCCCTGTGGGGTCGCTCGGGCGGTGTCTATCCGATCACCTACGTCCACAAGGGCCGATTCTTCCCCAAGACCGTGCGGCTGCACCTGGTCGAGGGTGGCGAGGCCCGCGAGATCCTCTACGACCGCGCCTACTTCACGATCCCGGAAGATCACGTGGCGGCCAAGCTGCCGCCCGACGCCTCGGCCTTCGCCGGCTTCTGGATCCAGGAGAGCCGCCGGGTGGGCAGCTGGTGGAAGCGGGAGCCCTGGGTGACCTTCTCCGGCGCCTCCTATTTCCGGGCGGTGGGCGAGCTCGGCCAGGTCGGGCTATCCGCGCGGGGCATCGCCGTCGATGTCGCCGATCCGACCGGCCGGCCCGAGGAGTTCCCCGACTTCACCCATTTCTGGTTCGAGCCCTGCCCGCGCGAGGGCGATCCGCAGATCGTCCACGCGCTGCTGGATGGGCCCAGCCTCACCGGCGCCTACCGCTTCGCCATGAGCCGCACGCGGGCGGTGATCATGGACGTCTCCTGCCGGCTGTTCCTGCGCCGCGACGTCGCCCGGCTCGGGATCGCGCCCTTGACCTCGATGTTCTGGTTCGCCGAGTACCCGGCGCGGGACCGCTTCGACTGGCGCCCCGAGGTCCACGATTCCGATTGCCTGGTGATGTGGAACGGTGCCGGCGAGCGCCTGGTCCGGCCGCTCAACAACCCGCCCTGGACGATCGCCTCGAGCTTCTCCGACGAGAATCCGAAGGGCTACGGGCTCGCCCAACGCGACCGCAACTACGATCACTATCTGGACGGTGTGAACTATCATCACCGCCCGACCGCCTGGATCGAACCCAAGGGCGAGTGGGGCCGGGGTGTCGTCCAACTGATCGAGATTCCGACCGACGACGAGATCCACGACAACATCGTGGCCTATTGGCTCTCGGAGCGCCCGACCAAGGCGGGGGACGCGCTCGCCTACGACTACCGGCTGCACTGGCTCGAGTTCGACCCGTTCTTCCCGATCGTCGATTTCGCTCGGGTGGTGGCCACCCGGGTGAGCCGCGGCGGCATCCCGGGCCAGCCGCGGCCCAAGGGGGTGGTCAAGTTCTGGATCGAGTTCGACGGCGCCATCCTGGGCTCGATCCCCTGGGGGGTGCGGCCGGAGGTCGTGGTCTGGGCGTCGCGCGGCGAGGTCTCCATGCAGCGCGCCGAGCCGGTCTGGCACACGCCGCGCTGGTTCGGCACCTTCGATCTCGCGGTGGAGGGGCGCGACCCGATCGAGCTGCGCGCCTTCCTGGCGCTCGACGGCAAGCCCATCAGCGAGACCTGGCTGTTCCAGCTCCACCCGACCCTCTTGCCGCTTTGAGTCGCGGCCGCGGGTCTCGAGCGAGCCGTCTCAGCGGCCGCCCGCCTCCGCCACGAGCGCGGCCGGCCGCACCGCCGCGCCGCATTCGGCGGAGACCAGCACGGCGAGCGTGGCGGCGAGTGTCGCGAGCCCGCCTCGGGCATCGAGCACGGGTGGCTCGCGGCCGTCGACGACCGCGGCGAAATGGCGGATTTCGCGGGAAAGCGGGTCGTCCTCCTCGACCGTCCAGGACAGCCGCTCGACGGGAGCCATCCAGCCCCGATCGTCGCGGTGGCGCCAGAGCTGCAACCCCGGCAGAGCGAGTGAGGCGCGCGTGCCGCCCAGCCGATAGCAGGGTTCGCCCACCCGCGGGAACCACCGGTTCTCCCCCGAGCCGTGCTCCCAGCTCCACGGCGCGGCGATCCCGTCGCTCACCGAGACGGTGCCGAGCGCACCCCCTTCGAAGGACAGCAGCGCCGCAGCCGTGTCCTCGGTCTCGAAACCGCGCAGAGCGTTCGAGGTCACCGCCCGGACCTCGAGGATCTCGCCCACGAGGTTGCGCAGATCGTCGATCACGTGGACGAGATTGGTGAGTACCGGCCCCGCACCTTTGCGCCGGCGCCAGGGGGGCGCGAAATAGGGCTCGGGCTTGGCGAGCCAGGTGAGGGCGTCGACGGCGAGGATGCGGCCGAGCTCGCCCCGCTCCAGGATCGCCTTCGCGGCGCGGATCCAGGGGCTGTGCCGGCGATGATGGCCCACGAGCACCGGCACGCGGCACCGCTCGGCGGTCTCGACCAGCCGCACCCCGGCCTCGACCGTATCGGCCAACGGCTTTTCGACCAGGACCGGCACGCCGGCCTCGAGACAGGCGATCGCCTGGGGGGCGTGGAGCGGTGTGGGCGTGGCGAGGATCACCCCGCGCGCGAGGCGCGCGCCCAAGAGCTCCTCGAGGCTCGCCAGGACCGGGACGCCGGTCGCTCGCGCCGCGGCGGCGGCCGTCGAGTCGGGCTCGACGATGGCGGTGAGCTCGACCGCGGGTTCGTCGCGCATGCGGCGGACGTGCTCGCGGCCGATCAGACCGTAGCCGACCACCGCCACGGGGATTCGCGCCAAGGCCTTCTCTCCATCGGCTCCGCCGCGCTCGCCACGCGGCCGTTGGTGCCCGCTGCGGGATTCGAACCCGCACGCCCGAAGGGGCGGGGGATTTTAAGTCCCCTGCGTCTGCCGTTCCGCCAAGCGGGCCCGTGGCGTCGATGCGCCGGCCGGTGGCCCTTCGCAAGCCCCGCTCAGCCGAGCAGCTCCTCGTCGGTGGCGATGCCGGCCGCCCGCGCGACCTCGAGGAAGGCGCCGGCGGCCCGGTCGATCGCCTGCGGGTCGGTCGAGCGGAACACGATCGTGGTCCCGGGGGTGCCCATCCGCATGAAGGGGTAGCTGCCGATCTCGACCTCGGGATGGGCCGTTTGGATCGCCCCCAGTCGTTCGGCGATCTCGCCCTCGGGTGCGAAGCAGACGATGCTCCGCGAGCGGATCGGCGGGCCACCCACCAATCGGCCTTTGAGACCGTCCAGCATCGCCTGCATGATCCGCGGCACGCCCGGTAGCACGAACACGTTGCCGATCACGAAGCCCGGGGCGGCCGAGACCGGATTGTCGATCAGTTCCACGCCGCGCGGCATGTCGGCCATCTTGAGCCGCGCCGGTGTCACCTTGTCGGGCGGATAGTAGGCCAGCAGCCGCCGTTCGGCCTCGGCGTTGCGCTCGAGCGGCACACCGAACGCTTCGGCCACGGCGGCGGCGGTGATGTCGTCGTGGGTCGGGCCGATCCCGCCGGTGGTGAACACGTAGCGATGGCGAGCGCGACACTGGTCGACCGCCTCGACGATCGCCGCCGTCTCGTCCGGGACCACCCGGGCCTCGGCCAGGCGGATGCCGAGCTCGCCCAGGAACCGGGCGATGTAGGCCAGGTTGGCATCCTGGGTGCGGCCCGAGAGGATCTCGTTGCCGATGATCACCAGGCAAGCAGTCGGGGTCTCGGCCATCGCTCCTCCCTCGCTTCCGCCCGCGCTCCTCCTAGCGGCTCCGCGCCCGAAGAGCCATCGCCGGCCGCGCTGGTCTCCGGTGTGCGAAATCTCATGGACAAGTGTTCAACTTTAGGTTGAATCCGCGGCCATGGCAGGAAGCGATGAGGCACCGTCGCCCGCCTGGACCGCCGGCTGGTCGCCGACCGCCGGACCGGGCACACCCGCATCTGCTCGCCAGCGCCTCGAGGAGCGCGGCCTGGTGCTGGAGCCGCGACCCGACGGCGGTTTCCTGCTGACAGGCTACACCTTCCACTATCGCGAGGCGATCAAGCGGGCCGGTGGCCGTTGGCTGGCCGAGCGGCGCGCCTGGTATCTGGCCGACGAGGCCGCGGTGAGCGCCCTGGCGGCGCTCCTCCCGGCCGGAGCCGAGTCGGCGGCGGGCCTGGCCGAGCCACCTCCGGCCGGTCCCGGATCGGGCTGGGGCAGCAAGCACTATCACGGTCATCGCGAGCGGTTGCGCCAGCGACTCCTCGACGCCGACCCCGACGTCTTCACCGATTACGAGCTTTTGGAGTTGTTGCTGTTCTTCTCCGTCTATCGGCGGGACACCAAGCCGCTCGCCAAGGAGATGTTGGCTCGTTTCGGCTCGCTCGGCGGCGTTTTGGCGGCCGATCCGGCCCGCTACGCCGAGTGCGTGGACCTGCGCCCCCTTCATCCGGATGCCGATCCGGAACGCGCCCGTCAGCGCGACGACGATCTGCGCTTCACGCAGGTGCTCTTGAAGGCGGTCCGGGCGATCGTGCTGCGGGTCCTCAAGGAGGAGATCCGCGAGCGGCCGGTGATCGGCTCGTGGGCGGCCCTGATCGACTATCTGCACACCGCGATGGCCCACGAGACCACCGAGCAGTTCCGGATCCTCTTCCTCGACCGCAAGAACATTCTGATCCGCGACGAGCTGCAGAGCCGCGGCACGGTCGACCACACCCCGCTCTATCCGCGCGAGGTCGTCAAGCGCGCCCTGGAACTCGGGGCCTGCGCCATCATCATGGTCCACAACCACCCCTCGGGTGATCCCACGCCGTCGCAAGCCGACATCGAGATGACCCGCGCCGTGGTCAAGGCCCTGGCCGCCGTCAACATCCTGTTCCACGACCACGTCATCATCGGCAAGAACCGCCATCTGAGCTTCCGCGCCCAGGGCCTGATCTGAGCACGGTTCGGGCTCGATCGCGTAGCGGTCGGCGCCCGCGCCCGGGCTCTTGCGTGCGGCCGGCCGCGGGCCCAGCTCACCGCCCGTGACCCACCTTTTGCCCGATCTGCCGGTTCGTCCGCTCCTGCCGGAGCTGGAGCGGGTGCTGGAAGAACGGGGGGCCGCCGTGCTCGTGGCGCCGCCCGGTGCCGGCAAGAGCACGCTCGTGCCGCTCGCTCTCCTCGACGCCCGCTTCCTGGCCGGCCAGCGGATCCTGCTCGCGCAGCCGCGGCGGCTCGTCACCCGGCTGCTGGCCCGCCGCATGGCGGCGCTGCGCGGTGAGCCCGTGGGTGCCACGGTGGGCTACGCCGTCCGCTTCGAGCGCGTGGCCGGGCCGCACACTCGGCTCGAGGTGCTCACCGAGGGTGTGCTCGTGCGCCGGCTGCAGCACGATCCGAGCCTCGAGGGGGTGGGGCTCGTGATCCTGGACGAGCTGCACGAGCGCGCCCTCGAGACCGATCTCGGCCTCGCCCTGTTGCTCGAGGTCCGCGCCGCGCTCCGCCCCGATCTGCGGCTGCTCGCCATGTCGGCGACGCTCGCGGCCGAGCGGGTGGCCGAGCTTCTGAGCGGGGCGCCGATCCTGCGCGCCCCGGGGCGCAGCTTCCCGGTCGGGACTTCCTGGCGGCCGCGGGCACGCGACGCGCCGCTCGCCCCGGCGGTGGTGGCGGCGGTCGAGGAGGGGCTGGCGGCGAGCCCGGGGGACGTCCTCGTCTTCCTACCCGGCGCCCGCGAGATCCGCGCTTGTGCCGCGGCGCTGGCCGAGGCTCGACCCGATCTGCTGGTGCGGCCGCTGTTCGCCGATCTGGGGCGGGCCGAACAGGAGGCGGCGCTGGCCCCCGCCCCACCCGGCGCCCGCAAGGTGGTCCTCGCGACCGACGTCGCCGAAACCGGGCTCACGGTCGAGGGTGTGACGGCCGTCGTCGACAGCGGGCTGTGCCGCCGCCCGCAGCTCGATCCGCGCACCGGCACGAGCCGGCTCGTGACCCAGCGGATCGCGCTGGCCTCGGCCGAGCAGCGCCGCGGGCGGGCCGGACGGCTCGGTCCGGGCGTGTGCATCCGGCTGTGGGCGCAGGCCGAGGAACGCGGAATGGCACCCTACCCGCGGCCCGAGATCCTCGATGCCGACCTCGCGCCGCTCCTTCTGGAGCTGGCGCTTTGGGGCACCGCCGATCCGGCGGCGCTCGCCTGGCTCGATCCGCCGCCGGAGGCCAACCTGCGCGCCGCACGCGAGCTGTTGCACGGGCTCGGGGCGATCGACGCGGCGGGGCGGATCACGCCGCACGGCCGGGCGCTGGCCGAGCTGCCGGTCCATCCGCGGCTGGGCCATCTCCTGCTCGTGGCCCGGGAGCAGGGCCTCGGGCCCACCGGGGTGGCGCTCGCGGCGCTGCTCTCCGGGCGCGATCCTTGGCGGCACGAGCGCGAGCCGGACCTGGCCCACAAGTTGCGGGCACTGGCCGAAGGGGTCGCGGGCGAGCGGCCGGCGCTGGTCGAGCTCGGCCGGATCCGCCGGCAGCTGGCCGAACTCGTGGGTGTCGCACCGGCACCGATCCGACCGGAGGCGGCGGGCGCGCTCGTGGCGCTGGGGTGGCCCGAGCGGGTGGCCCGCGCGCGCCCCGGCAGCCGCGGTCGGTTCCTGCTCGCCAACGGCCGCGGGGCGGCGGTGGACCCGAGCTCGCCACTCGCGGACGCATCGTGGCTGGCGATCGCCGAGCTCGACGATGGCGGGGCCGATGCGCGGATCCTGGCGGCGGCGGCGGTCGACGAAGCGAGCGTGCGCGAACTCTTCGCGGCGCGCATCGAAGCGACCCGCGAAGTCCGCTTCGATCGCCGCAGCGGTGCCGTCCTCGCCCGCTCGGTCGAGCGGCTTGGAGCGATCGAGCTCACCGCACGCCCGCTCGCCGAACCCGAACCCGACGCGATCGCCGCGGCGCTGCTCGCGGGACTGCGGGAGGTGGGGCTCGACGCGCTGTCCTGGAGCGAGGCCGCACGTGCTTTGCGCGCGCGCATCCGCTGGCTCGCCGCGGCCGAACCGTCCCTCGGGCTTCCCGCCGTGGACGACGCGGCGCTCCGGGCCTCGCTCGAAACCTGGCTCGCTCCGTTCCTCGAGGGCTGCCGCAGCCTCGCCGATCTGGCGCGGATCGACCCGGCAGCGGCGCTCGCGCAGCTCCTGCGGCCGGAGCAGCGACTGGCACTCGACCGGCTGGCACCGGCGCGGCTCGTGCTTCCCTCCGGGCGCAGCGTGCCGATCGATTACGCCCGCGAGCCGCCGGTGGCCTCGGTCCGTGTCCAGGACCTTTTCGGCCTCGATCGTCATCCGACGATCCTCGCCGGCCGGGTGCCGATCGTCCTGGAACTGCTCTCGCCGGCCGGCCGACCTATCCAGCTCACCCGCGACCTGCCGGGCTTCTGGCGCGGCGGCTGGGCCGAGGTCCGCAAGGCGATGCGCGGCCGCTATCCGAAGCACGCTTGGCCCGAGGATCCACTGGCCGGGCCCCCGGCTACGGCCCGCCCGACGGCGGCAACGGGTGGTCGAAGCGGATCCGCTCGGTGAGGAAGACGGCATCGGTGCGGCCGCCGGCCAACAGCGGCCAGCCCCGCCGGGTCCATTCGCGAAAGCCGATCGGGCTGCAGCCGTGGCGGGCCCGCGGGCGTAGCCGCGGCTCGCCTCGTTCGAGGAGCTCGATCGCCCGGATCGCCGGCTCGAGCAGCGCCACCATCCAACCAGCGGCCAGCACCTCGCCGCAGACCCGCTCGCCCTCCATCAGGATCTGCCAGGCCCCGCCGAAGCCCGCCACCATCGCCCCGCCGCCCAGGGGATCCAACCGGAACGTCGCACCGCCCGCCGAGCGGGGTGGCACGGTCCCCTCGCCGGCCGGACGGGCGACGTCGAGGAGGCGGACCTCGCCCGCGACGCTCGCCCGCACGAGCCCCCAGCCGGGTTCTCCGGGATGAGCGAACTCCAGGCGGATCGGCACACCCTCGAGCCGCCCCTCGATCAGAATGCCCGCGCTGGTCGACCCGCCCCAGACCAGGGCGAACAGGCCCGCGAGCACGCCGCGCGCGAGCCGGCTCACGCTTCGCCCTCCTCACCCAACACTCGAGCGAAGATCTCGGGCACGTGGCGCAGATGCCAGCGCGGATCGAACAGCGCCCGCAGCTGCGCAGGTGGCACCCGATCGACGATCTGCGGATCGTCGAGCAGCAGGTCGAGCAAGGGCCGGCCCTCCTCGAAGGCCCGCATGGCGTGCCGCTGGACCAGCTCGTAGGCGCGTTGGCGGGGAAGCCCGGTCTCGGTGAGGGCCAACAGCACCCGCTGCGAATTGTAGAGGCCGTGGGTGGTTTCGAGATTGGCGCGCATCCGCTCGGGACGGACCACCAGCCGCTCGACCAGGCCGGCCAGACGGTCGAGCGCGAAATCGGTCAGGATGCAGGCGTCGGGCAGCATCACCCGCTCGACCGAGCTGTGCGAGATGTCGCGCTCGTGCCAGAGCACCACGTTCTCGAGCGCGGGAATCACCGCCGCTCGGATCATCCGCGCCAGGCCGCAAAGATTCTCGGACAGCACGGGGTTGCGCTTGTGCGGCATGGCCGAGCTGCCCTTCTGGCCTTCATGAAAATATTCCTCGACCTCGCCCACTTCCGTGCGCTGGAGATGGCGGATCTCGGTGGCCAGCCGCTCGATCGCCGCGGCCAACAGCGCCAGCGCGCAGACGAACGCGGCGTGGCGGTCGCGCGGGATCACCTGGGTCGAGACCGGCTCGACCGACAGGCCGAAGCGCGCCGCCACCGCCGCCTCGACGGCCGGCGGCACGGAGGCGAAGGTGCCGACCGGGCCGCTGATCGCGCAGGTCGCGATCTCGCGCCTGGCGCTGCTCAGCCGGTCCCGACAGCGGCGGAACTCGGCGAAGTGTCCCAAGAGTTTGAGGCCGAAGCTCGTGGGCTCGGCGTGGATGCCGTGGCTGCGGCCGATGCACACCGTGTCGCGGTGCTCGACCGCTCGCCGGCGCAGCGCCGAGAGCACCCGATCGAGTTCGGCCAGCAGCCGATCGCTCGCCCGGGTGAGCTGGATGGCGAGGCTCGTGTCCAAGAGATCCGAGCTCGTCATGCCGAGGTGCAACCAGCGCGCCTCGGGGCCGAGCTTCTCCTCGAGGTGGGTCAAGAAGGCGATGACGTCGTGGCGAGTGGTCCGCTCGATCTCCTCGATGCGCGCCGGATCGATCAGATCGGGCCCGGCGGCTGCGATCTTGCGGGCGAGGGCCTCGATGTCGGCCGCCGGCACGAGGCCGAGCTCGGCCATGGCCTGCGCCGCGGCGAGCTCGACCTCGAGCCACAGCCGCAAGCGGGCCTCGGGAGCGAAGAGGTCGGCCATCTCCGGCCGGCTGTAACGCGGGATCATGAGCGCACCCCGTTGTCGGACGGCCCGCTCATAGCAGGCTCGCAGCCGATCCCGGTATCATCCGATCGCCGCGAGCGCTCGCGACCGGCGCGGGCAGATGCTAACGGAGCGAGGCGGGCGCGCGCGGCGCCCCGTTCCGACCGCGGGGGGAGCGATGCGGACCATCCTTGTCGCCACCGACTTCTCGACCCGCTCGGATCGGGCGTTGCGGCGAGCGGTGTTGTTGGCCCGGCAGATCGAGGCGCGTCTCGTCCTGCTCCACGTGGTCGACGAGGATCGCCCGCGCCGGCTGGTCGAAGCCGAGCGGCGCGAGGCCGAGACGCTGCTCGCCGAGTGGGTGGCCACGCTCGCCGGGGTCGATCAGGTCGCCTGCCGATGGTCGCTGCGGGGCGGCGAGGCGTTCGTCGGCATCCTGGCGGCGGCCGAGGAGGTCGGCGCCGATCTGATCGTGCTGGGGCCACCGCGCCGCCAGCTGTTACGCGGGGTGCTCACCGGCACCACGGCCGAACGGGTGATCCGCGAGGGTGCGCGGCCGGTCCTCGTGGCCAACGGGATGCCGAGCGCGCTCTACCGGCGCGTGGCGCTGGCCGTCGATTTCTCGCCGGGCTGCGCGCGTGCGGCCGAGGTGATCGGTCGGCTGGGCCTCGACGAACGGACCACGCTGCTGGCCGTGCACGCCTTCGACGCACCGGCCCTCCCGCTGTTCTTGCGCACCCCCGGAACCGCGGCGGCGGTCGAGGACTATCTGGCGGGCGTGCGCCGCGAGGCGGCGGCCGAGCTCGCCCGGTTCCTGGCCGAAGTCGGTCTGGTGCGGGCCCGTCGGGTGCTCGTGCCGGTCCGCGACGGCATCGCCGACGCGATCGCGACCGCCGCGGCCAAGCTGCGGGCCGATCTCCTGGTCCTCGCCAGCCGCGGCAAGGTCGGGCTCGGCAAGCTCGTGCTCGGCAGCGTGGCCGAAGCGCTCCTGCGCCGCGCCGAGCTCGACGTGCTGGTGGTCCCACCCGAGCCGCCCGAGGCTCCGCACGCCACGGCCGCCGGCCCGTGACCGGCACCGCCCCGTTCCTCTCGATCTTCGCCGAGATCGCGGCCCTGTTGGGGCTCGCGGCGGCGATCGGCCTGATCGGGCACTTCCTGCGCCAGCCGCTCGTGGTGAGCTACCTCGTGGTGGGCGTGCTCGCGGGCCCCGCCGGGATCGGCCTGGTCCGCGCCGCCGACGAGGTCGAGCTGTTGGCCGAGCTCGGCATCGCGGTGTTGCTGTTCCTCGTGGGCCTCAAGCTCGATCTGGGACTCGTGCGCTCGCTGGGGGCCGCGGCGCTCACCACCGGCCTGGGCCAGGTGGTCTTCACCGCGTTCTTCGGCTTCCTGATCGGCCTCGGTTTCGCGATGGCGCCGATCGAAGCGTTCTACGTCGCGGTGGCGCTCACCTTCTCGAGCACGATCATCATCGTGAAGCTGCTCTCCGACAAACGCGAGATCGACTCGCTGCACGGTCGGGTGGCGCTGGGCTTCCTCATCGTCCAGGATGTCGTCGTGGTGCTGGCGATGATCGCGCTCTCGGCCATCGGCGTGGGTGCGGCCGTCGAGGATCCGACCCGGGCGATCCTGCTCGTGGTGGGCGCGGGCGTCGTGCTCCTGGCCGTCGTGCTCCTGTTCGTGCGCTATCTCGCCGACCCGCTCTCCGACCGGCTCGCCCGCACCCCCGAACTTCTGTTGCTCTTCGCCGTGGCACTGGCCGCGGGTGGGGCCGCGGTCGCCGACGCGGTCGGGCTGGGGAAGGAGCTGGGCGGGCTTCTGGCCGGGGTGGCGCTCGCGTCCACGCCCTATCGCGACGCGCTCGCGGCACGCCTCGCACCGCTGCGCGACTTCCTGCTCCTGTTCTTCTTCGTGGCGCTCGGCAGCCGGCTCGACCTCGGGCAGATCCGCGCCGATCTCGCCCCGGCGATCGTCTTCTCGCTGTTCGTGTTGATCGGCAATCCGCTCATTGTGCTGGCCATCATGGGGGTCATGGGATTCCGCAAGCGGACCGGTTTCCTGGCCGGCCTCACGGTCGCCCAGATCAGCGAGTTCTCGCTGGTCTTCATCGCCATGGGCGTGAGCCTGGGCCACGTGGGCGAGGGGGCTCTGGGCCTGGTCACGTTGGTCGGGATCGTGACGATCGCCGCCTCGACCTACATGATCCTCTACTCGCACGAGCTCTACGCCTGGCTCGAGCCGCTGTTGCGGCCCTTCGAGCGGCGGGTGACCGCGCGCGAGCCCTCTCCCGAAGAGGTGCGTTTCGAGGGGCTGCCCGAGGTGGTGATCGTGGGCCTGGGGCGGCTCGGTACGGCGCTGGCGACCCGCCTTGCCGCGCGTGGCCTGCGGATCCTGGCGATCGACTTCGATCCCACCGTGGTGCGCCGAGCCGCGCAGCTCGGCCTCGATGTCGTCTACGGTGACGCCAGCGATCCGGAGTTTCTGGTCCACCTGCCGTTCCGCGCGGCGCGCTGGGTGGTTCTCACCGTGCCGGGGATCGAGCGGGGTCTCACCCACGACGATCCCCGGCGGGCTACGCTCCAGGCGCTGCGCACCGCCGGCTTCGCGGGGCAGATCGCGGTGACGGCGCGCAGCGAAGAGGAGGTGGCAGAACTGCGCCGGCTCGGCGCCGAGCTCGTCCTCTCGCCCTTCGACGACGCCGCCGACCGCGCCGTCGAGCTGCTCTTGCAGCCGCAGCGGCCCGAGCCGCGCGACGACCGGCTCGCCACCGCTCCCGCCCGCTGAGCCGCGACGTGCGACATCCCGCTCGGCAGCCTGCCCGCGAGGCACGGCGGGCGCCGGCTCGCCGGCCGCTTCCGCGACAGATCATGGGGATGCGATGGCCCGCCAGGATGCCGGCGAACGTCAGCTCGGACATTCCCTCGGGCAAGGGCATCACCGCTGCCACCGACATCGTCAGCACCGCCAGACCGTTGGCCAGCCGCGCCGCCCGCCGCGACTCCTGCGGCCGCGCGGCCCCCAGATA
>FWPV01001732.1_pt1 | contig 33029 bp, 25 predicted proteins | sample 2228371 | NCBI WGS metagenome assembly FWPV01 (sample SAMEA103939776, study PRJEB20133) | metagenome
TTGATTTTCAGGATTTCAACCGCGGGGATTATTACGGCGCGGTTGCGCCTGAATCGTTTGATTTTCAGGATTTCAACCGCGGGGATTATTACGGCGCGGTGGAGGAAAAAGTGGTGGCGGAGAATCTCACCAAAGTGCTTTATCCCAATGACGAACCCCTTGCTGGCAAGCGTTTGCGCCTGGAGCAGCAGTATTTTTTTGTATCCTGCTCGCTGCAGAATCTGATTCAAATGCATCTGCTCAGGGAGCCCAATTTGGACAATTTTCATGAAGTCTTTGCCGCCCAGCTCAATGACACCCACCCCTCCATTGCCGTGGCCGAATTGATGCGGCTGCTGGTGGATGAGCATGGCATGGAATGGGAAAAAGCCTGGCATATCACCCAACACACGTTTTCTTATACCAATCACACGCTGCTTCCAGAAGCCCTTGAAAAATGGCCGCTGCCGTTGTTTGCCAGCGTGCTGCCCCGGCATTTGGAGATCATCTATGAGATCAATCACCGGTTTTTAAATCACGTGATTGAGATTTACGGGGATCGGCACCCCAATTTGGAACCACTGTCCATGATCGAGGAAACCGGGGAAAAATATATCCGCATGGCCAATCTTGCCTGCGTGGGCAGCCATGCGGTCAACGGCGTTGCGAAACTGCATTCCGAGCTGTTGAAAAAATCAACGCTTAAAGATTTTTATGACATTTTTCCGGAACGGTTTTCCAACAAAACCAACGGCGTCAACCCCCGGCGCTGGATGGGCTTGTCCAATCCGCGGCTTACCGCACTGATCACGGAACGGATCGGCGAGGGATGGCTTCGTCATTTGGATGAGCTTCGAAAGCTTGAGCCTTTGATTCATGACAAAGAATTTCTCAGCCAGTGGCGCGCGGTGAAGGAAGCCAATAAATGTGAACAAGCCGAATATGTGTTTGCCCATACCGGCGTCCGGTTGAATCCGGAATCCATGTTTGATGTCCAGGTCAAGCGGATTCATGAATACAAACGTCAGCATCTCAATGTGCTCCATATCATCACCCTTTACAACCGCATCAAAAAAAATCCGGATGTCAATCTGCCGCCACGGTCTTTTATTTTCGGCGGAAAAGCCGCACCCGGCTATTCCATGGCCAAACTCATCATCAAGTTGATCAATTCCGTGGCTTCGGTTGTCAATTCCGATCCGGACGTCAGAGACCGGTTGAAAGTCGTTTTTTTCCCGAATTTTAATGTGAAAAACGCCCAGCGGATCTATCCCATGGCCGATCTGTCGGAGCAGATATCCACCGCGGGATTTGAGGCTTCCGGTACCAGCAACATGAAGTTTTCCATGAACGGCGCATTGACCATCGGCACCCTGGACGGCGCCAATGTGGAGATTCTAAACGAAGTGGGCGCGGAGAATTTCTTTTTGTTCGGGCTGAAGGTTCATGAAGTGGAAGCGCTGAAATCATCAGGATATTATCCCTTTGAGTATTACGCCAAAAACAAGGAATTAAAAGAAGCCGTGGATCTCATTGCATCGGGTTTTTTCTCGCCGGGCAATTCCGGGCTTTTTATGCCACTGGTGGATGCCTTGATGTATAACGACCGGTTTATGCTTTTTGCGGATTACGCAGACTATGTGGCATGCCAGGAAAGCGTCAGTCAAGCATGGATGAACAAGGATTTGTGGACCCGCATGTCCATTCTCAACACCGCCCGCATGGGAAAATTTTCATCCGACCGGGCGATTGAAGAATATTGCACCGATATTTGGAAGATCAAACAAAGGCTGATTTAACGGCAGGGTCTGAAATGTTTTCAAATACCGATGCTTTCAGAACAACCGCTGGGGATATTTCCTTATTTAAATCGAAGCATGGAGCCAGCCAAGGGCCGGATCCATGGCTTGAAAAAAACCCACCTCCACATTGGCATCGTGAAGATCGTCTAAAACAAGCTCAAACATGGCCTGTTGAAGATAGGTAGTGGGGATAATGGCTAATTTTGTCTTGTCCTTCATAGGCCCTGAGACAATATCCAGAAGATATCCCATGGAATGGGAATCCGGGATATAATCAGGCGCATGATTATAAATCACCACGCTGAATACCGGCCGGTGATCCTTCAGCGCATTAAAGACCTCTCTGAAGGGAATCACGTTATCCGTGACATGGATGACAAGCACGCCGTTGACGATTTCAGAATTTACGTGTGGGTGAGCCATCATTGTTTCCTAAATGCTATGGGTTGCCCTGAATTATTTAAAATTAATACCTTAATTTAATGATGTTGGCTATCCTATTTTGTCTGAAATTTTTATAGGATTTTTACGAACCTTTTTGTAGGAAAAAATCTGACAAGCGTTGGCCCAAATAAGAAGTAAAAAAGCCTTGATGAATCAAATATTTTTTCATATTTTTTAATCAAATAGAAAATTATTCTGGATTGGGTTGGAGGCGGGTATGATCAACATCCTGATCGCCGATGATCACGCAGTGGTTCGACAGGGGTTGCGGCAGATTGTTTCTGAAGTTTCCCACATGAAGGTTTTGGATGAAGCCTGCGATGGGCATGACGTCCTTCAAAAAATATCCGGGAATTCCTATGATGTGGTTGTTTTGGATATTAAAATGCCCGGCACAAACGTAATTGATCTGATTAAAAATATAAAAACACATCAACCGCATCTGCCGATCCTGATTTTGAGCATGTATCCCGAGGACCAATACGCCACCCGGGTGCTGAAAGCAGGGGCGTCCGGATATTTAACCAAGGAAAGCGCGCCCAAGGATTTGATATCTGCCATTCAGAAAGTCGCCGCCGGCGGCAGATATATCAGCGGGAAAATGGCCGAGCACTTGGCGGATCAATTGCGCGATGATCCTGAAAAACCGAAGCATGAATCGCTTTCTGACAGGGAATTCCAAGTGTTTCGAATGATTGCATCGGGAAAATCGCTAAAAACAATTTCTGAGGAATTGAATTTAAGCGAAAAAACCATCAGCACCTATCGATCCCGGGTGCTTCGCAAAATGAATTTGAAAAACAATGCAGAAATCACCCATTATGCCTTTAAATTTGGATTGGTGGACTTGTAGTTTTTGTTCAAGAAAGTTTTTTCCCTTTGCCGCGTATCCGGCCGTAATGCAGAAACAAAGGGTCGAAAACCGCCAAATGAATCCAGGATGCCAGGGCAATCAGATAGGAAAACGGCTCAGGAAGGCGCAAGGAGAGAAGCATTTTTAAAATGCGGTTTTTGATTTTTCTTAAGAAAGCGGCATGATCCATGAGTCTTAGGATTTTGGTGTTCTGCGTGTAAATCAGAATCAAAATTGCGCCAAGCAGCATACTCCAGAAAACCACCGGCGAAATTTGGATGATCAAAATTATGGAAACCAGCGCCATGAGAATGGGCAGCGGCAGGGCAATCAGATAAGGCGCAGGTTTATTGAGCATAAACACCTTAAACATCTGCCGGGACCCCACTTCCAGGTGATGCAGAAGCTCTTTCCGGAGCGTTTCATCGGTTAAAAAATGTTCCCGGATTTGTAAAAAACGCCAGTCCTTCCTGATCTGAGGGCATGTATCATCCATTAATTCAAATCCCTCGGCATAAAGAATGTTGCCGCACAGTTCATAGCCGTAGCACATGAGGGAAAACGCTTCTAAATCGGAAAAAGAATCCAGGTCCGTGCGGATGCGGGAAAGGGCCCGGACGATTTTTTCAGAATCCACCGGAAAAATGTCGCGGCAGGTGGCATGATCGCCCAGATAGATCAGGGCGTGACGGCCCCGGCCGTAGCGATAAAGCTCATTTAAGCTTTTGTTTCGAATGCGGTCCATGAGTATGTCGTTGGCCCGGCGGGCCACATTGAGTATTTGAGGGGAAGGATCGGGTTCGGGCTTTAAGATGTCGGATGCGTCGCTGCAGATGATATGGGTGCAGTTTTCAGTAAACAAAGACGCCAACCCCTGATTGTCCACAAGCCCGCCGTCCGCCAGACGGACTGTTACGGGGTGGCCCCCCATTTTATAAAGATATTTGATGCGCAGCGGCACCAGAATTCCCGGCACGCAACATGATGCCGCCACAGCCTGGCCCAAGGTGATATTAAAAAGAATTTTCCGCTGTTCAATGGTCAGTCGTTCATCATCTAATCGGAATTTATTCAAATAGGGAATGGGTTCATGGTCTGTAGCAATGCCGGTGGGCTGTTCGCCCATGGATATGTTTGTAAATTGCCATAAATGGCCGGTATTAAGGCTTGTGGCATTGATGATCAGAAATGGTATGCCTGTTTGAACCATGGACCCGGAAAAATCAGGTTCCATAAAGAGGCTTTTTAGGGAAATCATGCGGTTGGCCGTCTGTTCATTTTCCGGCAGAATCGGTCTATAAAAATAATCCGTAAACAGCTCTGCCAGACGCTCGGTGCTTGAATAATCCTCCCCCAGCATCCGGGCGGTTTTGCCCGGGTCCACAAATAACCGCATGCGCATGTTTTTTTGAACCGCCGACAGAAAATCGGTTTCAATCTCTTTAACCATTTGGACATAGTCTGATGGATCCGGCTCAAGACGGTTGCGGCGGCGGTTTGTTTCGATCAATGCCTTTGCTTTCAGGTAATAGTAAGCCGCAATGATGGACCCGCCGGATACCGATGAGATCACATCGATCTTTCGCAGCAGGTCAAGTTCCGCAAGCCTTGCCAGCACGCCGATATGAAACAGCGCGGCGCGGAATCCGCCGCCGGAAAGGGCAAGGCCCAATTTTGTATGAGGGGGTTTTTGATCCATATGGTGACGGCGCCTCATCTTTTATTTGATTTTTTAAAATTCATAGTCAGCCAAATTTTTATTTGCAATCAAGAAATGCTTCATATATGGAAAATCCTTTGGTTAACAAAATAACAATAGGATTTATCTATGGAATCTGCTTTAAAACCCGATTTCCATTTTTTAGATGAAATCGAATCTCATGGCCCCTTCAATGCCGGCGCTTGCTATCAATGCCGCAAATGCACCAACGGCTGTCCGGTGACCTTTGCCATGGATCTGTATCCGGATCAGGTGATCCGCAAAGTGATTTTGGGTCAAAAGGACGAAGTTTTGCATTGTAACACCATCTGGGTGTGCGCCACCTGCGAAACCTGCACCACACGCTGTCCCAATGACGTGAAAATCGCAGAAATCATGGACTGTCTCAAGGAAATGGCCACCCGGCAGAATATCCCTGTACCCCAGCCTCAAGTTCGCACCCTTCATCAGGCATTTTTGAAAAACATTGGCCGCCACGGCCGGGTGTTTGAAGGCGAGCTCATGGCCGAGTACCTCATTGCCAGCGGCCAGCTCATGGCCAAGTTCAAAGACGGGACCCTGATGGATGATGTGAAACTGGGCATCAACCTGCTGCGCAAGGGCAAGATGCCGGTGATCCCCAAAATTCACAAAGGCCGGAAATTTGTCAGTCAAGTCTTAAAGGATTAACGCGTTGCTGAAAACAATAAAAGTAAAGGCATTTATTAAAGTACCCCTTTGAAAAAGGGGGGCGTTAATGAAACTGGATTGAGATGATTTTAATAACTTAATTTAAAATTTTTTAGAAATAAATTTTTATGAAAGTCAGTTATTATCCCGGCTGTTCCCTGGAAGGAACGGCAAAATCCGATTATGCGGCGTCCCTTCACGCCATTGCCAAGGCCTTTGACATTCAGCTGGTGGAGGTCCCGGACTGGCATTGCTGCGGCGCATCTGCGGCCCACAGCATCAATCATCGCGCCAGCATCGAACTGGCCGGCAACATCGTGTCCATGGCGGCAAAACTTCCCCATGAGGATGTTCTGGTTCCTTGCCCCATGTGCTTTAACCGCTTAAAGACAGCGGTCAAAACATTAAAAGAAGATCATGCATATCAATACCGGGTTCAGATGGGTGACGAGATTCCCAATATCTGGGGTTTTGCCGAATTTTTCGCCACCCCCGATATGTTGGCCGAAATTGCCCAAAAAGTGGTCAAGCCCCTTAAAGATCTCAAAGTGGTTTGCTATTACGGGTGCATGGCCAACCGGCCGCCGGAAGTCACGGGCGCCGAGGATCATGAGAATCCCCAGATTATGGAGCGGATTTTAGAAAAACTGGGCGCCACGGTTCTGGATTGGCCTTATAAAACCGACTGCTGCGGGGCAAGTCTGGTGCTATCCAAGCCCGGCATTGTCTATGTGCTGGTGGGAAAACTTTATGACATGGCCCGGCGGGTGGGCGCGGATGCAGTGGTGGTCACCTGCCAGATGTGCCAGATGAATCTGGATATGTACCAGGCGCAGATTGAAAAAACATGGGAAACAAAATTTAATTTGCCCATCTATTATTTTTCTGAGCTCATCGGGCTTGCCTGTGGCATCAAAGGCGCGGAAACCTGGATATCCAAGCATATTACGGAATCGATCTCTTTGCTGGACAGGCTGGGATTATTAAAGAGCAGCGCAACGGCCCGGAGTGAAGCGGCGGCATAGCCGTTTTGTGGAATTGTTTTTTCGCGCACGTAAACGTAAACATGCACGTGAACGGATTTAAATAAAAGCGTTGGGGATCATCCCGACCTTTTGATAGTTTCTTTTCCCACCCTTTTGCAAAGGGGTGCAGGGGGGATTTAAAATAAAAAATTGCAAATCCCCCTAAATCCCCCTTTTTTAAAGGGGGACTTAAAGAAGGATTTCAACTGTTTTTTTAAAATATGAGTTAGATAAATTCGCATGAATAAAATAGTGAGTCAGAACATGGAAAAATCAGGCGCAGTGGCCGTTGTGGGCGCGGGCATTGCCGGCATTCAGGCGGCGCTGGACATTGCCAACTCGGGATTTAAGGTTTATATCATCGAAGAAAAGCCCTCTGTGGGCGGGGTCATGGCCCAGCTGGACAAGACATTCCCCACCAATGACTGCTCCTCGTGCATGATGGGGCCCAAGCTTGTGGAAATGGCCAACCACCCCAACATCGAGATTTTTGCCTATACCGATGTGATGGACATCAAAGGCAATCCCGGCAAATTCGAGCTGACCATCAAGAAAAAAGCCCGGGCCATTGACCCGGACAAATGCGTGGGATGCGGCATCTGCGCGGCCAAATGCCCCACCAAGGTGGCCGATGAATTCAACATCGGGCTCAACCAGCGCAAGGCGGTCTATATCCCTTACCCCCAGGCCGTGCCCCTGGTCTATACCATTGACAAAGAACACTGCCGGTATTTCACCAAGGGAAAATGCCGGATCTGCGAGAAAGTCTGCAAAAACAAAGCCATTGTCTATGACCAGCCGGATGTGATGGAAACCATCCAGGCCGGTGCTGTGATTTTATCCGGCGGGTTTGAGCCTTTTAACGCAAGCCTCAAAGGCGAATACGGCCACGGCCGGTTCCCCAATGTGGTGACAAGTTTAGAGTATGAGCGGATTCTGTCTGCTGCCGGGCCGTTTCAGGGCCATATTCAGCGCTTATCCGACGGCAAAAAACCCCATCGCATTGCCTGGATTCAGTGCGTGGGATCCCGGGAAGCCCATTTCGGCCGGCCCCATTGCTCCAGCGTGTGCTGCATGTATGCCACCAAACAGGCCATCATTACCAAGGAGCATGAAGCCGACATTGACACCACAGTTTTCTATATTGATATGCGGGCCCACGGCAAGGGATTTGAGCGGTTTTACGAGCGGGCCAAATCCCAGTACGGGGTCCGGTACATAAGGTCCCTGGTGTCCCGGGTGGTGCCCAATCCTGAAGACAATACCCTGCGCTTAACCTATGCGCCTGAAGGCGAAAGAGTCCGCCATGAAGAATTCGACATGGTGGTGCTCTCCATCGGACTTTGCCCCAATCCCGCATCCGTGGCTTTGGCCAAAAAAATCGGGGTGGAAGTCAATGAAAACGGGTTTTGCGTCACCGATCCATTGGATGCCGTGTCCACATCCCGGCCCGGGATTTTTGTGTGCGGCGCGCTCCAGGGGCCAAAGGACATCCCGGATTCGGTCCAGCAGGGCAGCGGTGCGGCTGAAAAAGCCACCGCGCTTTTGTCTGAAGTTCGGGGGACCATGATCACGGAGCGGACACTTCCGCCGGAAAAAAACGTGGCCGGACAAACGCCCCGTATCGGCGTGTTCATCTGTCATTGCGGCATCAATATTGCCAGCACCGTGGATGTCAAGCAGGTGGCGGAATATGCAGCCACGCTCCCCAATGTGGTCTATGCCACCAATACCATGTTTGCCTGCTCCACAGACCAGCAGCAGGAAATCAAGCGGCTGATCCATGAGCATAACTTAAACCGCGTGGTGGTGGCCTCCTGCACGCCCCGGACCCACGAGCCGCTTTTCCGCGATACCTTGCGGGAAGCCGGGTTAAACCCCTATTTGTTTGAGCTGGCCAATATCCGGGAGCAGGATTCCTGGGTTCACCAGGCCGAACCCGAGGCTGACACCGCCAAGGCCAAGGAACTGGTGCGCATGAGCGTGTCCCGGGCCCGGCTTTTGGAACCCATTTATGACATTTCCTATTCGGTCAAGCAAAGCGGCCTGGTTATCGGCGCCGGCCTGGCTGGATTGACAGCTGCCATGGCCATTGCCGAACAGGGGTATGAAGCCACCCTCATTGAGCGAACCGATACGCTGGGCGGAAACGCTCTGAACCTTTTTTATACCGAAGAAGGCGCAAGTCCGGCCATGTATATCCAGGACTTGATCCACAAGGTTGAAAACAATCCGCTGATTACGGTTTTAAAACAAACCGAAATCACCGCCATATCCGGTTCCTGCGGCAATTTCACCGTGACACTGGCAACCACCGGCAAAGAACAGCAGATGGTATGCGGCGTGATTGTGGTGGCCACGGGCGGCGAGGAATACAAACCCGAAGAATATCTTTACGGAAAAAATCCCCGGGTTATGACCCAGAAGGAATTTGAATCCATGCTGGTCAATGATCCTGAAAAAACCAAAAAATACGGCCGTGTGGCCATGATCCAGTGCGTGGGGTCTCGGGAACCCGATCACCAGTATTGCAGCCGGGTGTGCTGCACGTCGGCAGTCAAAAACAGCCTCAAGCTCAAAGAGCTCAACCCCTCTGCCCAGATATCTATTTTATACAGAGACATCCGGACCTATGGACTAAAAGAAACCTATTATACCCAGGCGCGGCAGCAGGGGGTCCGTTTTTTCCGGTATGAGTACGAGCAAAAACCAAAAGTATCGGCCAAGGGTGAGAGCCTGGAGATTTCCATGTTTGATGCCAACTTGCAGACGGAAGTGAACATGGAAGCAGACCTTTTGGTATTGTCTGCGGCTATCCGGCCCAAAGCCGGGACCAAGGAGTTGTCTGAAATCATGCGTCTGCCACGGGATGAAGACGGATTTTTCATGGAAGTCCACCCCAAGCTACGGCCCCTTGATTTTGCCACCGCCGGTCTGTTTTTGTGCGGTCTGGCCCAGGGACCCAAATTTGCCAATGAAGCCATTGCCCAGGCCCGGGGCGCGGTATCTCGGGCATTGACCGTGCTTTCCAAAAAAGAAATCGTGGCCGAGGGCGTGATCACCCAGGTGGATGCACGGCTGTGCCGGGCCTGCGGTGAATGCGAGCGGGCCTGCCCGTTTGCGGCAATCAAGGTCCAAACCGTGGGAGACCGGAAGCAGGCGGTGGTCAATGAAGGATTGTGCACCGGGTGCGGGGCATGCAACGTGGCCTGTCCCACAGGCGCAGCGTCGCTGGCCCATTTCAGGGATATCCAGGTGCATGAGATGTTGCAGGCGTTGTGCGCATAATTTTTCAGGGATTTGGTTTTAAAACCCAAACCAAATCCCTGAAAAATTATAATGTCTCCCCCTGGTCAGGGGAGACAGAACTTGTTTTTCTCCCCCTGCTGGGGGAGTTGAATCAAAGTCCCCCTTTGTAAAGGGGGATTTAGGGGGATTTAAATTGGTAGGCCGGGTTTTTTCCGGGGTGCGGTTGATGTTTCAGAGCGGGCACGGAGGCCCGCTCTTACGACAGATTAAAATTTTTACGTAGGGCAGGCCTCCGTGCCCGCCTGATGAACATAACAATAAAAGGAATAAGAATGTCCAACGCAGAAAAACCGAAAATCGTGGCCTTTGTGTGCAACTGGTGCGCCTATGCCGGCGCGGATCTGGCAGGCGTATCCCGCATGCAGTATCCGCCCAATGTCCGGCTGATCCGGCTCATGTGCACCGGCCGGGTCAACGCCGGCTTTTTGCTTAAAGCCTTTACCGCCGGTGCAGACGGCGTGCTGGTGTCCGGCTGACATATCGGCGACTGTCATTACCTGGAAGGTAATAAAAAATGCCAGAAAGTCGTGGAAGAAACAAAGGAAATCATGCGCCTGCTGGGCATTGACGAGCGGCGCTTGCGGTTAAAATGGGTGTCTGCTTCCGAAGGCGCCCTGTTTGCCGCTGAAATCCAAAACTATGTGACGCAGCTAAAAGAGCTGGGAGAAAATCCTTTGTCGGATGCGCTGATTTGCCGGATGAATCCGGCAAATCAAACTGAACCGCCGAAAGAACAGGCGGCCAGCATATTACTTAACCGATAAAAAATGATTAATATAATCTTTAGCGGGAATAATTTATGTATGCGAAAAATATGCTTCGACTAACATTGGTTGGGGAATGGTTTTTTGCTATTCTCGCACTTGTGTTTTCTATTTTTCTGGAAAGTACTCTGCCAACACAGCTTCAAGAATATCTGAAGTTCGAGGCTGAGCGTGAATTACAAGCAATTGATATTATTTTGGCTGCGACAGGTTATATTATTTTGATCATAGGACTTGCGGGATCGGTTGGCTTGTTTTTCTTCAAACGATGGGCACGGTGGATATATTTTTTTGGATTCGTGCTAAGCGTTGTGTGGCTATCCTTTTCAGGGCCGACCGTCGGGCATGCATTTATAGGCTCTCTAGATGCGATAAGCATATTGTTATCAGGGGTAGTGCTTGGTATTTCATTTTTCAGCGATGCACTATCGAAGAATAAGCTAACTCCAAAAGTAAATGTGAGCGCAGGATAAAGTCCAAATCGTAAAATATATACTGATGGATATTAATACTACAATCAACATACATCCAAATCCCCCTCAATCCCTTTGTAAAGGGGGACTTTTTCCCCTCTTTGAAAAGAGGGGTCAGGGGAGATTTTATGGAATCGGCGAGATTGAGAATTGATAAATTTAAAAAATTTATAAACATAAGATTACAAAATGCAACTGACCCAACACCAAATTGATTATTGCATGGAATGCGGCGTATGCACCGGAAGCTGCCCGGTGAGCCGCCATTGGAGCGAGTTTTCGCCAAGACAGATCATCAAGCGCGCGTGCATTGAAAATCCCGAGGAAGTCACCAAGCGCCGCGAACTCTGGCTGTGTTTGAGCTGCGGCCGGTGCTATTCCCGGTGTCCGGTGGAGATTGATTTTCCGGAATTCAACCGACAGCAGCGCATGGCTGCGCGCCAACAGGGTAATTTGCCCCAGGAAAGCCATCATGGCGTGATGCAGACCGTTTCCCTGATCCAGACCGCCAAGATTACCCAGTCCCGGACCGCATGGGCTGCGGATGCGGGAAAATTTGCGGATAAAGGCGAATATTTTTATTTTGTGGGATGCCTGCCGTATTTTGAAGTCACCTTCCGGTATTTAAATCTCTCGCCCCTGTCTTCTGCCAAAAGCGTATTGAAAATTTTAAACAAGATGGGAATTGAGCCGGTCATCAGCAATGAGGAGCGGTGCTGCGGCCATGACGCTTTTTGGAGCGGGGACCAGGAGAAATTTGAAAAACTGGTCCGGCTCAACATGGAAGCGATTGCGGCATCCGGGGCCAAAACCGTTATTTTCAGCTGCCCGGAAGGCTATCATACATTTAAACATCAATATCCGAAAATTGTGGGCAATTTGCCCTTTGACGTGGTGTATCTGACGGAATTTCTGGAAAAAGAATGGAATAACGCCAATTTTGCGTTATGCGGTAATGGGAGCGGTGCGGTCACGTTTCATGATCCCTGCCGGCTGGGCCGGTTGTCGGGATTGTATGAGTCTCCGAGAAAACTTTTGGCAAATCTGCCGGAAACCAAACTGGTGGAAATGGAGCGAAGCCGGATTAACGCCCAGTGCTGCGGCACCAGCGCGTGGATGGAATGCTCTTCCTGTTCCAAGGCCACCCAGGTGGAGCGGATCTGCGAAGCCAAGGGTACGGGCGCGGGCACACTGATCACCGCATGCCCCAAGTGCCAGATTCACCTTACCTGCGCCCAGGAAGGCACGGATTTGAACATGCCGGTAAAGGATATTTTTACATACTTGGGGGAGAGATTATATTTAGACTAATTCATAAACCAAAATCCCTCTCCCCTGGTGGGAGAGGGTTGGGGTGAGGGGGAATCGGAGGGGAAACATTTTTCACCCCCACCCAGCCTCCCCCGTCAAGGGGGAGGAGGAAAAAATGGAGCGGATAAAATTTGTATCATAAATTTTAGCATTGAGATAGATTATTATGAGTAGAGACGTTCTTGTTATCGGAGGCGGCATCGCAGGGATTCAAGCCTCTTTGGATCTTGCGGAAATGGGATTTAAGACCTTTATGGTGGAACGGCTGCCCAGCATCGGCGGAAAAATGTCTCAGCTGGACAAAACCTTTCCCACCAATGACTGCGCATTATGAATTCTTGCGCCCAAGCTGATGGATGTCGGTCGACATCCCAACATTACGCTGTATGCTTACTCGGAAGTGGAAAAAGTGGAAGGCGAGGTGGGCAATTTCAAGGTGACTATCCGCAAACGGGCACGTTTCGTTGAAGAAAGCAAATGCACCGGATGCGGGGCTTGCGCGGAAAAATGTCCCACCGTGGTGCCCGATGACTACAATATGGGGTTTGCGGACAGAAAGGCCATTTACCGGTATTTTTCCCAGGGCATCCCCTCCACCTACACCATAGATACCCGGTTCTGCCGGCAGTTCCAGGAAGGAAAGAAATGCGGGATCTGTGCCAAAATTTGCCAGGCCAAGGCCGTTAACTATGAGCAGACCGACCAGATCATTGAAATCGAGGTGGGTGCCATCATTACGGCCGTGGGCTATGACCTGTTTGATGCCTTCAAAATTCCAGAATACGGCTATGGCCGAATCCCCAATGTGATTACGGCCATGGAACTGGAGCGGTTTTTATCAGCAAGCGGACCTACCCACGGGCATCTGTACCGGCCCTCGGATTTAAAGCTCAAAAGCGAGTTTGCGGAACTGGAAAAGAAACAGCAGAAACTCGCCAAATCCCTTGAACGTCATGAAAAAAAGCACGGGATGACTTCGGAAGCATTTTTCGCAAAACACCAGTCCGGCGAAATGGCCGGAGACGAGTTTGCGGACTGGGCCAAGCAGGTCAAGGAATTTAAGGAATTTTCCGCTGAATTTGAAGCCAAAAAGCAGCAGGTAGAGGCCATCGGCCATGCGTCGCGCCTGGCGTTTCTGCAATGTGTGGGGTCCAGAGACATCCGGTTTAACCCCCACTGCTCAAGTTTTTGTTGCATGCACGCCATCAAGGAAGCCATCATCGCCAAGGAGCACGACCCCCATGCCCAGCTTTACATTTTTGGCATGGACATCCGGGCTGTCGGCAAGGGGTTTGAGGAATACCGCAACCGCGGCGCCAAGAGTGTGGGCATTCATTATATCCGGAGCCGGGTGGCGGAAATCACCCAGACCCAGGACAAGAGCCCGGTGATCTGGTATGAGGATACCTTGGAGCGGCAGGTCAAAACCCTGGAAGTGGATTTGGTCATTCTGGCCACGGCCTGCGAAGCAGCACAAGGATCTGATAAATTAGCAACGCTTTTGGGTATTGAGCGGGATGCATCCGGGTTTTTTAAGACAACCGATGATCAGCCGTTGGATACCAGCCGGCCGGGCATTTTTACCTGCGGGTGCGCCCAGGGGCCAAAAGACATTCCCGAATCCGTGGCCCAGGCGAGCTCTGCGGCGGCACGGGCGGCCCAGGTACTACGGCAATGTTAAAGGAGTCTGTTTTAAATGAGCAACGAGGAAGCAACAAAAAACGAAAAATCCGATGAACTGCGCATCGGCGTGTTTGTGTGCCACTGCGGGTCCAATATCGCCGGATTTGTGGATTGCCACGATATTTATGAATATGCCAAAACCTTAGACAACGTGGTCTTTGCCAAAGAGAACCAGTACACCTGTTCCGAATCCGGCATTGCTGAAATCCAGAAGGCCATCTCCGAGCACGGCTTGAACCGGGTGGTGGTGGCCTCCTGCTCCCCCCGGACCCATCAGCCGCTGTTTTCCAGCTCCTGCGCCGAAGCCGGGCTGAACAAATATTTGTTTGAAATGGTCAATATCCGGGACCAATGCTCCTGGGTGCATATGCAGGAAAAAGAAAAAGGCACTGCCAAGGCCAAGGAATTGATCCGCATGGGAGTTGCCAAAAGCCGGTATTTGGAACCCCAGCAGGACATTGAGATGTCTTTGGTGTCTCGGGCCCTGGTCATCGGCGGCGGGATTGCCGGTTTGTCGGCCGCCGAATCCTTGGCCGGCATGGGCATTGACGTGGTGCTGGTGGAAAAGCAGGCAGAACTCGGCGGACTGGTGAAAAATTTAAATACCCTGGCCCCCAAAGGGGATAAAGGCATAGACCGCATCGCCCCGCTGATTCAAAAGCTAAACAGCATGCCCAATGTGAAAATTTATCTGTCATCCACCGTGGATGCCGTGGGCGGATACATCGGCAATTACGAGGCCACCATATTGACCGCAGACCAGCAGCGGGTCACGGAAACCGTGGGCTGCATCATTGTGGCCATCGGCGCCACACCGCTCATACCTGAAGGGATTTTCGGCTATGACGGCGAGCGGGTCATCACCCAAAATCAATTGGAGGAAAAACTTAAAAGCAAGTCGTTTGCCGATTCCAACATCGTGATGATCCAGTGCGCGGGCGCGCGAAGTTCCAAAAGAGAATACTGCGCCCGGATCTGCTGCATGACGGCTGTTAAAAATGCGCTGCACATCAAACAGATGAACCCGAATGCCAAGGTGCATATTCTGTATCGCGACATGCAGATGTATGGGACTGAAAATGAAAACATGCTCTGGGAAGCCCGGCGCCAGGGCGTTAAATTCTATGTTTATGATCCGGAAAAGCCGCCGGTGGTGGAAAACAATACGGTTTCTTTTTATTACCCGTTGATGGGGGAAACCGAAACGATCTCCTGCGACCGGGTGGTGCTGTCCACCCCGCTTACGCCTTCTGAGGACGCGCTTAAGCTGTCAACCCTTCTGCGGGTGCCGGTGGATCAGTACGGGTTTTTCTTAGAAGCCCATGCCAAGCTGCGGCCCCTGGATTTTGCCACAGACGGCATTTTCCTGTGCGGGTCGGCCCGGTATCCGGCCAACACCCTGGAAGCAAGAGCGCAAGGGTTGGGCGCGGCGGCCCGGGCCGCCGCGATCCTGTTTAAGGATAAACTGGTGATGGGCGCCCTGATCGCGGCCATTGATGCCGAATCCTGCGTGGGGTGCATGGGGTGTATGGATATGTGCCCCTTTGAGGCGATTTCGTATAATGCGGAGAAAGGCGTGTGCGAGATCAATCCCATTTTGTGCAAAGGATGCGGCAACTGCGCATCCACCTGCCCGTCCCAGAGCGTGCAGCTGAAGGGCTTCAAGCCCCAGCAGCTGTCCGCCCAGATTCGGGCCATTGCGGAGTCGTTTGCTTAATTATTTGTAGCACAAATAATTAAATGGTTGGGGTAAACCCCGCCGCAACATAAAGATTTGTCATTTTATGGTATGAAATTGGGGGTGGGGGGTAAGAATGGAAACTATTAGAAAGGAATTGTTAAAAGAAATAGGAGTTGAAGTTTCGCGTTACTGTGAATTTATCCCTTCAGGGCGGAAATCAAATACAGATATTGCACATTTTGCGCTCTACGTGGGTAAAAAGAAATTTTCTCCTGGCTGTGTGATGGATTGGGCATTCCCCAAATTTGACGTACCAGGATGTATTATTGTTGCAATTCGAGACACTCCAAATCAACCACAGAAGCATAAATTGAGATGCCACTCTGAAAAATATTCAAAAAAAATAATTATAGATGGATTAGATACCACATTTCAAATTCTGAAGAAGTAAAAATCGCTGGTGAATGTATTCGTAATGCAGTTGAATGGATGAACGACAATTATTCTTAAATTATTTAAATAGGGTATGCATTTTATGTCAGACAATTTTGAACCCAAAATCATCTGTTTCTTGTGCACCTGGTGAGCGTACGCGGCTGCTGACCTGGCTGGGGTTAGTCGATTGCAGTATCCGCCCAATGTGCGGATTGTCCGGGTGATGTGCACGGCAAGCGTATCGCCGCACCATGTGCTGCTGGCGTTTCAACAGGGAATCGACGGCGTGTTCGTGGGCGGGTGACGTCAGGGCGATTGCCATTACCTGTATGGTAATGTAACTGCTTTAAAACGCATGAACGTGCTGCGTCCGTTGATTGAATTCTGCGGCATTGAGGCCGACCGCCTGCATACCCGCTGGATATCGTCTGCGGAAGCGCCGGAGTTTGCCGAAGAAATCCATATGTTTGTGGAAAAAGTGCGAAAGTTAGGTCCGTCGCCGCTGGGGCGTCAGAAGAAAGCCGCTTAAGTTTTTATGTGCCTGGTAAATTTCGGGTCATGATTCAATATGATTAAGTTTAATAAAGGCGTTTGTTAAGTCCCCCTTTGAAAAGGGGGATTTAGGGGGATTTTAAATGGTTGAAGGAAATCCCCCCTTACCCCCCTTTGCGAAAGGGGGTCTTTGGCTAACGGCATTGAGATAAATTGAGTTAAGTGAATATGAGCGAAAATATTAAGACCAAAGTGGCGGAATTATTAAACTCCGGCCAGATTAAAGGCTTTTTAGGCCTTCGATCCAATGAGGGTCATATCGGCCCCTATCTTTTTACCGCTGAAAGCGAGCTTGACAGCCTCGCAACCGGAGACTGGCAGGGTTCCGGCGACAGCCGGTATCCCTTAAACAAGTTTTTGATCCACATTGCCCGAAAATATCCGGAAGACACCTTCGGCGTTCTGGTGCGGGGCTGTGACGAGCGGGGGTTAAAAGCCCTCTATACATGGAACCAGCTCAATCCCAACAAAGTGAAGGCAGTGGGCATTGCCTGCCCCCAGGAACTGGCGGATGCGTGCGAATGTTTAAAACCTTATCCGGATGAATGTGTAGATGGCGAAAAGGCCAAGCCCTGTGAACAAAAATCCATTTCAGCCATAGATGCGTTGGCTGTGGCCGATCGGTTTAAGTACTGGATCAAAGAATTCACCAAGTGCATCAAATGTTACGGGTGCCGGAATGTTTGCCCCATGTGCTTTTGCAATGAATGCAGCGTGGGCAGCGACGACCTGATCCACACCGGCCATATTCCGCCGGAAATGCCCATTTTTCATCTGACCCGGGCCGTGCACATGATCGGCCGGTGCATTGACTGCGGGCTGTGCAACGAGGCCTGTCCGGCAGACATTCCGCTTCGCACCCTGTATAAAAAGGTGGCGGATATCATCGACAAGGAATTTCAGTACCGGCCGGGGTATTCGGATCAGAAATCGCCGTTGAATGTGTTATAGGAAATAAAGTATCCAGAAGTCGGAAGCCAGGAACCAGAATAAAATATAAGATAACGTTGTAAATTATTACAGTGTTCTATTTATACTAAGGAGTTTTCATGGAATATAAAACCACTTTAACCACCTGCCCCTACTGCGGGTGCGGGTGCGGGTTTTACCTGGAATCGATTGACGGCAAGCTTGTGGGCACCATTCCGTCCAAGACCAGTCCGGTCAATAAAGGCAAGCTGTGCATCAAGGGATGGAATGTGCATGAATTCATCCAGCATCCCAATCGCCTCACCAAACCCCTGCTTAGGAAAAACGGCCGGCTTGAAGAGGTCTCCTGGGACGAGGCCCTGGATTTTACCGCAGATAAGCTCAGACAAATAAAGGAATCTTCGGGGCCGGACAGCATTGCTTTTTTTGCCTCCGCCAAAGTCACCAACGAGGAAAACTACCTGCTTCAGAAATTCGCACGGGCGGCTGTTGGCACCAATAACATTGACCACTGCGCCCGACTCTGACATTCCTCCACAGTGGCAGGTCTTGCCGCTGCATTTGGAAGTGGGGCCATGACCAATTCCATAGATGAACTTGCCGATGCGGATTGTATTTTCATCATTGGTTCCAATACCAGTTCCTCCCATCCGCTGATTGCCACCCGGATTTACCGGGCCAAGCAAAAAGGGGCTAAAATCATCGTGGCTGACCCCCGGAAAATCCAAATGGGGATGCTGGCGGATCTTGAGGTGCAGCATTTGCTCGGAACCGACGTGGCATTAATTAACGGGATCATGCATGTAATCCTTGAGCGGGGATGGCACAATCAGGAATTTATTGACGCCCACACCGAAGGATTTGACGCGGTCAAAGAGGTGGTCAGGAATTATCCGCCGGATAAGGTCAGTCAGATCACCGGAGTCAAGGCGGAAGATATTGTTAAAATCGCCCAATGGTACGCCACATCCAAGGCCAGTTCCATTGTTTACTGCATGGGCATCACCCAGCACACCACGGGAGTGGACAATGTGAAAAGTTTGGCCAACCTGGCCATGATGACCGGGCAGATCGGCCGGGAATCCACCGGCGTCAACCCTTTGCGGGGACAGAACAATGTTCAGGGCGCTTGCGACATGGGCGGTCTGCCCGGCGTGTTTACCGGATATCAGGCGGTGACGGTTCCTGAAGTTGTCAAAAAATTTGAGGAGGCCTGGGGTGCATCCCTTTCCAGCAAAGTGGGGCTCACCATTCCAGAAATGATGGCCGGCATGGTGAACGGGTCCGTCAAAGCCGTGTATATTCTGGGTGAAAACCCCATGGTTTCCGACCCGGACACCCATCATGTGGAAAAGGCGCTCAAAGCCGCTGAACTGGTGATCGTTCAGGATATTTTCAGGACCCCTACGGCCGAACTGGCCCATGTGGTGCTGCCGGGTGTGTCCTTTGCGGAAAAAGACGGGACATTTTCCAATACCGAACGCCGCGTGCTAAAAGTCCGGCAGGCGGTTGCGCCTGTGGGCGAATCCCGGCAGGACTGGCAGATCATCCAGGATCTCTCCACCCGGTTCGGCTATGCCATGCACTATGAGTCGCCTGAAGATATCATGAAAGAAATCGCATCTGTCACACCGTCCTACGGCGGCATTACCTATGCGCGTTTGGAGGGCGACGGTTTGCAATGGCCCTGTCCCAATACCGAGCATCCGGGCACCAAATTTTTGCACAAGGGCGGGGCCTTCACCCGGGGCAAAGGCATGTTTTTTGCCATTGATTACAAGCCGCCGGCGGAAATTGTAGATGACGAATATCCCCTGTGGCTCACCACAGGCCGGGTGTTTGCCCATTATCACACCGGCACCATGACCCGCAGAGCAGAAGCCCTGAATTGTGAAATTCCGGAAGCCGTCTTGGAGGTCCATCCGGCGGATGCAGCTAAAATCGGTATCCGCACCGGAGACTCGGTCTATCTGACCACGCGCCGGGGAAAAATTTTGGTTAAGGCCCGGCTTACGGACCGGATCAAGGAAAATATTGTGTTTATGCCGTTTCATTTTGTGGAAGCCAATGCCAATATGCTCACCAACACGGCCTTAGACCCCATTGCCAAGATTCCGGAACTTAAAGTCTGCGCCGTGCGGCTGGAAAAAACCCAATAAGACAACTCACCCCGTTTTCTACAACATGTGTGGAAACGGGGTGATCTTTTCTGGTGCGGCCGCAAACCAAAAGCAATAAATATATTGGGTTTGTTTAAAACCGTTCAATCAGTTTGTCGATTAAAAACGAGCTTTCCCGCATGGCCTGTTCGCTAAAAGGGCCAAACCATCGGGCAATGTTTTGAAATTCATCAATGAATTTTTTTTTGTCCCCGGTTTCCAGCATGTCAAGGTTTTCATTGAGGCTGGCCACATAATCTTTGAGCAATTGCCGGCGCTCCTTGGATGCAAAAATGATTTCCGCATACAGCGCCGCATCCTGAGCGAACAACCGGCCCACCATACCCAGCTCCAAACGGTAAATGGGACTTGAAAATTCCAATGTCCGGGACAGGGCCACATTTTTTCCCGCAAGAAATTTGCCGAATGAAAAAGTGGCAAAATGCCGTAGGGACTGTACAATGGCCATGATTTCATCATGTTCTTCGGGCGTGGATCTGACAATGACGGATCCCCAGGCGATAAATTGATCCAGCACCCACTGGCATGCAGGTTCATCCCGGCCCGGGGTGGCCACGATGATTTGTTTGTCCAGGGACGCCGGGGTGGGGCCGAAAAGCGGATGAAGGCCCAGCACAGGGCCCGGATGGGCTTCCAGCATGGCTGTTAAGGGGATTTTTTTGATACTGGTGATATCGGTGAGAACGGCGTTTTTGGGTATATGGGGGGCGATTTTTCGGATGATTTCAGGGGTAATGTCAATGGGAACGGATATCATCACCAGATCCACCCCCTCGCACAGCCGCGCAACCTCCGGCCAGTGTTTTCTGCCCATAAGCCGCACCAGATAGCCGGCGGCGGTAAACCATTTTTCAAAATAGCGTCCCATTTCTCCGGTTCCGCCCACAATCAATATCGTGCTGCCGGATCGCACGCCGGTTTTGGCCATGTGTCCGGTCTGGGCCACCCGGGAATGGCGGAGCATCATTCGGAAAAGTTCTTCCACATGATCCGGGTCAAGGCCGGCGGCTTTGGCTTGTTCCCGGCGCGCGGATATCAAATCTTCTTCCCGGGCTGGATGATATATCGGCAGATGATGGGCTTTTTTTAAAGCCACCACCTGATTTACTTGCTCTTTGCGTTCTGCAAGAAGCGTAACGATCTGCCGGTCGATGGCATCGATGCGGGCCCGCATCTGGCGGAGGTCTTTTTCGTATTGATTTGAACCATCAGACATTTGTCACCTTCCTTGATCTGGAACGTTTTGCGGATTGAAACGGATTTGGTTGCGTTGGATTTTTCATAAGACTCTCTGGGTGATTGGATGTTTTCCGGATGATGCGGCGCCATTTCAGCTCCGATCCCGCAGCCATCCAGCCAGATCCGGCCATACTTCTTTTTGCGCTGCTTTGCTGACGATCATGCCCACATGATCATAATTTTTGGAAAACCGGTGGTTTTTATCTAAAATAATGAAAATTTTATCCTTACTGCCGTATAAATCATGAATGATTTTGCATCCTTCCGGCGGGTCGTTTTTATCATTGCCCGCGGCAAAAGTGATCACGGGAACCTCAATATCCTTGATGCCGTCCCAATAGGAGCGGCCTTGGGAATCGGTCCATTTTCCGAAAAGTTTTTTCCAGCGGATGGTTTCCAGAATCACCCCGGCCGGCTCGATTTCCGGGCCGAGTCCAAGTCTGGGCGCCGGTAAATGGCCCAGAAGTTTCAGCATCAAGCCAAGGGTCCAGGCCACAGGCGGTATTTTAAGATACCGGTCCCCCAGGCTGATCTGACTGCCGAACGTGGCCATGCCTTTGATTTTTTCATGCGCCAGCCATTTCATGCTCATGGCGGCGATGATATATAATCCGCCGAATGAATGCCCCACCCAGAAGGCCGGGGCATGGGTTATGGCAAACACATGGTCCTGAATTGCCGGGAGGTCATGGCGGATTTGATCTTCGGCCGTAATCCTGGAAAAATCATCCCCCTTGGGCGATAGTCCATGGCCGCGCAGTTCCGGTATCCATACATCGAATCCTTGGTCCGCCAGATACACGCCCAGGCCGATCCCCTTGGCAGAAATCCAGAAGTTGCGCGCGCAATAGGTTCCATGAACCAAAATCACCGGATACGGATATTCTTTTTCAGCCTTGGGCAAAATTCGGCTGAGGGCAAGCTCAGCGCCGTCTTTGGCCTTTATTTTGTATACATCTACCCGCACCCCGCCCAGCACATGGTGTTCGGGTTTGACGGATGCAGTTTTTTGTTTTGCTTTCATGGCCTGCCACCGAATCTTAATCACATCGAATTCGTATTTAACTAAAATAGATTCGTCATCTTGACAATAAGGATCATCCCAATATAATGGCGGCTATTCAAGACAGAATCAACCCAAATATCCAATACCAGAATGCTTTGTGAACTGTCGATTAAAAATTTCGCCATTATTGATGATTTGACCATTGCGTTCAGAGATGGCATGACCGTTTTTACCGGGGAGACCGGCGCGGGAAAATCCATTATCTTAAACGCCGTCCATCTGCTGCTCGGGGGCCGGGCCACGGCAAAAATGATCCGCACCGGCGCATCGTCCGCAGAACTTGAAGCTTTGTTTTATATTCCGCATAACAGCAGCGCGGCTGCCGCAATAAAAGCCCAGGGGTATGACGATTTAGATGAATTGGTGATCCGCCGGATCATTTCTCAAAATGACCGACACCGGATTTACATTAACGGAAAAATGGGTACCATGCAGCAACTAAATGATATTACGCGGGATTTGGCGGTCATAGCAGGCCAGCATGAACATCAGCGGCTTCTGGATGAATCCCAGCATTTGTTGATTTTGGATCAGTTCGGCGGATTGACGGCCCTTCGGCGACAGGTCCATGAATGCTACCATGAAATGCTCCCCTTAAGCCAAGAATTGACGCGTTTAAGACAGCTCCAGAATCAGCAACAAGACCGGATTGAACTGCTTGGATTCCAAAAAAAAGAAATCCAGGCCGCCGGGATTGTTGCAGGGGAAGACGAAGCCCTTAAGCAAGAACGGGTTCTCTTGAAAAACGCGGAAATCCTTCATCAAACTGCATGGGCCGCGGCGGAGGCCCTTTATGGCGGGGATGGGGCTGTTGTGGAGAGAATCGGCGATATCCGAAAGCAGCTTGAAAAAATCGCGTCTATTGATCCCACGATTTCCCAAAGCGCCGCCGAACTGGCTGAAATTGGGTTCCGTCTGGAGGATGTGGGCCGGCAGCTTCAGTCATACGCAGACGGCATTTTGTTTGATGAAGGCCGTTTGGAGGAAATCGAAGCCCGTTTGGATGTGTTGCATAAATTAAAACATAAATACGGAAAAACATTGGAGGATGTGACCCGGCGGCTGACAGAGATTGAAACCGAGCTGGCATCCCTTGAAAATCTCACCGAAACCATAAATGCCGTGGAATCCCGGCTGGAAGCACGCCGACAATCGTTGATCGCCATGTGCAATACCTTGTCTGAAAAACGACGGCTTGCGGCCCGGGAATTAAGCCAAAGGATTGAGGCGGAACTGAGACTGTTAAAAATGCCCAACACCCGCGCGGACATGGAATTTATACCGAATCTTTTATCTAAATCATCTTCCAGCCATTTTGTCCACAACGGGGTATTGATGACGGAATTCGGCGCTGAACAGGCGCGGTTTATGGTTTCGCCCAATCCGGGGGAAGCCCTCAAGCCCTTATCCAGTATTGCATCCGGCGGGGAATTGTCCCGGGTCATTCTCGCGTTAAAAACCATTTTGTCCAGTCCGGACACCGCTACGCTGATATTTGATGAAGTGGACGCCGGCATCGGCGGCGAAGCCGCGGAAATGGTGGGGAAAAAACTATTTGACCTTTCCCGGCGCCATCAGATCATTTGCATCACCCATTTGGCCCAAATCGCCAAATTCGCAAACAACCATTACAAAATCACCAAGCATGTGGACAAAGGCCGCACATTCACGCGGATTTCCCTCCTGGATGAAAAGGAACGCGTTGAAGAAATCGCCCGCATGATCGCCGGCGCCACCATCACCGAAGCCGCCCGAAGCCATGCCCAAGACCTGTTGCGCACCGACGCCGCCAAAAATCCCGCACACAAATAACCGTTTGTTTTTTAATATTTAATTTTTTATTGAAGATTAAAATAATTTAAGATAAAAAAAAATTTTTGTGTGAATTTATCTAAAAAATATTCACAGGGAGATTCATATGGATAATTTTGCCACCTTAACCATCGGCGACAAAACCATTCAGCTGCCCATCATCGTGGGCACCGAAGGCGAAAAAGCCATTGATATCCGAACCCTGCGTCAACAAACCGGGTTTATCACCTATGATCCGGGGTTTGCCAATACCGGCGCGTGCAAAAGCGCCATTACATTTATGGACGGCGAAAAAGGCATCTTGCGGTACCGGGGTATTCCCATTGAGCAGCTGGCAGAAGAATCCTCGTTTGTGGAAACATCCTATCTCATCATCAATGGCAAGCTTCCCACCCAGGAAGAGCTCACGCGCACCAGCGTCATGCTCAATGATCATTCCCTGGTGCATGAGGATATGCAGATTTTTTATCAAAATTTCCCCCGGCAATCTCATCCCATGGGGATTTTATCGGCCATGGTCAATGCATTGCGGAGTTTTTATCCGGAATTGATGTCCACGGAAGAGGGATTTGAAATCACGTTCCTTCGGCTTTTGTCCAAGGTCAGAACCATGGCCGCCATGTCGTATAAGATTTCACGGGGCCATAAAGTGATTTATCCCCGGCCGGATTACACCTATTGCGCCAATTTTCTCCACATGATGTTTGACAGTCCGGTAAAGCCCTATGTGATGGATAAAGACCTTGTGAAAGCCTTGAATGTGTTTTGGATTCTGCACGCAGACCACGAACAGAACTGTTCCACATCCGCGGTCCGCACCGTGGGAAGCGGCAGGGCGAATATTTACGCCTCCATTTCCGCCGGCATTGCGGCATTATGGGGGCCCTTGCACGGGGGCGCCAACCAGAAAGTGGTGGAAATGCTGACGGAAATTCATGAAAAAGGGCTTTCCATCAATGAAGTGGTCCGCCGGGCTAAAGATAAAAATGATCCCTACCGGCTGATGGGATTTGGGCATCGGGTTTATAAAACCTATGATCCCAGGGCAAAAATCATGAAGCAGGTGTGCGACACAGTGCTTCCCAAAATGGAGATCAAAGACCCGTTGCTGGATATTGCCAAGCAGCTTGAAGAAGTGGCGCTCAGCGATCCGTATTTCATTGATCATCATCTTTATCCCAATGTGGATTTTTACAGCGGGATCTTGCTTCGCGCCATGGGAATTCCGCTGAATATGTTTACGGTCATGTTTGCCATTGGAAGGCTGCCGGGATGGATCGCTCAGTGGAAGGAGAATCTGGATGATCCGGAACAAAAAATCTGTCGGCCCCGGCAGATTTATATCGGCCGGACAAAGACGGATTATCTGCCCATGTCCCTGCGGAAAAAAAACGAGCCGAAAATCGCCTCCCAGGAATAAAAAAACGTCACGGCACGGCCGGTTCTTTTACGCGGGTGAGCAGCCACGCGCCTGTGAGAAAAAGAATCAGAATGCTCAGCACGCCCCAGCGGGAATGGCCGGCCAGACGACCCACCAGGCCCATGAGAAACGGGCCGGTGATGGCGGCGAACTTGCCGAACACATTATAAAACCCGAAAAATTCCGCGCTGGATTGGGCCGGGATGAGCTTTCCGAAATAGCTGCGGGAAAGGGCCTGGATCCCGCCCATGGAAGAGCCCACCAGAAAAGACATGAACCAGAATGCTCCGGTTTTAATGGTCTGATCATCTACTGACGGCAGCAAAAATGAAATAAATGTAATCACACAATAGACCGCAATACCGGCCATGATCATGGCTTTGGCGGAAAACCGCCCGGCCAGATTTCCATAAATCAGGGCGCAGGGAAAGGCGATGATTTGAATAAACAGGATCATGATGATGAGCAGGGTGACGGAAAACCCCAAATCCCGGCCATAGGCCGTGGCCATGCTGATGACCGTATCCACACCGTCAATGTAAAAAAAATAAGCGGCTAAAAATAAAAACACCTGTTTGTGTTTGCGGATTTTTAAAAATGTATCCCCCAGCCGCCTGAAGCTGTCTGTAATGGGGGTGGCCGACGCCGGCGTAAAATAAACCTGACCCACATTTCGGATCATGGGAATGGAAAACACGATCCACCAGACGGCCACAATCACAAAACCGGTCTTGGCCTGAAATTGGGGTAGCATATCCCCTTGCCTGTCGGAAGCGGTCAGCAAAAGCGCAATGATGATTAAAAATGGAATCACGCTGCCGATATATCCCCAGGCATATCCGTGCGATGAGACCCGGTCCATGCGGTCTTTGTCCGCCACATCCACAATAAAGGCATCATAAAAAATATTGGCGCCCGCCCATCCGATCCGGGCCAGGATAAACAGCCAGATGCACAGCATCCATTGGCCCTCGGCCACTAAGGTGAGAGCCAAGGTAAAGACTGCGCCGAGCGCCAAAAACGTGCTGAAAAATGTCTTTTTCCGGCCCTGGTAATCCGCCAATGCGCCCAGCACCGGCGCCATCAGGGCCAGGGCCAGGGATGCGGCGGAATTGGCAAATCCCCAGTTGGCGGTGGAGATATAATCGGCCGTGCCTTTTGAAGCAATGTCTTTAAAAAAAATGGGCATGAGCGTGGTCACGATGATGAGCACAAAGGCTGAATTGCCCACATCATAGAGGATCCAGGAGATTTCCGTTTTGGTAAGCCTGTTTTTAGACACCATTTTATCCTTATTATTTGGCCAGTTGGTTGAGCGCTGAAACCATCTTATCGGTTTTTTGCGCCTTGATGGGAGGTAAAATTATCAAAAAGAAAACTGATCCGCAAATAAAGTTTCAATCCTTGTTTCAATAAGATAAACTGTGCTACCATTCAAATAAGTTAAATTGAAGCCTGTCTATAAATTCAAAAGGTTTATAAGAAATGCGTGCAATCAAAATTCTCTGTTTGATTTTTTCAGGGCTCATCGCAATCTATGCCCTTGCCGGATTTTTTGTCGTGCCGGCGATGCTTGAAAAAATTCTGCCGCAAAAACTGGCCGAAGCGCTCAACCGGCCCGCGACAGTCAACACGATCCGTCTTAATCCTTTTTTGCTGTCTGTTTCAGTGGAGGGATTTGACATGAAGGACAAAAACGGCGTTGACCCGTTTGTGTCCTTTGACCGGCTGTTTGTCAAAATTGATCCAAAGACCCTGATCACGTTTAATTTTACCCTCGAGGAAATCCGCCTTGAGCGGCCTCAAATCAGTTTAGCCCGGGTGTCTGACAAGGAATATAATATTTCGGATTTGATGCCTTCTGAAAAACAAAAAGATTCAGACCCTCAAGATAAAAAACCGCCCCTTCCCATCCTTTTTGCATTTTCCAACATACAGATTCTAAACGGCCATATTACATTCAAGGATATTCCAAAGAACAAAACCCATGTATTTTCGCCCATCCACTTCACCCTGCCGTTTATTTCCAATTTTGAAGATCACATCGACACGTTTGCCACCCCCAGTCTTGAAGGTAGTATCAACGACACAGATGTATCGATCAAAGTGGAAACCAAGCCGTTTAAGGATACGTTTGAAACCATCGTGCATCTGGGGTTGACCGGCATTTCCCTGCCCTATTATGCGGTCTATGCGCCGGAAAACCTTGGCATTAAGATTGTCGACGGGTCCCTTGATTTGCAGACACAAATTTCCTACACACGCTCAGACAAACATGCGGTTTTCAACTTTCAGGGAGATGCAACCCTTTCCAAATTGGCTGTCACAGACCCAGATGACGCGTCCATACTGACCGTGCCGAAACTGAAGGTCAAAATATCGCCCTGCCATCCGTTGCAGCGCCAGGTGAAAATTGCATCCGTGATTGTGGAACAAGCTGAACTTAATGTGATCAGAGATGCTCAAGGAAAGCTCAACCTTTTGGCCATCGGACCGCCGCCAGGCGCTCAAGAGGATACGGCTCCCACAGAAACTACGCCGTCGTCGGATGCGTCCAAAGAACCGTTTCAACTTGAAATTGATCAAATCACATTGGGGGGATGCAAGGTTGCCTTTACCGATCAGTTGGTTGAACCGTCCTTTTCGGGAAAAAACGACCCATTCACCCAAATGATTCTGGATAATATCGTCATTAACATAAAAGGCTTTTCCCTTGCGCCGGAAGCCAATATCAGTTTTGACTTAAATTCGCGCCTGAATGCGGGGTCTCTGATTTCAGCCAACGGAGAAACCACGATTTCGCCTTTTTCCTTGGACGGCAAATTCGACATCCAAGACATCCACCTCCAATGGCTGGTTCCGTATATGCCGGAAAACATCGGCCTGGCCATCACAGACGGCCGGGTTTCAACCTCCGGCACAGCAAAACTTACAACAAACCCGGACGGCAGGCTTGCTGCTTCAGTGCAGGCAGACGCGGCCATTGACCGATTTTTTGCCAAAACCAAAGACTCTTTAGAAAAATTTGTCTCATGGGATCTGCTTGCCGCAGATAACATTCATTTTTCCAATGATCCTTTGGGGATGGATGTTGACTTGATCACGCTTAATCATTTTAACAATTTTTTGACGATTCACAAAGACGGCAAGCTCAATGTCCAGACGATATTTAAAACGCCGGACGCGTCTTTGAATCCGGAAAAACAAAAACCAGCGGCCAATCAACCCGCAGCCGCCGGCAAGCAGAAAGCGGTTCCAATTAAAATCAGGGCCATCCAGTTAAAGGATGTCAATGTGTTGTTTTCCGATCAAAAGATCGAGCCCAATTTCTCCACCCGGCTGCTTCTTTCTGAAGCGAAAATTTCCGGATTCTCCACTCAAGGGGATAAAGCCGCCAAGGTTTTTGCCAGGGGAAGCATCGACGATCATGCGCCCATTGAAATCAAAGGAGATATCAATCCACTGGGCCATGATGTATTTTTGGACATGGCCCTGGAGCTTTCCAATCTGGAACTCAGCCCTTTTTCGTCTTATACGGGAAAATTCATCGGCCGCACCATTGAAAAAGGAAAACTCAAGATGGATATATCCGACCGGGTTGAAAACAAAACCATCAACGGCCGGATTCAGTTGCTGCTGGATCAGTTCACCCTGGGAAAAAATGTGGACAGTCCCGATGCCTTAAACCTGCCGGTGGGATTGGCGGTGGCGCTTTTAAAAGACCGCAGCGGAAAAATTACCTTGGATGTGCCGGTGACCGGACGCACCGATGATCCGGAATATAAACCCGGCGGTCTTTTCTGGAAAGCTGTTCAAAATATCATCACCAAGGCGGCCACATCGCCGTTTGACCTGGTGGCCTCTGTGGTGGCCGGCGGCCCAGACCTTAAATACATTGAATTTGAACCAGGCCGGGCAGATGTGGATGAAGAAAACGCCGAAAAAATCCAAGCAATAACAACCCTGATGTTTGAGCGGCCCGGGATCATGCTGGACCTTTCCGGTTTTGCCGATCCGGTTGCAGACCGGCGGGCATTTGCCGAAATGGCATTGGATCGTAAACTCAAAGAAATAAAATATGCCGATCTTTCCAAAAAACAAAAAGCCGCCACCACCGTAGACAATGTCACCTTAAGTGATGAAGAATTTGAAGAATATCTTAAAGAACTTTATAAAACCGATGTTCTGTCCAATCCGGAAAAAGCCGCAACCGCCAAAAAATTAAACGATGCAACATTGACCCGGGAAGAAATAAAATCGCTGCTCCTGGGTCAAATTACGGTCAATGACAATGCGCTTCGGGATTTGGCCCTCCGGCGGGCCCAGGCAGTTAAAAATGAACTATTAAAGGACGGCCGGGTGGAAGCCGCCAGGGTATTTATCAAGGAAACCGGCATGCGGGGAGCCAAAGATTCGGACAAACTCAGCCCCTGCCGGGTGGAGCTGAGCTTAAAATAAAAAAGGACAATCAGGTCATGAACGCATCATCTAAAACAGAGGCCCAGCAGCGCGCGGACCAGATCCGGCAGTTTCAGGCCGAGCTGGAAGTGATCGAATCAGAAAACATCGCCCGGCTGGATGATCACCAGCGCGCAGTCATTTCCCGCTATCATCAGAACCTTCTTGCTGATTTGGCAAAAACATTTGATATTGACGTCAGCAACCAGGAAAAACAGCTCAGCCTCGGCATGCGCATTGCCTCATTTTTAGGGGCCTTGGGCCTGGCTGCCAGCGTGTTTTTCTTTTTTTATCAGTTCTGGGGAAATTTTACCACCCGCGTTCAAGTGGCGTTGTTAATGGCCGCGCCTTTGGTCACCCTGGCCGGAACCATGATGGCCGGCCGCCTGGAAGCCACCGGGTATTTTTCCAAAATCATCGGGTTGGTCTGTATTGCCTGTTTTGTGTTAAATCTGGTGATGCTGGGCCAGATTTTCAATATCACGCCGTCGGACAACGCCTTTTTGGTGTGGGCGGCCTTGGCGTTTCTATTGGCCTATGCCACGGATGCGCGGCTGCTTCTTTCTGCCGGCATCATCAGTTTGGCCGGGTTTATTTCCATGCGCACCGGCACCTGGTCGGGCTGTTACTGGCTGGATTTCGGACACCGTCCTGAGAATTTCTTTCCGTCCGCCATGGTGATGTTTTTGATCCCGGCGCTGATTCCCCATAAACGTTTTTCAGGCTTTGACGGGGTCTTTCGTGTTTTTGCCATGCTGCTTTTTTTTATCCCTGTATTGATTCTGTCCAACTGGGGTGCTGTCAGCTACATGAATCTGGACAAAACCCTGATTGAAGGCCTGTATCAGACAGCCGGGTTTGTATTTTCAGCCCTTGCCATCTGGACGGGCATGAAGAAAAACTGGCCGGATGTGGTCAATTGCGGGAATGTGTTTTTCGTGATTTTCCTCTACACCAAATTTTATGACTGGTGGTGGGAGGCAATGCCCAAGTATATATTTTTCTTGATCATCGGTTTAACGGCGATCCTTGCGCTGGTGATATTTAAACGGCTCAGACGCAGGGTTCACCAATCGGCTGCGGAGGTGGTCCGATGAAAAATGCCTTATCCCCCCGGGTTCTGTTTGCCCTTGGATTTCTTGTCATCCTTGCGGCAAATATCATGGTGATCTTTCGGGTGGCGACCAATAAAATGGGCGCGCCGGAAGCTGCAATTGAACTGACCCAACGGGAACTTGCCCTGCCTTTTCGGATGCATCGGGAAAACAGCGGCCTGTCGCTGGAATTAAAATGGCGGACTTTTGGAAAAGACGATGTTGATTATTATGATTCCCGTTACCGATCTCCGGACTGGATCACCAAAGAAAAACTCCAATTATTGGGATTTCCGGTCAACAAGCCCCCGGGCAGTCCGGATTTGGGCAAACATATTGTCCCCCGGAAAGCCTACATTGTGCTTGAATTTGAGGGAAAACCTTATCAGGCATTGCTAAGACGCGCAGAAGAAAAATTTAAACACGCCCAAGCCGCGATTGCATCAAATCCGGACAATGAAAAAATCCAGCAGGAGTTTAAAAATGCGAAAGCCCGGCTTCAACAGGAACAGACAAGTGCCTCCCGGCTGTTTGCCGTTGACGCTGGATTAAATGCCCAAGACCTGCGAACCCAGTATCCGGATCGGTCGCGATTTATCATTGCTCCGGGTCTGGTTGAAATGAACTGGCATTTTGAGAATAAAACGCCAAAACCCACCGGATATGTGTCACGCCTGCTGGTGGAAAGCATTCATGTGCCCCTTGAATTGCGAAAAGTCTTTGATGAGGTTCTGGCAGCAAACAGCTCCCGGGCAATTCAAACGCCCCGCTACAAAGTGGTGCTTGCCTATGGCGCCAGATTCGAACCCTGGATCCAATCCGCGGCGCGAACACCTTTCGGCACAGAAAAATAAAACAGCCCGGTGTCTGATGCCGGGCTGTTATTATCCTGATAATTTGTAATTGACAAATAGAAACGAAAGTCCGTTTTTTACGCCGCAAGTGCTTTTTTCCGCTTTATGGCCCACATCGCGGCGCCTGCCAGAATGAGCCCCATCAGGATCATGCCCCATTCGGAAAGCGTCGGGATGCTCTGATTCTGGGTGGGCTGAAGCTGAAGGAGGCCCCACTCCCCGCGAGATGCCTCGCTCATGTTATGAACCTGATCTAAACCGGGGGGCCAGATGTTGTCATGCCCGTTTGCAGCATCAAATCCCAGACTTCCCCCCATGTGAAAACATTTGAACTTTGAGTCATGGGGGGAGCAAAAATCAATGATTTGGCCGGGAATGGCGTTGATTTCAGAAAGGGGAATCCGAAATTCATGGATCCGGTGAGAGGATGGGCTGTTTGGGCTTGCGCCGAATCCGCAGGCATAGTCAATCCCATCGGGACATTTTCTCCCATCGGCAAGTCCTTCGGCTAAAATATATTTTTCACCATTGGCAAAGATGAGCAGGCATTCATCGTATCCATTCTGGGTTGTATCCCCCACTGCATCCACCAGCACATAAATATAGGTCAGATCGTTGCAAAAATACACATAGGTCGGGATGATATAAGTATATGGCGGGGAAGGTTCCGTGTTCTGGTTAAAAACGATCTGCGGAGGTCCCGGCCATTCTCCGGCGCCCATAATGCCGTCGATGGATGGCGCGGCGCCTGTAAATTTACGACTGACCAATTCAGGCCGATCCGCAAGCGCGGACATCGGCAAGCAAAACAGAAATAAAAAAACAAAAACCCCGACTTTGCACTTTTTTGAAAACCGATTGTTCATAATTTCCCTCCTGGATGACGACACATTTTGATTTTATTAAGACCAACGCCGAAACAAAAAAACCTTACTCCCTCATAAAAGAAAGGAAATACTATATTTGATGACGCTAAAAGTCAATCGCAATAATTGGGAAGCGCCCACCCAAAAAACTATTCAAACATATTTGAAATTTCGAATATCAAACAAGCAATTGTGAACTGCAGAAGTCAGGATGTCACTTCGAAATTCGGCATTCCTTGTTCGATATTCTGCGGTTTATAAAAATCTAACTTTAACGCGTTAAATTGTGAGAGATAAACTTTAACAGCAGATTTGAAAGAATTCATTACATACGGCATTTAAAGGATAATTCTTGAGAAATCAATGCTGTCATTGTATCGAAGATAATAATATGGAGTATGTCCTTTCTT
>FWPV01003875.1_pt1 | contig 33021 bp, 21 predicted proteins | sample 2228371 | NCBI WGS metagenome assembly FWPV01 (sample SAMEA103939776, study PRJEB20133) | metagenome
TGAAATTGATATCGTTTATCATGGTTTCATCGCAGTTAAGAGTTAAAATCAGACCAAAATGGGATTGAAATGTTAAGATTTCTGTCTTTGTGAAGCCTGCATCGTAGAGTTAAAATCAGACCAAAATGGGATTGAAATTTGGAGTGAAGGAAGACCTTGTTGTTCCATACATCGGTTAAAATCAGACCAAAATGGGATTGAAATAACAGAAGAAAAGAAAAAATTCATAGAAGACTTGAAGTTAAAATCAGACCAAAATGGGATTGAAATCAAAAACCCATTCTTTTTTCTTTTTTCCCAAAACCCGTTAAAATCAGACCAAAATGGGATTGAAATTATGGAGGTCTTGAATTTCACGCATAATGAGAGGAAGTTAAAATCAGACCAAAATGGGATTGAAATTTGATGATCGTGCTTTCGCTTTCTGGGAGGCCGTGTTAAAATCAGACCAAAATGGGATTGAAATCAACCAGCTGGATACGGATGTTCTCAACGATATCGTTAAAATCAGACCAAAATGGGATTGAAATAGGGGATCCTCGCAGATTCAAAATCTCCTTCAAGACGTTAAAATCAGACCAAAATGGGATTGAAATTTTTGTTCTCATCATCTTCATTTTTTTTCACCTCTCGCGTTAAAATCAGACCAAAATGGGATTGAAATTCAAAAGGAGTAATGGTGATTGTTTCGTGTTCTCTGGTTAAAATCAGACCAAAATGGGATTGAAATTCGCAACGATGTATTTTATGTCAGCGGCGGTTAAGCGTTAAAATCAGACCAAAATGGGATTGAAATTCAATATGGAGGGTGCTCCGTACGCATATTCGTCCAGTTAAAATCAGACCAAAATGGGATTGAAATACAAGTGCAGTGACCGCAATTATAACGATCATGATCGGGTTAAAATCAGACCAAAATGGGATTGAAATTCCTTAAATGGAGCATCCTCGCGCCTTTCAGCTACGGTTAAAATCAGACCAAAATGGGATTGAAATAAAAACACCGCGGAAAACCCTTATTACAAGAGCGCGTGTTAAAATCAGACCAAAATGGGATTGAAATAAAGGAGCTCCTAGAGAGCCTTGAGGGGGTCTATGAGTTAAAATCAGACCAAAATGGGATTGAAATTAGGGTTGCGATGGTCAGTTATGATGAGTTTATAGGTTAAAATCAGACCAAAATGGGATTGAAATCCATGATAAACGCTACATTAAACCTTAAATTTAAGTTAAAATCAGACCAAAATGGGATTGAAATACCCTTACACGGCCGGCGGAACAACTCCTCCGCATAAGTTAAAATCAGACCAAAATGGGATTGAAATCAAGGACACTGTACACGGAGAATGATGATGAGTTCAGGTTAAAATCAGACCAAAATGGGATTGAAATGTTTCATCCATGTGCCCATGAATATACTCGTCACGGATCTTGTTAAAATCAGACCAAAATGGGATTGAAATGATGAATTTCTGTTTCAGGGAGGCCATCGGCACATGTTAAAATCAGACCAAAATGGGATTGAAATGACCGGTCACGGTTGCCCTTGACACTATTAAGTATGTGTTAAAATCAGACCAAAATGGGATTGAAATTCATCTCTTTTTTTGGAATGCTACGCCAAACTCTGATTCTAAGTAAAATATGGATGTAATTACAGGAAACATATTACTCTACAGTTCGAAAAGCAGTGATCATAGGATGGACAGCCCTGATACGATTGATAAAATATAGCCAGGTAGAGATTCTATCATTAGCTTCCGTGATGAGTGAATAACTTATCCAATTATTTTCTCCCCAACTCATAAAATTGGTGGGAACTGACAATCATTCAACAATCATAAAAACCTTTATAAATTCCCCATTAAAAAACTAAGGCAAAAGGACCCTAAAGTGACAGCATGCCCTATATCATATGCGAGAAATGCAGCCATTACTGGGAAGTTGAAGGTGAGGAAGAATTCTGGCTATTCTACATGTGTGATGAGTGCGGTTCACTCCTCATATACGTTGAAAGCCTCAGTGAATACAACCGCCTCACAAAGAAACTTCCATCGGCACTGGAGAAGACCCACACCGGAAGAAGGGCGGAACACTACTGGGGGATGTGGAGGACCGGTAAATTGATCTCCATCACAGGTATTTTAAGCATCCCCCTGGGTTTATTCCTCACCCTGAAGGGTTTCACAGCTTCAATGGCTCTTGTAGTCCTTGGAATCGCACTCATCCCAGTATCCTACAGGATTATGTCCGCCAGTGAGGAGAGGGGTATGGGATGGACAAAGGGCTACGTTGGGGAACTTGTGGTTGTCAACTGCCTCAGAAGACTCCCCGATGACTATATCATCTTTAACGACGTCCGCTTCCCTGGATCCTACGGTAACATCGACCACGTTGTCCTTGGACCGACAGGCCTCTATGTCATCGAGACAAAGTACTACAACGGCAACTACATCATAAAGGGTGACCAGTGGTTCAGATACGACCTTGATATGAGGGAGGAGAAATCATCATCAGCCCAGGCAAAGAGGAACGCAGCCACCCTCAAGGAGTTCCTTGCATCGGAGGATATACATGTATCCTGGGTGAACGCCATTGTAGCATTCCTTAACAGCAGCTACAGGGTTATAGAGGAGGATGAATTCTGCAGGGTCATGAAGCCATGCATGATCCCCGAGTACATAGAGCACAGTCGCCTCATGCTCGGGGATATTAAAATTAAGAGGATAAGGGATGTCCTTGAGGACTGTTCCTCAGAGGTATGGTGAACTACCTGTTGAATCCCACCACTCCTGTGAATAGCTTTATAAACCTGAACATGTACTCCCCGGCTGATTGATGGACATAGTAATGATGAACAGCTTTATAAACTCGGGGGATAAATATCATCCCTACTAAGAGGAGGATTCCAATGAATTACACCGATAAACTCAAGAACTTCATGGCCATATTCCTTCGCGGACTCTTCATGGGAAGTGCGGATGTCATGCCAGGAGTATCCGGGGGCACCATAGCCCTTATAACGGGCATATATGAGAGGCTTGTCCATGCAATCAGCAGGATAAAATTCACCTTCCTGGGCCCCCTCCTCAGGGGTGACATTAAGGGGACCTGGAGGTCCCTGAGGGATGAGGTTGACTTCGAACTCTTCATACCACTCCTTGCAGGGATCGGTACTGCTGTACTTACACTCTCAAAGGTCATACTCTTCTTCATAACAAACTATGCTGTATACACCTACGCATTCTTTGCGGGCCTTATAATTGCATCCGCCTTCATAGTCTACAGTAAGATAGACGGGTTCTCCTTCAGGAACCTTACCTCTGGAGCTGCAGGGTTAATCTTCGCCTACATCTTCGTAGGCCTCAACCCCATACAGGCAAACCACACGCTCCCGGTTATCTTCATCTCGGGCTTCGTGGCCATATGTGCAATGATACTCCCAGGGATATCAGGGGCCTTCCTTCTACTTCTCCTGAACCAGTACGAGTACATGCTGGGGGTCCTGAACCGTTTCGCCATCATTGATATCCTGGTATTCATTTCTGGAGCAGCCCTCGGGATAATAAGTTTCTCAAGGGTCCTTGATTACCTTCTGAGGAACCATGAGGCCATCACCCTATCCTTCCTTGTGGGTCTCATGATCGGAACCCTGAGACTGCCATATAACCGGATAAGCCTGGCTGATTCAGCTTCAATCATCATATCCCTCATTATAGGGGTTGCCGGCTTTTCACTGGTCATGCTACTTGAGAGGCGGTTCAATTATATTGAATACTGATCCTGGACGCTGTGACGGGCCCCCTGCCAACGACCAGGTTCAATTATATCAAAATACTGATCCCGCCGATCTGAAAACCTTTCATTTTTTATCGGGAAATGACAAGACTATTTTATTCACCTCCAACATAATATGTACCATGCATATTCTGAGGGGTATAGGTGCTAGTGCAAAACGGCACAGTGGCAGGGTGCGTATAATAAGGAATCTCCAGGACGCCTCTAGCCTTGAATGGGGTGAAGTGGCTGTCATGAAGAAGATAGCCAGGGATATGCTCCCTGAAATTAAAAGGGCAGGGGCTGTTGTTGCAGATTACGGTGGACTTACAAGTCATGCTGCCATCACTCTGAGGGAACTGGGCATCCCATGCGTCCTTGGAACCGAGGTTGCAACTGCAGTCCTCAGGGATGGTATGATAGTAACCGTTGACGGGAAGACAGGTAACATCTACCGTGGAGTTATGGACTGGGTCCCGGCTGATGAGAGTGTCATTTTACATGAAACAGCAACCAGGGTGATGGTCAACCTAAACTTCCCCTGGCTTGCAGAGAAGGTCTCAGAATTCGCTGACGGTGTGGGTTCAGTCAGGATAGAGAACATGGTCATAGAAACCGGGAAACACCCCTACCTCCTTTTAAGTGAAAACAGGTTAACCCGGGTCCTTGAGGCTGGCCTTGAGGAGATCCTTGACGCATTCCACCCTAAACCCGTGGTCTTCAGGACCTTCGACATCCCGGGGGATGAGCTCAGGAACCTTGAGGGTGACTTTGAGGTTAGTGAGAGGAACCCCTTCCTGGGTATGAGGGCCATCACGAGGGACCTGAGGGACGTTGAAGTTTTAAGGGCTGAATTTGAGGCTGTCAGGAATCTGCTTGACGCCGGCTACAGCAACCTTGAACTGAAGTTCCCCTTCCTAAGGGACCTGGAGGAGTACAGGATGGCCATCAGGATCCTTGAGGAGGCCGGGGTGGAGGCGCACAGGGACCTCAGGGTTGGTGCGTCCGTTGAAACACCTTCAATTGCCCTCCAGGTGGATGAGCTTCTGGCCGAGGGTGTGGACTTCGTATCCATTGGTATGAGTGACCTTACCATGTGCAGCCTTGCTGCTGACAGGAGGAGCACCAGGGTTGCCGGGATCTTTAACCTCTCACACCCCGCTGTACTGAATCTTGTCAGGTGTGTGGTGGATGCATGCCATGGGGCCGGGGTTGAGGTTTATGCCGCCGGTTATGCCGCAACCAGTTACATGCTGGTGAGGAGGCTCATTGAGATGGGGGTTGATGGTATCTCAACAAGCCCCGACAAGATACTTAAAATGAAGTCCTTCGCTGCGAGGGTGGAACGCTCCATGGTACTCAGATCCCTGTCAAGGAACATGTAGACCCCTGTGCTGTTTGACTGATTATCCTGTGCACTGGAGGGGGAATTTTATCCGGAACCATGCACCCTCCCTGCTTCCATATTCAAGTTCACCCTCAAGCTGCCTTACAAGGTTTGCTACAAGCTGCATACCAAGGGACCTGACCCTGTCAATGTCAAAGTCCTCAGGGAGTCCCCTGCCATCATCCGAGATTGTGAGGATTCCGTGGCCATCATCCCTCCTGAGGGTTATTTTTATCCTCCGCGTTCAACCCCTGAAGGCGTGTTTGATTGAATTGGAGATTATCTCGTTTGTTATGAGGCCCAGGGGTATGCATCTGTCCATCTCAACCTTTATATCATCAAGGTCAAGGTTGAGGTCAATGAACATCCTGTGATGTGACTGGAGGGTCACCATCTCCTCTGCCAGTGTCCTGAGGTACCCTGCAAGGTTGATGTCTGAGACATTCCTTGACCGGTATATCTTCTCATGGGCCAGGGCCATTGCACGGACCCTTAACTGGCTGTCCTGAAGCACCCCCTTAACCTCCCTGTTATCCGCATACCCTGCCTGCAGTGAAAGAAGACTTGCGACTATCTGGAGGTTGTTCTTGACCCTGTGGTGGATTTCCCTTAGAAGAACGTCCTTTTCATGGAGTGATTCTATGATCCTATTCTTCAGGAGGATCCTCTGCAGTCCATCAGATATTTCATTTGACAGGACCTCGAGGAACTCCCTTTTACTGGCCGGTTCATCTCCCTGGAGTATCAGGACGCCCCTCTGCTCATCCTCCATGATTATGGGTATCTCTGCCCTTCTCCCATGACATTTCACTTCTCCTGTGAACGATATGGTGTCAGGGACCTTTATGGAACCCCTCTTTACCGTTATATCAGGGTTATCTATGTGTAATGCGGCTGAGTCAAAGTCCGTGTACTCTGTTATGAGGCTGGTGACCTCTTCGAGGAAGTCTTCAGGTTTTTCTCTCTCCGATGATTTCAGTATGAGGTTTATGAGTTTGAGGTTGTTCCTGTGCTCCTTTATCCTGTTCCTGTAGTTTATCTGGTTCACTGCAAGGTCATAGTAGTGGAGTATTTGCCTCAGTGCCCGCAGGTCATGGGGCCTGAATTCTCCCCTGAGGGTTATCCCTGCGCCTGTGTCCTCTGATGAGAGGTGTATGAGCCTTCCGGATTGGCTTATTCCCTCAGGGGGTTCTTCCTCCACATCCATCTGACCCTCCATGATAACGGTGTTTCCAATGCTTATCATCCCTCCAGCTGCCCCTGTCATCTCACATAGGAGTTTAAGCAGGTCCTCGGTGAAGCTCTCTGCATCCTCCGAGGACACTGCAATGGGGTGTATCTCGCTCAGGAGTTTTCTGACCCTGAGCTCCCTTTTCAGTCTCCTCTGGGACCTTTTAAGGCCTGTTATATCATTGAAGCTCAGCACCATCCTTTCTGAACCTGGAAGATCACCCCTGTGGACTACCATGTGAAGAAATTTTCCATCGGACCTCATCCTGAGTTGTGTTCTCTCTGAATCAGAGAGTCTTTCAAGTCTATGGATGTCATGGGGGTGTATGATGTTTTTGAGGTTGAAACCGTCCTGTATGTTGAAGGTTTCCCTGAATGCACGGTTTGACTGCAGCACGTACCATTCCCTGTCGAGGACGGCTGTTGGTGTTGCCCTGTTCTCGAATATGGCCCTGTAATTTTCCCTTGATCTTTCAAGCTTCTTCTCTGTCTCAATTTGGTCTGTGATGTCGCGTATTATCTCTATGGCTCCGATTACCTCGTCCCTTTCATTGTAGATGGGTGATGCCCTTAGCTGGAAGTGTTTATCCATTCCCTTTACATGGACCTCTGCATTGAGCAGATCTCCCTCTCTGGTGAGGTGACGGTACCTGCCTGGCGGGTCTTCACCTGTGAGTATGGATTCCAGGAGCCCCGGTGTCCGGCGGGAGTAGAAGGGGAGGGCGTATTCCCTGTTACCCCTCCCGATTATCTCATCCCTTTTAACTCCGGTCAGCTTCTCCATTGCACGGTTCCAGGCAATCACCCTGCCCTCCGTGTCTATGGCGAAGGTTGCATCCGGGATTGACTCAAGGAGGTCCCTGAATTTCCGGTGCTCGGCCTTTATCCTCTGATGGGCCCTGTAGGGTTCTGACATGTCCTTGATTATTGCCATGAGAACATCCCCTGATCTGTTAAGGGTGACCCTTGCAGGGAACTGTTCTCCGGTCATCTTACGGTGGGTCCAGTTGAATTCACAGGCACCCTCTCGCCTGGCCCTTTCAATGAGTTCACGCCCCAGTTTATCTGATCTCCTCCTGCCCTGGTATTCTGGGGAGAGGTCCCAGGGGTGTCTTCCTGTTATCTCATCCTTCTCTGCCCTGAAGAGTTTCTCAGCCCTCCTGTTGCACTGGATTATCCTTTCATCCCTTATGATTAACATGGCGTCTCCTGCATTTTCAAAGAGCTCCCTGTACCTTAGGTCTGCTGCTTTGAATTTTCGCTCGGACTCCATACGCCTCAGGGTGCCGGCCAGTGTTGATGCGATCTCATCAAGGAACCTGGTTTCGGTTTCATCCATGGGTCCCCCTGCTACCATGATGTATGATTTCCTGGAGGGGACTTCGGTGACATATACCCCTGCATCATCATCCCCTTTTAATCCAGGGGTGACCATGCCCGGGGGTCTTTCCCCTTCATCCTCAAGTGTCATGAATTCATCATCGAGGATGGCTGCGTATGAATAACCCGCGCTGACAAGTTTCCTGCAGAGTCCCCTCATGAGCTGGGGTGGCTCTGAGGATACTGCGGCCAGATGGTTTATTTCACTGAGGAGTTCAAGAAACCTTCTGTTAATCTCCAGTTTCTCAGAGAGTACCCTCTCTTCTGTCACATCCCGGAACATGGCGAAGCATGTCTCTGATTCAGGGTCCTCAAGGGGGTGTCCTTCCATTATGAGCCACCTTGTCTTTCCATCTGCCCCTGTGAATCTGAGCTCGTGGCTCCCCCCGGCTCCTCCCCTGCATGAATCCATTAACCGGGTGAACCTGTCCCTTTCATCGGGGTGGAGGAATTCCCTGATGTTTCTTCCGATGATTTCATCGGTGCCTGCTGAGAGTATCCTGGCCATCCTCTCGTTGCAGTACTGTATGAGCCCGTCATGCCGCAGGATGCAGACACCATCACTGGTTGTGTTGAGTATTCTCCTGTAGCGTTCATTTGCAGATAGAAGGAGTCTTTCAATCCTGTTCCTGTCAACCAAGAGTCTTATTATGTATTCAAGCTCCCCTGAGTCAGGGGGTTTCAGGAGTAATGCGTCGGGTTCGGCCCATGATGCCCTCTCGAGGACCTCTCTATCGGAGCGTGATGTTATGAAGATCACCCGGACGTCGGTGCGGGACTTTATGATCCTTGCGGTTTCTATACCATCATCACCTGATTCAAGGACTGTTTCCATGATTATTATATCCGGTTTCACTGAAAGGGCTGTTCTGATAGCCTCTTCACTGTTTCTGGCCTTCCATACACGGTACCCCATTGATTTAAGGAGTTTTTCAATTTCCATTGATGTGACGGTGTCATCATCAACAATGAGGGCAGATAACATGCAGGTATATCTATTTTTCTCATTATTATTAACCTTTTTCATTTAACTGGAATGGAAAGATGTATTAATCAACCCCTTTCATGTATACTGTCAGCCTGGCTCCGGTGGTCTATTCAAGTTCATATTCCAGCTTCAGGACCATCTCCCTTATCCTCCTGACCTTCTCCTCTGGGGCGTCCCAGTATCCCCTCTCATATGTTTCAAGGAGTATCTCACCCATCCTCATGGTTGCAAAGGGGTTGTTCTTAGAGAGCCTCCTCATCATCTCAGGGTCAAGGAGGAGGGTGTCTGCCACGTCATCGTAGACCCAGTTCTCAACGCTCCCTGTGGTTGCCGAGAAACCCAGGAGGTGCTCCACACGGTCCTTAACATTCTTTGCACCGTGATGGTCATGGGCGAGCATCCCCTCAAGCCAGGCAGGGTTCAGGAGGCGTGTCCTTGCAGCTCTACCTATAACCTCCTCGAGGCCTTCAAGGTAGATTTCATCCTCTGTTGAATCAAGGACCCTGACACTGCAGGACCCTCCAAGGTTCCTTACAGATGCCGTGAGGCCCCCCATGAACTCGTAGTAGTGGTCCAGGTCAGTCACCTCATACTCCACGTTGTCCCTCTCCTGGGCAACAACATCAACCCTCCTGAGGTTCCTCCTGAAGTCCTCCCTGGCCTCAGAAACCCCTGAGGGCAGGTAGGCATGGCACATATCATCAATGTATTCAAGGGCAAGTTCCTCCTCCGACTCCCATGAACCTGTCCCGATCATGTCCGGGAGGCTGCTGGCGTATTCTGAGGGTGCGGGTCCGAATATCCTTGCCGGTGTGGTGGAGCCGTCCTCAGTCATGTGCTTCAGGATATAGTTGTCTTCAGGGTCCTCATCAAGTTTTGAAACCTCCTTGATGGCCCTGTTAATGATCTCTATCTGGTTTCCGAGGGTGTCCCTGAATATGCCGCAGATGTTGATAAGTACATCCACCCTTGGGCGTCCAAGCTCCTCCAGTGGGATCACATCAATGTTCCTGGCCCATGGACCGTACCTGCTGTCTATGCGGACCCCCAGGAGTTCAAGGATCATTGAAATCGTGTCACCGCCTGTCTTGAGGGTTTCGAATCCCCAGAGGACAACCGCCACAGTTTCAGGGTATCTCCCGTGTTCCCTGAAGTAGTCCTCCAGTAGCAGTCGCGCCGCCCTCCTACCCCTTGACTCTGCAGCGGCGGTGGGTATCTTCATGGGGTCGAAGGCGTACATGGAGTAGCCTGTGGGGTAGGTTTCAGGGTCCCTTACAGGGTCACCGCCACGTGAGGGCCTTATGTATTCCCCTGAAAGGGCTCTTATTATGGCCCTGGACTCCCCTGTGAAGCTGCATCGGCTGCAGATGCTCATAACCCATTCCCTGTAATCCTCGGGGATGTCGGCATCTTCACCCCTTATTATCTTTCTGATTATGGCCCCGGCTTCATCCTCTATAACCTGAGCCCTGGACGTGTCCTTCACCCCTGCGTAGTCCAGTCCCATCCTTTCAGCTATTATTGAGTGGATTGAGGGGTGTTCACGGTCGAATCTCAGGACACCCTGGAGGTAGCTTACCAGTTCGTCCTCTGTCCATTCACGGTTCATGACGTGGAGGCCTCCTGGTATGAGGCGCCTCTTCATCCGGTATATCTCCCTTTCAATCCCTGCAACGTCACCGGGGAGGTTGAGTTCGGCTGCCCTTTCAAGTATGAGCTTCTCTGCCTCATCTGACCCGTCACGCCACTCCTCTATGAGTTCTTCCAGTCTTAGGTAGTCCCCGTAGAGCCCTGATGGCTTCATTGGTGGTGATGCATGGGAGACAGGGAGGGCGTAGGACCTCCTCCTTGCTATGGTTGACTCTGAGGTGTTACCTGCCCAGTAGTAGTAGATGTTGGGGAGTTCGCCTATCAGGAGGTCGGGGTAGCATTCAGGGCCCAGTCCCGTCTCCTTTCCAGGTAGGAACTCCAGGGTGCCGTGCATTCCGAAGTGGACCACAGCGTCGAGTCCGAGCTCCTCAAGGTAGGCGTAGAATGCAAGGTACTGGTGGTGTGGGGGGATGTCCCTGCTGTGGTAGGCTTCAGCCTCCTGAACACCCCTTGATGGCTGGAGGGCTATGTAGACCGATCCAAGTTCAAGGATGGGGATTATGATCCCTTCATCGTCCACCATGATCTGGCCCGGGGGTTCGCCCCAGTGTTCCCTGACATCCTCCTGGATGCCCTCAGGGAGTGTCCTGAACCAGTTAATGTATTCATCCACCGGGAGTCGCAGGCCGCCGCTTTCAAGGTACACGGGACTGTTCAGGATCCCCTCATCCATTAGGATCTCCTTCAGTGGCCTTTCAGGGAGGTTGACCCTGTAACCCTCCTCCTTCAGTTCCTTGAGGAATACTTCAAGGCTTTTCATAACGTCAAGGTAGCCTGCGTTTCCAAGGTTTGCCTCGCCTGGTGGGTAGTCGTAGATTATTATACCGATTCGCTTCTCATGGTTCTCCTTTTCCCTGAGCTTCAGCCAGTTAAGGATCCTTGCAGCGAATCTGTCCATCCTTTCAGGGAGGACCTCCACCAGGCGCACCTCGCCCAGGTCCTCATCCTTCATGGTCCTCATCCCTGCAGTGAAGAGGGGTTCGAAGCCGCCGTCGAGTTCAGGGAGGGTGATTCCAAGGATTATCTCCATGGGGTTGAGGCCGTGGAGTTCAGCCTCCCATTCATCAAGGTCTGTTTCATAGCCCCTGAGGCATATCAGGTAGGGCGCGTTTATCCCTGAGAGGAGCTTCCTGGTCTCTTCAGGGTCACCTCCAAGGGGTCCGCCGTTCAGCTGGAAGTACTGCATGTTTATGAAGATGTCCACGTCATCCATGTATTCTTCTATTGCCCTTAGGTTGTTCTCAACGTCTGAGAAGACCACGGTGCAGTTCACCCTTCCATGGAGCCTTGCGTAGAGTTCCTCCACAAGGGGCCTTGTATCATCGAAGTGCATCCCTGAGTAGAAGAGCATGCCCACGGTGGGGAGTTCAGGGTTGAAGCCAGAAGCCTTCCGGTAGGATTCAGGGTCGGTGTAGAATCCCCTGAAGGGGAGGTAGAGTCCATAGGAGGGTACCTCCACGGGTTCATCGTAGGGGATTTCAAGGTCCGTGTACCTGCTGAGTATGAAGAGGAGCATGTTCCTGAGGTTTTCAGGGTCTCCTCCAGCATAGTAGTCCATGATCCTGAACCAGTTCTCAAGGTCCTCCCTTATATCATCCGAGCCATGGATTCTGATGATGCTTTTAGCGTCCCTGCCCCTCACCTGCCGGTCGATTCCCTGGGGGGCACTTTCAAGGATTTCTCCAAGATCAAGTTTACCCATTGATGTGAGGGAGAGGATGTGGTTGCTGCCCCAGACAAGGCTTATAACTGTCTTTTCCCTGCCACCGAGCATCCCTGGAAGTTCCCTTCCTATCCTCTCGTTACCCCTTATATCCACAAGTATGACATCTGATTCATCAACCTCCGCCCTGAGGTCATCAAGGGGTACATGGGGGTCCTCATATTTTTCAAGGTATATCTTTCTTATTCTGAGTATCTCCCCGTGCTCCTCCCTTATCCTGGTTATGGCCTCCTTAAGGGAGGCTGTGTTGTTTATGGTGGTAACTGCAAGTATCTTCTTCATACGAGATCACACCCGTCATGGTTTACCTGGCGTCCGTTTCTGAGGACCATTATGTCATCTGCCACCATTGAAAGGAATTCATGGTCATGTGTTATTATCATGATGGCCACTCCCATCTCCCTGAGCCTTTCTATCCAGGAGGCTAGCCTTTTCATGTTATCAAGGTCCATGCCTGTGGTTGGTTCGTCCATGATGATAACATCGGGTTTCCTGTAGAGGAAGACCGATATGAGTGTCCTCTGTTTCTCGCCGCCGCTCAGTGAATGGGGGTGCCTGTGGATGTGCCTGTGGAGGTTCATGGTCCTCAGGACCTCCTCCACGTCCCCTGGACTGTGATCCTCCACCCCGAAGGTTATCTCCCCTTCGACGGTGTCCATGAAGAGCTGGTGGTCGGGGTCCTGCATAACCAGTCCGACGCTTCCACTGACCTCAAGGCTTCCCCTTTGGGGTTTGAGGAGCCCTGCCATTAGCCTTGCTAGGGTTGTCTTCCCTGAACCGTTGGGTCCTGTGACTCCGAGTACCGTGCCCCTGGCAAGTTCAAGGTTTATGTCCTCCAGTCTGAACCCGTCCCCGTAGCTCCTGGAGAGTCCTGATGTCCTTAGGATGGTTCTTCCTTTCATTTTTCTCTTGTTGAAGCTGAATCCTCTTTCTGGGCTTCTGAGGCCGTACCTCTCCCTGAAGTCACGGTCCATGAGTTCATCCGCACATCCTTCATGGATTATCCTTCCCTCCTCCATGACTGCCACCCTGTCGAAGACCTCCGGGACCCTGTAGGTGCGGTGGTCTATGAGTATGAGGGTCCTGCCGGTGAGGTTCTCGAGGGTCCTGAAGAAGTCATCTGTTGCCTGGGGGTCGAGGTTGGCTGTTGGTTCATCCATCACCATAACCTCAGGGGACATTGAGAGCTGTGATGCTATCGCAACCCTCTGCTTTTCACCCGCCGAGAGGTTGAAGACGCTTTCATGCCTCTTATCCTCAAGTCCAACCATCCTGAGGGCCTCCTCAACCCTGTCATCAACGTCGTCAAGTCCAAGGTTCCTGGGTCCCAGGGAGACCTCCTGGTCCACGGTGAGGGTGAAGAACTGTGATTCAGGGTTCTGGAAGACGTATCCCACCTCTGCTGCAAGTTCCCTGACGGGGGTGGATTTCGTGTCCCTTCCGTTCACGGTAACCCTTCCCTGGAAGTTTCCCCTGATTATGTTTGGTATTATGCCTGTGATGGCAGCTGCAAGGGTTGACTTTCCGCTCCCGCTTCTGCCGGTTATAAAGAGTGATTCGCCCGCCTTAACCTTCAGGTTAACACGGTCCAGCGCCCCTTCATTCTGGTGGGGGTAGCTGTAGCTGACGTTCTCAACCGATACCATGGCCAAGGTGGATCACTTGATGATTTCAATTAACTTTATGGATGATAGGAAGAAGGCCAAGAGCGTTATGAATGCAAGGTCCCTCCCCTTAAACTGGAGGGGGGTGTTTTGCCGTTTTCCCGGGTCAAAACCCCTTGACTCTGCTGCCACCGCAACCTCATCTGATATCTTAACTGCCCTTATGATCAGGGGTACTATGAGGCCCCTGTAGATGATTGATGGTTTGAGGAGCATCCTGAAGCCTGAGAGGTTAACCCTGAGTTTGAGGGAGTCCCATATGGCTGCTGTTTCAAGTGCAAGGACCGGTATGTACCTGAGGGCGACGGTGAGGGTGAATATGACTTCTCCGGGGATCCTCAGGGATTCAAGGGCTGATGCAAGCTGTAGGGGTGAGGTTGTGAAGGCGAAGAAGAGGCCGGCCCCTGCTATGATGAAGAACCTTGCAAAGAACTGGCTGAGGCCCATAGCATAGCCTATGCCCCCTCCGGTAAGGCATGCCAGTATGGCCGATAAAATCCAGAAGAAGACTATGATTGAGAGGAAGGGAAGGGATGCCCTCAGGGCCCCTGAGAGGATTAAGAGGACCAGGAAGAGGAGTCCCATGGTGATGAGCAGCTGGACGTCTGAAACCGTCACTGATAGTGCTGTGGCCCCTGCTACAGCCATGAGTTTCACTGCAGGGTTTATGTCCCCGAAGAAGCCTTTGCTCTCGGCTGTGAAGGGTGAGAAGATGTTTCCGAAATCCAATTATGGATCCTCCTGCTGAAGTGCTCCTGCCCTCCGGAGTTCTGTTACGATACCGTACCCGACCAGGGCTCCCAGCACTGCAAGGACAGCCACAATGGCCGCTGATACCAGGATAAGGAGGGGTGCCAGCATGAAGTTTGAGAATCCAAGGAGGAAGGGGAATGTCAGGATGACCAGGGTCTCGACGAACTTGGCGGCCCCGCAGCCAAGGAGGAGGGAATTCCTTGATGAGTACCTGCCGTATAAGGCTGCCACCGAAGCATCACCTGCAAGTCCTCCCAGGGATGTTGCCGGTAGGAGTGGGAGGAACGCCGGCATTATAAGGCCGCATATTATCCCGTTGACAAGGCCTATGATGGTGAAGGTCCCTATCTTCCCCACCCTTGCAAGGCCTATGCTTATCACTATGCATACGAAGAATGCCGATGCAACCGATTTAAGGGCATCTACAGGTGTCAGTGCGGATACACCAAGGATGGTTATGGTCTGTACTATGTACATGAGGGCTATTATGAGTCCCGTGAATGCAAGATCAGATGTTGTGAATTTCTCTAATTTAAACATGTGAAACCTCCTATATCAGTATATCGTCAAGGTAGAGGACCTCTGATGTGAAATTGGCCGCTATATCCTCAAGGACCCCGAGGCTCCTTGCTGGGGGCTCTGCATTCACGAATATCATGTTCACACCATCAAGTTCCGGTACGAGCATCCTTATGTCTTCCTCAAGGTTGGAGTTGATGAAGACGTTGCAGCGGCCGTCCGAGATTACGATGACCGTGGCTGCATCATCTTTATGTGAAGCAGACACCTCAGCCGCCAGCTTCAGGGCGGGTGTCAGGGGTGTCCTGCCACCTGACGGGAGATTCTCAAGGGCCCCTTCAACTGATTCATAGTTTGATGTTGGTTCAACCACGAGCTCCGCCTCATGGCCCCTGAATGCTATGAGGGCCACCCGGTTCCTCTTCTCATAGGAGTCCCTGAGTATGAGCCATGATGCTGTCTTTGCGAATTTTATCTTCCTGTCGAGGCGCATGGAGGATGATGTGTCAAGGACGATTATGTAGAGTGTCTCGGCCCTTCCAGCCCGGACCTTCTCCATCAGGTGTTCCGGGAGGACCTCCGGGCTTCCATCTGCAGCCGCCCTTTTTATGGTTGCATCCATTGCTATGCTTTCAGGTTCAGGGTTCGGTCTTGCACGGACGTATTTCCCCCTTCTTGCCTCAACGGCCTTGCTGGTCTTTCCCTGGAGGGCTCCCCTGAGGTCTGTGGCTTTAAGGTTCAGTTTAAGTTTCCGGTTCCGGTCAATCCCCGTGTCCTCATCCTCCAGTTCACCGTCCATGATGTCCTGGATTATGTTCTGGTCGAGTTCCTGTTCCCTCTGGAACGGGAGCTGTTTGAGCCTGTGCTTCATTGCAAGGAGGGCGGCCTCCCTTACATCATCATCACAGACCCTTTTCCTGCCCTTCAGGGCCGCGATGGTCCTGGCTGTCCTTGCTGTTATGATGTCAGCCCTGTGGGTCCTGATCCCCAGGGTGGATGATATCCTGACTATGAGGGATAGGGCGTCTTCAGGGAGCTCAACATCCGGGAGGATTCTGCGGGCCGTCAGGATCTTTGTTCTGAGTTCCTCCTGTTTTTTCATGAATTTCCTGTGAAATGCCTCGGGGTCTTCCTGGAATTCGACTGCACGTTTTATAACATCTATCCTGTCATCTGGATCCATGAGGGCCTCCACATCCACGCAGAGGCCGAATCTGTCTATTATCTGGGGTCTGAGGTCTCCCTCCTCGGGGTTCATTGTACCTGCAAGTATGAACCTTGAGGGGTGCCTTATGGATATCCCTTCACGTTCAATGATGTTCATGCCCATGGCCGCTGCATCCAGGAGGGTGTTTACGACATAATCATCCAGGAGGTTAACCTCGTCGATGTAGAGGATGTTCCCGTTGGCTCTGGCGAGTATTCCGGGTTCAAGGGCCTTTATACCATCCCTGAGGGCCCTTTTTATGTCCAGTGAACCCACGACCATGTCTTCTGTTGCTGATACTGGAAGATCAACCACCTGCATCCGGACCTGCTTTGAGGGGAGTCTTCCTTCCCTCCTGAGCCTTTCATGGCATTCCTGGCAGAGCTCTCCTCCTGCGGGGTCGCAGCCGAATCTGCATCCTTCAACCACGGGGCGTTCAGGGAGGAGTTCCCTGAGGGATCTTACTGCGGTGGACTTTCCTGTCCCCTTATCACCCCTTATAAGCACCCCGCCGATCTTCGGGTTGATTGCGTTAAGTATGAGGGCCTTCCTGAGCAGTTCCTGGCCCCTGATTGCTGTGAAGGGGAATATATGTGGATCCAAATTATCACCTCTAATCCACTATCCCCCTGGGGGTATTTAATAATTTCTAAAACAAAAATAGTATTACCTATTTCCTGTTAACACAGGAAAGGGTAATAATCATGCATGGTGCATGTTTCCCATGAAGCCGGGTTAATCCTAGTAGAAAAGGAGGGGGTGCCTATGAAATCCCATATTTTCATGAAACCTGCCGGTAGACCCCAAGTATCCTTTCAATCTGCTTCACTGTACTGAAGGATTTCGCCACTTGCAGTCCCCTCTCCCTCATAGACTCAACCTCTGACCTGTTTTCCGGGTCAAGTACCCTCCTTATCTTCTCCCTCAGGGCATCAGGATCCCCTGGTGGTACGCTATAGCCTGTCTCTGACTCCCTTACAAATTCCTTAAGACCCCCTACTGCAGTTGCAATGGTTGGAGTGCCACATGCAAGGGCCTCCAGTGCAACAAGACCAAAGGGCTCCTCAAGGGATGGTAAAACAAAAACATCTGCAGCATTCATCCAGATAGCAACCTCACTATAGGATACGGGTCCTGTGAATTCCACATCAGCATCCAGAGACCCTGAAACCTCCCTTAGGGTGTCCAGGTACTCCCTGTCCACAGCCGCCCCCAGTATTATGCATTTAACATCAACAAACTCCGGACCCTCAAGGGCCCTCAGGAGGTATAACACTCCCTTACGTGGTATTATGTTCCCAACGAACAGGACTATTCTTTTATTACCCGAGAGGCCAAGCCTTTCCCGGCACCTTTCCCTATCCAGCGGTCTGAAAACCCCTGTGTCAACGCCCATGTTGATTATATGCACCCTTTCACTGTCAACCCCGAACTCATTCACAAGCTTGTCCCTGATATCCCTGCTAACAGCGATTACTGCGGCGGCCCTCCTGAGGATGAAGCATGAAATTTTAAAGAGGATGGAGTTCCTTCTTGCAAGGTTATTGATATCACCCCCGTGAACCGTTACTATGAGGGGTCTGGCTGTGAGCCAGTGGCATATAAGGCCTATGAATCCCGTGGGGAATACATAGTGGGCGTGGATCACGTCAAAGGGTTTCCGCAGGGAATACCACACCGACCGTAAAAGCAGGGACCCGTACTTGTATATAAGGCGTGGCAGGCCCTTACCGGGGTCGGTGTTTGCAACAACAAACTGTTCAAGGTCGGTATGGTCTCTGAATGCATCCACATGAACCTTAATGAAACTACCGAAGGATTTATTCTCTTTACTGGGATACATGTTTGATATCACAAGAACTCCCTTCACAGGTAACACCTCATCATAAAGATAACACAGTTCAGGATGTTTAATATAATCTCACCTGAGGCTTTAAAGATTCCGCAGAGACCATATCCTTTTTCAATATGGGTCCTGAAAAAGACGCCGCAGCAGCTGGCAGGAAGTCAAGACCCGGTCCCCCTATAATTTCACAAATCTTCCAAGGGACTCCAGGGCCCTCAGGCGGTCTTTCCTATCGATCCTGGCATCCTCAATGGCATCTCTCAGGTAATCCACCGTCGAGTCATAGGTCTCCCTGTCCACAGGGTAGGGGTGGCCGTCCTTTCCCCCGTGGGCGTAGCTGTACCTCGCAGGGTCCCTCCAGCTGGCCCTCTCACCATAGACCAGCTCCGCCACAAGGGCAAGGGCACGTATCTTCTTCGCCCCAAGACCCTCCACCATGACAAGTTCCTCATAGTCTGATGGCTGCAGCTCATGGGCCCTTTCAAGTACGGCCATATCCCCCTCAGAGAGTTCAACATGGTGATGGGCCGGCATGTCAAGGACGTTGAAGTCGAAGAGCGTCCTCTGACCCGTCAGGTACCTCCTGATATGCTCGGGTCCGTCGCATACAAGGTCCACGCTGACCCTCCTTGCACCCCTGCTCACGGGTGAGGTCATGTCAAGGACCTCATCAAAGCTTCTATCGGATGATATTCCTGTGTGGGGGTTCTCTGTGTACTCATCAACCCCTGAACCGAGCCAGTGGTACCTCCTGGCGTAGCCACCCCCTGGGTTGAGGCCCTGCTGGATCACCGTCCATTCACCATCACCATCAACCATGAAGGTGTGCTGGTAGAGCTGGAAGCCGTCCTGGATGCAGCTGTTATCCACCCTTGCAGAGATTCTGCTTGCATACTGCAGCCCGGAGCTGTCAAGGCCAAAGAGTTCACCCGCCCCCTCAAGTTCATGGACGGTCCTCCTTGAGGCCCTCCCCTTACCACCTGCAACGAGTATACCATGCCTTTCAGGGTCAAGGGCTGATTTGAGGGCTCCGCATGTTGTTGTGGTTGTCCCTGATGAGTGCCAGTCAAAGCCTATCACACATGAGAAGGCCTGGAACCAGAAGGGATCTGATATCCTTGATATGAACTCTGAGGTCCCGTACTCCTCGATTATGACCTCTGCAATGGCCCCTGAGAGTTTAATCATCCTCCTCATGAGCCATGCCGGTGGGTGGCCCCCGTGGAGGGGGAGGTTGGCGATGCCTGTTCTTCTCATGGTATCATCCATGCACCTTTGTCAATCAGGCCCATCCCTTATCACTCCCACTCAAGTTCTTCTCATGGTATCATCCGTGCCCGTCCCAGGAATCAAGGTGAGGATCCATGATATTTCAGACCATAATCGGATCCTGCTGAAAGGTCAGTCTGGATGATAACATCTCCACTTACTTCACAGGTTGACCACCTGCAGGGAGAAGCCCACCCTTCCGTCTTGATGACAATATCTCCAGTTACTTCACACCAAACCTGAAGAGGCACCTCTCTCCCCCGTTCACGATGCGGTCCATAACCTCAAAGTCCCCTGGAAGTTTGCTCCATCCGAAGCTTAACCTGAGGATTCCCTCACAGTTAAGACAGAAGCCCGGATTCTTCCTGGCATCCTCGAGCCATGGACAGTTTTCAAATTCAACGTAGACGTTTTCATCATCCTCAAGGAAACCCACCCTCACCGTGAAGTTCTCAAATATATCCGCAACCCATGCAAGGTAGGCCTCAAGGCTGTCCTCATCGGAGTATTCCTCCATATGGGCCTCAAATCCTGGTGCGAGTTCCTCTGTGATCCTCTCCCTGAATATGGCTGATAGGAGTTTCCTGATGGCATCCTCATCTGCTTCGGCCGATGGCATTGCATTGATGATGAACTTGTAGAAGTCTGAGATTATCTGCTTCTTCATCATCTCCTTCTCCCTCATGGCGGCCCGGTGTCTGTAGATGGCCATCTCAATATTTGCGTTGAGCTCGGAGGACTTGAAGGGTTTGACTATGTAACCGTAGGGCTCGGTGACCTTGGCGCGTGTGAGCATCTCCTCATCGGCGTAGGCTGTCAGGTAGATTATGGGTATGTTGAACCTGTCCCTGATCTTCCTGGCCGCCTCTATGCCGTCCATTTCACCCTTGAGGACTATGTCCATAAGGACAAGGTCCGGTTCATGGATCTTACTGGCCCTTATGGCGTCTTTACCTGTTGAGACCGTATCAACAACCTCATGACCCATTGTCTCAAGTTTATGTTTTATTCCCATGGCAACTATTGCCTCGTCCTCAACAACAAGAATTCTGGCCATAAAAAATACCCCTTGACTATCAATCAGATATATTCTTCCTTCACTGACCATTAAGGAGGGCTGTGACCCCCATCACATTTCAAGCAAGCAAGTCCTTGCAGATTACTGGTTCAGATGTCCTCAGAACCTCCTGTGGTATTCAACTTCGGTGAAGGTTATTATGAACTCCGCTGGCCTTCTGATTTCAATTTCCCCGTTTATCTGCTCCACAAGGTTCTTAACTATCCGCAGTCCAAGGGTGTTCACCCTTTCAGGGTCAAGGTCCTCTGGCAGTCCCACGCCATCATCAGATATCAGCATCCTGTAGCCGTCCCCCCTTCTTTTAACCTCAACAGTGACCTCACCCTCACCGTCAGGGAAGGCGTATTTAAGGGAATTTGATACCAGTTCATTGATTATGAGGCCGCATGGGATGGCTGTCTCTATGTTGAGCCTTATATCCTCAACCTTTATCCTTGCATTCACCCTTTTTCCGGTTCCATAGGACTCCAGGAGGTCCCCGATGAGCGTCTTGATGTAGTCCCTGAGGTTTATGCTGGACACATCCCTTGACTCATAGAGTTTCTCGTGTATGAGGGATATGGCGTCTATCCTGTGCTGGCTTTCCCTGTAGAGTTCCTCAAGGCGGGGGTCGCTGGTTGTGGATGCCTGGAGCATCAGCAGCGTTGATATTATCTGGAGGTTGTTCTTGACCCTGTGGTGGATCTCCCTCAGGAGGAGTTCATTCTCCCTCAGGGACTTTCTGAGGCGTTCCTCCACCATCTTCTTCTTTGTTATGTCCATGAGGGATATGAGGCATTTTTCACCTGGAAGGGTGACTATGGTTGCAAAGAAATTCCCCTCATCACCCCTCCTGCTCTGAAGCCTGACTTCAAAGTTTCTGGGTATTGCATCGGGTTTTAAGAGCCTGAGCTTGTGGTATGCCTCGATCCTCCCCCTGTCTGATGGATCAACAAAGTCGGTGAGTTTCATCTGCCCCTGAATCTCACCCCTGCTGTAACCTGAGAAACTCTCGAAGGCGCCGTTAACAAGTTCTATTACCATGTCACTGCCACAGATCAGTGTAAGTGTACCCGTGTTCTCAAATATGACCCTGTACTCCTCCTTCCTGGATTTGAGTTCCTTTTCAATGCGTTTCTGGTAGGTCACATCCTTACCCAGGAGGTAGATGATCTTCTCCCCGCCCATGTCCACGGCCGTCATGGACACGTCCAGCAGACGACCCCTCAATCCAACATTGAACTTCACGAGGCCGCTCTCACCATGGGTGAAAAGCTTCCTGAGGTCATCCTCCCTTACCCATTCACGGAGGTTCTTTCCTGTGATATCCTCATGGAATGATTTCAGGAACCCGGCGGCGGCCGGGTTGACGTCGAGGACGGTTCCATCGGTTGCGCAGATGAATATGGGGTTCCCTGATTTCTCAAAGAGGGCCCTGTATTTCCTTTCACTCTCTTCAAGGGCCCTTCGGGCCTCTTTGATCTTCCTTTCCTCAGCAGCCTCATCTAGGGCTCTCCTTACTGCAAGGGGGAGCTTTGAAAGGTTGCTCTTCAGGACGTAATCCGTTGCCCCGGCCTTCAGCATCTCAACCGCGAATTCCTCCCCTATCTTCCCGCTCACAAATATAAAGGGGATGTCCATTCTCTCCCTGACTATTTTAAGGGCTGAAACTCCATCAAAGCTGGGGAGGGAGTGGTCTGCCAGGACTATGTCAGGTTTGAATTCATCAAGGGCCCTTCTGAAGGAATCCTCATCATCTGCTGTGACATGGTCAAATTCAATACCGTCCCTTTTAAGTTCCCTTACGATGAGCTCTGCATCAATGGGTACGTCTTCAAGTATCAGCACCTTAACCCTGTCTGCCATTTTAAATCCTCTTAAAGGTCCCCCTGCCTATTCGGGTGGCTGGTTTATCAGCATCCAGTAGAAGCCGAGGGTGGACACGGCACTTATAAACTCATCAAACTCCACAGGCTTGCTGACGTAACTGTTAACTCCAAGCTTATAGCTCTCAACTATGTCCTTATCCTCCTTGGAGGATGTGAGGACCACCACCGGTATCCTGCTTGCTGTCTCATCCCTCTTGATTTCCTGGAGGACTTCAAGCCCATCGACCTTGGGCATCCTGAGGTCCAGGAGGATGAGCTTCGGTATGTTCCCGGGGTCCCTGTCGGCGTACTTTCCCCTTGCAAATATGTAATCAAGGGCTTCTTCACCGTCCTTAACCCAGTGAAGCTTGTTTGCAAGGTTGTTCTTCTTAAGTGCCCTCATGGTAAGCTCTGCATCTGTTGGGTTGTCCTCAACCAGCAGTATGTCCGCATCAATCATTCTCTCACCGCCTTTGGAAGTGTGAAGTAGATGGTGGCTCCCCTGTCAACTTCACCCTCACCCCAGACCCTTCCTCCATGCCTCCTTATAATCCTCTGGACTATTGAAAGCCCCACGCCGGTGCCCTCGAATTCATCGGGGCTGTGGAGCCTCTGGAAGAGTCCGAAGAGTTTATTGGCATACTTCATGTCGAAGCCGGCCCCGTTGTCCCTGACGTAATACACGTACTCATCGCCCTCCTCATAGAAGCCAACCTCTATCCTTGCAGGGTCCCTGTCCCTGGTGAACTTGATGGCGTTGGAGAGGAGGTTGCTGAGCACCTGGGTCATGAGGGCCCGGTCCGCATAGGCCGGGGGAAGATCAGCAACCGAGAACTCTATGGCCCTGTCCTCCTGATCTGCAAGTTCCCTGTACACGGACTCTGTAAGGGCCTTCATGTCGAGTCTGTCAAGTTTCATCTCCTGTCTTCCGGCCCTTGAGAGCATGAGTATGTCATCGATGAGCTGCCCCATCTTCTTGGTGTTATCCCTTATGATTCCAAGGAGCCTGACACCCTCCTCATCAAGTTTGTCCTCATAGTCCTCCACGAGTATCCTTGAAAACCCATCTATCGCCCTCAGGGGGACCCTGAGGTCATGGGATACAGAGTATGCGAAGGCTTCAAGCTCCTTATTTGCATCTTCCAGTCTCTCTGCCTGCCTTTTAAGTTTCCTGTTAAGTTCCCTTAGGGACCGGACCTTCTCAACCCTCTCCATGAGGAGGGCCACCATGACTATGAAGAGCATCAGGAGAACCAGCCTGAAGAGCTCATCGGGGAGGTTAATTCCGGCTGCACCGGCCATTGGCTGGACAAGAATGAGGGCTGTGAAGACCGCCAGTAGAAGCAGGGCCATCCTCACCGACTTCAGGGAGGGTCTTCCAATGGTTATGAGGGGTAGAAACATTGCGATTCCGGGATTCCACTTAACTGCAAGCATCATGCCTGATGCTGCAATGATCATCGAGATCTCCTCAAGGCATTTCATGATTACCACATAAAATTTCTGTACCACTTCATATAAAAAATTTCCTCAACTCTCTGCTGCTGTAAAAAATAATGGAGTTCTCCCTGGATACTCATATGAAAGCCCCCTGCCCATTCCACAGGGAAAATAAATGATTTTAGGGGGAGTTATTTGGCAGTGTCCTTCTCGGCCACCTCACCCCCTGAGGATCTTTCAGCGAGGACCTCCCTCAGGAAGCGGCCCGTATGGGTCCCTGAAGCTGCAACCTCCTCCGGCGTACCCTCTGCAACCACAAGTCCTCCACGGTCACCTCCCTCGGGTCCCAGGTCTATGATGTGGTCCGCTGACTTTATAACGTCAAGGTTGTGTTCTATTACAACCACGGTGTTTCCTGCATCAACAAGGCGCCCAAGGACGTCCAGGAGCCTCCTTATATCATCGAAGTGGAGTCCTGTTGTGGGTTCATCAAGTATGTAGAGGGTTCTGCCTGTGCTCCTCCTGCCAAGCTCCTTTGCAAGTTTAACCCTCTGGGCCTCCCCTCCAGAGAGGGTGGTTGCGGGCTGTCCGAGTTTTATGTAGCCAAGGCCCACATCATAGAGGGTCTGGAGCCTGCTCCTGAGTGAGGGTATGTTCTCAAAGAATTCAAGGGCCTCCTCCACGGTCATCTCAAGGACCTCTGCAATGTTCTTCCCCCTGTACCTTATCTCAAGGGTTTCATCATTGTATCTGCGCCCCCTGCATACCTCACAGGGCACGTAGACGTCTGCAAGGAAGTGCATCTCTATCTTGATTATACCGTCACCGCTGCAGGCCTCGCAGCGCCCGCCCTTGACGTTGAAGCTGAACCTGCCCGGACGGTAACCCCTCTTCTTTGCCTCGGGTGTCTGGGCGAAGAGTTCCCTTATAGGGGTGAATACACCTGTGTAGGTTGCAGGGTTTGATCTGGGTGTCCTTCCGATTGGTGACTGGTCTATTATCACGACCTTGTCAATGTGTTCAAGTCCCTCAATGTCCCTGTGGCTCCCGGCGTTCATGTGCTTGTGGTTCAGGCGCTCATAGACGCCCCTGTAGAGTATCTCATTCACCAGGGTACTCTTACCTGACCCCGAGACCCCGGTCACACAGGTGAAGAGGCCCACAGGAAAGCCTACATCGATGTCCCTGAGGTTGTTCTCCCCGGCACCCCTCACGGTGATGTATCTTCCTGATGGTTTCCTCCTGAGCTCGGGTACCGGTATGGTTTTCCTCCCTGAGAGGTAGGCGCCTGTGAGGGATTCAGGGTCATCCATTATCTCCTCGGGTGTTCCCTGCGCAACCACGTGGCCCCCGTGTTCGCCTGCCCCCGGTCCTATGTCAACCACGTGGTCGGCGGAGCGTATTGTCTCCTCATCGTGTTCAACCACTATCAGGGTGTTTCCAAGGTCCCGGAGCCTCTCCAGGGTCCTTATGAGGCGCCTGTTGTCCCTCTGATGCAGTCCGATGCTTGGCTCATCCAGTATGTAGAGCACCCCAACAAGGCCCGAGCCTATCTGGGTTGCCAGCCGTATCCTCTGGGCCTCCCCGCCTGAAAGCGTCCCGGACGACCTTGAAAGTGTGAGGTAGTCGAGGCCCACATCCACGAGGAAGTTCAGCCTTTCACGTATCTCCTTGAGGACCTCCCTTCCAATGTACTCCTCCCTCTCGGTGAGTTCAAGGGATTCGAAGAAGTCCCTGGCCTCTGAGATTGACATCTCGGTGACTTCATGTATTGATTTACCCCCGACTGTGACCGATAGGCTCTCTGGTCTGAGCCTGCTTCCCCTGCAGACCGGACACGCATGGTTGCTCATGAACTTCCCTATATAGGTCCTCATGTAGTTGGATTTTGTCTCCATGTAGATCCGTTCCATCCTGGGTATCACGCCCTCGAATCGCCTGTTAACCCTGTAGGTCCTGTTCTTCCTCTGAAATACGAACTGTATCTTCTCATCGGTCCCGTAGAGTACTGCCCTTCTGTGTTCCTCCTTAAGGTCCCTGAAGGGTGTGTCGAGGCTGAAGCCGAAGTGATCCGCCACGGCCTCCAGCATCTGGTGGTAGTAGTTATCCCTTTTCCCTGATTTACTCCAGGGTACGATGGCGCCCTCATTTATGGACCTCTCGGGGTAGGGCACCACCAGGTCAGGGTCGATTTCAAGCTTGCTTCCAAGGCCGTTGCACTCGGGGCATGCTCCGTGGGGACTGTTGAAGGAGAACATCCTGGGGCTTATCTCCTCAAAGTTTATTCCGCAGTCAGGGCATGCGAAGTGTTCACTGTAGACCTTCTCCTCGCCGGTGTCATGGTATAGTACCTTTATTGTACCCTCACCGAGGTGGAGTGCTGTTTCAACGGAATCTGCCAGTCTCTTCCTGAACTCCGTGTCCTTCCTGACTGCAAGGCGGTCCACAACCACCTCTATTGAGTGCTTCCTGTTCTTTTCCAGGTTGAAGTCCTCCTCGAGTTCATGTATCTCGCCATCCACACGTACCCTTGCAAAGCCCTGGCCCCTGAGCCTCTCAAACACCCGGTGGTGTTCCCCCTTACGGTCCCTTACCACGGGGGCCAGTACAATGATCCTTGTGCCCTCATCATCCTCCATTATACTGTCCACTATCTGGGTGGAGGTCTGCTGCTGTATCTCCCTTCCGCATACATAGCAGTGGGGTTTACCTATCCTTGCAAAGAGCAGCCTCAGGTAGTCATAGATCTCTGTTATGGTCCCCACGGTTGAACGCGGGTTCACCCTGGTGGTTTTCTGGTCAATGGATATTGCAGGGGATAATCCTTCAATGTAGTCTATCTCAGGCTTCTTCATCTGTCCGAGGAACTGCCTTGCATAGGCTGAGAGGGACTCCACGTACCTCCTCTGGCCCTCGGCGTATATCGTGTCAAAGGCGAGTGAGGACTTCCCTGACCCGCTTATACCTGTTATAACTATGAACCTGTCCCTTGGCAGTTCAAGGTCAATGTCCTGGAGGTTGTGCTCCCTCGCACCCTTAATAACTATCTTTCCACTCATATGATACCTCAATAATCTTAATCTATCAGAGAATGACCCAATAATCGCTAAGCTTGTGAACCCTTAAGGGACATTATCTGGTCCCTGAGTCTGGCTGCCCTTTCAAATTCAAGGTTCCTGGCAGCTGCACGCATCTCAGCCTCAAGGTCCTTTATAAGGACCCTGAGCTCATCAGGGGGTATCTCCCCGGCATCAATCTTTTCAAGGTCCTTCTTCTTCTCTTTAAGGGTTCTACGTGTGCTCCTGGGTTTTATGCCGTGTTTCCTGTTGTATTCTATCTGCAGCTTCCTTCTTCTGTTGGTGGTCTCAACGGCGGCCCGCACAGAATCCGTCAGCCTGTCGGCGTATATGATCACCTGGCCGTCAACGTTCCTTGCAGCCCTCCCTATGGTCTGTATGAGGGATGTTTCTGATCTGAGGAACCCCTCCTTGTCGGCATCAAGTATGGCCACCAGTGAAACCTCTGGAAGGTCCAGGCCCTCCCTCAGGAGGTTAACACCCACCAGGCAGTCGAATTCACCCCTCCTGAGGTCATCGATGATCTCAACACGCTCAAGGGTGTCTATCTCCGAGTGGAGGTACCTCACCTTTATCCCCATCTTTGAATAGTAGTCGGTGAGGTCCTCGGCCATCCTCTTTGTAAGGGTTGTTACAAGGACCCTCTGACCCCTGGCGATCCTCTTCTTTATCTCTGCCAGCAGGTCATCCACCTGTCCCCTGACGGGTCTCAGCAGGACCTCAGGGTCAACGAGTCCTGTTGGCCTTATGATCTGCTCAACCACCCTCTGGCTCCTTGAAAGCTCATACCTGCCGGGTGTTGCAGAGACGTATATAACCTGTCCTATGCTCTCCTGGAATTCATCGAATCGCAGGGGCCGGTTCTCCTTTGCACTGGGGAGTCTGAAGCCATAATCCACCAGGGTTTCCTTCCTTGCCCTGTCACCATTGTACATGCCCCTTATCTGGGGTACCGTGACATGGGACTCGTCTATAACCGTTAGGAAATCATCGGGGAAGTAGTCAAGGAGGGTGTTGGGTTTTTCACCCCACTCCCTCCCGCTGAGGTGCATGGAGTAGTTCTCTATACCCTGACAGTGACCCATCTCCCTGAGCATTTCAATGTCAAAGAGTGTCCTCTGCTCCAGTCTCTGGGCCTCAAGGAGTTTGTTCTGACTCCTGAGGACCCTTAAACGATCCTCGAGTTCCTCCTCTATGGATGCTATGGCCCTCTCAAGGCGGTCCTCAGGTATCACGAAGTGCTTGGCAGGGAATATGGTTATCCTTTCAAGTTCCTGGAGCCTTTTACCAGTCACCCTGTGGACCAGTGATATTGAGTCCACCTCGTCACCGAAGAGCTCTATCCTTATGGGTGGGGTTCCATGGACCGGGTTAACCTCTATGGTGTCCCCGCGAACCCTGAACTGGCCCCTGTCGAATTCAACGTCGTTCCGCTCGTACTGCATGTGGACCAGGTTTGAGAGTATCTCCTCCCTGTCCATCCTGGAGCCCACCTCAAGGTGTATGGTGAATTCACCGTAATCCGCCGGGGCTCCTATACCGTAGATGCAGGAGACGCTCGATACGACGATGACATCATCCCTTGACAGGAGGGCCTGGGTTGCGGAGTGCCTCATACGGTCTATCTCATCATTTATTGAGGCCTCCTTGTCGATGTAGGTGTCTGTCTGGGGTATGTAGGCCTCCGGCTGGTAGAAGTCATAGTAGCTGACAAAGTACTCGACGGCGTTTTCCGGGAAGAATTCCCTGAACTCCTCATAGAGCTGGGCTGCCAGTGTCTTGTTGTGGGAGATTACAAGGGTGGGGTTCTGGACCTCTTCAATGACATTGGCGATTGTGAATGTCTTCCCCGACCCTGTAACACCCAGAAGGGTCTGTTCCCTCATCCCGGATCTTATACCGTCAACAAGGGATCTTATGGCCTTTGGCTGATCCCCGAGGGGTCTGTAATCAGATACCAGTTTAAATTTCATCACAGATCACTGAAAATAAGGACCTTTATGGTGAAGATATATTTTAGTGTAGCATTATATATAGGTTGTGTAGTGTGAAACTGTTTACCCAGAAGCGAATAAGACACCTGCATAGGCTGTGCAGAGCAGAACCGTGAAAACTGTTTACCCAGAAGCGAATAAGACACCTGCATAGGTTGTGCAGAGCAGAACCGTTTACCATAGCGTATGAACTATTAATGAAATACTGGATGGGAGGATAAATTGAGGGTTAAGGACTACCGTGAACTTCCAGATAGGACAGGAGTCTACATATTCCGTGACAGCAGGGACCGGGTCCTCTATGTTGGTAAATCCATCTCCCTGAGGAAGAGGGTTTCATCCTACTTCAGGGAGAACGATAACCCTAAAACCCGGGCCATGATGCGGCACCTTGACAGTATAGAGTACATACTCACAGGGAATGAGAAGGAAGCCCTGATACTCGAATCAAACCTGATAAAGAGGTACAGGCCCCCCTACAATGTCAGGCTCAAGGATGATAAGAGGTACCCCTTCATAAAGATCACTGACGAGGAGTACCCCAGGGTCCTCATAACAAGGACCATAGGAGGCGACTCCGCAAGGTACTTCGGCCCCTTCACTGACACCGGCGCCGTCAGGAAGACCCTGAAGTTCATAAAGTCCCTCTTCAGGGTCAGGAGCTGCAGGAGGATGGATGGTCCGTGCCTCAACAGTCAGATAGACCTCTGCCACGCCCCCTGCTCCGGTGGTATAAGCAGGGAGGAATACATGGAGATCATCGACAGGGTCGAGCTCTTCTTCCAGGGCCGCTACACCGAGATCATGGATGAGCTTGAGGCCGAGATGAATGAAGCCGCAGGGAACCTTGAATTTGAGAGGGCAGCCCTCATACGCGACCAGATTGAATCAATAAGAGACGTTATGGAGAGACAGTACGCTGCCTTCACAGACTCCCTTGACCAGGACATCATAGCCTCAGAGGGTTCAGGGGATACATCTGCCGTTGTGGTGCTGCAGATACGTGACGGGAAGATAATAGGGGAGGATGACTTCATAATGAAGGGGTCCGCCACGGACACCGAGGTCATGGAGGCCTTCATAAAGCAGTACTACGGCATCCCCAGGTACATCCCGGGGGAGATACTCGTGAACCACCCTGTCAGGGATGCCGTGATAGAGGAGTGGCTCTCTGAACTCAGGGACGCCCCGGTAAGGATCCACTCACCGGCTGCCGGTGCAGGTAGAAGGCTCCTTAACATAGCACGGAAGAATGCCTCGGTGATCCTCAAACAGAAGAGCGAAAGGAGGGACGTGCTCCTTGAACTCATGTATGAGCTGAAACTTCCAGGGGTGCCGGGAAGAATTGAGGGCCTTGACATATCAAACATAGGAGGGGAGTCGGCTGCCGGTTCGGTGGCCGTCTTCATTGATGGCAAACCTGCACCCTCACAGTACAGGAGGTACCGTATCAGGACAGGGGGCCCCGACGACTATGCCATGATGAGGGAACTTGTTGAGAGACGATACTCAAACCCTGAACTGGATAAACCCGACCTTATACTCATTGACGGCGGGAAGGGCCAGCTCGGAGCAGCCCTTGAGGGTCTGAAGTCTGCGGGGGTTGATGTGCCCGTAATAAGCATAGCAAAGAAGAGGGAGGAGATCTACGTCCCCGGCCTTTCCAGTCCCGTGGAGGTATCAGAAGGACCCCTCCAGCTTTTAAGGCATCTCCGCGATGAGGCCCACAGGTTCGCTGTCAGCTACCACAGGAAGATGCGTGAGAAGAGTTCCCTGGAATCGGAACTTGACAGCATAAGGGGTGTTGGTCCCGTGAGGAAGAGGGCCCTTATGGAGCACTTCGGGAGCCTGGATGAACTTGGAAGGGCAAGTGTTGAGGAGATCATGGCCGTCAGGAACATGAACAGGGATGTTGCAGAGAGGATCCACAGCCACTTCAGGGCCAGGAAGCCCTGAATAAACCCATCCTTAATGTTAATGACGCTTCAACACCACCACGGTGCCCTAAGACCCTTCAATAAGTATTTATAGTCATAGGAACATATCACTAACGATAGCTGGAATTATTATTAAAGGATTCATCATGTGCCGGGAGGATTTCATGTCACCCACGAGTTTGCTTGTTGTTGAGGATGAAAGTATAGTTGCCATGGACATCAAACACAGGGCCGAGGGCCTGGGGTACCGTGTTGTTGGCATGGCCGCCTCAGGGGAGGAGGCCATTGAACTGGCCCGTAAGGAGAAACCGGACCTTGTCCTCATGGACATAGTCCTCAAGGGTGAAATGGACGGTATACAGGCCGCGGATGTCATAAAGGAGGAGCTCAACATACCCGTTGTTTATCTTACAGCCTACTCCGATGAGAAAACCCTCAACCGTGCAAAGCTCACAGGACCCTTCGGTTACATAATAAAGCCCTTTGAGGACCGTGAACTTCACAGCGCCATCGAGGTGGCCCTCTACAAGCACAAGATGGACAGCAAACTCCAGGAGAGTGAGGAGAGATACAGGGCCCTCATCGAGAGGTCCCCGGACTATATAATGCTCCTTGACTCAGAATCAAGGATAATACTCGTAAACAGGGCATTTGAGAAACTCACGGGTCTCAGGAGGGACATGCTAAAGGGTAAAAGGGTTTCAATCCTCCAGAAGAAGGGCTTCATTTCAGAGAAAACCCTGGCATCCCTATCTGAACTTAACGGTTCAGAGAAAACATTTGAGGCTGAATTCTTTGATCTTAAAGGTGAAAGACGCTTCATTGAGGTCCATGCGGCGTCCATTGAGACAGCGACCGAGAGGGGTCTCATCCAGGTAATAGGCCATGACATCACAGACAGAATCGAGGCCGAGAAAAAGAGGGAGGAACTCATCCGGGAAAGGTCAAAGGCTGAACTCTATGGCTTCGTTGTCTCGGCCGTTCCTGTCTTCGCATCATCCATCCCTCCCCAGCTGCGTAATGCCATCATAAAGAATTTTGCTGATCGTTTTGAGAAGAACATTAAACCCAACTTCCAGAGGACCATGGATAAACTCGGTCTCTCAGGTGGTGCCGAGACAAACAGGGTCTTCAGGGCCTACATAGAATGGCTTTCATCCTTCCTTGGAAACCTGGGAATCGAAACTGAGCTTCGAAGAGAGAAGGCAAGGTACATACTTGAATTTAAAACCTTCCCATGGATAGACGAGGCAAGGAAGAACCCAATATTCTCCCTGATATTCAGGGCCATGCTGATGAGGAGCTTCACATGGACCGGTATAAGGGGAAGCGTCATACAGACATCAACGCTCAGGAGCCGGGATGAGAACATGACATTCGAATTCCACCTCACTGAAAAATAATTCCCTGAAATGGGGGGAATCAACCTAAGAATATTACCGATAGGGGGGTTTTGATTGAGTGATGAAGGGATACAGAGGATAGGGACGGGTGTAGAGGGTCTTGATGAGATAATAGGCGGATACCCCGTGGGGAGGAGCATCCTCATCACGGGTGATGCCGGTTCAGGAAAGACCATCATGGCGCTTCAGTTCGCGATCCAGAGCGCAAGGGCAGGGCTCAGGACCCTTTACATAACAACAGAGGAGGATGAAACCGACCTCAGGATCCAGTGCAGCTCCCTGGGCTGGGACATCGGTGACCTCCTGGAATCAGGCACCCTGCGTATACTGAGCCTGACGGCAGTGAAGGCTCGGCTCACCGAGGCAGAGATGCACATCGGCGCCGAACCCATGAAGGGAAACCTCAAGAAGATAATCAGTGAGATCCCCGATGATATTGAAGTCCTGGTCATTGACAGCATCGGGAGTCAGACAGAGAAGCTGACAACATACGAGTTCAGGGACCAGTTCGACCTTCTGATCTATGAGCTCAAAAAAAGGAACATAACCACCCTGATCATACTTGACAGTGCAACCTCAAGGGAGTTCAATGAGATAGCGCTCTTTGCCGTCTACGGCGCCATAAGGCTTATAAAGAGGGAGAACCCCTACACAGGTAGAAGGGAGAGGGTCATGGACATCATCAAGATGCGCAGTACAAGGACCCCCGTTGAGTTCATACCCTACATGATATCGGATGATGGGCTCCGTGTGATTGAAGTCCCTGAAAAATAGGCCCCATTCACAGGAGAACCTTTTTTAAATCTGATGTAAAGATCCTTCCTTTAAGACAGGATGCCGTCACACCAGCAC
>FWPV01003876.1_pt1 | contig 33020 bp, 34 predicted proteins | sample 2228371 | NCBI WGS metagenome assembly FWPV01 (sample SAMEA103939776, study PRJEB20133) | metagenome
CCGAGTTCTGGTTTAATTATTCAAAAAACATTATAAAAAATCATCTTATCACAACTGATGTAAATAAATTTCCTAAAGAGTGCATGGAATATGCACAAGATCTTGAAGGAAGAAGTATGCTTGTGCAGAAGGCAGATGTAATTCCGATAGAAAGTGTAGTAAGAGGATATATCACTGGATCCGGTTGGAGTGATTATAAAAGAACAGGTGAAGTCTGCGGTATTAAACTTCCGGTTGGTTTAGTAGAATCTGAAAAATTTCCGGAACCGTTATTTACTCCAGCCACCAAAGCAGAGATAGGACTGCACGACGAAAATATTTCTGAGGCGCAGGCAAAGGAAATTGCTGGTGAGAAAACGATAGATATAATCAAACAAAAAACGATTGAGATTTACAAAAGTACTGTTGAATATGCTTTGAATAAAGGAATAATAATAGCGGATACTAAAATGGAATTTGGAAAAGTTGGTGATGAAATAATTCTTGTTGATGAATTATTAACTCCTGATTCATCAAGATTTTGGCCTTTAGATAAATATGAAAAAGGAAAATCGCAGGAAAGTTTTGATAAACAATTTGTTCGAGATTACCTGGTTTCAATTAAATTTAACAAACAGCCACCACCCCCGCCTCTACCTGAAGATATAATCGAAAAAACCAGTGAAAAATATCTTGAAGCTCTTGAAAAACTTACCGGAGAAAGAATTGCATAAATGCACCCGGTAAAAATTCAGGTAGTTGAGAAGAAAGATTTAGTTATCAAGTGGGACGATGATAGCGAAGATAAAATCAGGCTGAACTTATTAAGAAAGAATTGTCCTTGTGCAACCTGTTTAGCTGAAAGAGAAAAACAGAGTAAGATGTACATTCCAATTTTTACGGAAAATCAGATTACGGTAAAATCCATTGCACAGGTTGGTAAATATGCAATCCAAATTACATGGAATGACGGGCACAGCACAGGAATTTATGAGTTTACTTTTTTAAAGAATTTTTCTGAGAAAATTAAGAGTTAAAAAATGGTACTACCAAATCAACTTACAATTCTCAGAATAATCTTAACACCGGTATTTCTGTATTTCTTCCTTTCATCAGATCCTACATTCATTCAGATTTCTTTGGTGATATTTTTTATAGCCGCCTTAACAGATTGGTACGATGGGTGGCTGGCACGTAAATTTAACTACATTACTGAGTGGGGAAAATTTTGGGATCCTCTTGCCGATAAAATTCTTACTTCTGCTGCTTTCATCGGATTTGTTTTTGTGGATTTAATACCTTTATGGATGGTTTTGCTGATTATCGTCAGAGATTTGCTGATTACTCTCCTTCGTGTGTTTGCCGAAAGCAGAGGATATAATTTTATCACCAGTTACTACGCCAAGTGGAAAACAATGCTTCAGATGACTTTCTTGTACTATTTGTTATTACTTTATGTGGGATTAAACACTAAAGAAATTTATTCAGGAAGAGAACTCATTTTTTCTTATTTATCTAACTCTGATTTGATTTATTTTGTAACGCTTACAATAACTATCATTACTGTTCACTCAGGGATAACTTATCTTGCAGATAACAAACATTTAATCAGTAAACTTCTGAATGACACAAATAAACTTGTTTGAAAAAATAATTGGTTCAGGAATTTATACGGGATTTATTCCATTTGCTTCAGGAACATTTGGGAGCCTTGCTGCTCTTATCATCTATTATATACCCGGCTTTGAAAAATTATGGATCATTTTGCCAGCAATACTAATCCTTTTTCTTTACGGTGTTTTTGTATCCACCAAGTTTGAAAAAGTTTATGGTAATGATCCGGCAGAATGCACAGTAGATGAGATTGTTGGAACCTGGATTGCTCTGATTGCTTTACCTAAGACTATATTGATTTCACTAACTTCTTTTTTTATCTGGAGAATACTGGATATAATCAAACCATTTCCTGCAAGAAATTCAGAAAAATTATTAGCCGGATGGGGAATAATGCTGGATGATGTTATATCAGCAGCTTATACATTAATAATCGTTCATTTAATAGTTTTACTTTTTGGAGTTTATTAAAATGAAAGCTTACTTAATCTCAATCGGGGATGAGTTACTGATCGGTCAAACAATTAATACAAATGTCGCTTACATCGGAAAGATGATTTCTGATATTAACATTTCAATTATTAAGTCAAGTGTAATAGGTGATAATCTAAAATTTATAATTGATGAGATTGATTATGCATCAGGTAAAGCAGATTTGATTTTGATTACAGGAGGATTAGGTCCAACTCACGACGATGTTACAAGAAATGCAGTTGTACAATATTTCAAAACGGAACTGGTATTTAACAGCGAAGTTATGGAAGATATAAAAACAATGATGAGTAAGAGAAGCAGAGCTATTAGCAAAGTGCATGAGGATCAGGCAATGGTGCCTAAAATCTGTGAGGTGATTCGAAACCACAACGGAACTGCTCCAGGTTACTGGATTGAAAAAAATAAAAAAATATTTATCATAATGCCCGGCGTTCCGTACGAAATGAAGGGGATGATGGATAATTATATCATCCCAAAACTTCTTGAAAAGCTTGGCGCACCGCAGGAATTTATCAAAAAATCTACTCTTCAAACAACCGGTATTCCGGAATCAACACTGGCAGAAAGGCTTGGCGATTTGAATGAATTGCTTGAAGGTGCAGAATTAGCATTCCTGCCTAATCAATACGGAGTAAGGTTAAGAATCACCGTAAAATCTGAAGATGAAGAAAATGCTAAAAACAAATTGATGGAAATTGAACAAAAGATCAGAAGTAAAGTTGGCAGATATATTTATGGGCGAGATGATGAATTATTAGAGCAGGTTGTGGGTAGATTATTAAAAGAGCGTGGTTTAAGAATTGCTACTGCAGAATCTTGTACCGGCGGAGGACTGAGTGACAGAATAACTAACATCGCAGGAAGCAGTGACTATTTTGAGCGAGGTGTTGTTACTTATAGTAACGCTGCAAAAGTTGAACTTCTTAAAGTGAATGAAGACTTGATTTTAGAGAAGGGGGCAGTTTCTCAGGAAGTTGCAATGCAAATGGCAGAAGGAATCAAAGCTATCAGCGGTGCAGAAATAGGTATTGCTTTAACAGGAATTATGGGTCCGGGCGGTGCTTCTACCAATAAACCTGTTGGTACTGTTTACATTGGTTATTGTGATGATAAAGTTTGCACGGCAAAGCGATATCAATTTGGAGAAGACAGAGTATTAAATAAACAAAGAGCTACTCAAGCTGCTCTGGAAATGTTGAGGAGAAACATTTTAGGGATCCCGTTGGATGATTAGGTTATTTATTGCTTTAAATATTCCTGATGAAGTTAAAGAAAAACTAATTGTTATCCGTGATGCAGTGCAAAGCAGTAAAAATTTAAAGTGGGAGCCAAACGAAAAATTACATCTTACTCTTAAATTTATCGGAGAAGTAAATGATGAGTTATTAAGTCAAATTGTTGATGAATTATATTTTACTGAGAATTACAGTGTAATTAACTGTAGTATTTATAAGTTCGATTTTTTCTTTAGAAATAAAAAGCCATCAATCCTTTGGGCTGGGTTAAAAACAGACGAATCTTTACTTAAACTTGTTGATGAGATCAATATCAGACTAAAAAAATTCTCGATTCCGGTTGAAGATAAAAAATTTAAATCTCATTTGACTTTAATGAGGATAAAAAATGATCCCGGAATTAACTTTGTAAACAACTTCAAAAATTTTACATTTGAACCGATACTTTTTACAGCTAATTCTGTTTCACTTTTTAAAAGTGAATTACATCCTTCAGGTTCTAAATATTTTGAATTAAAAAATTATAAACTTAAATAACTGGAGAAATAATGGCATCCGAAAGAGAACAAAAATTAAAGATTATTGATGACGCAATTGCCGGAATAGAAAAAACTTACGGCAAAGGTGCAATTATGAAGTTAGGCGATGGAATTGTTAATGACATCGAAGCTATCCCAACAGGCGCATTATCACTTGATATTGCTCTTGGAATAGGTGGAATTCCCAGAGGCAGAATAATTGAAGTGTTCGGACCCGAATCTAGCGGAAAGACAACTTTATGTTTACATATTATTGCGGAGGCTCAGAAAATGGGCGGGCTGGCAGCATTTATTGATGCTGAGCATGCACTCGACGTTAACTATGCAAAAAAACTTGGTGTTGATACAGCCAACTTACTTATATCACAGCCCGATTACGGTGAACAGGCATTAGAGATTGCCGATACTTTAGTAAGAAGTAATGCTCTTGATATAATTGTAATTGATTCGGTGGCTGCGCTTGTTCCACGAAGTGAAATTGAAGGTGAAATGGGAGATGCAACAATGGCTGTTCAGGCAAGACTAATGTCTCAGGCTCTCAGAAAGTTAACAGGAGCAATTTCCAAGTCAAAAACTGCTGTGATTTTTATTAATCAATTGAGAAGTAAAATCGGTGTGATGTTTGGAAATCCCGAAACTACGACCGGCGGTAATGCTTTAAAGTTTTATGCATCTGTCAGAATTGACATTCGCAGAATTGCTGCAATAAAAGATGGTGAAGATGTTATTGGAAGCAGGACAAAAGTTAAAATTGTTAAAAGCAAGGTCGCCCCCCCATTCAAACAAACAGAATTTGATATTCTTTACAACGAAGGAATAAGCAAAACCGGTGATGTAATTGATCTGGCAACAGAACTTGGAATTATTAAAAAGGGTGGTGCCTGGTTTACTTACGGTGAAGAGAGAATTCAGGGCAGAGAACAATTCAGACAAAAACTGGTTGAGTTTCCTGAGTTATATAAGAGCATTGAAAGAGACATCAAAGTAAAATTAGGTGTAAAGGGTTTCCAATCTGATAAGGCTGTTGAAGAAAAATCTGAAGAGAAAGTGGAGGATAAACCAAAAGGGAAGAAAAAATAATCTTTGTTTGTAAATGAAGATAGAAAAGATTTTAAGAAAAGATGAAAAAAATATCTGTGTTTACTTTGATAATAATGAAAAATTAATTCTATCAGAAGATACATTTTACAAAAGCGGTTTAAGGAAGGGTGATGAGATTCCTGATGACCGCTTTTCTTTTTTTGTTGAGCAAAATATTCTTTATCACATCAAGCAAAGAGCATTGACTTATCTTGCAAGAAGATTTCATTCTGAAAAAGAGCTATTTATAAAGCTGAGACAAAAATCTTATGATGAAAAATTAATCAAACTTGTTCTTACTGATTTAAAGGAAAAAGGATTTGTTGATGATAAAATTTTTTCAAACCATTTTGTTGAAGAAAAGCTGAAGAAAAAACGATGGGGAAGAAGTAAAATAAAAAGTGCACTTTTTACAAAAGGTGTTAACCAATCTGTAATCAACGAAGTATTTGAAGAATTTTCAAAAGATGAATCTGATTTTGATTTGGCAATAGAATTAGCTCAGAAAAAATTAAATCAACTGATAAGAACGGAAGCAGATCCAAAGAAACATTATCAGAAAATAAGTGCTTACCTTATTTCTAAAGGGATAGATTACGAAACCTGCCGTGAGGTGTGCTTAAAGTTGTTAAACGAAGAGTTCAACTGATGTTATTTAAGTTAGACTTTAATTTTTGAACGAAAGGTTTTAATTCTTCCAGAGTTATTTTTTCCAGTGCTTCTCCTACGGCAAACCACTTTCGCTTTCTCAGATTCATTTCAGGATATTCTTTTAATTCTTTTGTTACTTCCATCGAAAAAACCCGGATGAATGAAACTCCGTTTTTTTTCTTAAGGTTAAATGCTCCCAATTCTACAGTTTCATTTTCACCAATCACTCCAGCTTCTTCAAAAGCTTCTTTTTTGGCCGATTCAAATGCTGACAGGTTAAATTCGATTAACCCTTTGGGAAAAATCCATTTCTTTTTTCTTATCGAAGTGATTAAAAGAAGTTCAAGTTGTCCGTTATTTAATCTGTATGGAATTACACACGATTGGGTGAAATCGTAATTTATATTTTCAGGTTCCTGCATCTGTTAACAATAAAAATTAAAAAATTATTTGCAACTTAATCTTATCAGTTGATAATTAAAATTTTTATATTGTCAATAATTGAACTTTTAATGAATTGATTTGTTTGAACTTATACTATTCTTGAATGTGCTTATCCTTTTGGGTAACTTTCAAAAGTAGTATTTAAATAACTTTCCAAATAAAATAAAATCATAAGGAGTTTCAAATGGGATTAAAAGTAGGAGATAAAGCCCCCGATTTTACATTATTCAGTCAAGATGGTGAAGCTGTAAGTTTAAGCAGCTTTAAGGGGAAAAAAGTTGTTCTTTTATTTTTCCCTGCAGCCAATACAGGCGTATGCACAAAAGAAATGTGCACGTTTCGTGATGAATTAAAAGTATTTGAGAATTTAAATGCCCAGGTTTTAGGTATAAGTGTAGATAGCCACTTCGCATTAAAACTTTTCGCTGAAAAAAATCAGTATAATTTTCCCTTGTTGAGTGATTTTAACAAAAAAGTTATTGTTGATTATGATGTCTATTTGGATGTATTCGTTCCCGGAAAATTTGATTACAAAGGAACTGCGAAAAGGGCTTCATTTGTAATAAATGAAGATGGAATCATAACCTTCATCGAGATTTTACCAAGTCCGGGTGAAGAACCTAATTATGAAGCTATAAAAAAAGCAGTAAGTTAACAATAAGGAGTAATCAATGTTAGAAGTTGGTAAAAAAGCTCCTGATTTTGTTCTTCCTGATCAGGACGGTAAAAAAGTTTCTTTAAAAGATTTTAAAGGAAAAAAAATAGTACTTTATTTCTATCCAAAAGACAACACCTCAGGCTGCACAAAAGAAGCTTGCAACTTCAGAGATGAATTTCCTAAATTCAAAAAAAGTTCTGCGGTTATCATAGGTGTTAGCCCCGATTCAGTAGGCTCACATAAAAAATTTGCCGAGAAATATGATCTCCCATTTATGCTGTTAGCTGATGAGGATAAAAAAGTCCTTCAGCTGTACGATGTATGGAAAGAAAAGAGTATGTATGGCAAAAAATATATGGGAGTTGAGCGCACAACTTATATTATAGATGAAAATGGTAAGATCAAAAAGATATTCAATAAAGTAAAAGTTGATGGTCACAATGAAGAAGTAATGAAAGCATTGAAAGAGTAGCATGATTTATTTAACAAGAAGAGAAACTTTTGCTGCTGCACACCGCCTGTTTATAGATGGCTTATCTGACGAGGAAAATTTTAATATCTTTGGTAAATGCAGTAATCCAAACTGGCACGGACATAATTATACGCTTGAGGTAGTCGTTGCCGGAGAAGTAAATCCAAAAACAGGATTCGTTCTAGATATAAAAGAATTAAAAGCCATAATTCATAAATATGTAATCAGCAAAGTTGATCATAAAAACCTGAACATTGATACTGATTTTATGAAAGGACTGATTCCTACATCAGAGAATATAGTGATGGCAATCTGGAATCAACTTGTCGATAAAATCCCGTCTGGCAGACTTTACTCTGTTAAACTTTACGAAACAGAAAATAATTATTTTGAATATCGTGGAGAATAAATGAATCACGAAAAAACAAAAAATCTAATCAGTGATTTATTGGTTGAGATTGGTGAAGATCCTAAAAGAGAAGGACTAATTAATACTCCCAAAAGAGTTGCTGAAGCTTATGAATTTTTGACAAGAGGTTATCAGCAGGATATAGAAAAAGTTCTTAACGATGCTATCTTTACGGAAAAATATGATGAAATGGTCCTCGTAAAAAACATAGACTTCTACAGCTTATGCGAACATCATATGTTACCATTTTATGGTAAAGTACACGTAGCCTACATCCCAAATGGAAAAATTGTTGGTCTTAGTAAAATTCCGCGCATCGTTGAAGTTTTTGCAAGACGATTACAAGTTCAGGAAAGAATGACTCAGCAAATTGCAGATACACTTGAAAAATATCTTCAGCCAATTGGTGAGATCGTTGTTTCTGAGGCATTCCATATGTGTATGATGATGAGAGGCGTTGAGAAACAAAATTCCTCGGCAACATCTAGCGCAATGCATGGTGTCTTTAAAGATGATGCAAAAACCAGAGTTGAGTTCTTAAATTTAATTTCGATGAAAAATTTATGAGCAATAAAGCAAAGGGAATTTGGGTAACCGGCGCCAGCTCAGGAATAGGTCGTGCTGCAGTGATAGAGTTTTCTAAAACCGGCTCTAAGGTTTTTGCTTCTGCAAGGCGTGCCGGTGAACTTGAAAGACTAAGCAACGAACTTGAAGATCAGAAATTATCGATTGAAACTTTTCCTTGTAATGTTGCTTCTCATACAAATGTTGATCAGGTTTACAAAAAAATAACTACGTCAACTCCAATTGATTGTTTGGTTAATGCAGCTGGTATAACATCATTTAAACTTGCAGAAGAAAATTCGATTAATGAAATTAACGACATCATCAACATAAATCTTCTTGGTTCCATTTATACAATCAAAGCTGTTCTGCCTGCAATGATTGCGAACGGAGGTGGAACTATAATTAATATTTTATCCGTAATAACTAAAAAAGTTTTTACCAGAAGCACTGCTTATTCAGCCTCCAAGTGGGGATTGCTTGGCTATACAAATTCTTTGCGTGAAGAAGTAAGAAAGTATAACATTCGTGTGATAAATGTAATCCCTGGTGCTACAGAAACTCCGATCTGGTCAAAAGAAATGAGAACTGAGTATGCCAGCCGGATGATGTCCGCAGAAGAAATTGCCAGAGTTATTGTATGGACTTATCTTCAAAAAGAAAATGCTGTTACTGAAGAAATTGTTCTAAGACCTATTCAGGGTGACTTATAAAAATAGCCGGATCACCGGCTATTTTTTAAACTGCTGAATCATTAAACTAAGTTAGTTTTTCATTCTTTTATGACGGTCACAATCCATCCTGCCAATAACTTTTCTTTTCATTCCATCCTTAAATCTATCTCTTTTAATCTGCATATCCTTCCACATAACTTTTTGATTTGGATCCAGCAATTCATAAACATCTATTGAATGATTTACCCGCTCTATCTCTATTTCATTTCTAATTTCTGATATCTCTTTAGCCAGATTTATCAACTCTGTTCTTGAAATATTTTCATTCAGAAATAGTTTATTACGTTCTAATTCTTTTTTTTCAAGTTGTGCTTTCAGATCAATCAACCTTTCCTTCAATTCAATCCTTTTTGATTCAATTTGCTTTTCTTGATCAGGAGTGAGATTTAACTGCTGAGCATCTCTTCCGCGTCTTTCTCTTTGTTCTTTCTGTGAAAAGGATGTTGAGGAAAAGACCAGAGTAAGAACTAGAGTAATTAATAATGACTTTTTTAACATTTTTTTACCTTTCTGATAAATTGTTTGATTTTTGCTGATTTGACACGCAAAAACTAACTTTGGTTTAAAAGATTTGATTAAACCGTGTTTTGTTAAAGTTTGTCAAATAGATAACGAAAAAAATATTTATGCCTGAAAACTATACTGATGAAGACTTAATAAGACGCTTCGTCGATGGAGATGAATCTGCATTTAACATTTTAGCTAAACGATATATTGAAAAAATATACTGGCATGCAAGAAGAATGACCGGCAATCATCTGGATGCAGATGAAATTTTACAGGAAGTATTACTCGTGCTATATAACAAACTTAAATCGTTTGAATTCAAATCATCATTGTATACCTGGATTTATACAATTACTAATACAAGAAGTATCAATTATTTAAGAAAACGAAATCTTAGAAGATTATTGAGCTTTGATGAAGTTGCAGAAAATATTCCGAATGATGAATACCTGATATTGGAATTTGATAAGAAGCAAAAGCTTCTACAAATTGAGAACGCATTACAAAAATTACCCGTTAAACAAAGAGAAGTTTTTATAATGCGCAATTACAACGAGCTTAGTTATGAAGAGATTTCGGAAATTACCGGGAAAAGCGTAGGTACATTAAAGGCAAACCATTTTCATGCAATTAATAAGTTAAAGGAGATGCTTAAAGATGATTAAATCGGAGGAAAGATTTTTTAATTACTTAAATAATAAGTTGAGTGATATTGAAAAAACAGAATTAGAAAAAGAACTAAAGGATGACAAAATTTTGTATCATGAATTTCAGGATTACAAAAAGCTTGCAATCCAAATTAATGACTCAAAAGATGCTAAATTAAATGATGATTATTTGAATAATGTCATTCCAAAATTTAGAGACAAAATTCATCATAAAAACAATATAATTCTAAAACCAGCTATTGGTTTTGCTCTTGGTATTGTAGTTATGGTTTTAGGCTATTTAACAGTGATACAAATAAAATCAGACGATGTTGAAGATTTGCAAATTACTGAACGTATTTATGACGAAACCGAGTTAGATTCTTATTTGGATTATTTTGATTTACCTGGTAAAGCTGATTTAACTGACTATCAAATTCCGGAAATCGATTCAGTCTATAACCAAAACCTAGAACAAAATATTAGAAACTCACTAATTGAAGATGGAAATAAAGGATACGAACTTATTGCTGACCTGAGTTACACTGAAATGGAAGAAATCTTGTCTGATCAGCAATTAGAAGATCTTTACCTACAGTTATTAGAAACCAATTTTACCAGAGGTGCCAAATGAAAACCGAATTAATTATTATGACCTTACTACTATTACTTTCTGCTTCAGTTTTTCCGCAAATGGATGAAATGCGGCAGAGAGATCGTATTGCTCAGCTTGAAAAGTTAAAACTAATTGAAGCATTGGAACTTAATGAAGAAACTGCTGTTAGATTTTTTGCCAGAAGGAAGGAACTTCAAAAAGAGCTTGAATCACTTGAGCGCAGATCAAAAGAATTGTTAGAGCAACTTGATAAAAGTTTGAAATCCAAAAAACCCGATTCTGAAAGGGAGCAGCAGAAAATTATAAATGAACTGCTTGACTTGAAAGTTAAGATTGAACAAAGAAAGAAAGATTTCGTTTTTTCTCTAAGTGATATTTTATCTACCGAACAGGTAAGTAAGTACCTGCTTTTCGAAAGAAGTTTCAGAGAAGAAATAAGAAAAATTTTACTTGATCGAAGAAAATCATCAAGATAGATGTATAAAAAAATATCTATATCTTTGCAGTGTTGATTTTATAAATTATGTAACCTATTTTGTTGCCTCAAATTTGCGGAAGTGGTGAAATTGGTATACACGCTATCTTGAGGGGGTAGTGCCTTAAGTGGCATGCGGGTTCAAGTCCCGCCTTCCGCACTAATCAATCCAATATCAATAATAAAAACAGGATGCTATTATGAAATCTGGCAGCTTATTAACTATTGCGCTAATGGTACTTTCATTTTCTATATTAAATGTTGCTCAGGAAATGAAACCTGAAGCAGGTAAGTTATACAATGAAGGAAATGCATTGTTAAAAGAGGGAAATGCTAATGGTGCAATAGAAAAATACAATGCAGCTCTTCAAATAGAAAAAGATTACAGAATCTATTATCAAAAAGGAGTTGCACTTAAAAAAGCTGATAAACTTGATGAAGCAAGAATTGCTTTTGAGGAATGCCTTAAATTAAATAAAGACTTTGAAGGCGGGTTAAACGCTCTTGGTGGTGTATATTTTTCAATGGGTAATTACACCGCGGCTATAGAAAATTTTGAAAAAATTCTTAAATCCAATGCTAATAATTCCGTTAAATCTAAAGTTAAGAAAAACATTTCACTTGCTTATGCAAAAATTGGAAACGATGCACTCGCAAAAGGTGACGCTAATAAAGGAATTGAATTTTTAAAGAAAGCTGTAGAAAATGACAATTATGATGCTGCTTATCTTTCACTTGCAAAAGTTTATTCTGAAATGGGAAGGTATGATGAGTCAATCGCTGCCGCTCAAAATGCATTAAAGTACAGATCTAAAATTACAAAAGGCGGTCCCTACTTTTATATGGGCGTTTCTTATAAGGGTAAAGGAGAGATTAATAAGGCAAAAGAAATGTTTAAAGAGTCCTCCACAGATCCGACATACAGAAAAACTGCTGAATATGAGTTAGGCTTACTAAAATAATCATATAATTATTTAATATTAAAAACCCTCAGTATTGAGGGTTTTTTTTTGAGGAACTTGAATCTTACTTATAAGTCTAAACCTTAAATGAAAGAGTTGAATACTATATCATCCAAACTGATTTTTTAACATTCTTCTTTAACGAATTCCTATATTTTATTTGCTGGCTTGATTTTATGGATTCTTGAGGTTTATATTTACTGTGACTTTTCGATGTTTGTTAGGACAAGGATATTTGATTTAAAGATATCTGCTCTGATAAACAATAGTGCTTTATTAAAATCTTTTCAGGACGTGATTATGGTAAAATTTAAAACTTTTATTTTATTGTTCCTTTTCTTTTCGAGTCGGTTTGATGCTCAAACAGTTTCTGAAAAATTTAATTTGGCGATGAGCGCTTTCCAAAATGAGCAATTTGCACAATCTCACCGATTATTTGAAGAATTTTTCTCAGAGTATAAGATTGTTGATGAGTTGTACGCGACAGCAAAATATTATTCCGCTGAATCTTTATTAAAACTTGGCAGAAAAGATCAGGCTGCAATAAATTTTGAATTTCTCGTAACAACTTTCTTCTGGTCAAATTATCGTGATAAAGCACTTTATAACCTGGGACTTATTTACTATTCCCAGGCTAAATATGAAAAATGCCGATTGAGGTTTAAACTTCTTTTGAAGGATTATCCCGAAAGTGAATATTTTGGAAGCTCACTTTATTGGATTGGAGAATCTTATTCTGCAGAAAATAAATTAGAGGAAGCAATAAAATTTTTAGAGGACGCAGTTGCTGATAAAAGAAATAAAAAATTTGCAGATTATACTATTTACACTCTGGCAAATGTTTATGAACAGATTGGGGACTACCCCAACGCAGTTAAATACTATGATCAGTTACTTACATATCATAAGGATTCTAAGCTTGCAAACTCTGCTCAGATCAGGATAGGAATATGTTATTTCAAATTAAAAGATTATCAATCATCTATACTTGAACTAAAAAATCCTAAACTAACAAATCTGCCAGCCGATCTTTATTCAGAAAGTTTATATTTGCTTGCCTCGGCTTACTATAGGGTCCAGGAATATGATAATGCTGAAAAAACTTTTTCAGAAGTTCTGAATAAATTTCCTGATTCAAAATTTTATCGGGAATCAAAGTATGGTTTAGCATGGACAAATTTTCAACAGAAGAAATACAATGAGGCATTTCATTACTTTGATGATCTCTCAACAGGTGAAGACAGTATTGCAATAAAATCATTTTTCTGGAAAGCTGAATCTAAAAGATATGCCGGGCAAAATAATCAGGCTAATGAAATTTATAAACAATTTTTAGATAGATTTCCTAATGATCCACTTGCTAAAGAAGCTCAATACCAGATTGGTGTTGTGTATTTCAACAATAACAATACAGATTTAGCTTCAAGATATCTACTATCTGCAAATGCTTCTGATGACAACAATGTAAGGGCAAAAGCTTTTACTTTATTAGGCGAAATCGAACTTAACAAAGGAAATTACCGGGCTGCCAAAAATTATTTTGAGATAGTTAAAGATTTAAAAAATATCGACGTCAATACAAGCAATCGTTCTTTATTAGGACTAGGCATTGCATTGTATCATCTGAATGATAATAAAAATGCTATCAAGTATCTGGAAGAAGTTGATAAAAAGAATCCGGATTTTGAAAAACAAAAACTCAACTTTTTTCTTGCAGAAAATTATTTTGCTTTAAATGATTTCAGGAATGCATTGGCAAGATATAATACTTCTTTAGGTGCTGATGAAAGCATCTCTCTGCAGACAGTTTATGGAAAAGGCTACAGCTATTTTAACCTTGGTGATTATGAAAACTCAGCATATCAATTTGCAGATTTTGTAAAAAGATATCCCCGTGATGAAAGAGCAAATGATGCTAAGTTAAGATTGGCAGATAGTTACTTCGGAAGCAGAAATTTTGCTGCTGCAAGTAAAGTCTATCAGGAGCTTTTTACTTCAGATGCAAGACTCAGTTCTAATCCCTATGCAAGATATCAGTATGCTCAGGCTCTTTATAAATCGGGTAAAACTAATGACGCAATCCAGGAGTTTACATCCATTCAGGAAAAATTTCCACAGTCTGAATATGCCGATGTTTCCTTGTACACTGTTGCCTGGATTTATTTTCAAAAAGGTTCATACTCCGAGTCAATTTCCAGATACAACAATGTGTTGCAAAAATATCCTAAGACGTCACTGGAGCCAATTGTTTACTACTCAATCGGTGATGCCTATTTCAATATGGGTAATTATGATTCTGCAATCGTTAATTATGAAAAAGTAATTGCACGCTTCCCGTCATCAAACTATGTTTTTGATGCGGTTAACGGCATTCAATCAAGTTATGTAGCGCAAGGTAAAACCGATAAAGCAATTTCATTTCTTACAGAATTTACTTCCAAAAATCCAAATTTAAGTTATTCTGATCAGCTTGTGTTTAAGAAGGGTGAGATTTACTACAGCATGAGAAATTATGATCAGGCCAAACAAGCATACAAAGGATTTATAACATATTACGGAAACAGCAGGCTTGTTCCGGATGCCTATTATTGGATTGGAAAATGTGCACAAAACCTCGGACAAAATGAAGAAGCCATTTTCAATTTTGAAAGAGTTTTGAGAGATTATAAATCATCTGAGTTTGCTTCTTCTTCTGTTTTAGAAATCGGAAATATTTATCGAGCGAGCAAAAATTTTGATGGAGCGCTTAAGATTTATGATGAAGGAATAACACAGCTTAAAAATTCACCGCGCATCCCTGAGTTCTTATTCAATAAAGGTACTACATTAGCGGAAATGAGCAGATTTCAGGAAGCCTATTCTGTTTTTGATGAAGTAGCAATGTATTATCCACAGTCTATTTTTGCGGATAAATCAAAATTTGAAATGGCAGTTATAGAAATGGCTGCCGGAAGATATCAGAATGCAGACAATTATCTTTCAAGCCTTGCAGAAAAAAGAACTGATGATGTAGGTGCTAAAGCTCAATACTATTATGGACTTTCATTGTTTGAACAGGGAAAATATAACGATGCAATAACCGCACTGGTAAGAGTTAGAACTGTTTTTTCTCGTTATGATGAATGGTTAACCAAATCATATATGCTTCTTGGGGATACTTATGTTAAATTAAATGATAAAAGAAATGCTGCAGAAATGTATCGTGCAGTAGTGGCCAAACACAGCGGCACGCAGCTCGGAAATGAAGCTCTACAAAAATTGAGGAAAGTACAATGATGATAAGATATTTATTAGTTCTGATTTTTTTAGCAGGATTAACTTTTGCGCAGGAGGAAAAACAAAGTAATCCGAATGTTGAACTGCCGGATTTTGTAATTACAGGTACAAGCAAAATCAGTATAAAAAAGGTTGATAAAATTAAACCTGATTTTGTTTCTACTATCTCTGAAGAATTTCTTAAACCATCATACTCCCCGGAAGATCTTCCTGTTGGAGAATTTTCTAATCCTATTAAAAGTGACATGAGTTTTCTTGATGATGTAAAATTCTTTAAAGGTAATATTGCTGCAGGATTAGGAGTTTACACAATTCCTACTCTATCTATGAATTACGCTCATCCTTTCCAGAACGGAATTGTTGAAGGAACATTTAAAGGTCTTTTTAACAGAGCTCATGTAGATAACAGCGACAGATATAAAACTAGGGCTGGATTTAATATCCTTTACTGGACCGACACCGACGCGCAGGCACTGCCCGGCACGCAATTTTATCTTAATGCTGATTATGGTACTTCAAGCTTTAAATTTTTTGCATCTGATAATCCTGAAGAAAGACGAAGTATTAATAATGGAAAGTTTGAACTCGGGATTAAGAATGATTTTAATAGAAATTTTTTATTAGGATTAAATCTTACAAATAAAGTTGCCAATATTTCTCAGGAGGAGTTTAAAGAAAATAATTTAAGACTTAAAGCGGAAAGCTTGATTAAACTTTCTGATTTTAACCTTGGGGTAGCGGTTGATTATAGAAATCACTCAATAAAAAATTTATTAGGAGATACATCAGGAAAAGATTTTCTCATGCTCAGACCAACAGCCGGTTTCCAATTTACCAATCTTATTAAAGCTTCATTCGGTTGGAATTTCTCTCGTGGTGCAGGCAATACATTTAATTCACCTTATGCATCCGTAGCAATTAAGCTGGATAAAAATATTACTTTATTCGGTGAATTTTCTCCTGGTGCCCAATTTTTAAGTCCCGGAGATTATTTAAGAAAGAATAATTATTTAAGAGTTGATAGCATTGGATCTATTTACTGGGAAAAAGATAAATCTCTTAATGCCTCTATTAAATTTGAGTATGATAAATATTTCCAGATTGATGGTGGGCTAAATTATTTTTCATCAGAAGCTTATCCGTACTTTAAATCGTCAACAGATTCCGGCAAGTTTGAACTTTCATATGCTGACATGAAAAGTATAGGTTTGTTTACTAATTTTTTATTTTATCTGGGACCCAATGGTGAGTTTTACAGTACACTAAAACTTTTTGATAATTCTGATACCGATGGCAATATAGTTCCTTACACTTCAACTTTTGAATTAAATGCTGTTTACAGTTATACGTTCAGTGAAAAAGTTAAAGGCAGTCTTAAAGCAGATTATTATTCAAAACGATATGCTGATATAGCAAATAAAATTTCAATAGGAGATTATTTTAATTTAGGATTTGGATTAATATATTCACTTCAAAATAATCTTGATTTAACTTTTGAAATAAATAATTTAATCAACTATAAAAATTATTTCTGGTACGGATATAAAGAGATTCCTCTAAATGTAATAGTTGGAATTGATTATCGCTTATAAAAAAATAAAATGAACAGATCAGACCTTATATTAAAATTTTCACAAAACAATTCAGTTGATGAGATTGATTCCAAAGTATTTTTTGAAATTTTATTAATCAAGGTCTCAAACAGTTTATCTGTTGGTCAGTCTATTTCCATACCGGGTTTTGGATATTTTCACAAGATAAAAGGTAAAATTAAAAAACCATCTATCGGTTACTCTGAAGAAGGGATTGAAGAAAAAATAGATTTGCTTCTTTACTCTGAATTAAAAATTCTTGGAGAATCGGAATCGAAAGGATTTGTATTTAATATTCCATTTAGTGATTACGATGAATATGATACTGTTGATTCTCATTTCAGTTTAAGTATAGGAAAACCTGTTATACCTTTACGAGGGACATTAATCCTAAATGATTTTGTACCTTCCAGCGGATTTGAATACAGAAAATTTTTAGAATCAAAAGTTGATGATTTGTTAAGTGTTTCAGAAGTTAGTTTTTCGGATGAAGAGTTCCCGACATTGGTGATTGATGCAAGTTCATACATAGTTGATGAGATTAAAATTGAAAAAGCTGAAGACGAACTTGATAAAATATTGTCTGATGAAAAAGAAAATATTGTTGATAAAACCGATGCAACTTCAGCAGAAAAAATTCAGAATATCGCCTGGGATTTTGGAGAATATTACTCTGAAAAAATATCTCCTGAATCCATAATAGAAGTTGCTAATGAGAAAATTGGCGACTCTGAATCAGGTAAAATATTATTGGAAGAGTCAGCGCCGGTTGCAAAGGATGATGAAGAAAAGATTGATAAAGTACTTGGAGAATTGTTGGATGAAGTTGATCACTCAGCACCTGCGGGGGATGAATTTTCTTCAACTACAATAAATTCAGAATTGGATGCATCGTCTCTGTTGGATGAGCTAAACGATTATGAAGAAGTTAAGTTTGAGGGAGCAAGCGGATTGCTTGATATTGATGATAAATCAGATGAAGAGTTCTGGAAAAGTGCGTCAAAGCTATTTGAAACTTATAACCCTCGTGAAATAAGAAAAGATAATGGAAGCGCATTTACTGAGGTGAAATCAACTTCTGTTGATTTGAATGATAGTCAGAGAGAATCATCAAACAGTATTAGATTAGCTGAGGATGAAGAGGAAATCGTAAAACCTGTTGAGTCAATTAACAAAAAAGATGTTAGTGACGAAGTAAAATCAAAAAAGAAAAGAAAAATATGGATTTATGCATCAGTAATATCCTTGATAATTGCTGCCGCTTTGGGCACATACTGGTACACACAGATTTATATTAAAAATAAAAATATGGCTTTAAGAAACGATTTGAAACTTGATGTGAATAATGCAAATATTATTGGTAGAGAATACGGAATTCCGGTTTCTTTCCCTTATGATAAGAACGGAATGGAATTAGCTGGTGTAAGTGATAGCAGCGTTGTTAATAAAGATATTTCTGAAACAGCGAATAAATCTGTTGATGCGCAAACAATAAATACAACTATAACTGAAAGTTCAAAAAAATCAGAACAATTTGTACCAACAGAAAGACCTGTAAGTTTAGGCAATAATATTTACAGATACGGAAAATTTTATTTTGTTCAGGTTGCATCTTTCAAATCAAATTCAATTGCAGAAAACGAAGCAGGGAAATACAGGAACAAAGGTTATAATTCTTTTGTAGAAGCAACGGAAATTCCCGGTAGAGGAATTTGGTATAGAATTAAGGTCGGCAATTTTTCATCTTTGGATGAAGCAAAAAATTTCATAGAAAAGAATAATCGATAAATCAATTATAAAGGAAAAATATGAACTTGTTTGAAATCTTTCTAAAGGGCGGCTTAATTATGTGGGCAATTCTTGCTACATCAATTGTTGGTTTAGCAGTTGTAATTGATCGTTTTATAGTTCTTAGAAAAGCTAAAATTAATGTTCCTGCATTCATGGTAAGGATCAGAGGATTTATCAAGAAAAAAGATATAGCCGGCGCAATAAGCTACTGTATGCAGGAGCAGTCTCCGGTCGCAAATATTGTTCGCAAAGGATTAAAAAAATATCGCTACGGACAGAGCAGAGTTAAAGATGCCATAGAAAATGCAGGCAGCCAGGAAATCAGTAAATTAGAGAAAGGATTACCTGTTCTTGCAAGCGTTGCCGGAATTGCACCATTACTCGGATTTTTAGGAACTGTTACGGGTATGATTCAGGCATTTATGACAATTGAAGACCTTGCAGGCGCTGCAAATCCAAGTGATCTTGCTGGTGGTATCTGGGAAGCATTAATTACAACAGCGTTCGGATTAATAGTTGGAATACCTGCTTTAGCTTTGTACAACTACTTTCTGAGCTTTGTAAAAAAATTAGTTGGTGAAATGGAAACGGTTGCTAACGACGTTATTGATGTAATTCAGGAAGGTGCAAAAGAAGAAGCAGATATTGATGATGAAATTGAAATAGAAATATAGGTAACACAATGAAATTCAAAACTTCAAATGAACCAATGAGTATCTTTGCATATTCGTCACTGACGGATATCGTAATGCTTTTGCTTATATTCTTTTTACTTACTTCGCAGTTTGTAATACAGACTGGAGTTAAGGTTAAACTACCCGGTTCAAAAATGAATGAAAGATCAGAACCTTCGACAATGATTGTTACTTTGACTTCGGGCGGGGGAGTTTATGCAGGCGAAGAAGAAATTAGTATTGAACAGTTACCGGGAAAACTTGGTGAGCTTAAATCGCAGACAAATCAGGATAATCTTATTATCCGTGCTGATAAAACGGTGGCAATCGATCTTGTAATTAAAGTAATCGACGCAGCAAAAATTTCGAATATCGAAAAATTCACAATCGAAACAGAAAAAGAACAGTTATAAAAATGTATTTATCAAATCAAAATATATCAAGAATATCTTATTCTGCTTCAGTTATTTTTCATATAATTCTTTTACTGATATTCCTGATTGTAAATCTATCATTTGATTATCCGTCCAAAGACTACGTGATGCTATCATTCGGAGTCTCTGGCGAGCAAGGTTCTTCGGGTGCGATTGGTGAGCAACTGGAAAAAACAGAAGAGCTGGCAAATCCACAACAGGAAACTGTTACAGAAAACAAAAGTAAAGAAGTAAAAGAAGTTGAGCTGCCGAAAGCAAAGAATACAGAAAAAGAAAATGTGGTTGTTGCTGCACAAAAGGATAAAGAAGTTAAAAAAGAAAACAAACAGGAAAATACAAAGCAGGAAACATCCACAACTTCAAATACCGGTAAGGGCAACCTTGCAAAAGGTGAAGGTAGCTTTGGTTTTGATATTCAGTGGGGTGGAAGCGGCACAAGAAAAATTTATAGTTATACTTTACCGGATTATCCCGAAGGTGTTAACAAAGAGATTGATATAAAACTTAAATTTACAATTAAGCCGGATGGTACGGTTGGTTCAATATTTCTTTTATCAAAAGCTGATACAAGATTGGAAAATGCGGCAATCAACTCATTATGGCAATGGAGATTTGAACCATTAACATTAAATCAGCAGCAAGTGGATCAAACGGCGATTATTGTTTTTCCTTATCGCTTAAATTAGGTTCTTCTTTATAGTAAAATCTGTAGAAGAAATATTCTACGATAGTTAATAGAGTTAATGCAAAAGTATCTCTGTCGAACTGCAAACCAAGACCTTTTGGTTCCATAAAAACTTTTGCAATCATCCCTGCTATTGTCCAGCCAACAGTAAATAAAATAGCGATTAATGTTACATTCAAAAAGCCGGCGGAAAGACTCTCATCCTGCCATTTTTTTGTGAAGATTATCAAAGCAAAAATAAGATGAGCAGCAAAAATTAAAGCAGTAATCATTCTTCAGAATTTCCCTCATTTAATTTTCTGTTTGCAAGCCTCATTCCCAGTGTTCCTCCAATCATACCAAAGATTGAGTTTGTAATAAAGTTACTGGAGAAAATCATTATCAGATATAAAAATGAAAAACCGGTTTTCTCGATTTCTTTTGCCATTCCTTTTATCAGCTTTAATGATTCATCGATCACAGGACCCAAATTCCATTGCCTCATTAACATTTCGGATTGAGGAAGAGTTTGAACAAAGTCGTTTGTTTTTGCAAAGTATGTTAAGAGAATCTCGAAAAGAGTAATGAAAACAGTTGCAGTTAATCCGGTAAGAAAACCAAAACCAATTCCTTTACCCAAACTGATTTTTTCATTTGAGTGAGAAATTTTTTTATCAAGCAAAATTGAAAACACAGCTGCTCCGGGAACAATCAAACAACAGCTGAAATTTTTAATTCCCGGTACTGTAGATAAAACTGCAGCTCCAAATCCACAAACAATTGCAGGTAAATATTTTTTTATGGTCATTTATTTTTCAGAAATATTATAAAGATAATTTTCAAAGGCTTCCAAAATATAAATAAATACCGCTGAACCGAAAAGAAATCCTGTAACTGCTGCTGCAAATTTATTGTATTGATAAAATCCGATTGAATAAAAAATAACATCTGCAAGCATTGGTAGTGATAAATAAATCAAAAACTTTGTACTGATTTTAATCTTTCTCGGCAGTAACAAGAGTAAAAAGGATAATACAACTACAGAAAAATAAATGCCTGTGCATCTTGCACAAACTAAAAAACCAGTTTGATTACAGATAAAAGTTTTAGCAGAATCCTGATGACAAACAGTGCCGTAAAAAATATTCAGATATTGATTTAAGAAATGATTAAAGTTACTAAATATGCAAGGAGAAATGATGCCTGCTAACCAGATGAAAGACACAATAAAAAGTATTAAACGAAGAAAAAAAATCCTTAAATAATTTTTAGTGATTTTTTGCAATATACTTCCGGTAACATTATTTAAATACAAGTAAAGATTTTTCTGTAAGAATATATAGCTTGCCGTTAAAAAATATAGCTGATTTTATTTTAGATAAATCATCAGCTTGCTCTAACGAAACTTTAGTAAGCTTGGCATCAATCACTTTTAAATTACTGTAAAAAATTTCCGTTTCAGAAGTAATTGTAAGATGATCAAATAATATTCTTATGCTGTTTACCTTGGTTTGCATATTAATAATAAGCACTCCGTTTCCATACTGATCAAAAACAACAATACGTTCATCATCCAAAACAAAAACATTTCCATTGGAGGCGATCGCCAGTTGAGTAGGATTATTCAGCATAAAATTTCCGGCATCAAATCCACCAAAGTTCTGAATGAACTTTCCGAACAAATTAAATTTTATCACTCTCTTATTTTCAGAATCGAGTACAAATAGGTCACCAAGATTTGAAATTGCACAACTCAACGGGTATCCAAACGCTTGTTGAGGATCATCGCTTTCTCTTGTAAAAAGTGAAGAGATGTAATTGAGGTTTCTATCGAATTTTTGTATGCGATGATTGTTTTTATCAGCTAAATAAACAGATAATGGATCTGCGAAAATATCAACGGGGTCATCGAAAGAATTTTCATCCCAGCCGTAACCACCGAATACTTTTAAATCATTTCCGAGAGAATCAATTTGTAACACTTCATCTTTTCCAGTATCTGAAACATAAATAGAACCATTTGCGGAAATATAAAAGGATGAAGCCCGGCTGAATTTTCCGATTGATTCTGAATAATGGAAATTCTGGCTAAATGAAAGGCCTGATATCAGTAAAAAAAGTATAATTATTTTTTTCATATCGATAAACTCAAAATTGTAGTTCAAATTAAGTTAAGAATTGGATGACTATCAAGTTATTATTAAAAGTTCACTCAAACTAAGATTGCATTTATAGGCATCGTTAGATATATTTCGATCCGAATTTAAGAAGATTTTATTGTCCCGTGGTGTAATTGGCAACACGTCTGACTCTGGATCAGAAGAGTTCAGGTTCGACCCCTGACGGGACAACAATGTAATGTACAATGGATAATTCGAAAAATACAATTAACTTCTAATCGATTGTAGATTATACATTGTACATTTTTTATTGTTTACATTGGCGCGTTCGTCTAGTGGCTTAGGACACCGCCCTCTCAAGGCGGGGATCACGGGTTCGAATCCCGTACGCGCTACAAGTTTTAAGCGGAACTTATTTCCGCTTTTTTTATTTTAGTAAGTATGAAAAGATTTGAAAAACATATTTTTGTTTGTGAAAATAAAAGACCGCAAGACCATCCTCGTGGTTGCTGCCAGGAAAAAGGCGGTGTAGAAGTAAGAGAATTATTTAAATCGCGTCTTAAGCAACTTGGGCTCTCCTCAAATATCAGAGCTAATTCTTCCGGATGCCTTGATGCCTGTGAATTTGGTGTAACTATTGTAATTTATCCTGAACAAATCTGGTATGGCGGAGTGAAGAAGGAAGATGTGGAAGAAATTATTCAATCTCATTTAGTAAACAATAAACCAGTTGAAAGATTAAAAATTAATAATCCAAGATTTAATAAAGATGTCGCTAAAGACTGATAAAGCTTTTGCAAAAAAAATTTTTGATATTCTAAAAAAACAATATCCAAAAGTTAAACCTGCTCTAGAGTACTCCAATCCGTTTGAATTACTGATAGCAACTATCCTTTCAGCTCAGTGCACTGATGAAAGAGTAAATATCGTTACAAAAGAATTGTTTAAAAAATATAAATCGCCAAAAGATTTTACTAAAGTAAGTAACGAAGAACTTGAGAAAGATATTTTTTCAACAGGATTTTACAAACAAAAAGCAAATAATATTAAAGCTTGTTGTGCTGAGCTTACAGACAAACACAATGGTATAGTGCCCGCTGTTTTTGATGAATTAGTAAAACTTAAGGGGGTAGGAAGAAAAACTGCTTCTGTAGTTGCTGGTAATGCTTTTGGTATTCCGTCAATCGCAGTTGATACCCACGTTAAAAGATTATCAAATCTGCTTGGATTTATTGATTCTCAAAATCCCGATAAAATTGAATTCAGACTTAAAGAATTACTTCCTGAAAGCTATTGGATAAATGCTTCTCACTGGCTGGCAACTCACGGAAGAAAAATCTGTATTGCAAACAGACCTAAGTGCAATGAATGCGTTTTGGCTGATTTATGTCCGTCGTTCAATCCATCAACAAATAAAAAGAAGAAGACTAATGGATAATTCAATAAACAGAGAGTATTGCTTATCACTGCTTAAAGAGTACACACAAAGTGATAGTTTATTAAAACATGCATTTGCTGTTGAATCCTGCGTTCGGGCTTATGCTGAAAAGTTTAATCAGGATGTTGAATACTGGGGAAATGTTGCACTGCTTCATGATTTTGATTATGAAAAATATCCTACTGCAGATGAGCATCCATTTAAAGGAGCTGAGATATTAAGAGGAAAAGGTTTTGATGAAGAATTTATCAAATCAATTTTATCTCATGCTGATTATAGCGGTGAACCAAGAGACACATTGCTTAAAAAAGTTTTATTTGCCTGTGACGAGCTTGCTGGTTTCTTAACAGCCGTTGCATATGTTCGTCCGTCAAAATCAATAAAAGAAGTTGAGGTTAGTTCTGTAAAAAAGAAAATGAAAGATAAAGCTTTTGCCCGGGCAGTCAGTCGTGATGATATTATTAACGGAGCTAACGAACTTGGAATACCATTAGAGGAACATATTCAGTTTTGTATTAATGCAATGAAAAGTAACAACGAAGCTTTAGGATTATGAAATTAGGTGACACGGTTGAAAATTTTGAATTGTACGATCAGCACAATAACAAATTTAATTTGTACGAAAATCTGGATTCCGATGTTTTGCTTGTTTTCTATCCCAAAGACAACAGTCCTGTTTGCACAAAACAATTAATGGATTATTCGTTAAATCAAACTGAGCTTGAAAAACTTGGAATTAAGATTGTCGGGATAAATACAGAGCCCGTTGAATCTCATCATTCATTTTGCCAGAATAATAAAATTGAATTTCCAGTATTAAGTGATCCACAAAAAACAGTTAGCAATAAATTTGATGCGCTCAATCTGATGGGACAAAATAAACGGAAACTTGTTATGGTTGGAAAAGATAAAAAGGTTAAATACATTAAAACATCAATCCCGATATTTTTTGTGGATTCCAGACAATTGCTTCTGGAATTAAAAAAGACACAACTAAGATAAAGACTTGACTATTTAGTAAATACATGCCTAATTTTGGGCAAAAATCAGGAGAAATTTTTAGAGATCGTTGCTACATAACTTATTGTGTAAGAATATTCAGTAAATAATTTGTTTTAAGAAATGATAAGCAAGATCTCAACATTTTTTCTTTTGATTAGCTTTACCTTCCTTTTTGCTCAGCAGGATTATAAAATCATTTCTTCAAGTTTCACGTCTACCACTATCGAATACACTCCGGTTTATACCGATACTTCATTCGTAAAAACTGAAAATGGATTATTTAGAAAAGTAGAAATTCTTTTGGGTTCACTGCCTGCTACCGAGCAATCCGGAAATCCTGCCATTCAGAAACGCATTATGAATTTTGGTGTGCCAAATGAATTCGGTAACACAATTGAAATTATTTCTGCTTCATACAAAGAATTGGATGGCAGTATAATTCCGATTCCAACTATGATTCCGGATTCACAGCTACTTTCATATGATTTCAAACCCGGCACCGATTATTATTCTTACAAAACAGACGACGAATTAATTTCTTTTGGAGACTTTGGAATTTTAAGAGGAGTTAATACCCAATCAATAATTTTACATCCTGTTAAGTACGATGCGTACGTTGGTAAGATTAAGATTTACACAAAGATTGTATTTAGAGTTAATTACGGAAACCCGGGAATTATCAGTAAAACACCGGCAGATGATCTGATTGAATATGCAATTGTTAATTATGATGTTGCAAAATACTGGACTAATATTAATCCTGCTCTGAAGAAAACTACCGTAACAAATAGTGTTTTAGCAAATGGTAAATGGGTCAGATTCGAAGCACCGGAAGAAGGTATATACAAAATTCCCAGATCAGCATTAGCCAGCTTTGGAATTGATGCTAACACTGTTGATCCAAGAACGATTAAGATTTATAACAATGGCGGTAAAACGCTTCCGGAATTATTAACTCAGCCAAGACCTTCTGATCTTGTTGAGAATGCGATAATAGTAGTCGGTGAAGAAGACGGCAAATTTGATGAAAATGATTACATAATCTTTTACGGAAGAGGCGCTGCCTTTTGGGATTATGATACCGATGGTGCAACTATAAAAAGATTTTTTAATCCATATTCTAAGAAAAACTTCTATTGGATTACTTCAGGTGGAGCAAATGGAAAAAGAATTGTTGCAAAACCGGGATTAAATACTGCGCCATCATTTAATCAGACTACAACAAAAGCATTTGCATTCTGGGAAGAAGATAAAATAAATCTTGGCAAAACCGGCAGACAATTTATGGGAGATGATTTTACTCAGTCGGTTAGTTCCAGAACTTATATGAATAAACTTGACGGAAGAATTTCATCAACTCCGATTAATTACAATTTTGTGTTTGTAATCGGTTCATCTACCGGAATGGTTTTAACAATTTCTGAAAATGGAAATCAAATATTCTCTCAAACATTAAACGGTTACGGATCAACTCTTTACACGGTAGGAACTGCACCTCCTAATCCAAGAACAATGACTTTTAACGGTGAATTGCCGGATAATAGAAGTGTACTTAACTTTAAAGTAACACCATCATCAATTACATCAGTTGGATATTTAGATTACTTCACAATCCAGTATGAAAAAGAATTAAGAGCCTTTGGTGATAACCTTTTATTTTTCTCAGATCCGCAAAACGGTGTTGTTGAATATTCCTTAAATGGTTTTTCTTCATCAAACATACGAGTTTATGATGTAACTGATTTTGCTAACGTTAAAGTTGTAACCAACTATTCTATGCTAAGCGGAGGCGAGTGTAAATTTCAAATTGATGAATCAGCAAATCAAAGAGCTAAATACTATGCTGTTGGCAGTGATCAATTCAAAACACCAATCAATCCTGTTGAAGTACCAAATTCTAATCTTCACGGAGAATCTGTTGGAGCAAAATATTTAATTATCACTCACAAAAACTTTAAGGATGCTGCAAATAAACTCAAAAATTATAAAGAAAATCAGGCTCCAATAACGATAAGCTCGTATGTTGCAGATGTTGATGAAATCTACAATGAATTTTCCGGCGGTTTGTTAGACCCAACTGCAGTAAGAGATTATATAAAATATGCTTATGATAACTGGCAGACGAAACCAGAATACGTTTTGCTGTTTGGAAAGGGAACTTACGATTACAAAAACATTGAAGGCTATAATGATAACTTTGTACCAACCTGGCAGGCTGTTGAATCTTTAGCACTGATTAATTCTTTTACTACAGATGATTTTTTTGTTCGTGTTGATGGACCCGATAACAGAGTTGATTTAGCGCTTGGCAGAATAACCTGTAAATCTTCTGAGGAAGCTAATAACATTGTTGATAAAATAAGAGATTATGAATTAACTCAGCAAAAAGGAAATTGGAGAAATCTAATTACACTGGTTGCAGATGATGGCAGAACCTCAACAACATATGAGGGCTCTGAACATACAGCACCTTCAGAAAATCTGGCAAACTTTTATTTCCCTAAATCCTTTGATATAAAAAAGATTTACAGTGCAGCTTATCCGGATGTATTGACGGGGCAGGGAAGAAGAAAGCCTTTAGTCAATCAGGCGATTCTTGACGCAATGAATGAAGGCTCTTTGTTTGTTAATTATATCGGGCACGGAAGTCCTGAATTATGGGCTCATGAAGTAATATTTGAAAAGAGCGTCAGCATTCCGCAGATAAAAAATGCTAAATATTTTTTTCTTTGCGCTGCTACCTGTGACTTTGGATATTTTGATATTCCTAATTTTCAGAGTTCTGCTGAAGCATTGATGTTTTTACCTAATTCAGGTGCAATTGCTTCATTTACTGCCGCCAGATTAGTTTACTCAAGATTAAATCATTTCTTGAATTATGATTTTGTTACAGCACTGTTCCGTGGCTTCAGAGATACGTTAAATTTATCCATTCCTATCGGTAAAGCTTCTCTGATGACCAAACAAACAAACACAGATGTTAATGATCAGAAATATAACATTTTTGGAGATCCGACATTAAGATTGTTAGTCCCGCAATACACTGCACTAATTGATTCGATAAACGGAAGAACACTAGATACAGATATTCAGGTTCAGGCTTTAAGCAGAATAAAAGTAAACGGAAAAATAACTAAACCTGATAACACACTGTGGGATGATTTTAACGGTGAAGGTATATTAACCTTTTTTGATTCAGAGAGAACGGTTACTCTTGAACAAATTGGAGACTATCCGATGACAGTTCAGGGAGGTGTGATTTTTAACGGTCGTGTTTCAGTTAATAACGGATTTTTTTCTGCAGAATTTGTCGTACCAAAAGATATTTCTTATGAAAATAAAAAAGGGAAAATAATTTTTTACTTCTTAAATAACTTTGCTGATGGGCTTGGCTACACTGATAAAGTAATTGTCGGAGGAACAGATAATTCTACTGTCAATGATGGCAAAGGACCCGAAATAGAAATTTATTTTGACAATGTTGAATTTAATAACGCATATCTTGTTGGACCCAATCCAAATCTTATCGTAAAACTGACTGATGAAACAGGAATAAACACAACAGGCACAGGCGTTGGGCACAAACTTGAAGGAATTTTGAATCTGCAGATTACAAATCCTATTGATTTTACAAATTACTTTAAAGGCGATCTTGATGTTGGCGGCAGGTCAGGAACGATTGATTATAAGTTCAGCAATCTGGAAAATGGTGATTATCAACTTTCGGTTAAAGCCTGGGATGTATTTAATAATTTGTCTGAAGAAACTGCTTTCTTTAGCGTTGTGAATGGCGATGAACTGGTTATAAGAGATGTTTATAACTATCCAAATCCTTTTAGCGGCAGAACACAGTTTACATTCCAGCAAAATTTATCAGAACCGATTGACGTAAAAGTTAAGATTTACACAATTGCTGGCAGACTCGTTAAAGAAATAGAAAAATTAAATCTTACCGAAAAATTTGTTGTTGTAGATTGGGATGGCAGAGATAATGACGGCGATTTACTCGCCTCCGGAACTTACTTGTATAAAATAATAGTTAAAGGCACCGGAAGTCAGTTTCAAAAAAGTGTGCTTGGCAAACTTGCCATCATTAATTAATGCTGATATTTGTTATAAAAAATAGTGTTTCAAATTAAAGTTCTTTTTTTATATTTATTGATTAAAAGATTTAGCAGTTTAATTTAACTTAATTTATCTCGGAGGATAAAAATGAAAATAATAACAAGGCTTTTGCTGATCAGCTTTATGTTTGGCGGTCTCGCACAAGTTTCGTATGCACAAGGTGAAGCAGCTGTTCCATTCTTATTACTAGCCCCGGATTCCAGGGCCGGCGGAATTGGTGAATCTGGTGCAGGACTTGCAGACAACTCTTCTGCAATTTTTTGGAATCCTGCTGGCATCGCTTTTCTATCCGGAACAGAAATCAGCATAACACACAGTAACTGGCTGCCTCAGTTTAATCTGGATTTGTTCTACGATTATCTTACCTACAGACAATATTTTGAAGATTTGAGTGGTAGTGTAACAGCAAGTATTACTTATATGAATTTTGGTGAGTTTGTAAGAACCGGCGAAGCTGATCCCACACCGCTTGGCACTTTCCGATCTTTTGATGCTGCACTGACTTTAGGTTATGCAACAAAACTCTCATCAGATTGGGGATTTGGTTTTAACTTTAGAATAATTCATAGCCGTCTCTCAGATCAAAGTGTCGGAGAAGAAAAAGGCAAAGGTGTTGCAACATCTGTAAGTTTTGACGTTGCTACGATGTGGAGACCTGAAAAACTTGTTCTGCCTTTGTTGGATGAAGATATCGGCGGCAAATTCAGTCTTGGAATTAATCTCAGCAATTTAGGTCCTAAGATTTATTATATTGATAAAGCACAAGCGGACCCTATTCCAACAAATTTCCGATTAGGTTTTGCGTATAAGATTATAGATGATGAGTTCAACAGTTTAATCTACACTTTGGATTTCAGCAAACTTTTAGTAAACAGATCCCTTTCTATTAATGCAGAAGGAGATACTGTCAGCACATCTGACGATTGGTACAAAGCTATTTTCACAGCCTGGGGCGATAAATCTTTTAACGAAGAGTTAAGAGATATTGTTACCTCAATGGGATTAGAATACTGGTATGGAACACCGGGAGATTTTCTCTTCGCATTACGAACAGGTTTCTTCTACGAAGACCCATCTTATGGAAATAGAAAATTCGTTACCTTTGGTGCCGGAATTCGATATGATATTTATGGTTTTGATTTTAGTTACATAACTACTTCTGTATTTAAGAATGGAGAAAATCATCCGTTGTCAAACACGTTAAGGTTTACAGTCTCAATTGGTTGGGGCGGTATCCCTGAAAAAGGAAGAGGTTTGCCAAGAGGCGTTTAATATTTTATGATAAAAAATTTTCTCGTACTCTTTATCTGTTTAATTTATTTGGGCAGTTTATCTGCCCAAAGTTTTATCGGAGAAATCAATCCTTATCCGGTTCAAAGATTTCAGACACCTGACTCAGATACTCTGAAAATTCTTGCTGTAATGGTTAGCTTTCAGGAAGATCGTGACGGAGCAACTTTTGGAAATGGCAAGTTTGGAACTATCTATTCTCAGAATTACGGAACAGAAATTATAGATCCACTTCCTCACGATAAGGATTATTTTGAATCCCATCTGACTTTTGCTAAGAATTATTTTCAAAAAGTTTCTAATGGGAAACTAAACTTATCCTTTACCATGCTTCCCGATACATTTTCTGTATCGAAGACAATGCGTAACTATTCGCCTGCGCCCAATTCATCTGATCTTACTCCACTTGTTCAATTTGCTGAAGAAGTTTGGTTAAAAGCCGATCAATTAAATCCCGGATTCAATTTTGCAGACTACGATTTATTTCTGATTTTTCATGCCGGTGTAGGCAGAGATATATCACTTCCCGGCAGTTTGGGTAATGAGCGCGATTTGCCTTCTCTTTATTTAAGTGAATCTGCTCTTAAAAATGTTTTCGGTCAAAACTATAATGGCATTCCAGTCTCCGGTGGATCTTTTAATATTAATAACAGTATGATTATACCTGAAACAGAAAGCAGAGAGCTCGAGACTATTTCAGGTAAGTTTTTATTTGAGATAAGTATAAATGGATTGTTGGTAGCCAGCATAGCAAGTCATCTTGGGCTGCCGGATTTGTTTGATACCGAAACAGGTTTAAGTGCAATTGGCAGATTTGGTTTAATGGATGGACAATCAATCTTTGCTTACAATGGCGTATTTCCACCTGAACCATCTGCGTGGGAAAAAATTTATCTCGGTTGGGCAGAATCAGTTGAAGCAAAAATTGAAAATTTTAATGTCAGTCTTGCTACAAGATTAGCAGCAGGAATTTCTGATACTGTGATTTTAAAAGTTCCTGTTAACTCATCGGAGTATTATCTGATTGAAATCAGGCAACGAGATGCCAATAATGATGGATCAAAAATAACATTAAAATCCAACGGAAGCTTTTTAACTAGAGAATTTGCTAAAGACACAACAGGTTTTTACAGCTACGATATTGATTCACTTAAAGGAGTTATCCTTGATGTTGATGAGTTTGATTGGGCTTTACCGGGTAACGGAATAGTTATCTGGCACATTGATGAAAATGTTATAAACGAAAAATTGGCTGAGAATAAAATAAACACTGATAAAAACCGAAGAGGTGTAGATGTTGAAGAGGCTGATGGTATTCAGGATATCGGAGAAAAATTTGTAACTATTTTTGGTGATGAGGTTATTGGTGAAGGTACTGATGAGGATTTTTGGTATTCAGGAAATAAAGCAAAACTTTATAAAAATATATTTTCAAAAGATACCCGACCTGATACAAAAACAAATTCAGGTGCAAACAGTTTAATAACTATTAAAAACTTTTCAGCTGTCTCCAACAAAATGTCTTTCAGAATTGAGTATGGAGATTCGGTTATTAAGCCTTTATTTATTTCAGATTTATTTCAAGCACTTGTTCAACCATCACCGTTTTTTTCAATAACTGTGGTAGATAAAAATTCTGATTCAGGTAATGATAAACTATTTGCTGTTTTGGATATTAGTGGTAAACTTTTTATTAATGATTTAGAAAAAAATCTGGATGTAATACAGAATTTTTCTGACTTTAAAGTTGTCAGCGTTAAATTAAATAATATCATTTTTATTTTAGGCGCACAGGGAAACAGAATAAACATTGTATCTCTGGATGAAAATTATCCGTCCTCAGAACTAGTCTTCAGTTCAATTGCATTTGATAATGAAATAACCGCGCCACTGGTTATAAAAAAATCTACAGATAACAATAACAATCTGTTCGTAGGATTTTCCAATGGAAGTGTACACGAATACAATTTGCAATCTGTAATAAATAGTAATCCAGCACTGCTTGATATCCATTTAACAGGAATTGGAAATCAGATAGTTAAACAAATTTCTGTTAATGAAAGTAATTATTCTTTTGTAACAAGGAATGCAACTGAACTTTTGACTTCATCAGGCTCATTTGCAGATAAAAATGGATATCTGGTTTTTGAAGACGAATATCCTGTTCAGGTTTCAATTTGCAAGGACGAAAATGGACAGGATGTATCTGTAGTTTTAACATCAAAAAACAAAATTTATGTAGTAAATGGCAGTACAATACTTTCAGAATTTAATCTGAAAAATAATTCCGGTGTTAAAACATTTTCTCTGGCAGATTTAAAAAATGATGGTAACAATTATCTGATTGTTAATAACGGGGATATTGAAGCTTACAATTTAAGTGGAGTAATGGCAGATAATTTCCCAATCAAAGATCCTAATTCAGTTGGATTTACCGGAACTCCGATAATTGCAGATATTGAAGGTGATACTAAAGCAGAAATAATTTCTTTAACAGAAGATGGCAGAATCTTTGCCTTTGATGGCGGGACAG
>FWPV01003877.1_pt1 | contig 33018 bp, 24 predicted proteins | sample 2228371 | NCBI WGS metagenome assembly FWPV01 (sample SAMEA103939776, study PRJEB20133) | metagenome
GTCGGGTGCACTCGCTGTCATTGCCATTTCTTGCAATATCAAGCAATTTCGCTCGACGAGAATTCTCTATCGGCAATCTTGGATTAGGGTGATCCACTATGGCCGGGATAGAAAATTACTCTTGCAGCCTTTCCGGCGTGCTTCCGTTGGTACGAGGAGAGCCAGGTTTGACTTACCCATGCCCAGAGCTTTTTATGGAAATCCGCGCTCGGCGAATTCTTGGCCAGGAGGGAAGGTAAGCTCTCTTCGTTCTTTTCTTTCGGGGTAAACCGAACCAAAATCTCGGGAGAGTAAAGGTCGGGGTATTCCGGATGAAACTGGACACCGAGCACATGGCGGAAGCGGGTGTGCTCGATGGCCTCGACCACCTTTCCGTCAAGAGAATGGGCTATCGCTCGAAAGCCTTTGCCGAGCTTCTTGACCTGCTGGTGATGCTCGGAGATGACCAGGGGAAAGTCCTTTGAAGTGTACCCAAATTGAGTACAAAATTTCCCTTGCGGGCTCAATTTAATCGGATGAAGAAAGTATGAACAGAATCCGCGGTGAGGAAAAAGTCTGAAAAAAGGGTTAACATGCCAGTTTTCTTTTCCCAGGTTGATGACATCCTCAAACGTTTGCCGGCCATAGTCCTCCCACCAGATATCCTGGGTAAGAGTTCCGCCGGTAGCAACATTCAGGCTCTGACTTCCCAGACAAATTCCCAGGACTGGAAAATCAGGACATTTTTCGAGGAGCGGAGAAAAAGCCTCGTCTTGATATCCACCCAGAAGATGGAAGGCGAAAGAGAGCTCCAGGAAGTGGCGGTAAGGGTCGACAATTTCGGTCAACAAGAGTGTTCTTTCCTGGTAGAGAGAAGGAGCGATATCAGGACCGCCGAAAAAGACGAGGCCGTCAATTTTCTGGAATATTTTTTCAAATTCTGAGGAACAATCATTTCTCTGGAAAAGCGTCTCTTCCGAGAGGGCGCCGGATAAGGGATAAAAAGAAAACCAATCTAACTTCCTGCTGCGGACAAATTCCCTGGCCTTACTATAATCGGTCCGCTGTTTTTCGTGGTAGAGTCCGAGGAAAGAAAGGCTGGAACCAGGGAGGAGCCCTTTCTCTCGCAGAGTTAGAAGGGCTTGGATGGTTCCTAAAGATGGGTGGAAGACGCCGACGACAACCCTGGTGTCTGGAGTAGCCTGGTGACCTGGGTTGGACTTGGTCTTTGCCCCGGCCGCTTCTAGCAGCGCCAAAAGGACAAGAAAGATGATTGCCTGAACCCTGGATTTCATTCTTCCTCTTCCTAAGTTGAAACGAGGCTCAGCAAACCGCGGACTAAAACAGCCTCGACCAGAGCCTTTTTGAAGGCATTTTCTTCGAGAGGCCTTGCTTCCTGGAGCGCCAAAGCCGCAGCTTCTCTGACGAGGTCCTCGGTTAATTTTTTTCCTGAAATGGATTGTGCCACGCTCTCCAAGGGCCAGGGAATGGGAGCAACGCCTCCAAGCACAATCCTGGGGTTGACCAGGCTTTGGCCAGAGGCAACACCCCGGACGGCAGCCGAAACAAGGGCAAAGTCCCAGGCGCTTCGCTCGGTAATTTTCAAATAAGCGCTTCTCTCTCCTTTTTGAGGCGCCGGAAGATGGATTTCCCTGAGAATTTCATCTGGAGCCAGGATGTTCTCGCGGCGGACGTTGGCAGAGGGAAGAACATAAAAATCAGCCAGAGGCGTGACCCTTTCGCCTTGAGGTGAAGAAATGACAATTTTGGCGTCATGGGCAATCAGGGCCGGCGCAAGGTCGGAAGGGTAGACGATATGGCAAATCCCTCCGCCAAAAATGGCGTGGTACTTGTTTCTGCCCCTGGCTGCGAAGCACTGACTTCCTCCCTTTTTCCGGCAAATAAACTTGGCATCTCGGTAGTACCAGCAGCGTGGCCTCTGGCAGAGGTTGCCGCCGATGGTGCCCATGTTCCGAAGCTGAGGAGTGGCCACAGAAGAAGCGGCTTGATAGAGGGCTGGATAATTCCGCTCAACGACTGGGTTAGAGGCGATTTCAGCCACAGAGGTCATAGCTCCAATGCGGAGGTTATCTTTTTCCCGAGAAATGAAGGAGAGTTCTTTTATAGCTTTGAGGTCGACGATGAGGTCGGGCTCGACAACCCCTTCTTTGATTTCGGTGAGGAGGTCTGTTCCTCCGGCCATTAGATGAGCCTTTTCTTCCTTATTGGCAAGAAGAGCGATGGCCTGGGCGATGGTTTGAGGTTCGGCGATTTTGAAATTTCTCATGAGCCAGCCTCCTTTTTCTGGAGAGCAGCGAGGATTCGATCAGGGGTCATCGGGATTTCTCGCGGATGGATGCCGATCGCGTTGTAGACCGCGTTGGCGATTGCCGCCGCGATGGGAATTCGCGGGGGCTCTCCCAATCCCTTGGCGCCGAGATTGTTGATGCGAGGGTCGACCATGTCGATAAAAAGGGGCAAGATTTCTGGAATGTCCTTGGTGGTGGCAATCTTGTAGCTCTCGAGGTCAGGGTTGACAATCTGACCGGTGTTTTCATCAAGGCAACGTTGCTCGAAAAGAGCGGCGCTCGTTCCCTGGATGATCCCGCCGCAGACCTGGCTTTCGGCAGTAAGCTTGTTGATCAGGCGGCCGACTTCGTGGACGGCCACAACCCGAAGGACTTTTACCTGGCCGGTCTGGACATCCACTTCGACTTCGACAAAATGGGCGCCGAAGCTGTTATAAGCGAAGCCTGCCGGGAGGTCACTCCTTACACCGTGAAAAACTGCTTCTCTCCTCAATTCTCTGGTCACTTCAGTAAAGGAAAGGGAGCGTTCCGGGTTGGGCTGGAAGATGAATCTTCCATCCTTGAGAACGATATCTTCAGGCTTGGCCTCTAACTTCTTCGCTGCCAGGCGCTTGAGCTCAGCGGCGGCCTTCAAAGCTGCATCCCGTACTGCCGGGGCGACCGAGGGAGTGGTCTGGCTTCCTCCCGAATTAGGGGCCCACGGATAGATTGTGTCGCCGAGCTTGACGGTAATCGCCTCGGGTTTAAGGCCGAAAGTCTCGGCAACAACCGTCGCCATGTAAGTCCGAGTCCCCGTTCCGATGTCCTGAGTTCCGGAAATGACCTCGACACTTCCATCGCGGTGGATTTTCACGTCGGCCAGCGTCCCCGGAGTTCCAGCTCCCCACCAGATCTGGCTGGCCATCCCCAGCCCTCGCCTCTTCGTCCCCCGAGCTTTCTCCGGCATGCTGTTGCGATTTGCCCAACCAATTTTCTGAGCTCCCAGTTCATAGCACTCGAGCAACCCTTTCGATGAGTAAGGAATTCCGGTGTCGCCACGGTTCGCTGTGCTGGCGTTTTTCTTCCGCAGTTCCAGAGGGTCAAGTTTCAACTCGGCGGCCAACTCGTCCAGAAATCCTTCCAGGGCAAAAGTCCCCTGGACGTGGCCAGGAGCCCTGGTGGGCCTGGAAGCACCGGTGTGGGTGTAAACGGTGTATTCTTCCACCTTTACGTTCGGGCAGCGATAGATATCGATGAGAGGCTCAGAACTTCTATCTCCTCGGCCAACTCCTCCGCAGGTGTAATTTTTCATCTGGAGTGCCACAAGGGTTCCATCATTCTTCGCTCCTCCTTTGATGGTGATCACTGTCGACGGCCTGTTTCCGACGCAAAGGGCATTTTCTTTTCGGGAGAGAGTAATCTTGACCGGCCGGCCAGCTTCTTTGGCCAGACGAGCGGCAATAATGGTGTGCTCGTTCACTCCCAGTTTGCTGCCGAAACCTCCTCCCATGTACATCTTGATGACGCGGATCTTACTGGCAGGGATGTTGAGAGCTTGAGCCAGACCGTCGCGGACGTTAAAGATGGCCTGCGTAGAATCCCAGACAGTCAGACGGTCTTCATCCCATTTGGCAATGCTGACGTGGGTTTCAGCCGGGTGATGGATTTCCACTGCCGTTCTGTAAGTCCGCTCAATAACAACATCTGCTTCAGCAAAACCTTTCTCCACATCTCCCCGGCTGTATTCGTTGAACTTTTCCACGTTACCAGAATCGTGAACATGCGGGGCGTCCTCTTGCCTGGCTTTCTCAGGTGAGACCACATGGGGGAGACGCCGCATCTCGACTTTAAGAAGCGGCAACGCTTCCTCGGCGGCTTTTTCTGAGACAGCAGCCACAGCAGCAATGGGCTCCCCTTCATATTTGACCTGGCCTTCTTTTAGCTTGATGACCGCTTTGACTCCAGGGTAGCTCTGGGCGGCGCTTGAATCAACGGAGAGGATTTCAGCCGATGGGTAGGGAGAGCGGAGAATTTTGCCGTAGAGCATGTTATCAAAGAAAATGTCATGGGTATAACGTGCTTTTCCCGTTACAATCAAGCGGCCGTCAACTCTTGGTGTTTGAGCCCCGAGAATCTTGAACTCTTCCCGAGGAGCTGAAGGCATTTCTTGACCCTGCGGTTCCTTTCCCTTTGCTTCCTCGAGGTAGGTGAGGTTGAGGTCTTCCGGATGAGACGATTTTTTCATTTCAGACCTTCCTCATGCTTCGCGAAACAGTGGCGACGGCTTCAAATATTTTTGGATAGTTGCCACAGCGGCAAAGGTTGCCGCTCAAAGCAGTTTTTATATCGGCGGCAGAGGGAAGAGAGTTCTTGTTCAGCAGGGCTACCGAGGACATGATGAACCCGGGCGTGCAAAAACCACACTGATATCCATCTCTGTCAATAAAAGCCTGCTGGACAGGGTGGAGTTTGTCGCCTTGAGATAAACCCTCGATGGTCGTGACCGTTTTCCCGTCAGCTCTCCAGGCAGGATAAAGGCAAGAGTAGACGGGCTGGTCGTCGACGAGGACCGTACAGCCGCCGCATTCTCCACGGCCGCAAATCAACTTTGTGCCGGTGAGCTTGAGTTTTTGGCGGAGCACTTCGAGCAACATTTCCCTGGGTTCAACTTCGACCGAGACCGGCTGCCCGTTAAGGGAGAAAGAGATAAGTTTTTTTATGTAAACAGGAGCTGGCTCGAATTCCCAGGCTATGGGCCCTGGTGGGCGGCTTAACAGCCTTGAAGCCAGGGCAGTTCCAGCTGCGCCACCTCCCAGGCCTTTGATGAAATCCCGTCGGGTGATGACTTTTCTTTTCTTTTTCTGGTTTTTTTCCATGGACGTTTGTCCTTATCTCGAATTCTCTATTTTGCTACCCGAAGAAGGGTGATGAGCAAAAGGCAGACAACCAACATGGCCGGAGAGGCGAGACGACGGAAAGCATTGGTCCGGAGAAAGACCGAAGGCTTGGCTTCCACCGCCTGGATTTTTTTTGCCAGCCAGAAGCCTGCCGGGACAGTAAGGAAAGAGAGCCCTATGGCGACATGAGCATAATAGAGGGAGAGAGGAAACCCAGTTCCCGGAACGACACAGGCAGGAATTCCGGTTGCATATTTCACGAGCGGAAAAAGATTCACTGCCAAAAGGGCACTCAGGCTTCCGAGGAGCCCCTGTCCGGCCTTTTTTTGGACCAAGGTTGTTTTCATAACGCCGAACAAAACGAGAAACGCCAAGGCTTCCGTCCAGAAAGCGAAGATAGGGTTCGCGACAGCGCCATGCCGGATGGGAAGGGAGAGAAGCCACGCATCGAAGATTTTTATTCCTGACACGATGAGGAGAAGCCAGAAAAAACTGATGATTCGCGGGCTTAAGACCCAGGCTAAGCTGAGGAAAAAAAGAGCAACGGCGGTCATTACCGACCCTGATAGGGAAGACGCACATGCTCTAATGCCGAGGCCGAGCGCAGCTTCAGATAATCCCCAGACTGCGCCTATCATTATAATAAATCCCAAGGGAGTAGGAAGGAGCTTTTCGGACATCCTAACCTCCTTTTTTCGAACACACAGAATTTTTCCCTCTGATTATATGAAGCCGGAAGCGCTTTGACAAGCCTGCATTTTTTTTTCTCAAATTTTTCCTGCCAGCTGCCAACCGGAGCTTCTGGCAATCAAATTGGCAACGCTGAAATTCTCGCTTATTGCTCTTGCCATTTGCCAAGAATTTCCCGGTCGCAACAATGCCCAGGGGATGACCGTCAATTGTCTTCCTGCGGGGCATAATCATCAAGATGGACTGAGAGAGGCGGCTCAGGCTTAACCATCATAAAGCCATGTGGCGATCCCATTCGCAATTCTAATTTGGCCAATTCGGGGTAGACGTGGAAGTATAACTAAAGCTATAATAGAAAAGCGATGAAAAAAGAAGAAGATTCTGTTCTTTATTATTCTGGCTATAAGGGGGAGGAGACGCCCCGGGCGATCATCATCGGTGGTCGGGAATATCCGATTGATGAGGTGCTGTGGAGGAAGAGAATCATTGACCGGCAAACGGGAAGGAAGTTGGAGATATTTGGCTGCAAGGTTGCAGGCCGAGCCATCGAGATAAGAAAAGACGATTCGGGGTGGAGCGAGATTCTTCTTTCTGAAACTTCTTCCTGATACATCCAGTCCAAAAAAAATTTCCAGGTGAACTTTTTTGCCTTCGTTTGCGTATTATCGGTTGGGGAAGGTGGACAGGTGTAGAGGTGATGAGAAAAGATAAGGAGAGATTTGTTCATGAAAAACTCGACCCGAATATCAGAACTTGTCCAAGCCGGACTATGGCTCATGGGACTGACCATCTGGTTGATACTTCTTTTTTTATCCGTACAGGCGGAGGAGGTAAAGACAGACATTTCACCTATCCCCCGTTTATCGCATCCCCCCAAGATTGACGGGGTCCTGGATAACGACTTATGGGAACGAGAGTGCCTCAAAATTGAAAATTTTCTTCAGCTCTCTCCAAAGGAGAAAGGGACGCCCTCAGAACGGACCGTTGCCTATTTGGGATATAACGAGAAGAGCCTCTACATCGCTTTCCGATGCTTCGATTCAGAAGCGAGCAAGATTAGGGCAAGTATCACTAATCGGGATGGCTGTATAGATGATGACTGGGTCATCGTCTTTCTCGACACGTTTAACGAGAAGAGGCGGGCCTTTACCTTTTTTGTCAATCCTCTCGGAGTTCAAATGGACGCAGTGCGGATGGAGGAAGGGGGAAATGACAACATGGACACAAGCTGGGATGCGGTCTTCTATTCGGAGGGAAGAGTGGATGCTGAGGGATACACGGTGGAGATAGAAATTCCTTTCAAGAGCCTCAGGTTTCCGGATAAAGAGGAAAAAATCTGGAATGTCGTCCTGGGTCGAAATATCCCCCGCAAAGGAGAAGTCATTCTTTGGCCAGACTTTTCCCGGAGTATACCCGGCTTGCTCGCCCAAGGGGAGGAACTTTTGATTCGGGGTCGGGTCGAAAAAGGTCGTAACCTGGAGGTCATGCCCATTGCCACTTCTTTAAAAAGAGAGGGAGAGAGAGTGGATTTTCAGCCGGGGGCTAACATTAAGTACGGGATGAGTTCCGATTTGACTCTAGATTTTACCTTAAATCCAGACTTCAGCCATATTGAGGCCGATGCGCCCCAGATCGATGTCAACCTCCGCTATGCGCTTCGTTATCCGGAAAAGAGGCCGTTTTTTTTAGAAGGGATGGAAATTTTCCAGTTCCCGGAGATGGAGCTTATATATACACGGCGTATTATTGACCCTCTCTGGGGAGGGAAGGCAACAGGAAAAATCGGACGGGTTACCTACGGCTATCTTTCCGCTTATGATGATAACCCTACCGAGAGCCTGTGGAACATCCACAACGGGGAGGAGAATCCCAAGGTCAATGCTCTATTCAATATTGTCCGTTTGAAGACCGATGTTTTCAAAGAGTCCTATTTGGGATTTTGCCTAACCGATAAAGAAATAGACGGCTCTTACAACCGAGTAGTGGGTTTGGACGGGCAATTCAGGCTAAAAAATAAATACTTCTTCAATTTTCAAGCTGTCGGTTCGCTGACGAAATTTGAGGGAGAGAAACGTGACTTCGCCCCGGCGCTCTATGCAGATTTTTACTATTATACGAAACATTGGGGAGCTGGAGTCTTTTGGGAATCCATCCATCCGGATTTTGAGGCCTCCTCGGGGTTTATCAACCGGACAGATTTCAAAGCTTATGGCGCGAACACAAGTTTTACTCTCTATCCGGATAAAAAATATCTGAATGCGGTCCACTTTGGGATAAGGGTGGGAAAAAGGGACGATTATTTTGGCGGTGGAGCCCAGGACAGATGGTCTCGACTCTGGCTCCAATTCCGGTTTACCGAGTTCAACCGGGCGTTTCTTGTTTTTGAGAATGCCATGGAGAGGTACGAGGGAATTCGCTTCCATAAGAACCAGCTCAGTCTAGAATTGGAGAACAACCTGGTGCGGTGGCTTCCTTTCGGTTTTTATTTTAAGACTGGGGACAGCATCAATTATGACCCCAACGACCCATTCTTGGGCTATAATAACGTCCTCGGGATTTTCTTGAATTTTAAGCCCAGCAAACGCCTCCAGATGGGGTTAGATTATAGCAAGAGCACTTTTTGTGTGTAATGGGGAGGAAAGCTACTCTGGGATTATAATGTCATCCGCCAGAGGACGACTTTTCAGATTTCCAAAACTCTTTCCCTGCGCTCCATTTTTGACTATAACCATTATTACAAGAAAGTTTTTGGGAGCTTACTTTTTAGCTATGTTTTGCGGCCGGGAACTGTTTTCTTTCTCGGCATCGATTCCAACCACTTGAAGGGAGAGACCGGCCGCTATGAACGGCTTAACTACAACGTTTTCCTGAAATTTTCCTACTGGTGGCGGGTGTGATCGACTTGTCCTGTTCAAACACGCACCGCCTTCGAGCTTTCGCTTTGGCATCGGGCAGAATTGGAGATCATAGAGATTGCACCGGAAGCGCGGGGTGATTCGGCAGCATTCGTTGTGCCGAACGTTAGATGAAGCCGATTTTCCAGTGCGGGAAAAACATAAAATAAGCTAGAGTTTGGCCCAAGGTTCTTTTTTGTTCTGACAAAACCTGGTCCAAAATAGACGAATCGGGGAGGCCAGCATATAATAAATAGGAGCGACCATGAGTCTGCATTTTCTCCTCGAAACCGAGGAATTCCAGCGGCTTGTCAGAGATATTAGGGAAAACAAGAGGCCACTTCTGGTTTCCGGTCTCATCGAGCCAGCCAAGCCCTATTTTCTGGCCTGCCTTGCCCGGAGCCTTGACCAGCCGATTGTCTATATCCAAGCACAGAGCAAGTCCTTTTCTCGCCTAGAAGACCAATGTCGGTTCTTTTTCAAAGAACTGTCTTTGGTCAGGGACCTTGAGGTTTTGCCTCCCCTCGCTGACAACCCTTACCAGGAAACTTTGCCCTCGCTGGAAAAGACGGCCTCCCGGATGAGATTTTTTTACCGGTTAATGCGAGGGGGAAATTCGCCTTTTCTTCTTCTAACCAATCTTCCCGGCCTGCTCAAGCCATTTCCTTGCCCCGATGACCTGGCGAATTCCTTCCTCGAGCTCACTGAGGGCACTCACTTCGGAAGGGATGTTCTTATCCAGGTGCTTCAGCAGTATGGCTATGCTAAAGAGGATATCATCGCTTCGCCTGGAGAGTATGCCTGGCGAGGGGGGATTGTCGACGTCTTTTCCCCTTGGGCAAGCCATCCGTATCGAGTGGAGTTCAGCGGGGATGAAGTGGCTTCCCTTCGCGAGTTTGATGTATCCACCCAGCGGTCTATTACCAGAGTCTCGCGCCTCCTTGTGCCGTCCTTAAGAGAGTTTCCCGCCTCTCCGGCTTTCGTCGGTCAATGGACTGAGCTGGCTCTCAAAAGACCCGGTTTATCAAGCCTTGACCTCAGAGAGAAAATCGAAATTCTGAATAGAGGAGAAGTTTTTCCGAGTTTTTCTTTCCTTTCTCTTCTTCATAAGGAGAGATTCGTACCCTTTTCCCATTATTTCCCGAAGGCGCTTTTTATTCTCGATGAGCCCACGGAAATAGAGGCAGAATGGCGGGAAAGCCTGAAGGAGGCCGACCTCCAGCACCAGGAGCTCAGGGGAAAAAGAGTCCTCAGCCTGCCCCCTGAGGAGATTTTCTCGGCTGCCTCTCTTGAGGATGTGGAGAGAAAAGCGGTTCGGCTGGAGAGCTTCTCCTCTGGTCGTGGAGAGGGAAGCTACGCTTTCCCCTTCCAGTCCGTTCCGCGGTTTGAAAATAGGATTCCATTTTTCCTCCGCTACCTAAAAAGGATGCAGCGGACCAGAGAAAGGGTAATTCTTTATCTCTCCAACCAGGCGGTCAGAGAGAAACTGGCCACTCTTCTTGCTCAGCACCGCCTCAAGGCACGCGCGGAATCGGACCCTTTGGCTTTTTCAAAATCGGGAGAAATTTTGCTCTTTGTCGGGGCCATGGAGAGGGGATTCAGCTATCCACCTGAACGGATCGCCTATTTTTCCGAGAGGGATATCCTTACAGAAGAAAAAATTCTCGTCAGCCGACCCCCGCGCAAGCCTTTTGTTTCCCACTTCCAGGACCTGAAAGATAACGACTACATCGTTCATGCCGATTACGGGATTGGTGTTTTTAAGGGGCTGGTGAGGCTTGAAGTAGATGGCCGGCCCGGCGAGTTCATGGAGCTCCTTTACCAGGATGGCGATAAGCTTTACGTTCCGGTGGAAGATTTAAGGCTAATTCAGAAATATTCAGCCGTCGGTTCGACTCCTCCCGTTTTGAGCAAATTGGGAACTTTGACCTGGCAAAAGACGAAAGAGCGAACCCAACGGGCAATCGAGAAGATGGCTCGCGAGCTTCTTGAGCTCTACGCGAAAAGAAAAGCTCTCCAGGGGTTTGCTTTCAGCCCGCCGGGTAGCTGGGAGATGGAGTTCGACCGGACGTTTGAATACGAGGAAACTGAAGACCAGCTTCGGGCCATCAGGGAAATCAAGGGCGACATGGAGTCTCCTTCGCCTATGGACCGTCTCGTCTGCGGCGACGTTGGCTATGGAAAGACGGAAGTGGCCATGCGGGCTGCCTTCAAGGCAGTTATGGACGGCAAACAAGTCGCCGTCCTTTGCCCGACCACTGTCCTGGCAAGCCAGCACCTGAAAAGCTTCCGTAACCGAATGGTGCTTTTTCCTGTCCGGGTGGAGGCGCTCACCCGGCTTCAATCTCGAAGTCAGCAGAAAAAAATCATCCGGGACTTAAAAAAAGGGCTTGTCGATATCGTCATCGGAACTCACCGCTTGCTTTCCTCCGATGTCGAATTCCACGACCTGGGTCTGCTCGTTATTGACGAAGAACAGAGATTCGGGGTGAGGCACAAAGAAAAGCTCAAGCAGCTCAAGGAAACGGTCGATGTCTTAACTCTGACCGCGACACCTATTCCCCGGACGCTCAACCTTTCCCTGTCAGGGCTGAGGGATATCAGCCTCATCGAGACACCTCCCAAAGACCGGCTGGCTATCCATACGGTTGTTGCTCCCTTTGACCGGAGACTTATCGCCTTGGCCATCAAGCAAGAGCTCGCTCGGCAGGGACAGGTTTATTATATCCATAACCAGATTGAGGATATCGAAGACGTCGCCAGAATGGTCGAGGAGCTTGTTCCGGAGGCTAGGGTTGTATTTATTCATGGGAAGATGCGCGGAACAGAGATTGAACGGAGGATGATCCGTTTTATCCAAGGAGACCACAATGTTCTGGTTTCGACAACGATCATCGAGAATGGCATAGACATCCCGCTCGTCAATACGCTCATCGTCGACGGGGCTGATCAGTTTGGCCTTTCCCAGCTCTACCAGCTTCGGGGACGGGTGGGCCGGTCCTCTCGTCAGGCTTATGCTTATTTCCTGGTTCCGCCCTATTCTGAGCTTACTCCCATGGCCAGAGAGAGGCTAAAAGCTCTCCAGGAGTTTAGTGAACTGGGGTCGGGATTCCGGCTAGCAGCCAGAGACCTGGAAATTCGGGGAGCGGGAAATCTGCTCGGGTCCGAGCAGCATGGCTGTATGGAGGCGGTTGGGTTTGATTATTTTATGGAGCTTCTGGACCAGACAGTGAAAGAATTGCGCGGCGAGAAGCCGGAAGAGGTAAAACCTGAGGTTAATTTAAAGGTGGATATCCGAATCCCGGAGGACTACATTCCTCCGATCAGTTTGCGTCTGAGCCTTTATAAGCGCGTCTCGGCGATTGAATCGCCCGAGGAAATCCCTAAAATTAGAGAAGAAATCGAAGACCGCTTTGGCCCCTTGCCGCCGAGTGTCGAGAAACTGCTCCTTTATGGCTTTATTAAATATCTTGCTCAAATGAAGAAGATAAGGTCGCTTGACCGCGTGGGAAATCGTCTGGTTTTTCGGTTTGGCCAAACGTTCCAGGTCGAGCCTGACCGACTGACACAGCTGCTGAAGAATCAAAGTGGTTCTTTAACGCCTCAGGGAGTACTGACGCTCAGGCTTTCTTCGGCGGATGAAAACGCCATCCTCCGGGAAACGATCGCTATCTTGAAGCAGTTATAAGGTTAGACTATAATGGCTTAGCCCAGAATGAGAATCCGGGAAGAAAAAAAGCAAAGAAAAGCATGGCCATTTGTTTGTCTGGCGATGCTTTTGATTCTGGGAGAAGCTTGTTCCAAGAAGGAGGAGACCGGTTATAAGGTCTCTCCTCCTCTTCCAGAAACAGAAAAAGAAGCAGAAAGCCGGATTGTCCTCGAGGTAGGAGGAACTCGATACTCCGCCTTGGATTTCAAAAATTATGTGAAGAACACCTTTGGTGAGGGGGCAAGTTCTCTGGAACCATCCACCTGGAGCCGCCTGTTTGATGAATTCTTTGAATCCAAGCTCCTTCTCCACGCCGCACGGAGCAAAGGGATTATTGTCACTGAAGAGGAAAAGAGCACCTATTTAGATAGACTCAGAAAGGGGGAAGTAGAAGAATCGAAGGAGCTTTGGGAGTTGGATTCGGACGATCTGGAGGAAAAGCTCATCATCGAGAAATACGTCAGCCAGATTACACAAAATGAGAGCGTGGACGAGGAGGAAATCCGGCGTTACTATGAACTTCATAAGAGCGAATTTTTTCTCCCGGAGAGGATTCAGGTCAGTCAGATTCTTCTTTTAACCGAGGCTGAGGCAGTAGATATTTGGGAAAAAGTAAAACATGCTTCGGAGGAAGATTTTAGGGCGGCTGCTCGGGCTAAATCCATCGGACCAGAAGCAGCCCGCGGTGGAGAGATGGGAGTTTATCAGAAAGGGCAGCTTCCCTTAGAAATGGAAACGGCAATTTTTTCCCTGGCCGAGGGCGAGGTGAGTCCGGTCATTAAATCCCCTTATGGTTTCCATATATTTCGCTTGGACAGGAAATTCGAATCTGAATGGCTTTCCCTTGAAGAGGTATCGGCCTCTATCCGTAGCATGCTCCTGGACGTGAAGATAAAACAGGCCATCCGGCTTCATGTTCAGAATCTTGAGGCCAGAACGGCGTGGCAGATTTACCCCGAAAACCTGTTTTTTCCCTATCAGAGGAACAAAGAATGAGGTGGAGAAGAAAATCGGCCGCTTTCCTTCTTTTCCTGGTATGCTCGCTGGTGTTCGGAAAGAGCGAAGTCATTGAAGAAATCGTGGCTATTGTTAACGATGACATCATTACCCTTTCTCAGTATAAACAGTACCACGACACTCTTTACCAGATGCTAAGGGCGCAGTTCCAGGGAGAGGAATTTGAAAAGCAATACAGCAGGATGAAAGGGGAGATCCTGGACAACATGATCACTGAGCTCTTGCTACTCCAGCTGGCCAGGGAAAAGAAGCTGAACGTGAGCGAGCAGGTGAAAGAAACGGTCGAAAGGATTAAAAAAGAGAACGAAATTGCCTCCGACGAAGAGCTCCGGTATGAGCTTTCGCGCCAGGGAATTGATTATGAGCAGTGGCTAAAACAGATGGAAGAAAACTTGATGCGGCAAGCTCTGATTTTCACCGAGGTGGATAGAACGCTTGTTCTGGATGATTCAGAAATCGTCAATTATTATAAGCTCCATCCGGAAGAATTCGTTCAGCCAGAAGAATATCAACTCCGGGCCGTTTATCTTTCTTCCGAGCATCGGAGCGAAGAAGAGCTTGGAACCCTCAAAAAAGAGATAGAAAGAGGGATTAAAGCGGGAGCGGATTTTGCCGAGATGGCTGGTCAGTATGCCGACGAGCCACTCCGTGGAAGAAAAGGCGATCTGGGGTCATTCAAGAAGGGACAGTTGGAGAAATCTCTCCAGGATACGGTGGAGAAGTTGAGGCCTGGCGAAATTTCGTCCTGGGTCCAGGTAAGAGGAGGGTGGTACCTCCTGAAGCTCGAATCAAAAAAAGAGAGCCGGCTCATGACGTTCGAAGAGGTCAAAAAGGACATCGAGGAGAAAATCTTTTCGGAGAAACGGGCAAAAAAGCTGAAAGAATTTTTAACCGGAATCCGGGAGAAAAGTTATATCAAAATCCTGAAGCCTAACCCCCTTAATCTTTAGTCCAAAGCCATTTAAGAGATAAATACCGCCGCCGCCAGGGCCGTTGTCCAGAGGCCTTTTTCTCCCTTTGTTGTTTGGGTAATGCTACGAGTGATGACCAACAGGTCGTCAGCGATTTGGTAAGTTTTTTCCTTTTTTTCTTCATTCCAGATCTGGCTGATGTCAAAATTCTTTCCCAGAGTTGTTGCCAGCATGTAAGCCGCTAACTGCTCGGCGTAGAGCCCAGCTTCTTTTTCGTTCTGACCGAAGCTGTGGTGCTCTGAGAGGTAGCCGTAATGAAGGGGGTTATTGGGAATGGCCAGGCCTACCGAGGCGGAAATGAGGCGGTGAGCTTCGTTGGTCGAGTTCTCGCTCATCACGAGGAAGACAATCTGTCCAGGCTGCAACGATTTCAGCCCTTCTTCCCGAGAAATGAGCTTGCAATGAGGGGGAAAAATGCTGGATGTCTTAACCAGGTTGAACGGAGCAATGCCCGCATCGCGGAGGGCTTGCTCAAAGCTGGCTAATTTTTCTTTGTGCTGACCCTTCCCTTTGGTAAGGAAAAGGCGTGAGGGGATGATGGTGCTCATGCGTGTTCTTTTTCTCCTACAGGCTGTTTTGTCCTTCTTTTTTGGGCATACCGACAGGCTCGGGCTCCTTAAAATCGATGGTCCGGGAAACATCGTATTCGCCCAAAAGGATGTGGGGAGAGCCTTTTGACTGGATGAAAAGCCGGCAAACGACCGGTTTCCATTGAGGATTATCTTTAAAAGAAGCCAGAGTCTTGCCTTCGACCCCAAAATTGCTTTTGAGTGTGATTACTGGACTCGTCTCTCCCGGCTTGACAGGCTCCTTACGGATGGCAGCCAAGAAATTATCCCCGAGATTTTCCTGTTCATCCTTGAACTTGAAGATGGCGTTGAAATTTATGTAATTGAGAGGTTTATCAGAGACGTTTTTAACTCGAAAGGAGATAGCGGGGACAAGGATGAGCTTAGGAGGCCACGGCTGGTAGAGTTTGGCCACCCATTTGGTTTCGACATCGACGATCTCGACCGAGTTCTTCAGTTCCTCGGGCGTAATCGACTTGCAAGAGACAAACCAGAGCAGGACCAGGGCGATCGCCAGCCCGATAGGCAGAGAGGCATCTTTTTTCATTTTTCTCCTCCATATTTTTTAACTATAATCGATAGTGAGAAATTATTCAACGCCATTTCTGTTTGGCGACGTCCAGTGGCTGCGAAAGGGAGGCTACCGAACTATCTGAGATGCATGGACGGGCTCGATCCCGTATTCCTTGAAAAGAGGAATGCTTTCTTGGATGGCGCGTAGGGTTTCAGGAAAGGGATGCCCGATGCCAACGGCCCTTCCTGTTTTCTGGGCGATTTTGAGGAGTTCGATGAATCTTTGTTTGGAAAAACCAATGCCGACAGTTGTATCTAGAAAAATATGGCGATAAGCCGATGGAATGCCCATTTGTTTGGCAAGGTCAAAGGCCACAGAGTTGGGCGATGTCCGGCTGTCAATGAAATAAAGATGCCGCTTGGCTATGAGCTCGAGGATAGGCCGCATAACCGAGGGCTCTTGAGTAATTTTTGAGCCCATATGGTTGTTAACTCCCTGGATGAAAGGAACCCTGGTCAAGAAGTCCTCGGTCAGGGTTCTAATTTCTTCTTCCTCCATCTCAGACCGGATAAAGTTTGATGGGTCACCGTTGTCCTCTTGATGGTTAAGGGATTCTCCGGGCAGGTGGAGGATGACTTCCAGGCCATTTTGGTGGGCGAGTTGGGCCGTCTCGCGGGCATAGGGGCTCAGAGGCAGAATTGCGATGGTGATGGGGATTTTCATATCGCAGATCTGTTGAACAGTTTCCAGGCTAAAGCCCATGTCATCGATGATGATAGCCACACTCTTTTTGGGTAAAGCCTCCGACACACGGGCTTGTTTTTCTTCAGCGACAGGACGGGAGCAAGCAAAAATCAGGGTAAGTTTGTTTCTCTCTGTTTTCTTCACCTCCCACACGAAAACTTCTTCTTTCTCGCTTTCTTTTTCTTGCTTGGACAAGAAGACCTTCGCTTCGAGGATTTGCCGTTCAAGCCCGGGGGCAAGGCTCGCATAAACTTCGAGAGGCAGGCGAATGGTCATTTGGGCAGTTCCAGAGCTATCCTGAGAGCGGTCAATAGCCGAAGCAGGAATACCAGCTTCGAGAAGTGAGGTTAAGACGAGTTCCTCGACTGTTTTTTCTGATTCTTTAGCTTTCAGGGCAGGACCAATGCCGCCGAAAAAAAAAGATGCATTGCCTTGGCGCCAGTCTATAAAGTCGAGGCCCACCCAGGAGAGGATGGCCATGAGGATGAAAACAGAATAGAGATATCGGAGAGAGGGGCTAACCTTTTTTCGCTCATCGACTCGGCCCGATTTCATTCGTCAGGGCTCAGAAAGAAAATTTTTAGATTTGCTAAGGTAGGCGCGTGTACTCAGGTCTTCTCCCTCAACGTAGGCATCGGGCTGGACTCCCTGGCCCCAAACCTTAAATCCCGAGGGGAGGCAAAACACACTCGTCGTGAGCCATAAAGAAGTTCCGTCATTAAGGGGAAAGAAATCGATAACTCCCGCTAGACCGAGCGTCGGCTGACCGACGAGCTTAGCCCGGCCGTTATCTTTGAGGACAGCCGCTGCCGCTTCGGCTGGACCCTGGGTTGCTTGGCTAATCCAGAGCAACAGGGGAGTGCTGGGTAGAAGAGGCTCCTCAGGGGAAGGAAGAGATATTCTTTTGCCTCCTGCTTTTTCCAGGTACCCGATGGATTCAGCTTTCAAGAAGAGATTGACCAACTGTCTCGCTTCCTCAAAGGTGCCTTCCTGGCAGGTTCGCAGGTCAATGATAAGAGGCTTATCCAAGAAATTAAGATGGGGCAGAATTTCTGTTTTCAGGACGTCAAGGAGAGGATGGTTAAGCCGGTTAACCCTTAAGATGACATTGCCTTTTTCTTCTTTGGTGTAAGATACCGCCTCCACCCTCAAGTTTTCCCGGCCAACTTTAATCTCCAGCGTTTTTTCCTCCCGCAGAACCTTGAGGTCAAAAGTCTCTCCTTCCTTTCCTCGGAGAAGGAGATTGACCTCAGCCAGACTCATCGAAGTTGTCGACTGATGATTGATCTCGGTGATCACATCACCGAGGCGGAGGCCTGCTTTTTCAGCCGGCGAATTTTCGATGAGGCCGACGACCACGGGGAAGCCGCCTTTCTTGAACAGGATCAAGCCGGGCTCCGCCTGTAACGATTCTTTCTGCGTTAGATAACGGGCCGTAACCTGCCGGTCGAAATAGCCTGAGCAACTGTCCAGAGAATTGACCAGGCCTCGGAATGTGCCTTCGATAACTTTAGTCGGGTCGATTTCTTCGATATAATCATTCCGAATATAGCGAAAGACTGTTTCTAAGAGGTGGAGGTTTTTCGGGGGAGAGGAACGGGAAAACTCCCGCAAGGAGCTCTTTTCGACGAGAAGGAAAAAGGGGACAAGAAAAAGCAACCCTACAAAAAGAGTCTTCCCTTTTTTCATCGGTTCGGCTCGCAAAAATGACTTATTATTTTATCATCTCTTTTTTAGCCATTGCAAGGGATTGAGCGGCTTTGTCTTGAATCGAATTTCGAAATAGAGGCAAACACCTTTGAGCGATCCTGAGTCGCCAACGACGGCAATGGCCTGGCCTTCCCGGATGAGATCGCCCTTGTTGATGAGAAATTCGGCGCAGTGTCCATAGAGGGAATAATAGTTCAACCCGTGGTCGATGATGATGAGATTCCCATAGCCCTGGAAATAATCCGCGAAAACAACCTTCCCTGGATGGACAGAGTTGACGATTAAGTTTTCTTTGGCTGGCGCAATTTCAATCCCGTTGTTCATGGTGATAGTGTTGAACACCGGATGACGCTCAACTCCGAATCGGGAAATGATTTTGCCGGAGATTGGCCAGGGGAGCCGGCCTTTTTTTTCATAAAAAGGAACAAAACGAAAAGGAAGGACAATCTCTTGAGCAGCGAGCTTTTTGATGAGGGATTGGAGTTGTTCCGCCCTTTCCCGTTGTTCCTCAAGAGACTGCTCGTAGGTTTTCTTGTTTCTCTGGATTTTCTGGATAAAGGCCTTGTTTTCCGCCTCCTGGGCTTCGAGCTGGCGTTTCTTTTCTTCAGCCTGTTGGAGGAAGCTGGCGATTTCCGCTTTTTTGTTTTCTCGGGCGAGCTCGGCCGACTTTAAATCAGACAAAGTCTTCCGGTATTCGTCAATCACACTTTCCTGATGGGAAGCTAAAAAGCTGAGGTGCTTACTTTCGGCAAAAACATCGCTCACGTTTTTTGTTTCGAGAAGAAACTCCATCCAATCGAATTTTCCGTGCTTGTAGAGTGTGACGAGGGTTTTTGCCATCGCCTGCCGTTCCCATTCAAGTTTCTTTTTCAACTCCTCAATCTCTTTTCTCAGGGCGGTCAGCTCCTGGTTGGTATTGTCCATCTGGAGGGCAAGACGACTGAGTTCGGCTCGGATCAGGCTCTTTTTCCAGGTGATTTCGTCCAGTTGCGAAAGAAGTGTAGCCTCCTTCTTTTTCTCCTCCTTAATTCTCAATTCAAGGGCCTGGATTTGGTCATTCAATTTGGCCAGGCGTTTTTCGAGTTCCGAGAGATCTTGCTGGCCAGGAACTCTCGCGCCGATGATGAAGGGGATGAGGAACAATACCAGCCATCTTGGGCGAACCTGAATGGCTCGGGTTCTAGAAGGCGATTTAAAGGAGCCAAGCGGCTTCATTTTCTGGTCACATAAATAATTCCCCCAATTATCCCGAGGACGAGGACAAAAGCCACATCGACGAGGGAAAAAGAGAAAGCTGTCTCGGGAGCGATTCCATAGAACTTAAAGATTTCGATGTAGGAACCTTCCCGCAGGCCCAGGCCGTTGATGGTGATGGGAATCAGCTGGATGATTAAGACGATGGGGATGAAAATAAAATAATCCACGAAATGAATCTTCAGGTGGAGGGCTTTGCCGATGAGGAAATAATAGAGAATCACGTTCAATTGAAGGAGGAAAGCCCAGCCGGTGGCACGCAAAAAAGGGCCTTTTTGCGTTCGATAGTGAAGAATCGTCTCTCGAAAGAGCATGATTTTTTCGGTCGCCTTTTTAAGGAATCCTTTTTTCGGAATCAGTCCGAAAAAGCGCTCAGCCCAAGGGCTGAAAAAGACAATGACACTACCCAATCCCACCAATCCAAAAAGGAGAGATATCCAGATGACCGGAATCTGGCGCGCCATATCCATGCGATTGAGAGAGGCAAGCAGGGCAAAAAGGAAAAGGACGACGATACCTGTAAAACGTTCGACGAGGACGATGGCCGAAGACTTGAGAAGCGACCGGGAAAAACGAGAGCCGTCCCAGATGCGAACGACATCTCCGCCGAAACGCGTCGGGAGGAAATTATTGAAAAAAGTTCCCACCAAATAAGACTTGGTCAAGAAGCTCAAAGGAATATCGTCTCCTTGAGCTCGAGCCAATATCTGCCAGCGGAAGGCACTGGCCAAAAGGCCAAAAGCATGAAGGGAGAAAGAGAGAAAAAGCCAGCCCAAACTCAACGTTTTCATTTTGCCAAGGATGTCCTTGACCGAAGTTTGGGTGGTCAAAAGGAAAATGAGGATAGAGAGGCTAAATAGGGCCTTGAGCACAAAAGTTAATGGTCTCTTTTTTGCCCTCATCTCGACCTTCTCATTTTTACCATAAATTCAAAAAATTTGGAAAAAGCAAACCGAGATTTCCAAGCTCAAAAGTCCTCGAAACTTATCAAAAAATAGGATATATTAAAATTTCCAATGACCTTGATTGAGAGGAGGAAGAAAAAAAAATGCCCATCCGCGAAATAAAGCCCGACGTTTTTTGGATTGGGGTAAACGACCGGACTACTGACCTTTTTGAAGGTCTCTGGCCCATCCAGCCGGGAGGAGTTTCTTACAATTCCTATCTCATCATGGACGAAAAAAAAGTCATCGTGGACCTGGTAAAATCCAGCCAGGGCGATGAGTTCCTGGGCCAGATTGAAGAGGTCACCAATATTTCTGAGGTGGACTATCTCGTCGTCAATCATATGGAGCCTGACCATTCGGGATTGCTGCGCATCTTTCGCCAGCTTGCGCCGAAGGCCATCATTCTGGGCTCAGCCAGGACCAAAGAGATGCTCAAGGGGTTTTTTTCAATCGAAGATGGAGTGCGGGTCGTTGGCGACGGCGAGGTCCTTTCTCTTGGCCGAAGATCCCTGAAGTTTTTTTCAACGCCTTTTGTTCACTGGCCGGAGACGATTATGACCTATGAGGTTTCCCACCGCATTCTCTTTTCCTGTGATGGTTTCGGCGGTTACGGGACAATTTCCGGAGCGAATTTCGACGACGAGTGCTTATCTTTGCCTCGCTACGAGCAGGAAGCCCTTCGTTATTATGCCAATATCGTGGCCAACTACAGCGCACGAGTTCAGGAAGCCATTGCCAAGTTGAGTGATGTTCCGGTTAGCGTGATCGCTCCCTCTCACGGAATTATCTGGCGGCGAGATCCCAACCGAATCGTCCAGCTCTATAAGAAATGGGCGGAATTCGCTTCGGGGAGGAGAGAGCCAGGAATTACCTTGATTTACGGCTCCATGTATGGACACACCGAAAAGATGATGAACGCTGTCGCTCAGGGCATTTCTCAAACAGGGATCAAATTCGAGATTTTCGATGCGGCGAGAACCCATGTCAGCTACATCCTTCCCTCGCTCTGGTCGAACGAAGGGGTGATGATTGGGGCACCCACCTACGAGGTGAAGATTTTCCCGCCTGTGGCCGAAGTTTTAAACATGGCAGTGGACAAAAAGGTTCACGGGAGGAAGGCTGCCTATTTTGGAAGCTATGGCTGGAGCGGGGGAGCCCTAAAGGAGCTCAAGGAAATCATCGGGCCGGCGAAGTGGGAACTCTGGGGAGAACTTGTTTTTCGAGGAAGTCCCACTGGAGATGACCTTCGCAAGGGCCAGGAATTCGGCCAGAAATTTGCGGAGTATATCCAAAAGGAGCGCGGGGAAAACGCTGAAGAAAAGGGCGAAAAGACTTGACACTGAAGGCTATTTGGCTATAATAAAAGCAAGTTTTCTTTGGCCGGCTGGAGAAAACTTCTGCCCACCTAATTAATCATTTTTCCCTTTTCTGCTAATAACAGCCGGCATTGCTCTTATCGATTTCAAACGGAGGCCCAAGGATAGAAATCAGGGTGGAAAGAAAATGAAAAGCGTGCTTCTTTTCCGATGGGGAGGGCTCGGCGACCTTATTGTTGCCCTCCCTTCCATCCAGCTCATTCGGAAAAAATTTCCGATGGCTCGACTGACCTTGGTCTGCCGAAGAGAATACGGAGAGATTTTTAAATGGTTTGGGGTTATTGACGAGCTCCTGGACTCGGACTCGCCTCAGCTACTCCCTTTGTTCCTGGAAAAAAGAAAGCAAGGGACCCAGCCTGCGGGCTGGCTCCGTTCGTTCGACCTTGTTGTCGGATGGTTTATGGCCGAAAAAAAGGAGACGTTGGAGGGATGGCTCAGGCTTGCCCAACCCGGAAGGCATCATCTTTTCTATTGCCAAATTAAGTGCTCGGAGCAAATCAGCCGATTCTTTTTTCGAAAAACTCAAAAGGCTCTTGGGGAAAAGGGAAATCACTTTACTTTTGAGGAGTGCGCTGACTTAAAATCTGGCTTCCGATCGTGGGAAGAAAGCGAGAAAGTCGAAACAGAACCAACGGAAAAGGAAAAATTTGTCGTCGTCCACCCGGGGAGCGGGAGTGAAGAAAAATGCTGGCCGCTTGGAAATTTCATAACCATCCTTGAGCTTCTCGAGAAGAAGGGAATAGGCGGAGTGCTGTTCACAGGGGAGGCAGAAGCAAGGATGAGGCCAATCCTCGAGAGGACCGATTTTCCTCCTGGATGGAGCTGGATCCACCGTCCCTCGCTCGTTGACCTCTGCCAGCACCTCTTAAGGTCAGACCTATATCTGGGAAACGATTCTGGGGTAACCCATCTTGCTGCGGCCTGCGGGACTCAAGTGCTGGCCCTTTTCCGGAAAGATAACGAGGCTGCCTGGAGGCCCTTTGGCCGGTGTCATGTCCTCAGCGCGCTCTCCCCAAAAGAGATTGAAATTGAAGACGTTTGGAGAGAAGTCCGTCGTCTTCTCAGGCTTCCCTGAATTCGTCAGCCCTTCTGCGCTGCACAAGAATTGTGCAAATAGCCATATTTTTCGCAAGATCAATAAGATAAAAAAGAAAATCACAAATTATTCACAGGGATTTTCACATTCCTGTGAACGGTTTCTTCTATCTTCTACGTAGTATTGAAGTTGGAGGCGAGGCCAATTTTGAGCTTGAAAATCCCATCGATTATGCTATTATCATCCGAGAGAAAATAAGAAAAGGGATTGAAGATGCCGGAAAAGGATTGGCGAAACAAGTTGAGGTCTTGTTTCGAGAATGTCGAGATTCTGGAAAGATGCAAAGCTGAAACAGAAGAAAATTTCAAGCAATTCTGCGAGTTTATCGCCGAACCAGCTTTCGAGGCTCTGGCTGAAGAGCTCAAGAGCTATGGAGTCCGGGCACGGTTTGGGACTTCAAGAGGAAAATCAACCTGGATTCGATGCACTTTCCCCAGGTCGCGAGTGGACCATTTTTATTATGTGATTTCGTTGCCGAAGAATGCCGTCGAATTAAAGTTACGTCTGCATATCAAGGGAAGGAAGACGACAAAAAGCCCTTTGTTAGAGGAAGAAAAGCTCTTTTTTGAAGGATTGCCGCCTGCTAAAGTGATGAAAATTAGCAAGGACGAGCTTATCGCTGACATCATCGAGCATTACAGGGACTTTATCCTGCAGTCTTTAACCTCTTCTGATTGAGGTCATCCGCTTTCAATTATCGATTGTCTTAAGGATTCGGAAAAGATATTCGTAGCTTGGCCTATCCCAGGTGTTCTGCCCGATGTATTTGAACTGGAGAACACCGTTCTTGTCAAGAATGAAAACACTGGGAATGAGCTGGTCGACCTTGCTCCCACTCCATTCAGTCATAAAGAGGCCTAATCCTTTGGTAACTTTCCGTTGGTCATCGATGAGAATCGGGAACGGCGTCGGTTTCTCCCCTTTTTCTAAGCTCAAGTCTTTGGGGAATCCTTTTCTCGAGCGCTCCATCCTGACCTTTCCTTTTTCATCCAGCTTGTCCGGTTCAGGAGGGTATTTCCAGTTTTTTATTTTTTCCAGTTGGTCGGGCAGGGCTTCGAGCCACTGGGTGATTATTTCTCTTGAATAAGGAAAGACATAAATAATTTCGAGGTTATATTTTTTTCGGAGCTGCTCGCTTTTCTCCATGTCCACAAGCTCAGCGTACTTATAGTTACAAATAGTGCACCATCTGCCTTCGGCGGCGTACCCTCGGGGGAAGATGATGAGCACATTTTTGCCCCTCAGACTGGAAAGAGTGAGTTCCCCTCCCTGATAGACAGGAAGAGTGAAGTCGGGCATGGGTTCGCCCAGAGTTACGGGGCGAATTTCCTGTTCCTGGGACAAGGCGGAAAGCCCAAGAAAGCAGAGAGTTAATACGACGACCGAGAAAAGAATTAAAAGGTAAGGATTTTTGCGCGTATTATCCATCAGAGCCTCCTTAAGAGATTATATCATGGAAAACTGAAAGCAACCACGGGAATAGCCTTTCTAAAGCCCGTGAGTCGAAATCCTGCGCAAACAGATTAGCATCTCTTGGCGGTGGGAGCCTTTTCAATTGTGCTTAAAAAAACAAAATAATGAGAGAAAAATTGAGCGATATGCGTCCAATGAATTAACGGAAGGAGCTATGACCCTGAAAGGCTATTGACAGCATGCAAAATCCATATTATATTGCCTTCACTTCTCGAATGAAAAAAAGGAATTTGGTGGGGCGTGTTTTAGATAGCTGTTTTTTTTTATAATTTTGCTGGGGGGATTGCTGCCCAGCCTGAACCTCATCGGGGGCGTTCTTAATTCTAACAGCATTTCAAGTATCGATAAGAAAATTGCTGAGGGGAGTGCGCTTCGCCGGCAGGGGAAATTTGTTCTGGCAAAGACTACATTCGAAGAAGCGCATGAATTGGCCAAAGAGAGAAAAGACTTGAATAGCCAAGCTTCCTGTCTCATTAACATCGGGGCACTTTCCTGGAACCTGGGCCAAGTCAAAGAGTCTATTGGTTATTATGAGGAGGCCTTAGGGATTTGCAAAGAGCTTGGGCTGAGGGATGAAGAGAAAGTCTGTTTATCAGCTATTCAGATTTATAAGCTCTATTCGCGGGGGAAAGAGCTGCGCGATCAACGCCGTCCTGAAGATTCAGTTCGATATTTCAAAGAGGCGGTCGCTCTGGCTAAGAAAATCAATAGTCTCGAGCATGAACTAAAATGCCTTCGGCAAATGAGTTTGAATTACCCTCAAGACCACAGCGAGTTCTACAAGTTGAACAACCAAGCCTTGAATATAGCCAGGAAAATTAACCACCGTCTGGAAGAAGGTCGATGTTTGAATAATATTGGACTTTACTATTGGAGATCAACCAGATTTTCGGAGGCATTAGCGCTTTTGAACGAGGCGCTCGCAATAATTAGAGAGAATCATAGAGGCGGTCGCGACGAATCTGATCTCTTAAATAATCTGAGTGTAATTTATGCAGATCTTGGAGATTATGAAAATTCCTTAAAATACATAAGAAGAGCGCTAGAAATAGACCTTTTTTTAAGAGACGAAAACAATATTTCGCAGGGCCTTAACAACTTAGCGCGGATTATTCGTATTATTAATCATAGTCAGGTCGACTCGGATCCAAGCTCGTACTATAAGGAGTCCATCGAGCTTGCCAGAAAGAGCGGAAATTATTTTATAGAAATCTGTTCTCTTAACAACATGGGCGTTCTCTACCAACATAAAAAGGACTTTGCTAAATCAATAGAATTTTTAGAAGCAGCTCTGCAGATTTGCCAGAGGCAGGGCATTTTCGATGAGTTGTGCAATATTTATGCAAACCTGGGAAATGCACATATCGAACTTAATAACATTGAAAAGGCGAAAGAGTACTTTGACAGGTCTTTGGACTTGGCTCTTTCGGCTGGAAGGAATGATGTGCTTTGGGAGGTGTATTCCGGGCTGGGGAAGTGCATGGAAAATAAGAATCAGCCGGACCTTGCTTTGACTTATTATAGGCTTGCTGTGGATGTGATTGATTCAATAAGAGGCAACCTGGCTCTCGATTTTCATAAGGCGGGTTTTTTTCGAGATAAATTTAAAGTCTATGAATCCTGTCTTAATCTTTTATTCCGGATGATGAGGGAAAAGCCATCGCATCAATTTGACGAGGCCTTTTTCCATATCGTTGAGAAGGCAAAGGCAAGGACACTCATCGAGGAGTTGATTGAGAATGCATCAAATGAGAAGCCTGCCAGCACCCTTTTACAAGAGAAACTGGCGGAAATTTCGAGAGAAATATCGTTAGTTTTATCTGAACTCACGAGAGCCGACCTTTCCCAAAAAGCAGGGCAGAAAATATGGGAAAAGCTGGCGGAGAAAGAAGAAGAGTATGCCGTTCTCCTCAATCGGGCAAAATTAGAAAGAAAAGATAAAGCAGCTTCATCCTCTTTTGATATTATTTCCTTAAAAGCGGCAAGAGAGGATGTCTTAGATGAGGAGACTGCGCTGGTTGAGTTCTTCTTGGGAGAGAATCAATCTTATGCCTTTCTCGTCACAAGAAAGGATTTTTTTCTTAAAAATCTGCCCGGGCGTGCGGCGATAGAGGATTCCCTGAGAGCTTATTTAAAAATTATTTCCAGTCCTCCAGACAAGGAATTGGACTTCATTCGGGCTGCGCAGCGAATTTACCAAGAACTTCTCTTCCCTCTCGAGAAATGTTTTTCTCCATCGATCAAGCATTTAATTATTATCCCTGATGGGGTCCTCTATTACCTTCCGTTTGAAACGCTAATCCCGGGTCAGAATGAAAAGGGTCGGGAATCAAATTATCTGATCGAATATTGCAATATCTCATATGCTCCTTCTGTTTCCTCTCTGGCATTCTTGATAAAAAAAGGAACAACAGACGGACATTCGAAACTGGTGCTGGCCTTGGGTAACCCCGATTATTCTTTAAGAAAAGCTAATAATAAAAAGAAGAAAGATTTTAATAACCATGAGGAAGTGCTAAGAGAATTTTATCTGAACTTGGGCTTTAATTTTTCAAATCTTCCTTTTAGCAAGAAGGAAGTCAAGCAAGTATCCCGCTTTTTTCCTAAGGATAAAATTGATATTTATACATACAAGGAAGCTAAAGAAGAAATCCTCAAGACAAGGCGATTAACGGATTATCAAATTCTTCATTTTGCCTGCCATGCGTTCTTAGATGAGAAAACGCCCTATCGCTCTGCCCTCGTCTTGGCCTTTGATGATGATCCTGAGGAAGATGGGTTTCTCCAGGGCTGGGAAATCCAAAATCTTAAGCTTAACGCAAGCTTAGCCATCCTGTCAGCGTGTCAAACAGGCAAAGGCAAACTGGAGTACGGAGAAGGCGTTTTTGGGCTTCAACGCGTTTTCTTCTATGCGGGTGCCCGGTCAACGATTTCCACCCTCTGGAAAGTCGCAGATAAAGCGACTTCTATTTTCATGTATCATTTCTATTATTTCTTGGCCAGAGGAAAGAACAAAGCTGAAGCTCTTCGTCTGGCAAAAATCAAGATGCTCCAATCAAAATTCTCTCATCCTTTCTTCTGGGCTGGGTTCATTCTTCATGGTGATTATCAGCATCGCCTTATTCATGATTAACTGTTCGGCCATCGGGAATTATTTGTCTTTGAGCTTTTTCTTATTTTTCCTCAGCTATTTTCATAAACGATCTCTTTTTCTTTAAGGATCTTTTTCAAATCGGCTAAGCCTCGATAGAGCAAATTCCTCGTTTTATCCTGGCTCCAGCCATAATAAATTGAAATTTCTTCCAGGCTCATCCCCAGGAGATAGAGCCTAACGACTTTGCGCCGAGACTCAATTAAAGAAAGAATGGCTTCGGCGACGATTTCCTTTAACCCGTTTTCATTGCCCATATAAGCTTGATAACAATTTTTTATTTCGGCCACCCTCTTATTCCTTTCGGCGCAAAGAAGCGCCTCATTTCTTTTCCACTTTCTCATTACGTCGATCACCGAAGAATCTATAATTTTCTTTATATAAGACGGATAGTTTTGGATTTCTTTCTCACGATGCAGAATTTTCCATATTTTTATTCTTATTTCCTGGGTGATATCTTCGGGATCAAGGCCATATTTTTGTAGGTCGAATTTTTGGATATGGATTCTGATCATGCGGGAAAAATGGAGAAGAATGGATTCCAGTTCTTTATCTTTCTTATGATCCCAGATCATTTTTCTTTCCATATATATGGAGTGGACGAGAGCTCAATTTTTCTCACTTCAGTGAGAAAAATTTTAAGAAAATATAGTCTTTATGGGTGAAGTTTATTCCTTAAGCGATATAAAGAAGCGAATTTTCGAGAAAAAAAGATGCCTTCGCGGCAAGAAATGATTAATAAAATTGCCAGGAGTAATAAGAACGTCTTGATTTTGGGAGAAACAGGCACAGGAAAGGACTATACTGCAAAGATGATTCATAGCCTCAGCCCGAGGAGGGAAAGGCCTTTTGTGGCCATCAATTGTGCTAGCCTCCCCGAGAACCTTTTTGAGGCAGAGCTTTTCGGTTATGGCCGGGGGGCATTTACCGGGGCTGTAAGAGAGAAAAAGGGTTTGATTGAGGTAGCAGAAGGAGGGACAGTTTTTTTGGATGAAATTGCAGAATTGTGTCCACATCTTCAAGCCAAGATTTTGAGAGTTATCGAGGAAAAACAGATTCGGAGAATAGGGGAAACTGAAAAAAGGCAGATTCATGCCAGGTTCATTTTTGCGACAAACAGAGAACTTCATGAAGAAATGAGAAAGGGACGGTTCAGAAAAGACCTCTACTTCAGGATCAGTGTCGTTCAGATATTTCTTCCCCCTCTGCGTGAAAGAAAACATGAAATCCCTCAACTGGTAAAAGAAATCTTGGCGAAGGAAAGTCAAAAAGAAGGCTTGACAAAGGCACTTAGCCCTGCAGCTTTGAAAAAGCTCCTTAACTACAATTTTCCAGGAAATATTCGAGAGTTGGAGAATATCCTGGAACGAGCTTTTCTGCTGGCTGAGGGAGGCACAATAAAAGAAACACATATTCGGCTCGAAGAAGAAAGGGAAAGTAATTCAGAGGAAGACCGATTTTCAGCCGAAAACATAAAGCGCATCTTGGAAGATTGCCAGTGGAACAAAACCAGGGCTGCTCAGCAAATTGGGAAAAGCAGACGCCACTTTTATAGGCTTTTAGAGAAGTGTGGAATGAAAGAATATATCAATAAAAAAAATCATCCGGAGCCCGAAGAAAATATTGAAAATCATTGAATGACTTGACTTTTTGTATTTGGTTGTCTAAGATTTAAGAGAAAAATCCGCAATTTTTTGACCTAAATTTAGAAAGCCTTGGTGAGAGAAAGGTTATCTTCATGTGGGAAGAGACTTTCGAGGAATTAGATATAGAAGCTCGGCCGCAGGGGCTATTTTCGTCGATTCCATTTCTGAAAGAAAAAGCTGACCCGATTGCCATTTTTCTTATTATCACCAGCAGCACATTTATCGTCATCGTCGCTTTAAAATTTCGAATTTTTCACCTTTGGGCTGAATTTCTAAAAAGCACTCCATTTCTTAGAATGGCGACCTATCCATTGTTGATCTCTGCCGGCATCATCGTGTCTGGAGTAATTTTCCGGACCATTCTCTGGTTTCGCTATAAGCCAGAATCTGTTGAGAACCAAGATGAAGTCGAATGGCCTTCCGTGTCTGTTGTCATGCCTGCATGGAATGAAGAGGAATTGGTCGGCAAAGCCATCGATTCCATTTTTTGTTCGAATTATCCGAAGGACAAACTGGAAGTTATAGCCATAAATGATGGTTCCACCGACATGACCCTCTATCATATGATGAAAGCGAAAAGAAGATATGGGGAGAAGTTGCGAGTTGTCAATTTTAAAAGGAATCTGGGGAAGAGAAAGGCTCTTTATTCTGGAGTAAAAATTGCGCGAGGAGAGATCATTGTCACCGTAGATACAGATAGCAAAATCGGGCGAAGCGCCATAAGGAACATCGTTATTCCGTTAATCAAAGATAATTCTGTGGGAGCGGTGGCAGGGCGAGTTGCTGTTTTAAATGAAAAAGAAAACCTGTTGACTCGAATGCTTTCTATCCGTTATTCCATATCTTTTGATTTTGGTCGCGGTTATCAAAGTGTTTATGGCACAGTGTTTGTATGTCCGGGAGCTCTATCAGCTTACCGGAAAAGCGTTTTGATGACTTTTATTAAGGAATGGGTAAACCAGAAATTCTGGGACACGCCCTGTCTCCATGGCGAAGATCGGGCTCTGACGACATATATTCTGAGAGCAGGATATTTTACGCGATATCAGTCGAATGCTGTTGTCTATACTCGGGTTCCCGCTAAGTTTCTTCAGATGAGCAGGATGTACGTTCGCTGGACCCGAAGCTATCTTCGGGAATCGATTATCTTTTCAGGATTTATGTTTTCGAGGTATAGAACAAAGCATCGCCTTTTGCCCATCCTTGATTTTATTTTTCTCAATATTCTCCATCCCTTCCATATTTTTTCTGTTTTCTTGATTTCCTATTCCTTTGTTGCACAACCTGTTTTTATCCTTCGACATCTTGCTTTCTTGGTTGTTGCATCTTTTCTTCTTTCTCTTTATTATCTGCGTACCAACAGGAGTTTAATGTTTCTTTATGGCATTCCTTATGCTTTGATTACGGCCTTCTTTCTGTGGTGGATAGTTCCGTTTTCAGCCTTGACAATCAAGAATCAATCCTGGTTGACGCGTTAAATATCTGGAATCTTCTTACCGTTTGGGGGTAACAGGAAGCTGTTTCTCCCGGCTGATCCAGAGAAAAAGAATGGCTAATCCAGCGCAAAGGGAGAGCGTTACAAGAACCCATCTGTTCAAGGAGCGAGGCAGAATAATTCTATCTGTTTCGCCCGAAACAATGAACGCTCCCCAGTAATAGGGATGGGAAAGCACTCCAGAGTTTATCATCTCCAACTTTGTCTTTCGAAGAGCCCAACTAATCGGTTGAGGAGAACGAAGATGATAATAGAATCTTTCAAAAAACTGAGCGCTGGCCTGATCATTGATGGCCCAAAGGCTTAGGAGAAGGGACGATGCTCCAGCATAAAAGAAGGCACGACTTAAACCTTCGATGCCTTCGCCCTTGATGAGCTGGCCAAGACCGGTTTGACAAGCTGAAAGCACCACCAGGTCCGCGTTAAACTTAAGATTAAAAATTTCTCTCATCTGCAAGAAACCATCTTCTGTCGGGTCCTCATCGAGAGAAAGGATGATGGCCGATCGAGCAGGCTTCTTGTCATTGATTAGAGCATGGGTTGAAAGATGGATCATCCGATAATCTGATAATTTTTTTCCTTTAAGATTTTCTTCGCTTGCATTTTCACGCAGTAATAAATCTCTCTTCTTTGGCTTAAAGAATGAAGCAATTTTAGTCACCTCTTGTCCGCTGTATTTTAGCCTCACAAATTGATAATCAGAATCCGGATAAAAAGGAAACGATGAGGCAGCTGGTTCGCTCTTGATAGAAGAAGATTCATGCTGTCCATAAGCTGGATCTCCAACAGCCAACAGATCTTTTATCGGTTTCCTGTGGTTAGTTTTTTTTCGGCTAATGAGCTCGCGGAGAGCTGAAAGAGAAGGAGCATAGCCCAGCTCATATTGCTTAACCAGCCACTCAGTATTTTCCTTTCTTATGAGGAGGGTTTCGAAGGGTAAAAAATAAAGAATGTCGTCAGGGATGATTAGTATTCTCTTAATCCTGGGACTCACATTGTTTAGACCTGGCTTTATCAGGAGTGTGTAGAGGATATGACCGAGACTAAAGTCTTGGTTATCTATATTAGTGATCGCCGAGAGGTGGCCCTGGACTAACTCTTTAATCCTTCTGTAGTGAGGAAGTGGGAATATTTTTAAATTTTCCTTAGTAATAGTAAAGGCGTAGGAGTTTTCTTTTCCGAGCACATAAGCAAAAACAATAGTCTCCTTATCAATCAAATTCTTTTGCGCTTCGTCGAGCATAATGGTATGAGGATAACGCAGGCTGGCGTAGGCTGGACTTGAAGTTCTGATCTCTCTTTTCAAAGATTCCAATTGTTCTTCATAAGCTTCAAGCTGTCTTGTGGCCTCCAGCCTTTGCTGTGGGGTAAGTTGCGGCGTTAGCAGCTTCGTGTGGATTTTTGAAATTTCATTGAGGAGCTCAGCTTCTCGATTTAAGAGCTTTTGGCCAACTCCTGCCGTAAGGTTAATTTTTGAAACCTCGATGCTATCTAGAAACGCTCTCGCCTTTGCCTTTTCCAGGTAATAAAAGGCTTCATTCTTAAATATATTTTGTTGCTTTTCTTGATGGAGCTTGACCAAGAGGTCAATGATATTGTGGTAGGCTTCAATTTTTCTTTCAGAACCTAAGAAGGTGGCTTTCAGCTCTTCAAAGTCTATTCTTGAACGAATATTTTCGATAACAGAAATCGACTTTTTATAATTATTTAAGGCAGCCGCATAGTTATTTTGACGTTTTTGAGAATTAGCAAGCTCAAAATAAGCTTCCCAAAGAACCTTTCCACCTTTTATTTCCGAGGCTAAATCTATTGCCATTTGATAGTATTTTGTTGACTCCTCATAATTTCCCAGTTGAGCGTAGACAATCCCTAAGTTGGTGAGAATATAGCTTATTTTTTCTTTGTAATGAACTTCATTTGCTTTGCTTAATGCACTTCGAAAATATTTCAATGAATTGGGGTAATCACCTAAGTTTGAATAGACAGAGCCAATATTGTTAAGGATATCAATTTCTGTAGGTATATCCATGTATTTTTGGGCAATCATCAGGGCTTTCTCATAGAAAACTAAAGCCTTTCTAAGATCTTCTTTATTGTCATGGAGTATTCCTTTCCTTCTGAGCAAATTACCTATATTATTCATATCGAGAGATGTTTCTGATTCCTTATTTAATTGATTAGTCAGTTGCAACGCCAAGAGGAAACGTTCAAGAGCAGCGTCATAATTCCCTAATTGAAAATATATGACTCCAATATTTGTTAGGCAATTTCTTTCTTCTTCTTTATTACCTGTCAATCGAGCTATTATCAGGGCATTTTCGAATGAGCTTAATGCTTCAGAATAGTTGTCTATTTTCCAATAGAAAAGTCCTATATTATTTAAGCACCTTGCTTCTTCTAATCTATGGTTGATTTTTCGGGCAATTCGAAGAGCCTCTTGATTAAGAACAAAAAAATCTTGGATATTGTTTTCTTCCCAGTAGGTTAAACTCAATTGCCGAAGACATTTGAGTTCGTGTTCTTTGCTGTTTATTTTCCTTGCCAGGTCGATGGCCGCTTTAAAATTATCAATGGAAGAGCGAAAATCTCTAGCTTCTC
>FWPV01003878.1_pt1 | contig 32991 bp, 31 predicted proteins | sample 2228371 | NCBI WGS metagenome assembly FWPV01 (sample SAMEA103939776, study PRJEB20133) | metagenome
TACCCTCCTGTGATGATTTTTTAATATTTTCTAATATTTTATCATAGGAGGGCATATTTGTCCGAACTTATGTCCGATCATCAGAGTTTTCACTTGACATGATGATGATCATTTGATATTCTGTATTGAAAGAATTTCTACAAAAACTGCGATTTTCATTATAATACCGTTAAGATTTCTGACATTCGGAGGCGTTAAAATGGAGATATCAACGCGCTATCGTGATAACATTGCAATATTAGATGTAAGAGGAGAGATAATAGGTGATGCAAGATTTGACCTAAATAAAGCGATACAAGAACAAATTGATTCCGACATATCAGGGCTGATCATAAATCTTGAAGAAGTTCCAATGATGGATAGCGTCGGACTTGGTATGTTGGTCGCTGCCTATACCTCACTTGCAAAAAAAGAAAAAAAAGTAGTTTTATTAAATGTCGGTAGATCGGTTAAGTATCTTCTCGTAGTTACAAAACTTGACCAGATATTTGAAAAATATGACGACGAGGATGAAGCTGTCGAAAGCTTTAAAAGATAGGATAAAGGACTATGCAAATAGCTGATAGATTGAACAAAATTCCGCCTTATCTCTTTATGGAACTCAGGAATAAGATCGCAAAAGCAAGGGCTGACGGCATTGACGTCATAAGTTTGGCAATTGGCGATCCTGTAGACCCAACTCCCGAGCCAATAATAGATGAACTCTGCAAACAATCTCGCGACCCTGAAAATCATAGATACCCAACAGACGAAGAAAAAGGTATGTTTGCATTTCGTAAGGCAGTTGCGGACTGGTATGCAGAACGTTATAAAGTCCAATTAGACCCTAAGACAGAAGTTTTGGCACTGATTGGCTCAAAAGAGGGATGTCATCACTTTGCATTGGCAATAGCCAATCCAGGCGATATTTTTCTCATGACTGATCCTGGCTACCCGGCTTATCGTGCTAGCATATTTATTGCCGGAGGGGAGCCTTATCATGTGCCAATAAAAAATGAAAATTGCTATCTTCCAAAGTTTGAGGATATACCATCAGACATTGCCAAAAAAGCGGTTGGAATGTTCCTCAACTATCCAAACAATCCTACTGGCGCAACAGCAACAGAAGAGTTTTTTAAAGAACTTGTTGACTTTGCGAAAAGCTATGATATAGCCATCTGTTATGATAACCCGTATAGCGAAATAGTCTTTGATGGAGAAATACCGAGAAGTTTTCTATCAACTCCCGGAGCAAAAGATGTCGCAGTAGAATTGAATTCACTTTCCAAACCATTTAATATGACAGGATGGCGAATCGGAATGGCTATGGGAAACCCTGAACTTATCTCTGCTATTTCAAAGGTTAAGGAAAACACAGACTCAGGTATATTCAATCCGATACAATTTGCTGGTATAAAAGCTATTAAGGAATGTCAAGAAAACATAGAAAAAATGCTTGCGATATATGAAAAAAGGCGAAATATCATCCTTGATATGTTGAAAGAACTTGGATGGAAAGATTACAAACCTTACAAAGGCACTTTCTACCTTTGGATACCAGTGCCAAAGGGATTCACATCTATTGAATGGACGACTTGGCTTTTTGAAAAGGCTTCTGTTGTTGTTGCCTCTGGTTCCGCTTATGGAAAATATGGCGAAGGATATATAAGAATTTCCCTGACTGTCCCTGATAAAAGGCTTCTTGAGGCGGTTGATAGGATAAAAAAAGCTATGTCTTAAAAATAACTACCTGTTTTCAGTAGTCAGTTTGCCCATTAAACTCTCTGACTACTGATCAAAACTTTGTTGTAGATGCAAGTATATGTGTAGATTTGCTGATAGATGTGCTATCAATTCGCTTAACGAGCGCATAACTCCATTTTGAACTGCCGAGTGTCAATCCTAAACCGAACGATGCACTATTTTCCCCCTCCTCATGAGAAAATCCATTCTGCAAACATATACCGCCCTTAAACCATCTCTCCCATCTATAACTTGCTTCATATCCGACGTTAACTTCAAATCCCTTATCTTCTAGGCTTTTGTGCAGATCAAGACCCATAGCAAGCCAACTGATGGGAATTACGCCAAAGCCTATTCTTAACTCCGAAGGTTGGTTTGATATGATCTTATACTGGATCAAGTGGTCAAGCATAATACCAACGACGACATTTTCTTTAACTCGTTTTCGCAGACCAATGTCAACGTCAATTCCATTTCTTGATAAATCAGCTTCTATATCTTCGACACTGTTTTTGCCATTTTTGAAATCTTCTATTGATTTACCAATGTCAAGATTATTGATTATCGCAGGGAGGAGTTTTGTCGCATCATTACGGTTTACATCAGGATCGTGGACAGCAGATAGGACTAATGGTCTGTTTATAACGCCTTTTTTTATTATTTGGTGCCTACGTTTAAATCTAATACCTATTGATAGATCATCGTTTATAGAATACCCAACAGAAAAAATAGGGGCACTTTCCCTGAAAAGATTGTATTTGATCACTGTGTCTGTATCTGATACGAATTTCCTTTCATCAACGATATATTCTGCCGTTGTCGCGTTTATCTTGATCGCACTGCCACGGTTATCAAGATCGTAAAAGTAACCAAAGGATAACCCAAATTTTCCTATTGACCTGCAATAGTAAATTGATGGATTCAACCTAAACGATATTTCTGTGTTTAACTGTGAGCCATCGTTTATTTGCAGATTTTTGTATTCTAAATTTTTTATAAACAGCCCAGCGGAGATATTATTATCTTCGACACAGATCAAACTTGCTGGATTGCCAAAAACTGATGACCCTGCGTTCGGCAATCCGACAAAAGCCCCTCCCATCCCCGCTATTCGGATTTGCTCATTTGCAAAAGCATAATCACAAAAAAGAATGAAAATAGTATAAACGAATACAACATAAATTAGCTTTATAGTGAATATATTTTTATTCATACACTACTTTTTAAGATATGTTCTCTCGCTTTTTCAGCGATAAGCCTTATATGTTCAGACAAAGCTCCACAGCATCCCCCGATAACATTTGCCCCTGCATCGATCATCGCTGGGACATGTATTGCCATATCCTCAGGTGTTTCTGGAAAAATCGTTTTTCCACCGATTAACTGTGGAATCCCTGCATTGGGCTCAACCGCTATTAGTCTTGCACCTGCAGACCTCATCTGTTTAATAAGATCGGGCATCATTGATGCAAGGACAGACCCGCAATTTGAGCCGACCACATCTGCACCCGTGGATTGCAAAATGTCAACAGCCTGTTCAGGAGTATTTCCCATAACGGTTCTAAAACCATTCTTCACAGGATTAAAGGACATTGAAGCGAATATCCGCAGATCGCAAGTTGCTTTTACTGCTTTGATAGCAGAGACCGCTTCGTTGATATCTATCATTGTCTCAATAAATATAAAATCAACCCCGCCATCTACCAATGCTCTAACTTGTCGACTGAAAGCCTCTATCATATCAGATTCAGACAGAGTTCCATAAGGCTCCATTAACTCGCCAGTTGGTCCTAAATTTCCAGCAACATAGACCGTTTTTGTATAGCGAGAAACCACTTCTCTTGCAAGCTCTGCCAAACTTCTATTTAGCGATTCAACCTCGTTTTCAAGTCCAAATTTTTTCAGCTTTATCCCATTTCCACCAAGAGTATTTGTCAATATAATATCTGCGCCAGCATCAATATAGCCAGCGTGTAGAGACATAAGTATATCTCTATGCTCAAGCCCCCATTTCTCAACAGATTCAGACGGATCACAGCCTTTATATTGTAGTGCTATGCCTGTTGAACCGTCACAGATCAATATTTCACCATTGTTAAGTCTTTCTAACAAGTCTTCTTTCAAATTTGAACTCCTTTTCTGATCCAACTTCTTCACAGTTTTTGCTATTTTATTGTTCCATTGACCTTTATACCTGATCCATCTTCACTGAGAGACATCAATTCTAAATTGCATATTGCACAGTTTGCGATATAGCCCATCAATAGCTAACAATTGATTATGTGTCCCTGATTCTACTATTTCGCCATTATTCAGGACAACTATTCTATCCGAATTCATAATCGTTGAAAGACGATGTGCTATTATAAAAGTTGTCCTTCCTCTCATCAAGTTTGCAATTGCATCTTGAATTAGCAACTCCGATTCTGTATCCAATGAAGATGTAGCCTCATCAAGAATAAGTATTCTTGGGTCTTTCAATATTGCCCTAGCGATTGAGATACGTTGTCTTTGACCACCTGACAACTGCATTCCGTGTTCACCAATATATGTGTTATATCCATCAGGCAATTGCTCAATAAAATCGTGAATGTTAGCACTTTTAGCAGATTGGATTATCTCTTCGTCAGTGGCATCAAAACGTCCGTATGCTATGTTTTCTTTAATAGTTCCGCGAAACAATATGGTTTCCTGTGGGACAAGCCCGATCTGGCTTCGAAGCGATTTCAGAGATATTCTTGATATCGGATAGCCATCAATGAATATCTCTCCATCTTTGGCATCATAAAATCTCATTATCAAATTGACAAGGGTTGTTTTTCCTGCGCCACTAGGTCCTACAAGTGCAATTGATTCACCAGCTTTGACTTTAAGATTTATATGATTTAAAACTAGCTTGCCATTTTCATACCAAAATGTCACATTATGCATCTCAACATCGCCATTTATCCTTTTTAATGGTATTGCAGAAGGCGAATCATAAACTTCTGGTTGAACGTCAAGAATTTCAAATATCCTTTCAGCAGAAGCATAAGCCTGCTGTAAAGATGTATTAAAAGTGGTTATCGTTTTTATCGGCTTATATACTAGTCCCACCATAGCGATAAAGCCAATAAACCAGCCTGTGCTAAGCTTACCGGTTATAACCTGCCAAAAACCAAACCAAAAAACCGTCACCATACCTAGTGTGCTTATTAATTCAATCAATGGAACCTGATATGCGTTAATTTTCACTCGCTTCATTGACACAGAATATTGTGCCTTATTTTCTTTTGAAAAATGATCCTTCTCCCAATACTCGCTCGCGAAGCTCTTAATAATTTTTATGCCTGATATTGTCCTCGCGAAATATGATGATATATCAGCTAATTTGCTTTGAATTCTGACGCTTGCCTTTTTTATCCTTTTACCGAAGCGGTTAATTATATACATAGTTGGCGGAAATACGAAGATCGCTAATAATGTCAACTGCCAACTTTTTATGAACATCATAACAAGGAAAACTAATACGGTTGCTACTGCTTGAACAGCCTCTGCCATTGAATTGACAGAATAACTGATCATAGCCATATCGTTTGTGCCTCGTGATATAATGTCACCAGCCTTTTTCTCAGAGAAAAAACGTAACGGAAAATGAACAAGCTTGCCATATAGTTCATTTCGCAGATTGAATATCATTTTTTGCCCAATTCTTGACATTATGTAAGTTTTGCCATACGTTAATATCCCTTTTATGATAAAAATGGTGAGGATAAAAAGTATTACATACGTTATCAAGCGGATTGCATCGTTTGAATCTGCTAGATAGACCTTTATGCTAAGTCGACTGAGGTTTTCCTGATGAACTTTTTTAATGGAAAGGCTTTTGAAAAAGATTATCTCCGTAGGCAAACCATTTGTATCAATAAGCTTGACCGCATCTATGGTCTCTGCCAATATGCTTACATATCCCATTTCACAGAATGCGATAAGCATTGTGCATAAAAACGCTATCAAAGCAGAACCAATATAAGGTATCATATATTTAAATAGACGTCTAGCTGAACTCATTTTACCTTTTCCGACAATGTTATAAGCCTTCTGGAATCAGCATCATAGCCACGTCCATCAATATCGCCAAATGTCTCAACTATGCGCATTCCAGCTAATTGGAACATCTTATTAAGCTCTGTAAATGTATAAAATCTTATATCGCGAACTGACTTTTTAATGGAACCTTTTTCAAAATCAATAATTGTCCTTCTATCCTGTAATCTTCCATTAGCGAAATCGTAATTTGCCTCTGCGAGACTAAGAGTTTTTTCGTTTATCCACCACCAGTTTTTGACATTGTCCAATTGTGGGACCGCATATGGATTCCAATAATCCATCAAAAATTTGCCTCTTCGTTTAAGGATATATGAGACGCATTTTAGCACTTTCAGATTTCCTTCATCATCAAAAAAACCAAAACTTGTGAACATATTTATCACAGCATCGCAGGAATTTTTCTTGATCGGAATATCTCGCATATCGCCTTCTACAAAATGGGCATTTTCGCAAGGACATCTCTTAGCGATGTTGAGAAGCTCCCGTGAGGAATCTAATCCAATGACAAGATATCCTGACTCCGCAAGCCCTTTTGTGTGTCTCCCTTGACCACAGCAAAGGTCAAGAATGACAGCTTTTTCATCAAGATCAAGGACATCACTGATGAAATCCAATTCCTGTTCAAGTTCTTCATCATCAGGCAATTCTGATAACGCATAGTTTTGGTCCCACATTTGAAAAACTTCCTTTTTAATACATAATTATTATCTTTATCAAAAATCGGATTTAAGTTTGCCCCATACTGTTGACATTTTGTTCACTGGATCAACGCTCGCAAGGACGGTAATGCTTTGGTTCATCACGGTTTTAAGCTCTGCCTCTGACAACGCCTTTGTGAAAAATCCAACTTCATCGATAATCCCTGTCGCAGCAACATCTCCCGGTCTTGCACCGATCCAGAGGGGGTCCTCTCCGTTCACGAGAATTTTGCCCTTTGAATCTGTTTCGCCATCCATCGTCCCATCAATATACATCCTTACTTTTTTGCCATCATACCATTTAGCTATGTGATGCCATGTTCCATCTGCTATGATCTTTTTTCCATCAAGCCGTCCTTCTCCACCTTCCGCATGCCACATAAAAACAGGGTAATCTGCATCATGAACCCATATATCTATATGTCTTTTCAGATGTTGTTCAGGCCAGACAAGACCATCTTTCCATGCGATATATTGCCAGCTTACAGCTTCAAGTTTTGTCCATGCGACAAAAGTATAGGTATCCGCATCCATATAGTCTTTATGCGGAATACTGACGTAGCTATCACCTTTTCCGGGGAATTTTATGGCATTTCCAAACTTTCCTTGTGTCCATGATACACTACCTTTAAGTTCGCCGTTTAAGCCTCCGACTGAATCTTTTGCTATTTTGCCTGTGCCCTCGTCAAAGCTCCATGCACCTGCGATGTTCATCTGCGCAGAATAAACGCTCCCTGTAAAGATTAAAACAAAAAATAAAACATACAAAAATAAGAATTTCATAAGGACTCTCCTTTTTTGTGCTCATTGATCACTAGCTATCCTCTTGATCGCCTTTGGTAAAAAGTCAATTAGATCGCTAGCGATCAGCCCACGGTCGCCTTTTTCCATACTTGCTAGATCACCAGCTAATCCATGGACATAAGCGCCAAGTATAGCGGAATACTTTTCATTTAGCCTTTGTGCTAGGAATCCCGCTATTACACCTGTCAAGACATCCCCGGTTCCCCCTGAAGCCATACCAGGATTGCCTGTTGTATTCAGATACGCTTCACCGCTTGGATCAGCAACAACTGTTGGCACGCCTTTCAGCACTAAAATAACCCCATATTCCTTAGCAAAATTGATAGCAGTATTGATGCGATCGGATTGAACATCGGATACTGTTGTGCCAATTAAACGAGCCATCTCACCAGGATGAGGCGTTAAAATAGCTTTTTCGCCAAGTTTTCTGAGGCTATCTTTATCCTCTGCCAACGCATTAAGCCCATCTGCGTCTATAACCTTTGGGATCTCAATATCTTCGCATAATCTTCGTGCTAATTCTATGGTTTCGCGATTTCTTGATAAACCTGGTCCAATAGCAACGACATCAAAATTATCAATCATCTGCATAATTATATCGTATGATCGTAAGGACAAAGTTTGATATAGGGTTTCTGGTAAAGGTAATGTCATCACTTCTGTCAGTTTAGCTTCCATAATTGGATTGAGGCTTTCGGGAATAGCTAATGTGACAAGACCAGCACCAACTCTCAATGCAGATAAACTCGCCATTGCAGAAGCACCAGTTAATCCAACCGAACCTGCGATAACCAAAACCCTGCCAAATAGACCTTTATGACCATCACGTGGTCTATCAGGCAGAAGGTCTTTGACACGATCAGATCGCGTCAAATTAATTGATATATTGTTTGAATTTATAACGCTTTGAGGGATTCCGATGTCGTCAATTTCAAGTTTTCCGACAAATTTTGCCCCGGGATAAAGCAAAAGCCCTCTTTTTGGCAATGCCATTGTCACAGTTATTTCAGCTTTTATACAAGCTCCCTCAACCTTACCGGTATCTGCATCTAATCCAGACGGTAGATCAACAGCGATTATCGGTATTTTTGTTGAATTGAGAAATTCTATAACATCGCTTGCAACCCCCCGCACGGGTCCACTCAAACCAGTTCCAAATATAGCGTCCACAATTATATCATTTTGTTTTATATCAAATTTCTTCTCATTCAACTGCTCATAGGAGAGGATGTGATCGATTTTAAGCCCAATATTTTGTGCAATTTTTAGGTTTGTCAAGGCATCACCAGAAAACTTTTCAGGTTCTGCTAATAGATATGTAATAACTTCATATCCTTTTTGTGTTAAATGACGTGCAATTACCAAACCGTCTCCACCATTATTGCCTTTCCCGGCAAAAACAGCTACTTTGCAGAATGATGACAATGGAAATTCTCTTTCAATTGCCCTGACAACCGCTAACCCAGCGTTTTCCATAAGCACGATGCCGGGAATTCCGATCTCGTTTATCGTTTGGGAATCAATATCACGCATTTCTTTTGCTGTTACCACTTTCATAATAGCTAGTTCCCCATTGATAGATAGCGTGTTTCACCGCTATTGACTACAATTGGTCCTTCTGTTGTCAGAGGGAGAAAACCTTCCTTGCTTGTAGTTTTTACTTTGATATTGTTATATATACCCGGCGGGACAAACTCAGTCAGAATTTCTCCGTCTTCCAATACTTTCGCAGAATACTGTTCATTGTCAATGAAAACTATCGTTTTGGTCACAGTATAAATTTTGACATCTCCACTAGTTGGCAGATGATCTATTGTATATTCGCCGTATTTGTTTTTAACTGGCAGGCGAGGGATACCATCTACATATACCACAATTTCAAATTCGCCATAAAGACTGGATATTTTTTCCTGTGGGACTTTTCCAGATATTGCGCCGTTTAATTTAAGATATATATCTCCCATATCTATATTACTGGCTTTTGGTATGTCAATGTTTATGCTACTCAGAAGATAAGGACTTTTTTGAATCTGTAAGGTATAAGAACCAGGAGTTATATCCTTAATTTGAAACTTTCCGTTCGCATCAGCTATAACAGAAGTTGGATATTCTCCTTTAAGTATCACTTCTGCATTTGTGACGTCCATTTTCGGATCGGTAATTATCCTTCCCGATAGCCTGCTAGAACCAACAGAAGCGGGAACATAAGGGTCATCAAATCCACAACCTATAATATAAATAGAGATGAAAAATACTATGAAAATATAATGTAATTTTAACATCTGAGATCACTTCCAATTACGTTATTTGACAATCTGTGAATAGATATGAATTAGTTTCTCCGGTTTTGTAATCTGTTTTTATAATATAACAACATTACGGTTATGTCAATGATAGACTGATCTTAGGATAAGAGTTCGTAGTCCAAAATATTGACATATTTATAATTTGAAGATATAATTTTACATAAATTTGTCACTTAACGATAACATTCAAAACATTAAAATTGATAAGGAGAAATGAAGGTCTATGAAATTTCTAGCAGAGAGAATGAAAAGACTTGGCACAGAGACGGCCTTTGATATGTTGGTCAAGGCACAGGCATTAGAGGCAAAAGGGCGGGATATAGCCCATATGGAGATCGGAGATCTAGGTTTTGATACTCCACAAAACATATGCGATGCGGCTGTGGAGGCAATAAGAGATTCTCGCAATAGCCATTATGGTCCCGCAGCCGGATATCCAAAATTAAGAGAGGCAATTGCAGAATATATATCCAGAACTAGAAAGATCAATGTAAATCAGGATGAGATAGTTGTAACTCCTGGTGCAAAACCTATTATGTTTTTTGGTATATTAGCCTGCGTTAACGAAGGCGATGAGGTCATATATCCAAATCCCGGATTTCCTATATATGAATCGGTAATAAACTTTGTTGGTGCAAAACCTGTCCCAGTGCCATTATTGGAAGAAGTTGATTTCAGGTTTGACATTCAAAGATTGGTTGAAAGTGTGACGCCAAAGACAAAGATGATTATAATCAACTCGCCACATAACCCTACCGGTGGCATATTGTTAAAGAGCGATCTGGAGGTCATTGCAGACCTAGCTATTAAGAATGATATAATAGTTATGTCTGATGAAGTTTACAGTCAAATAATATACGATGACGCAAAACACGAAAGCATTGTTTCCATACCTGGAATGAAGGAAAGGACTATAATCATAGAGGGATTCTCCAAAACTTATGCAATGACGGGTTGGAGATTAGGATACGGCGTTATGCCCAAAGAATTAGCGGAACATATTACAAAATTGATGGTAAACTCCAATTCCTGCACTGCTGGCATTATTCAGTCCGCTGGAATAGAAGCCCTTACAGGTCCACAAGATAGCGTTGGAAAAATGGTCGCAGAATTGAAACGAAGAAGGGATACGATAGTTGATGGGCTCAACGCAATAGAAGGTATATCTTGCAAGAGACCACTAGGTGCTTTTTATGTTTTTCCAAATGTTAAAAAAGTGCCTATGGATTTCAGAGAATTGCCCGATTATCTGCTTGAAAAATATGGCGTTGCTACGTTGGCTGGAACCGCTTTTGGCAAATATGGAGAAGGCTATTTGCGTCTGTGTTATGCTGGCACAATGGAAAGCATAAATAAGGCTTTGGAACGCATAGGTAAAGCGATCAAGGACCTTAAAGCCTAAAAAATTAAATAACATAATGGAAATAATGGCTGTTGGCTTTAAGGTCAGAGCCGAGGTTTTATGGAGATTTTTCTTTATGAATAAAGTTCGAGTGATCGTGCCTGCCTCTACAACGAATTTAGGACCTGGATTTGACGTCCTTGGTATGGCGTTAAACTTGTATAACGTTTTCGAAGTGGGAATAAGTAAATCTAATAAAACCGAAATTGAAGTTGAAGGCGAAGGTTGCGATATATTGCCTCGTAATGAAAGCAATTTGGTTTACGAATGTGCTAAAAGGGTTTTTGATAATATCGGCGAAAAGATACCAGCATTAGACATCAAAATTGTAAATAATATTCCTCTTGCTCGTGGTTTGGGAAGCAGTGGCACAGCAATAATAGGCGGACTTATGTCCGCTAATGCTTTGTCTGGCGAACAATTAAGCGAGCAAGAAATACTTAACCTTGCAACGGAAATTGATGGACATCCAGATAATGTCTCTGCATCAATGCTTGGCGGAGTTGTGATCTCTGCACAAACTAATAATGGTATAGCCTATATGAAACTCAATATGCCGAGAAAACTAACCGTTGTCGCGGTAGTTCCAGATTTCCATATAATAACGACAGAAGCGAGGAAGTTGTTGCCTAAAAACGTTGATATTCAGACCGCGGTTTTCAACATAAGCAGGGCGTCACTTTTAGTCGCTGGGTTGGCAACCGGCGATTTCAGACTTCTAGATATTTCTATGCAGGACAAACTACATCAACCTTATAGGGCGAGGCTGATCCCTGGTATCTATGATGTCTTTGATGCGGCAAAATCAGTTACAGAAAATGTTGCTGTTACGATAAGCGGTGCAGGTTCTACTATCTCTGCCTTTTGTTATGATACAGATGCATGTGCAATCGGAGAAAGTATGTGTAAGGCTTTTATGAAGCACAATGTCAAAAGCTACCCTTTGATCCTCGATATAGATCAAGAAGGGGCTAGAATTATAAGATTATAATATTATTTGTTGTTTCCGAAGCTCTTTCAGTATAAAGTCCTCAAATGGATAATCTGTATTAACTCTTATATAAGCTATGTTATTTCTTGTGCAAAAGACTTTGAGGTTTGAACAGAAGATATTCAATCTTTTCTTGTATTTCTCCAAAAGGCGATCTGTGATCGTAACCTCTTTTATTTCGTCTGTTTCTGCATCTTGAAGTCTTAGCTCTCCTGTCAAACGGGGATTTACTTCGTCGTTGCTTAAAATTTGTATAGCTTTCACATCAAATCCGCTATCTAATAAAGCCTTTAAACCGTTCTCGTAGACATCATTGGTAACAAGAAAGTCAGATAAGACTATTGCAACTCCTCTATACGGGGTCCTAATAGCGTATTTTTTCAGACAGTTATCAATTAACGAACGCTTTTTTCCATTTGATACCAAAGATCTATTTAGAAAATCTATGATTTTAAATATCTGATCTTTGCCCCTTAGGGGACGAAGTCCATTTATGGTTTCAGAGAATGTTGTTAACACGATCGTATCGAGATCAACCAATCCTATATATCCTAATGCAATCGCTATTTTTTTCGCATATTCCAACTTAGATGGCATTCCAAAATTCATTGATGAGCTGACATCTAAGAGTATGTGAATATAGATATTTTCCTCTTCAACAAAAGTTTTCAAGAAGAGTTTGTTTAACCGAGCGTATATATTCCAATCAATAAACCTAAAATCGTCGCCAATTTGATAGTCACGATAATCTGCAAACTCAACGCTACTACCGCGCTTGGTGCTTCTGCGTTTGCCTTTCATCGCTCCGGAGAAAAGTTTTTCGGTCGCGATGCTAAGCTTTTCAAGCACTTTCATCAGTTCAGGTTCTATTGATATTTCTGTTTTACTCATTTTCATAATTTGACAGAATTTCGTCTATTATATAATCGTTGTCTATGCTTTCTGCTTCGCCTTCAAAATTCAGGATCATCCTGTGTCTGAGCGCAGGATGTGCGACGCTTTTTATATCCTCAATGGACACGTTATACCTTCCATTTAACAAAGCCCTGATCTTGGCGGATAATATAAGTGCTTGAGCCCCCCTGGGACTTGATCCATACCTGATATATTTTTTAACTATTTCTGGTGATAGATCGGATTCTGGTCTAGTGGCAAAGACGAGTTTTACTGCAAATTCCCTAACATGCGATGCGAGAACAACCTCACGTATAAGCCATCTCATTTGAATGACCTGATCAGCGGAAAGCACTTTCTCTGCCTTTGGAATTTCGTTAATTGTAGTCCTATCAACAATAGCTGAAAGCTCATCAATAGACGGATATCGGACTTTGAGTTTGAATAGAAATCTATCAAGTTGTGCCTCTGGTAAAGGGAATGTCCCTTCCATTTCCAACGGATTTTGAGTAGCCAAGACAAAAAATGGCTCTTGCAAGATATGAGTAACACCAGCAACACTTACGGTATGCTCTTGCATAGCTTCTAGCATTGCGGATTGAGTTTTTGGCGTCGCTCTGTTGATCTCGTCAGCCAGTATGACATTTGCAAATATCGGTCCTCGTTGAAATTGAAACTCTTTTCTTCCCTGTTCATTTTCAATAACGATGTTTGTGCCGATGATATCAGCAGGCATAAGGTCTGGCGTGAATTGTATTCTTGAAAATGACAAGCTAAGGGCATCACTCATTGTTTTGACCATTAGTGTCTTGCCCAATCCAGGTAGTCCCTCAAGGAGGACATGACCATTTGCAAACAAACATATCAGAATTCCTTCAATAATGTCTTGTTGACCGACTATGACCTTGCTGATCTCCTCTTGAACACGAATGAAATTGAATCTAAAATTTTCAACTTTATCTATCATCTTAGTTCCTTAGGTTTTATAGCATCAAAATAGTTCTTGACCATTTCTCTATAAATAGTTGGGATCGTCGTTTTAGTGATTGTCTCATCCGCAGAGGTTTTATATTTCATATAAAGGTTTTCATAGGGCACAAGTGATATAGTCCTTTCAGGCTCAATTTCTGTTTCTATCCTTGTGATCGCACCTTTTGGCGATATTTTTCCATCTATTTCTGCGGTATGTCCATCAATTTTAAATATATCATCAGATTTCTTTTCCTGTTCATTTGATGTATCGCTTCCGGGCAGACCATCGCCTACACCTGCGATGCCTTTTGTGATTTCTGTCTCCGCTTTCATTTCCATTGATGGTCTCCGAAAAACTGTCAATGCATCTTGTGTCAGGTCTTGTTTCCCCTTTGCCAGTTGATCTGACAATTTTTGGAAGGCACTTGCATCCGCAGGCGATATTTTCCTAGTCTCCAATGCTTTGATCAATTCTTTGATAGATTCCTCCGAGAGATCAGCCTGTTTCGCCTCTATTATCCTTTGGGAAAGATAATTCATCTTTGGGATATCAGCGATCTTATCCATCAAGATATCTAAAAGATCGGACAATAACTTCTTTTTCTCTGGGTTCATTTCACTTTTTAACAATTCAGATGTCCTGTTGATCAAATTTACAGCATCGATTTGGTTGCTGATCTGAGAAATATTTTTCAAGGCATCTTTCTTCGTCGGGGTTTTAGTTTGAAGATCATGTGCGAGCTTTATCGTCTTATCGATTAATTTTTTTGTATCCCCTGACAATGCATCCTTTCTGATCTCACTAGCAGAGGATTCTATGTTGATACCAACTTGACGTATTATATCCCTGACCTCCTTTGGATCGCCATACTGGATAGGTATTAGGTATGCGAGAAAAATTGGGATCAGGACAAAGGGAAGCAGTTTAGCCGAAACAGGAACGGAACGAGGATATACAGATTTCGGGTCAAGTAAACAGATATACTTTAGCGTATCTTCTAATTGAAGTTCCGCTAATGCAGAGACTCTTGTATTGCCCTTAATGATCTCGATTGCGCTAACTATTCTATCATTCAGTTTTAGCTTATTATCTACAAATATAGCTACTTCCCTTAATGAAAATCTCATCTGAAATCCTATTATTATTCCAATTATTGCACTTATACTGATAATCGCTGTTGAAATTAAAACAATAGGTATCGGGATGAATATGAATTTGCCTATAACTATGAAGATAACCGCAAGACCTGATCCAAAAAAAACAGATATTGACGTTTTTTTGAACAGGGCAAATTTATTCATCCGTTTTTTTATGTGTTCAATCTTTGTGATTATCTCGGATTCAACATTCATTTATAGGATTTCCTCTAATATCTCAACCGCGTCTTTGACAAATTTTGGGCAAAAATTGGGGTCTCCTCTTTTTACCTTTGCAATTTTTAGACCTTCATCTGTGCTTATATCGCAACCTAATAGATCATTGCAAATAATGCTATTGTTTTTCTCTTTAAATTTATTTATAAACTCATTTGCCAATTTATAAGTTTTTTCTCTTGCTTTTATGTCTTCTTTTTTTGTCCTGCCATATTTCAAACCGATAACCATAAGAGCGCCAGAAACTGCCCCACATATTGCCCCCAGATGTGATATTCCGCCGCCGAAGGCACATGAGACCTTCAAAGCTAACTCTTCATCTAAACCAAAATCAGATGCAAAAGCTAAAAGTGTTGCCTGTGAACAGCTAAATCCTTCATTGAAAATATTAACTGCCTTTTCTGATCTTGTCATTTTATATCTCCTAAAAATTTTGATCTCGTCAATCATAGAACAAATTGTATCTTAAAACTTCACTTCTTCTTTTGATTCTATGACATCTTCGTCAAAATCCATACCTAGCCCGATACATTTTGGCAATTCAATATATCCATTTACAGGTTGTATTTTGTATTTCATAAAGAAATTATCCCTATTGCCGATCTGTATTAACCATTCTTGGATAGGGCAAGTAGTAATTGTTTGAGATGCGATAAGATGAGTAGAAGCCATAGCACCGTGATGAGGTATAACCGGTATCCCATAAGAGGATGCCAATGCACATATTTTGATCATTTCGGTTAGACCACCTGCCCAAGTTGGGTCTGGTTGAAGAATGTCAACTGCTTGTGCATCTAACAACGCCTTAATTCCCCATCTTGTATACTCGTGTTCGCCACCAGCAATGGCGATACCTGACACAGATCGTCTGATCTCAGCATATTGGGCTATCATATCAGCCATTACAGGTTCTTCAAACCACCAAGGATTATATTCCTTAGCAAATTCAGCCATACGTTTGGTATATGGAACATTCCAACTGCTCCAAGCATCAAACATAATGTCAATATCTGGTCCAACTGCATCTCGCACGGTTCGGATCAGCTCGAGATTTTTTTTCATACCTTCTGTGCCCTCAGTTGGATCGTGACGAAAGAACCATTTAGTTGCGGTATAACCTAATTCTTTGACCTCTTTTGCACGTTCATAAGCGAGATTGGTTTCTATTGAATAGCCCAACATAGAGGCATAAACTCTTATTTTGTCACGACTAGGACCTCCTAATAGTTCATAAACAGGAGCATTGAGTATCTTCCCTTTTAAGTCCCAGAGTGCGAGATCAACTTTGCTGATAGCCATCATAGATTGCCCTTTTCTACCGTGAATTGCATGGCGATACATCTTATCCCATATACGTTCAACTGATGATGGATTTTCGCCGATCAAGATGCCTTTGAAATAGGACGATATTATCTGCGCGTCTTCATTCGATATAGGTCCATAGACTCCGCTTAAACCTTCATCACAATCAATAAACAAAAACAAAGATTGCAATTTGTAAGGTGACCTTTCATTTGGAGAGACGGGCCAAAAAGTGCCTTGTGCTCTGAATTCTGGGTATATATCAATGGGTCGGACAAGTCTTTCTTCTGCCAACGGCGCATTATATTCCCATGTCCCTTTTACACTGATGAACCGTATGTTTGTAATTTTCATATAATCCTCCACAAGTTTATTTTGCCGATGAATCTATAATGGTTATCTTCGCCTCTCGTTTATCCATAAGCTTGCCGTCATAGTATCTTTCAATAACATATTTCAATGGATTGGATAAAGCATCCACGTCATAGATAACATCAACGACTGATTGTTTTGATTCCTCTGGTGATACCTCTAATATAACTTCCTGTGGATTTGCTTTCCAACCTTTTGATTCAATTATATTAATTTTCGTTTTGATCGGCTTATCTACTTTATTTGTTTGTGTGATAATTATTTTTCCATAAGTTTCGCCTTCTTTGTTTGGTGACGCAAGTTCGGATTTTATCTGTGCTAATGATGCATATATTCGTTCTAAATTCTCCCTTGTTGAAATACTTACAGGGAATATATTGCCGGGCTTGATCACTGAAATGCTAGAGTCCTTTCCTGATACTGAAACTAATGCAAAATGATGGAATATACCTATTTGGGGGACTTCTGGGTAATCATCTAATCCTGCTCCTGTTGCACCTAAGATAATATATTTACGATCATCTCGGCTTTCGTAGACAAGATGATGATCATGTCCAGCGAAAACGCTATAATTTGTCCCTTTCAGCTCTAATTCTATTGGCTCCCATAGTTTCTTGTTTGATACCCAAATAGGTTTATGCATAAAGACAAATATATGTTTTGCGTTTTTATTTGCCCTTATATCATTTATAATAAAATCCATAGCGGATTTAACTGCTATTTCTGCTCCTTCTGGTGATTTGTCCTCTTCGGTATTGATCACAAGGAAATGGCATTTTTTATAATCAAAAGAGTAAAATGTCTTTCCATTTCTGCCTTTCCAATAGATATACATATCGGTATTGCTAATATCGTGATTGCCTGGGACAAGTAAAACAGGAATTTTTAAGACCGACAGATGAGAATAATATTCGTCCCACATCTTTTTGATCTCTTTGAAATCCGTTGTATATCCTTGAATATGGTCTCCTATGGTCATAGCAAAATCGGGATTCAAGAGATTTATCTCTTCCATTGCTTTGTCGAAGATATGCCAATTTTCTTGTCCTCCGCCTGTTTTATCACCTATTATTGCAAAAGTAAATTTGTCCGGATCGCTTTGAAAATCGCGTTTCAAGGACGGTATATTACTACCTTTTAATGATAATTCTTCCGCAACAGCAATATTGACAATTATAAGCATTAAAACAGCGAAAACAAGGATTAATCTGCGATACATCTCTCTCTCCTTTTTGATAAATTTAGGGTTTTTGCCAAAAACTTTAATTGAGATAATACAACAAAAATCCCCGTCAAGCAAGGAGAAATTTGGAATTCATAAACGAAGTTCACAAAAAATAGCTAGCGCAAGATGTAAAATTAGTATATAATCTTATTAGTCTAAAAAAATTGTAATAAGGAGGTATTAAAGAGTGATATCTAGAATAGTGAATAAAACAAAACTCTCATTAATAGTTGGAGATATTACAAAACAGAACACTGATGCGATCGTAAATGCGGCAAACAGCAGTTTATTGGGTGGCGGCGGAGTTGATGGTGCAATCCATAGGGCAGGAGGACCGAAAATACTTGAAGAATGCAAAAAAATCAGGGAGAAACAGGGCGGATGCCAAACTGGCGAAGCTGTCATCACAACTGGCGGAAATCTACCTGCGAAATATGTTATTCATACAGTAGGACCTATATGGAACGGTGGCAATAATAACGAACCCGAACTCTTGGCTAATTGCTATAAAAATTCCCTTAAACTTGCCATTGAAAATGGCATAAAGACGATCTCATTCCCTTCAATTAGCACAGGGGCTTATGGTTACCCAATAGATCAAGCGGCAGAAGTCGCATTACAAGCAGTTATTGACTTTTTAAAAAACGATGATTCTTTGAAGGAAGTTGTCTTTGTTCTATTCAATGAGAATATATATAAAAGTTACGAGAATGCCTTAAAAGCGATCGGAATACCTAGTGAATAAAACTTATTCAGCATCATTTATCATTGATGTCTCGATCTTTGACTACTGGACAATAAGCGAAACAACGTCCGCAAGAGAGACATTGAGACTGATCTGCCTCGTAATCTAATTGTCTTCGCCTTATTACGAGTTGGATCATCTTTGCACCGATAACAAAGCCGATAAATCCGCCAAATATCCCGCTTCCGATATTAAATCTTCTATTGATCCTTATAACTTCATTATATAATTCTTCTTTTGGCTTTCCCGAGCCACGAAACGCTATACTTGCATCAGTAGTTTCGCTAACTAGTTTATTATCCTCTTGCCATATTCTCTCCGCCAGACGGACCTTGGGATTAACATGTGACATTGCTGGACCAGATCTAACACCGAGATATGTGCCAATTGCGATCAACAAAGGCATAGCTAATATTATCATTATAAAGATTTTCTTTTCTAATGTTTTATTCACTGGTTTGGGCTGAGTTGGTTTTCTGATCGCATTGAAAGGGCAAGAATTCTCACAGAGACGGCATTTTATACATTCACTTGGCGTGATGCTTACATGCCACTTGGATGCTATTGACATTATTCGTAAAAGGACACTGTAAGGGCATAAGAATCTGCAATAAGGTCTTCCAATAAATGTCCCAATAACTAAAAAACAAGCACCTAACAGTAATATGCTAATCCTTCCACTTCGTCGAAAAAATGAGACAAACGGATCATACTCGCAAATGATAAAAGCACTTTCGGTAGCAGAAAAAAGCACACCTGCACCAAGATATAGATATGGCAGTAGCCCCAGTGAATTTTCAAGCCACATAGGAACTTTAAGAGGTTTAATGATCAAAATATCTTGAATTGCTCCTAATGGGCATACCGACGCACAAAACGTCCTTCCGAAAAAAAGCGTAAATGCTAGTGGCAAAATGAAAAAAGCTATTATTGTGATAGGAATTATATAACCGCTATTGAACAGTGCAAGTGATACATTTTGGATAGCTCCGATCGGACATACACAGCCTTTACGATAAAATCCAAAATAGATAAGCGAAAAGATACCCAATATAAAGATGCCTTTACGGGAACGTTTTTTTAACGCTATATATGACGATAACGATAGTGTTAACAATAGAACAACTATGTCTGTATATTCTAACAAATCTGAACGTGGAGAAGGAGTAGTTGTTATGGGCAATTCGTGACCTGATTCAAATTCAGGCGGAGGAAACCTTTGAATTCCATAAGATAAGTTTGAGCAGATCAACAAAATTGCGAGGGCTAAGGTGAAGTTTGCTTTCATCCTTTATACTCCACTCCCTTAAACAAATATGGATGGCTTGCAGGGACACGTTTGAACGCACCGGCAGGACATACCCTTGCTATTGAACAGTCATTGCAATTTAGACAACGATCGTGCCGAACTTGGAGAAATAACGAACCATTCCCAAATGAATAACAACCTTTAACGCATTTTCCACAACCGATGCAGAGTGCTTCATCAATTGTATATTCGTAATATGGGTCTTCAACATAAGTGCGTTTGATCGCTCCAAGAGGACAAAGTTGGTTTTCTGCGCCAGTGTTTAGCGCATTAGGTTGAGGGTTAAAATATCCTGTGCAAAGCCTACAATATCCGCACATAGCGAAATTATGAACACATTTAACTGCTGAAACTTCAAGGACACAATTATCTGCACATCTTCCACACTGTATACACTTATAAGGATCAAGTTGCCAAACAAGGTCACTTCCCCTAGCACGGTTGACAAGGAGACCTAATATGCCGCCCATACCAAGCAGACATAAACCGCGAATCCCATTTTTAATGAAATCCCTTTTTGTTAGTTTATCTTTATCATTTTCCATACCTAGTTTCCCCTTTTAAATCAGATGTCAAAGATTCTGCTATGCTAATAGCCTCATCGGATATTTTCTTAGAATAATTAGTTAGATATGTTCTAGCTTCGTCTTTGTTTTCGGAGAATATTTTTAAAACTTTTTCTTCTAATAATGGTTGATCGTGATATAGTTTTTGTTCAAACTCGTCCCATACTTTTCTTACTTTTTTGATGAAAACTTCATAATTGCTATTTACCAAATCCTGTAAATTTTTAAACTTCCACCAAGCATGGTTGGGATCAGGATCAAATGTCCCTTCTGGCGGATTTATATGGTGTTCAACGTCTAGCTGTTCAACAATAGAAATGGGCTTGTGATATGATTCAGGGACTTCTGTGATACCAAGATACCAAGGTATAAGAACGCTAGTGCATGTTTCAGCGGATGCTCTCCAGTAGATACAGCCGATCTCTGGGGGAAGCCAATTTCTCAACTGAAATACAGCTCCTTCTAAAGTTGGCGGAGAGCAAAGAGAATCTTCGATGCCGTGATACCTGAGAATCTTTATCACATCTGCAACATTGAGTTTCCTATCTGGTTTAATAGAAAAAGGCAGTTGTTCTGTTATAGGAAATTCTTTTACTTTTTCAGCTATAAGACTTTGTCCTCGCAACTGACGAGGGTCCCAAAAATTATTGCTTGGCGGATTATAGGCATCTCTAAAACTAAAAGGTTTTGACGGATCATGCCAACCTCTTTTTATTGCATAATCTATTATATCTGGTGAACCGATAAAGTTATCTGTATCGTCAAGGTTGACATCGGTTATTATATGCACATTTGGCAATATTGCTACTTCATCATCTGGGACTCTTTTTGCAAGCCAATGTTTGCCCCTGATTATCGATAAAAGCCAGATTTCATTAGGATCAGCTACAATAAGCGTTCTCCCTGAATCAGAGTAACCAAAATAGTTTAACAATTCCCCTGCGATATGTATTCCCTCTCTGGCGGATTTTGCCCTTTGGACGATCAACCTCCTCAACATATATCCGATCCCGCCGTCAACTATATCGCCTCTAGAGACCAATTCTTCATAAGAATCTTCTCGTGTCGCACAGCCATCACTTGCTACTGTTACTCCCCATTCGTTGATATACATATCACTGAACTCTAACCCTGGATTCTCAGACCATATAAAAGAATAAGTTTCCTTTATTTCGGGCAAACTGCCACCTTTTATGAGTTTCACTAGATCGCTTGGTTTATGTTTAATTCTCGGTATTACCCGGAAGTTTAATATCCTCTTTCCACTGTCTTGTTCGTTATGACCAACTAGGACAGAACAGTCTTCGGATGCTTTTTTCCCTACTAAGACAGCGAAACAACCAAAAAAAGAGTATACAGATATCAACGCCATCAACAAACACATTATAATAAAAAATAACATCATATTAGAATGTAAACATACTAAGCCAGTATGTCATCTCCTTTCTGATAATGGATTAAATAAATTGTAATAAAAAAGGCAATATGCCCGTTGACATATTGCCTTATCAGATGATTGAAGATCAAAATCTATCCTACGAAAGATTACCCTTCTTTCTTCATTGTTGTGAAGGTATATGAAGTTGTCTTCAAAGGATTGTCCGCTTTATCTTTACCGCTGAGGGTAACTTTCACTTGCATTTCATTGCCCAGTTTATACCCGCCAAGGAATGAAATTTCAAGTGTCTTTGCATCAGCAAGTTTGTAATCAATCTTAGCATCTGCTGGTTCAAAAGCATCAACCTTTGCTTCGCCCATATCCTCGGTAAAGACAATCTTAATCTTGGAAACAGCAGCTGGATCAACACCAGTGGCTCCTGCCTTTGGATCGCAGGCATTTGCGTCAATATCTGGCGGAGTTGTATCCGGAGCAGTGACTGTTACACTAATAGCAACTTCTGCCAGTTTGTTACCAGCCATATCTGATCCGTTGACTTTCAGTGTTGCAGCACCAGCAGCCAAGCCTGTTGCCGTCCATGTCCAGTTCTTGCCAGAACCGGTAGCTGGTGTTCCGTTAACTGTTACTTCCTTCATATTTTCACTAAATACCAACGTAAGTGAGCCATTAGCCGCCATAGTTCCACCATTAGCAGGATTTGATGAAACTAATGTTGGAGGAGTTGTATCTTTTTCTCCCTCTTCTTCGCCACCACAACCGATCATTATGAAAACCATCAAAACAGCAGTCAATAAAGCGGAAATTCTCAAAAATTTCTTCATCAGTGTCACTCCTTATCCACGAGCTTTCGCCCTTTCTCACAGCAAAACCAAACAAACAGCAAAAGAGCTGTAAGACGCGCTAGCAATACAAGCCCAATAGTATCGCCTAAGCCAACCAAGAGTTATCTGTTCTCATCACCCCTTTCATATTTTCGACCCGAAACTCTAAGTGTTATAATATATAAGGGCCGAATGTGGATTACCTCAAAAGAGGATATTTAACGCTAAGGCTATATCATCTCGATTCCGATAACGTAAAACGAAACATCCATTCTTTCCAATAACAATAATAATATATAACACAATTATTTTACGAAATCAAGAGATTTTTTTAAAAAATATAGCAAAATCAAGTTTTTTGCCAAATTTTTCTAAAAAATCAAAAGGGGCAGATGCGATATTAAAAATATGTCCTAATAAACACCTCCTTACTAATGTTTGATTGTCAATGTTTCTAATTAAATTTTTTCAAGATTTAGTATTAGTTTAACAAACTTAAATAGATTTGTAAAGAAAATTTTTATGTTACTAAAATAAATCTATTTGTGACTGGCTATTATCAACAAGGAATTTTGAAATATCTACTGATTTTAAGCTATTTAGTATTATATCAATATCATCTATGCTTTTAACTGTCAAGTATTTATTTTTGATCTGAAAAAATTTCTTTTCTATTTTAATATTTCCTTGTGGATCATATAAAAATATAAGTCTATTCTGTTTTGATGCCCAACAGGCTGTATTTAAAGAGCCTCTTTCTGGCTCTATTAAAATCACACATAAAGAAAGTCCGCTTATTATGCGATTTCTTTGTATCAGCATTCCTTTGGATACCGTTTGATTTGGTAAACATTCAGATATAATCGCCCCTTTTTTAGATATCATTTGAACCAGTTTGTGATTTTCTTTGGGATATATGTTTTGCAGTCCAGAACCAAGGACTGCGATAGTTTTTCCTTCTGCCTTCAACGCTCCAAGATGTGCATGGGTATCGATACCTAACGCTAGACCACTTATAATGGTAATTTTTCTTTTTGAAAGCTCATAAGCTATTTGTTCAGCGATCATTGCTCCATCACCACTTGGAAATCTGTTTCCAACGATCGCTACGTTTGTATCGCCATTGAAAGGCGATCTGCCTTTTTTGTATATAACAATTGGAGGGTCTTCTATAAATCTCAACAATTTTGGATATTCGGGATCATCTAGACATATAACTTGAATACCCAATTTTGCCATTTGTTTTATGAATTTATCAAATTTCGTTAAGTCTTTGCCTGTCTGAATAATTTCATAAGCGGTTGTTAAGTTCAATCTTGGCAATTTTGCTATCTCAACAGCAGACGCAGAAAAGACCGATTCAAGAGAGCCAAACCTTTTGAGCAATATCTTAATCTTTTTAATGCCAATATTATTTACCGAACTAATTGCCAACCAATATTTAGCAGTTTCTGGACGGTCAATTGATATCATGTTTCGTCAACAAAGTCCCAAAGTTCCTGCTGTCTTGGCGGTGGTTTTAAGCCCAGATGTTCATAGGCTAGCTTTGTTGCGACTCTGCCCAATCTTGTCCTTTTCAATAACCCAGCTTGTATGAGATATGGTTCATGGGCGTCTTCTATCGTGCAATCTTCCTCGCTCATAGATACCGCTATAGTTTCAATTCCGACAGGACCGCCATCAAATTTTTCAATTATTGTCCTGAGTATTTTTCTGTCCATATCTTCAAGACCGAGTTCATCAACTTCATAGAATTTCAATGACTCTTCGGCAATCTTGGCAGTGATCTTACCATCGCCTTTGACTTTTGCATAATCTCTGACGCGTCTGAGCATACGTTTTGCGACTCTTGGAGTCCCTCGTGATCGGCTAGCGATTATCTCATCAGCCCCATCTTCTATGTCTATTTTTAAAAGGGCAGTATCTCTTCTTATGATCTCTTTAAGCTGTTCGATCTCATAGAAATCAAGCCTTAAAGTTATTCCAAACCTATCCCTAAATGGTGCAGATAGTTGTCCCATCCTTGTTGTTGCTCCTATCAAAACAAACTTCTGTAATGGGATAGGAACTGTCCTTGCACTGGGACCTTGACCGATGATAATATCAAGCCGATAATCCTCCATAGCGGGATAAAGCATCTCTTGAATTTCTTTTTTCGTCCGATGTATTTCATCAATGAACAGAATATCACCTCGCTGGAGATTTGTCAATATCGCGGCAAGGTCTGCCTTCATCATAAGGATAGGACCAACTGTCGTTTTGATATTTCCGCCTGTTTCATAGGCTATGATATTTGCAAGAGTAGATTTGCCCAAGCCCTGAGGTCCACTAAGTAAAACGTGTTCTATAACTTCGCCACGACTCTTTGCCGCTTCAATCGCTATTTTCAGCCGTTCTTTGATCTTATCCTGACCTATAAAATCCTCAAAACGTTTTGGGCGGAATGTGAAATCGCTAGATTCCCAATAATCGCTGTTCTGATGATTGCTATCGGTTATCCTATCTAACATAAAGCTCACCTATCTTTAACTGCCAAAAGATTTTAACGCTTGGGCTATTAAATCTTCTATTTTTGCGTCTTTTCCCAATATTTGTTCTGCTTTGTAGACTGCATATTCCGCCATAGTTTGAGCAACGCCAAGATTCATCAGTGCCAATACCGCATCGCTTATAGACTCCGGTTCTATCATTCGCGTTGTTTCCTCATCAACTTTTATACTCCCAATCTTGTCTTTTAGTTCAAGTAACATCCTTTCCGCTGATTTTTTACCGATGCCGGGTATTTTTGTCAATGCCTTCATATTATTTTGTGCGATAGCTCTTCGGAAGTCGTCAACGGACATTGAGGAAAGTATAGTCAATGCAACCTTTGCGCCTATGCCAGATATTGTCATTAACAATTCAAAGGTCTCTTTCTCTTCGGGGGTTAAAAATCCATATAGATGGATGGCATCTTCTCTTACGTAATGATGAGTATGGAGCTTAACCAGGCTTCCAATTATTGGCAACTTTTCGTAGGTTGATAAAGGTATGAAAATCTCATATCCAATGCCATTTACGTCAATTATCGCCAAACTTGGTTCTTTATGATCTAATATGCCTTTGATGTATGAGATCATAGCGATTACGTCTAAAAATCATGCAAGGGGAAATACAATCTTTGGACTAGCAAAAAAACTATTCAAAATCGTAGAAACTTGATGGTCTTTCTTGTATTTTACCAGAATTGTCCTTTATCTCAAATAATTTGTTGATAAAATCCATAACTATTTCTTCTGACCCAATTTGACGAAGTGGTGCATTTAGCCATTCACAACCGCTGACTGTGATCTTGATAATCTTCTCTCTGAGCGAGAAGTATAAAATCACCATAATTGCGCCTATTATGATCAAAAAGAATCCATAGGTAATGCCCAATTGTCTCAAAGCACTGATTGTCGTTATCCCCATAAATTCCAATATACAACCGATTATCAGCAAGGCAATATTTGGTTTGTTCCTTTGGATAACTGCGGAGTCAATATCTTTGATCATAGCAATACCGGTTTCAGAAACTTTCTGCAAGTTTGTATTATATATTAGCCTTTTGTTAGTGAGGATTAAACCACCTAGTTGGTCTATTATTCCCTCGCCTTCTATTAACAACGATCTTCCATTATTTTGCATTTGTTTCATTATCTCCAATGTCAATGTAAAATTTTCGCATTTTATAAGAGTTCAGATGACATATAGCAAGGGCAAGGGCATCTGCAGCATCATCAGGTCTGGGAATTTCATCTAATCCGAGTAAAACTTTGACCATCTGCTGGACCTGCATTTTTTCCGCTCGTCCATAGCCTACCACTGCTTCTTTAACCTGTATAGGCGTGTATTCTGCAAGATCAATCCCAAAAAGTGCAGATGTTAAAATTACTACCCCTCTTGCCTGTCCTACAGTTAAGGCTGTTGAAACGTTTTTATTAAAGAAAAGTTGTTCAATCACAATTGACTGAGGTTTATATTCTTTTATTAGAGAGGAAATTCCCTCATATACTTCTTTCAAGCGAAAAGGATAGGGCATATTAGCGTCTGTGCGTATTATCCCATAACAGACTTTAATAAGCCTTCCATTAGGACTGTCTTTGACTATTCCATAGCCAGTTGTAGCTGTTCCGGGGTCTATACCTAAAACTATCACTTTTACACTTCTTGAGGTTTTGATTAATAAATTCTAATCTTTTGTTATGCTGCCTCTTGTGCAGCTTTTTCTAATATATCATCCGCAATGTCAAAGTTGGAATAAACATTTTGGGTATCGTCATAATCTTCGAGTGCTTCCATCAGTTTGAGCACTTGGTTAGCTTCTTTCCCTTCAACTGCCACTAATGTCTGAGGTATCATACTGACTTGAGCCAATACGGTTTCTATCCCAGCTTCGTCAACAGCCTTTTTGACTGCCTCAAAGTTTTCAGGGGCAGTAATAATTTCATAGGAATCATCCTTTACTTGGATATCTTCTGCACCAGCATCAAGGGCAATAGCGATGAGATCATCCTCATTAGCTTTATCTTTATCAATAGTTATCAGACCTTTTTTACTGAACATCCAAGACACGCTTCCTCTTTCGCCAAGATTTCCACCATTTTTTGAAAATATATACCTCATATCTGATATTGCTCTGTTTTTGTTATCTGTAACGACTTCGACGATGATGGCAACACCACCAGGACCATACCCTTCATAGGTTACCTCTTCGTAGCTAAGTCCGGGCAATTGGCCAGTTCCCCTAAGTATACTTGTTTCAATTTTGTCGTTTGGCACGTTTTGGGCTCTTGCATTTTGAATTGCTGTTCTCAATCGGGGATTGGCATCCGGATTACCACCGCCTTCTCTGGCTGCAACAGTGATCTCTTTTATAAGTTTAGTGAAAATTTTTCCTCTTTTTGCATCTATAGCTGCTTTCTTATGTTTTATACCTGCCCACTTAGAATGACCGGACATTAAAATCCCTCCTTTTATAACAAGTTTTTGAGTTCTGTCAGAAATTATACAATAGAGAGATAACCGTTTCAAGAACTTTCCATAATTAAGATACTTTTCATAATTAAAAAATTTCTATAATAAATATGCCTGGGCGGATTCGAACCGCCGACCTTCGGATCCGGAGTCCAACGCTCTATCCTTCTGAGCTACAGGCACATAATATAGTAGTGATTGATAGATGATCAAATTTATTGCTATTTTTTCAATTCTGACAAGCGTTGACGGGCAGTTTCAGTGTAGCTTTCCTTTGGCGCAACCTTTATAGCTTGTTCGTAGGCATTTATTGCCTTTTGTTTGTCGCCAGTCGCTTCGTATGTCAATCCAAGCGTTGTCCAAGCTCTTGGATGCTCTGCATTAAGCGTCACCGCCATCTCTAAAGCTTTTATGCCATCTGCATATTGCTTTGAATGATAATGTGCTTCACCGAGATTTGCCCAAGCATCGTCAAAATTCTCATATAAACTTGCTGCCTTTTTGAACGATGTTATCGCATCGTCAAATTGTCTGAGATTCATATATGCGATGCCCATACTGTTATGTGCAAAAACGAATGCAGGGTCAATTTTTAAGGCAATTTTATATTCGTCAATCGCCTGACTATATTTGCCTTGGGCAGAATAGACACGACCAATGCCATAATGGGCTTTTGCTATATTTCGGATATTCAACGCTTGATTGTATTCATTAAGGGCTTGGCTGTAATTACCTTTTGATCGAAACTCTTCACCTTTGTCATAATGTTCATAAGCCTTTTGGACGATCAATAGGTCACTTATTTTTGATCTGTATTCTTCTTGATTGATTACGTTTTTTTGGTTTTGTGAAGGCAATTTAGCTATCTCTTCATTAGCTCTTTTTATGCGATCTGACGTCTTTGGATGCGACATAAAAAACAACTCAATAGACGATGGTTCCCGTTCGTTAAGGTTTTTAAGCAATTGAAGCAATTGCACCATACCTTGCGGATCATATCCAGCACGACTAGCATATCTGATTCCGAGAGCATCTGCCTCAAACTCATTTTCGCGACCGTAACCAAGAGAGACAGCGGCAAAAGCTACAGAACTGCCAGTTTTCACAAGTCCACGCCACTCTTGATAACTTTTACTTCCACCTGCAGCCTGATCTAATATGGTTAGCAGAACCTGAAATCCAAGCGTATTCTGCATTCTCTTCATACTGTGTCTAGCGTTTACATGTCCTATCTCATGACCCAACACCGCTGACAACTCAGCTTCGTTTTCCAGACGGACAAGAAGTCCTCTTGTAATATATATATAGCCCCCTGGTAATGCAAAGGCGTTGATATCTGAGGTATCCACTATCTTAAAATGATATGGGATTTTGTTTCTGTCTGAGACTGAAGCAGTTTTTTGTCCAACAGATTCCACATAAGCAGATAACTGCTGATCATCGTAAACTCCACCAAATTGCCATTGAATATCAGGATCAGCTTCTTTTCCAAAATTGATCTCTTGTTCATCTGTGAATATCATAAACTCTCTTTTACCGGTCACAGGATTGACCGAGCATCCATAGGCGATGAAAGCTAGTGATAATATAATTATGATCAATTTAAATACTTTCATATAGTTTACCTCTTTTCAAAGCATTTGGATGTTTCTAAATCTCGCAGGAGCGGAGCCATGAGACATTTCAGCAGTTTGAGCAGGCTGACCTTTCCCACAGTTTGTAACCCCCCACAGGACGAAATGATCTTCGTTACATATCGCATCGCAGGAATTCCAAAATTCCGGCGTTATACCTTGATAGACAGGGTTTTTTAGAATTCTCGTCTTTTTGCCGTTTTTTATCTCCCAGGCGATCTCCGTGCCGAATTGAAAATTCAATCTCTTTTGATCTATGCTCCAACTGCGGTTGGTATCGACATAAATGCCATTTTTTGTATCTGCTATAAGGTCATCAAGCGTCCATTCACCGGGCATCAAACTGATGTTTGTCATACGGATAAGCGGGATATTATTCCAGCCATCGGCACGCATTGCACCACGACTGCGTTTTTCGCCAATAACAGGGGCAGTTTCTCTTGATGTTAGATAACCAACAAAAATGCCGTTCTCTATCAAATGCCATCTTTGAGCAGAAACACCTTCGTCGTCATATCCAACAGTTGCTAGCCCATAAGGAATTGTAGAATCTGCGACTATGTTGACGATTGGGGAGCCATACCTGAAACTTCCTAACTTTTCGGGAATAACAAAGCTAGTGCCTGCATAATTCGCTTCTGTTCCCAGCACTCTGTCAAGCTCCGTTGGATGACCAACTGATTCATGTATTTGCAATGATAACTGCGAGCCACTAATGATCAGATCAGTTTTCATTTCGGGACACTTTGGAGCTTTTATCAATGCAGATGCTTCTTCTGCCACACGTTGAGTATTGTCAAGGAGAGGTAGCTCCTCAACGAATTCGTAACCTTTGGACATAGAATGCCAACCATGGGAATCTGGATAAGACCTGACCTGCATATCACCATTGCCGACAGCAGTTGCTGTATATCCGACGGCAGACCTCATCAATTCCTGCTCAATAAAACTGCCATCAGTGTTAGCGAAGAATTGGTGTTCACGGATAAACCTCATATGAGACCTAGTGACCTTTATATCTTTGACTCTCATCAATTCGCTATTGATCTTTAACAGTAGGTCAATTTTGGTTTCCAGAGGGACGACAAATGGGTCTTTAAGATACGGAGTTTTCCAGACGTCAATATGCGGTGGTTCATATGCAAGGACAACATCGGATTTTTTCAGCAATGCACTTGCTTTGGCAATCTTGACTGCTTGTGCAGAGACCCGCTCTATCTCAGATTTTGTAAGTTTACTGCTTGATGCAAATCCCCAAGCCCCATCTGCGATCACACGGACTCCGAAACCTTCGTCATCAGACCTGTTTATGTCAGCTATTTTCTCGTTTTTTGCTGACACATATTCATATTTTGTCATTATTATCCTTATGTCTGCATAACTTGCACCAGCCCTTTTTACAATATCCAAAGATAGATCGGCAAACTCTTTCAAGATATTTTCCTCCTCAGTCATCTAATAGACGATATATCCAATATTCATATATTTTCACTGCAAGAAATTGTTAATATTGTCGTATCTGGAAATTATTGATTAATATTGGACATACCGCCAAGAATAATGTTTTCGATATTTTATTGTTTCTTTTCTCTTTCGTATTGTTTTATTATCTTGATTATTTCCATATCCGCTTTTTTATTACTTTTCTCCACCTCTTCATCCCTCTCTTTTTCAACTAATGTATATACTTTTTCAAGCATCTTAGCGTCAGCAGGAGTTAAAGTTACAGCCCTTCTGCCCATAACTCTTTCAGCGGTCTCAATAAGCGTCTTTGGTCTGAAGCCCTTGCTGAGCCTATTCTCTCGATAGAAGCAGAAGGACGGGACATATTGAGGTGGAAGATCACCAGACGACAAGACATTTGTCATAATACCAACAACGGTTCCAGTAGTAAGCAGAGCACCGATCCCAAGTTTTGTGTGATCGCCAATAAAACAGCCGACTTTCAGATCGCCTGAATCTACGATTTGGTTGTTTACCGGAACTTTAACATTTGAAAGATCATTTTTAAGATCGCTATTTGTTGCCATAGCACCTACATTAACCCATTCACCGAGATAGGCATGACCGATAAAACCTGCGTGATGTTTATTAGTATATCCTTGAATGATTGATTCTTCTAATTCTCCACCGACACGGCAAACAGGACCTAACGTACATCCACTTCTTATTAACCCGCCGTCAATAATAGTTGTTTTCTTTGATGTTCCAGCACTGTCCATTATACAGCAAGGACCGTCAATAAGCGATGGCGGACGGACATCACAATAGGCACCGATATATATGGGACCTCCGGTTAGATCAAGCGTAACATTAGGATAGACTCTTGCACCTTCGCCGACGTAAAGTGGAAGTTTGCCTTCTTTGACTAAAATTGTTGCTTCTTCTGCATTATAAACAACTATATTCTGATCTACTTTCGCCCTTACGAAAGCTCCTTTTTCAATAACACCTTTTGATTCCTCTGGTTTTGCATAAAAACCAAAATCCGCTTTTATCGCATCTCCATTTGTTAAGACGAGTTCCCAGAGATACTTGACGAGTTTAATTCCGCTTATTTCTTTCTTTGACACATCTAACGAATTTAGTTTTTCGATAAAATCTTTTGCGTCATCAGAAATAGCATCTAAAAGCTTTTTTATGTTATCCGACTTTAATCTGGCATATATTATTGTTTCAGCTTGAATCCCAATTTCTTCTTCACCATCGATCGCTGGAAGTTCTGAAAAACTGGCTAATACTCTGCCATTTATAAACAAAGCGCTTTCAAGTCCGCTTAGATCATTTACCTTGGCATTTACCTTTTGTTCAAAGACCTCCTTTAAGTATTCTCTGCATAAAAAGCGAACATCTGCATCTTTATAAAATCTTTGAATGATATTCTCCTCAAGGCTTTTCATCCCACATAAGAGCGCATAGGCAGGTCTTGTTAGAGCCAATGGATTAAGACAACTAACCTGATCATCCTCAAAAATTACCACGTTTTTTCCGTGCATCTATAACCTCCAAATTTTCAATCCAAATTATAAAAGTATAACAGCTCAAATACAACTGATTTCCTTTTGTTTAATTTATTATATCAACTAAATGTAACTGCGTCAACGATTATTGGCAGAAGAATTTATCTGGACAATGTCTGAATCTCACATTTTTAATTTTTTAATCTTGAATATTTTAATTTACTAAAGTTTGGACAAAATAAGACAAAACGTAAATATGCTTGCATCAATCCTCTTATGAGTTTTGATGGACGATACCAATGTATGCCCAATGTTTCATATATTTCATCTGAATTTAAGCTCGGTAGTTGATTGAAAAATAATTGCATAATACTCATCGCTACAAAACTTAACTGAACAAAACGGCTAATA
>FWPV01000943.1_pt1 | contig 32984 bp, 28 predicted proteins | sample 2228371 | NCBI WGS metagenome assembly FWPV01 (sample SAMEA103939776, study PRJEB20133) | metagenome
CCCCAGGGGGCGCCATCCTCCTGGATCGCAACAGCCTGCCCGATGCAGCTTGTGCGGCTTGCGCACGCGGGGAAAATACACTGCAACGGTTACGCATCATTTCCTATATTGACTTGCTGAGATTGTCAACAAACGTTAAACCTTTTACAATCGCACGAACCTTAATAAGCAATGGGTGTGTATTTTTTGTTGCAACTATTTTGGCGATCATGTTAAAAAGATACGATTTGCTTTTAACCGCACACCCTGAAAACCTTTTGGTGCCCGAAACGATCGACAACGCGGGTTATGAAGGGTGGAGGCTCAACCAGAAGGAGATTTGTATGGCCATCGTCAGTATGAAGCAATTGTTGGAAGCGGGAGTTCACTTCGGCCACCAGACGCGCCGCTGGAACCCCAAGATGAAACCTTACATCTTTGGCGCGCGCAACGGCATCTATATCATCGATCTGCAGCGCACGGTTCGTTTGTTCCACGCAGCCTATCAGGTCGTAGTTGAAGGCACGGCAAACGGCGAAACGGTTCTATTTGTCGGCACCAAACAGCAGGCCCGCGATACCATTCAGGAAGAAGTCCAGCGATGCGGCATGTACTATGTCAATCAGCGCTGGCTGGGTGGCATGCTGACCAACTTTAAGACCATCAAACTGAGGATCGATCGTCTTAAAGAACTGGATGCCATGGTCGAGGACGGGAGCATCAATCGGTTTCCCAAGAAAGAAATTCTTTCCCTGCAGCGCGAACGTGAAAAACTGGAAAAAAACCTGGGCGGAATCAAGGAAATGACCCGGCTGCCCGGAATTCTGTTCGTAGTGGACACACAGCGGGAAAAAATAGCGGTAGCCGAAGCCAACCGACTCGGTATTCCGGTTGTTGCCGTTGTCGACACCAACTGCGACCCGGATATGATCGACTATCCCATCCCGGGCAACGATGATGCCATCCGGGCCATCCGGCTCATCACTTCCAAAATGGCCGATGCCTGCATAGAAGGACGACGGCGCTACGAGGAAGCTCAGCAGGCTGTGCAGGACAAGGAATCGACTTACCTGGAAGAGGTTCCGGCCGGGCAGTTGCTCAGTGAAGAAGAAAGCGGTCCCATCGTGGAGATAGTCAATCCGGTGGGCGCATCCACAACGGAAACTGAAGACACGGAATAGCCGTCAATTGATCAAGCGGAAGGAAGCCGGAAACACCCGGCTTCTTTCTATTTTACGTTGTTTGATTGTCACATGTATGGATGGACAGGAGGATACAGTTGGAAGTTACAGCTGCAATGGTGCGAGAATTAAGGGAAGCCACAAATGCCGGCATGATGGATTGCAAGAAAGCCCTTCAGGACACCGCGGGCGATATGGACAAAGCCATCGATTTGCTGCGCAAAAAGGGCCTTGCCAAAGCCATGAAGCGCGCCGGCAAAGAGGCATCGGAGGGGATGGTCCACGCTTATATTCATGGGGGTGGACGTCTGGGGGTATTGCTGGAAGTGAACTGTGAAACCGATTTTGCTGCCAAGAGCGAAGATTTTCAAGAATTTGTAAAGAATGTTGCCATGCATATCGCCGCGGCAAACCCGTTTGGCATTCAACGTGAAGATGTTCCCGCAGAAGTGATAGAGCGCGAGAAGGCCATCTATATGGATCAGGCCAGGGAATCGGGCAAACCGGAAAACATTCTGGAAAAGATGGTCGAAGGAAAAATGCGCAAGTTCTATGAAGAATCGGTGCTCATGGAACAGGCCTATGTGAGGGATCCCAACATAACCATACAAGATTACCTCAATGGATTGGTCGCAAAAATCGGCGAAAAGATTGTCATCCGGCGCTTCTGCCGATACCAACTGGGGTCTGAATAGATTCGTCGATATGCCCTGGGAAATCTCCGTGTCAGGGTGCCGGCAGCGCGGTTTGGATGTTCCGCGGGGTAGCGCGTGCGGCGAGAGTGAAGCCTTGCAGCGTGATCCAACTGGACTTACCGGACCTGCTAATCAGGTCAGGCGCCCTCATCACTTACCGATCGGCAGGAGCGATCCAGCCGGCACGCGATCATGACGGCAGGCGGCAATGAACCAGCAGAAACCCCGGTACCGCAGAATTCTTCTCAAGCTCAGCGGAGAAGCTCTCATGGGCAAGGAGCCCTACGGCATTGACACTGACGTGCTGAGAGAAATCGCGGACGAGATCGATGAAATCCACCAAATGGGGGTCCAGATTGCCCTGGTCATCGGCGGGGGCAATATTTTCCGCGGAGTGTCCGGTGCTTCCCAGGGAATGGATCGTTCCACCGCAGACTATATGGGCATGCTGGCCACCGTGATGAACGCTTTGGCGTTGCAGCAGGCACTGGAAAAGCATGGAATTGCTACTCGGGTGCAGTCGGCCATCGATATGAAGGAGGTGGCTGAGCCTTACATCCGGCGCCGGGCCATCAGACACCTGGAAAAGGGGCGGATCGTGATCTTTGCGGCGGGCACGGGTCTCCCGTTCTTTACCACGGATACCACGGCCGCATTGAGGGCCGTGGAAATCAATGCCCAAGTATTGCTCAAAGCAACGAGAGTGGATGGGGTTTACGGCACTGATCCTGAAAAGGATCGCGCCGCGGTGAAATTTGACAGGATTAGCTTTACTGAAGTTTTGCAGAAGAATCTTAAGGTGATGGATGCAACCGCCATTTCTCTGGCGAGAGATCAGGATATGTCGATCGTGGTTTTCAATCTGAAAACTCGCGGCAACATCAAGAAGGTGATTCTGGGTGAACCTGTAGGCACAGTGGTGGAGGGATTCGGTCATGTTGAATGATGTCTATGAAGATGCACGGGATCGCATGCAAAAAGCCCTCGAAAGTCTGGAGCGGGATTACAAGAGACTGCGCACGGGAAGAGCTTCAGTTGCCTTGGTAGACGGCATCAGAGTGGAATATTACGGGACCTCGACACCGTTAAATCAATTGGCAACTCTCACCATTCCTGAACCGCGGACGATCATGATACAGCCATGGGATACCACCATCGTAGGGGAAGTGGAAAAGGCCATATTGAAATCCGAACTTGGCCTGACGCCCATGAACGATGGCAAGATCATTCGTATCAATGTTCCTCCGCTCACGGAAGAACGTCGCCGCGACCTGGTCAAGATCATCAAGAAAATGGCGGAGGAAGCCAAAGTTGCCGTGCGCAACATCCGCCGCGACGCCAATGAGATGATCAAGGACCTCAAGAAAGAAAAGGAAATATCCGAGGACGATCAATTCAGAGCACAGGACGAAATTCAAAAAATCACGGACACATTCATCGGCAACATTGACGCAGCGTACAACAACAAGGAAACTGAAGTTCTGGAAATCTAAGGGATGCATCAATTGGATGTCGATCAACTTCCGCGCCATGTAGCCATCATTATGGACGGCAACGGCCGTTGGGCCAAGAAACGATTCCTGAACCGCATCGTCGGCCATGAAGAAGGGGCCAATTCGGTGAGAGCGGTGGTGCGCAGTTGCCGGGAACTTGGGATTCCTTACCTGACCTTGTACGCCTTTTCCAAAGAAAACTGGCAAAGGCCGCCCTCGGAAGTGGATGCCCTCTGGCACCTGCTCAAGAAGTTCCTGATTTCAGAGTTGCCGGAACTGCTCGACAAGGGAATTCGTGTTTGTCATATTGGTGACCTGGAGGGCATACCGGACGATGTGGTTCGGGAGTTGTTGAAGGTAATCGAGCAGACCAAGCACCTGGATCGGCTGGTGGTAAATCTCGCCGTCAATTACGGCGGAAGGCAGGAAATCGAGAGGGCTGCGAGGCTTTTTGCTGAAGATGTGCGCAGCGGCAGGTATTCTCCCGAAGAACTCTCAGGTGAGCTTTTTTCCAGCTACCTGTTCACTCGAGGCACACCCGACCCGGACCTGATTATCCGCACAAGCGGTGAATACCGGGTGAGCAACTTTTTGTTGTGGCAACTTGCTTACGCTGAGCTCTACATCACCGATGTGCTCTGGCCGGATTTCAGGGAAGAAGAATTTCTTGCGGCACTGAGGGATTATCAAAAGCGCGAACGGCGCTTCGGTACCTATTATGATGATCAGACACCAACGCAACGTTGTGCCGCCGGAAGCCAGCAATGACCCGATGCGGGCTGGCAACCGTCAACCAACAGGGATGGTCTTCAGCGTTCCGCGTGACCTCATTGCGGGTTAACGGCTGATATGTCAAGCCGGCATCATTGGGATCCCCATGTCCAACGCTGGGCTACAGCCTTATTATTGGCGGCCCCGGTTGTTATCGCGCTCACCATCGGCCCTTACTGGAGCTGGACCGCACTCGTGGCAGTTCTTGCCGGAATCGGACTTTGGGAATTTCAGTCAATGGTCTTCCAGAGGGGCTTGCCGTTTTGGTGGCAGGCCTTTTATGTGGCAACAGGCCTGCTGTTCCCCCTTGGAGCATCCGGTTTAGGGCCGATAGGGCTCCATGGGGCCCTTTTCCTTGTCCTGTTTGCAGCATTTTCCACCACGCTTTTCGCCGCCCCGACTGATTCCGGCGGTATCTCGCGCGCGGCCCGATTCGTCCTGGGTTGGCTGTATGTTCCCTATCTCTTATCTTACGTGCTGCTAATACAGCCCTTGAGCTCCGGAAATCGCTGGGTCTTTTTTGCTTTGCTGATCACCATCGCCAACGATGCCTGTGCACTTTACTCTGGCAAGTATTTCGGGAGCCACAAACTCTACCCACAAGTCAGTCCCAACAAGACCATCGAGGGGTCATTGGGGGGCGTGATGGGAGGGATTGTGGTCGGAACGTTGTTCGGCTCCCTGTTCCTTGGGGCGGTACCCATAAAGTGGTTGATCTTGCTGAGTTTGATTTTGGTAATCATCGGACAGATCGGCGATCTCATCGAGTCTCTGACCAAACGACTCTGCGGAGTGAAGGACGCGGGCAACATTTTGCCGGGACACGGGGGCATTCTGGACCGACTGGACAGCCTGCTTTTCGTATTTCCGGTGGTTTGGTTTTTTTTGCATTGGATTGATTACCCATAACGGTTAAAGTCGATAGTCATGAGTAGGCATGAAGCTCCACACAGAGGAGCAATTCCCTCGCATACTCTGCGCACGGTGAAGGCACTAACCCGCGTTCCGCTTGAGATGCAGCTCACTAGGAGCTGACGGTTGTTGTTATGGCGAACAGAGTTCTGAGTATCCTCGGAAGCACCGGATCAATCGGTACAAACACTCTAAATGTGGTTCAACAATTTCCGGATCGCTTTCGGGTGGCGGCGTTGGCGGCAGGTCGCAATGTTTCCCTGCTGCTTGAGCAAATTAGAACCTTTCAACCTCGACTGGTAGCGGTGCTCAACCGGGAGTTGGCCGAAGAATTGTCCGGGCTTTTGGGCCCGGGTGATCCACAACCGGAAATTGTCTACGGCGCTTCGGGCTATGAACAGGTCGCCACCCTGCCCGAAGTCGATATGGTACTTTCCTCCATGGTGGGGGCGGCCGGTCTGCTGCCGACCATCGCCGCCGTCAAGGCAGGCAAGCACCTGGCGCTGGCCAACAAGGAAACCCTGGTGATTGCCGGCCAAATTGTCATGGAATTGGCCATCCAAAACGGCATCAGCATACTTCCGGTCGACAGCGAACACAGCGCTATTTTTCAGTCGCTGCAAGGGAACCACAGGAAAAGCTTGCGCAGGATTTTGTTGACAGCCTCGGGAGGACCGTTTTTTCAAAAAAGCTTGGAGGAGCTTGCCAAGGTCACCCCGCAGGGTGCGCTCAAGCACCCCAACTGGTCCATGGGAAGAAAAATCACAATTGATTCCGCTACATTGATGAATAAAGGATTGGAGGTCATAGAGGCGCAATGGCTTTTTGGCGTTCCGACCGATCAGATTGACGTCCATATCCACCCGGAGAGTATCGTGCATTCGATGGTCGAATACATCGACGGATCGGTTATTGCCCAGTTGGGGATTCCCGATATGACCATTCCTATTGCCTATGCTCTGGCTTATCCGGAGAGATTGCCGGTGAGGAATCCACCGCTGGACCTGTTCCATTTGCAGAAGCTTTCTTTTTATCCGCCGGACACGGATAGATTCCCCTGCCTGCGCCTTGCCTATGAAGCATGTGCCCGGGGTTCCACCATGCCGGCGGTGCTCAATGCTGCCAACGAAGTGGCGGTTAACGCATTCTTGGAGGAAAAGATCGGATTCCTGGATATAGCCCGATTGATAGAAAGTGTGATGAAGCACCACCAAATTTCAGGCGAACTTGATCTCGACGCAATCCTTGCGGCGGACAAGTGGGCTCGGTTGGAAGCCGAGCGTTTAGTCAATCAGAAGTGAGGGTTCCATTTTGCTGACAACGATCATTGCCACCGTTGTGGTCCTCGGGATTTTAATATTTGTTCACGAACTTGGCCATTTTCTCGTAGCCAAATGGGCTGGAGTGCGGGTGCTGCGTTTTTCCCTGGGATTTGGCCCCCGAATTGTCAGCGTGACACGCGGCGAAACGGAATATTGCATATCCGCGGTTCCCCTTGGGGGTTACGTGAAGATGCTGGGAGAGGATGCCGAGGAAGAAGTCCCTGAACAAGACAAAGAGAGGAGCTTTCCCGCACAATCCGTATGGAAGCGTATCGGGATCGTGCTGGCCGGACCTTCTTCAAATCTGTTGTTTGCCATCATCATTTTTGCTCTGGTCTATGCGGTTGCAGGGATACCGCAGATGACCACCGAGATCGGTTCGGTCAATCCCGCGTCACCGGCAGAGCAGGCGGGGCTGAGGTCGGGAGACCTGGTATTGACGATCAACGGAGAGAGCGTTTCACAATGGGACCAGCTCTCGAATATGATTCAGGAACACGGAGAACAGCCCCTGGTGATGGAAATCCAACGGGGCGAAGAAGTTAAGGTCATCACAGTAACACCGCAGAGCCGGGAAATTAAGAATATTTTCGGGGAGTCGATCAAGCGGCCGGTGATTGGTATCTCTGCTGCGGGAAAATTCAATGTCAAGAGGGTCAATCCTCTCCTGGCCGGGTATTACAGCCTGGCCCAGACATGGAATCTGAGCAAGCTGTTTCTGCTCACTGTGGTCAAGCTGATCGAACGGGTTGTTCCCCTGCAGACCCTTGGCGGTCCTCTGCTCATAGCCCAGATGACAGGTCAACAGGCGCAGGAAGGAATTTTGAATCTGATCTATTTCACCGCCCTGATCAGTATCAATCTCGGCATTTTGAACCTGCTTCCGATTCCGGTTCTGGATGGTGGACATCTTTTCTTCTTTTTCATTGAAGCCATCTTGGGGCGACCCATCGACATGAAGAAGATAGAAATGGCGCAACGCATCGGCATGGTTTTCCTCATCGTGCTGATGATTTTTGTATTCTACAACGACATCATGCGCTTGATCACCGGCCAACCCAGTCCGGCGCCCTGACCAGGCGGCGCACGTGAAGATTGTAGCAGTCGATACCTCGACAGCAGCCGGCAGCGTGGCTCTTTTGCAGGATGATCAGGTGGTGGCCGAGTGGTATCTGCAATCGGCGAAAACCCACAATCGACGCCTGCTCGCGTCCCTCGATCATGTTCTGCGGCAGGCCCGTTGGACGCTGCAGGATGTGGATGGATTCGCCGTCACCACCGGCCCGGGAAGCTTTACCGGGTTACGCATCGGTTTGAGCACCGTCAAGACGCTGGCCTGGTGCCTGGCGAAAGATTTTGTGGGCATCCCTTCCCTGGATGCATTGGCTGGTGGCCTCGGGTTTGGCCACCACCCGGTATGCCCGGTGCTCGATGCCCGAAAAAAGGAAGTCTATTTCGGTCTCTACAGACCGGACGGCCAGGGACGGCAGATTCTGCAGGGAGCCTATCTGGTCGATAAGCCGGAGCACCTTGTCCGTCATGTCACCGAAAAGACCATAGTCTGCGGGGACGGTTGGCTGCTGTATAAGAATCAGTTGCTGGCGAAGCTGGGAGATCTGATCATTGAAGCTCCGCCGCCGTGCCATATGATCAGAGCCTCCCAGGTGGGATACCTGGCCATGCAGAAGCTGTCAGCGGGCAAAGGCGAGGACCCCGTTCACAGCAGCCCTCTCTATGTTCGTCCATCCGAGGCGGAAATTCACAGGAACGCCCTGCAAAAACGGATAAGGCGTGAGTGAGTTCACTTGCGGCACAAGAAGTGCCAATTGAATGCGTCAAACGGCATCTCCACCACTTCCAGGTCTTTGAAGCCGGCCTTTTTGAGCATCTCTAACGCCTTTTGACGTCCCCACATCATCCCCAGGCCAGCCCCGCCATCCACCAATCCAACCGGCATGCAGTGCATGAGGCTGACGGTATACAGAAAAGGCGCCATGGGATGGTCGAGGTTTTCGGCCATATCCGTTTGTGCCGCGATATCCACCATGGAAAAGAGACCTCCATCGGCCAGGATGTGGTGTATTCCGCGCAAGGTTTCCATTGGCCGTGTCTGATCGTGAATGGAATCAAATGCGGTAACATAATCAAATCGCTGACTGAACCTTTCATGGGTTTCGAGGGTTGCTGCATCCAAGATGAGGAATTCTACGTTGGTTACCTGCCGGCGGTGAGCCCCCTCGCGAGCCATCCGGATTGCCTCCGGCGACAGGTCCAGGGCGAGGAAACGGCTGTTGGGAAATGCTTGAGCCATCAGCAGCACGGCCACGCCTTCCGCACACCCCACATCGCACACATGGATGCCCCGTTTGAGACGTTCGACAAGCTTTCCCTCGTCCACGGAAGGGAGGAACTGGTCTACAAGTATTTTGCGATGCTTGGCGTCGGCCAGTTCGGACATGAAGGATTGAAACTTCGGGTAATGATGATAGTCGATCCCCTGCCCCGTGTGAAACCCCTGGAATACCTCTTCCATTGCGCACAGCGTGAGGAGAGGAATTTCCTGAGTATACACCCCGAGGTTGGAATTTCCCGCGCGCCGAGTGATATAATCAGCATGTTCTTTGGGCAAAAAAAATCGGTGCTCACCGTCGGCTGAATGGGAAATTTCAATGATCCCTGCAGTTACCATGACGCCCATCCATTCCTGGAGGTATCGAGGATTCAGCCCGGATTCTCGCGCTATGGCGGTAATGGGCTGCGGCGTGTCGAAGGTGTCCAAGACATCATAAAGTCCGGTTCTGTAGCCTATGGCCATAGCCAGATTGATTGCGCCGTAGTTCAAGACCTCAACCATCTTTTCCGAAAAAGCTCTCCCTTTCAATTTCAAATAACCCCCATCCTTCATTTAAGCTTGTCACGATCCTGTGCCACGACGAAGCAGAAACGTTTGCGCCGGGCCATTCATTCATCGCATCGCATCTTCAGCCGCGGTGTTGAGTGCGCATTACCCGACGCAATCATCATGCAAAATCAACACTAATGCCGCCTGCTGTTTTTTTGTCTTGCACTTTTTTTTGTTTGCTGCGGCGCCTTATTTTCATGCGGTGCCGCAGCACTCTCGTCCGACCCCTTTTCGATTCTCTTTATCTGCACATAGATGGCGAGTGCGGTCACAGCAGCCGCAGCCACATAGAATATCCAATGCATTCTAAACCCTCCCAATTGAGTCACGCCTGTGTCATAATTGAGCACATCTTACTATAGTTGACGGTTTGGTTTGAAGCGCTTCACCAAAAAAACCGGGTTGCTTAGAGAACAGTCATGCATCCAAACGGTTACCCCAGCGGAAGAATTCGAAGGTTTTCGGCGTGATCATCAGTGCCAGCCGCCGCACAGACATCCCTGCGTTTTATGCCAGGTGGTTCATGAACCGCATACGCGCGGGCTATTGCACTGTACCGAATCCCTTCAACCCCAGGCAGGTCTCGCGCGTATCCCTGGCGGCCGGCGACGTTGATGCCGTTGTATTTTGGAGCCGCAATCCCCATCCCATGATTCCCTTTCTGGACGAGTTGGACACATACGGCTACCGCTATATTTTTTACTTCACCATATTAAACAACCCGCGTCTGCTGGATGCAAACACTCCCGCCATCGAAAATTCTGTGCGAACTTTCCGTGAATTGAGTGATCGTTTGGGTCCGAGTCGAGTCATCTGGCGCTATGATCCCATCGTGTTGAGCAATGTGACCGACCTCCAATTCCATCGTCGCAATTTTGCATCCATAGCCCGCTCCCTTAGAGGCTACACCAACCGATGCATCATCAGTCCGGTTCACATCTATCGAAAGTCGCTTCAAAGGCTGCGTGCGCTGACCGAACAAGGGCTAGCCATTGATGGGGAAGACGCCTCAAAGATTGCCGTGCTGCTGCCGTTTCTAGCGGACACGGCAGGACAGACCGAGATGGAACTATTCAGCTGTGCCCAGGCAACCGATTTTTCAGACTGCCGGATCAAAGCCGGAAAATGCATCGATGCCGACTACCTATCGGAGGTCTTCCGGGTGGATATGAAAACTGAAAAAGACCGGTATCAAAGAAAATACTGTGGATGCGACGTGAGCAAAGATATTGGCATGTACGATTCCTGTCTGTTTGACTGCCGCTACTGTTATGCAACCAGCAGCCATGAGCGCGCCCGAAAAAACTACCTGCAACATGATGCCCATTCCCCTTCGTTGCTTGGCTGCGCCTGCTGATGATGTTGTTGACCCGGTTCCCGGGCTTGACACCTGCCGCTGCGCAAGCGACCATTTACATTCAGGACGGCAGGCTCGTGTAACCGTTGTTGGATGATTAATGAGATGAAAATCAAGGGGCCATCGATGCTGCAGGTAGAAATGGGAAAATTGCGCCGTGCGATCTTGGATTCCCCTGCCCTGGTGAGGCCTGGCTGCCATCTCGCACCCATGCACAAAGTTCTGCACCATCCAATGTTTCCCCTGACATTTCTGCTTCGCAACGTGATGATTCTAGAGACGGAAGCTCACTGGCAGAGCATGCCGCCGCATCAGAAACGCGCGGCGCTGCTCAGCATTGTGACGGAAAGGTGCGGCGTTTTTAGTGAGGTACACGAGTGGCTCGACCTGCACCGCAAACTACCTGCGATTAAGGTGGTCCCACCTGACGCATTTCACGCCCTGCCGTATGATACCGGCTATTGCACTCACTGCGGAGGCTGCTGCGAGATCGCAAGCGGTTTGGCGGATTTTCCCGCCGGCACCGAAATTCCCCCGGCCTGGAAAAGGCTTTTCGCGGATGGACTGGGAGCCAACCACAGGTTCTGTGCCTTCCTGTGGGAAGCGAACGGCCAGGGCTTGAGCATCTGTTCGATTCACGCATGGCGCCCCAACCCCTGCCGAACATTCGCCGTCGACGAATGCCGAAATTTGATGGAGGATGTCAATTTTTGCACCCTCCTTGATCCGTCCCGGCTGATAGAAACCTGCCGACGCTTATGTGTTCTGCTGAATGGCCGATAACCGCCAGTCGGAATCAGACCCGATATCACGGCAAAAAGTCCAGAATTCTTCGAACCTGACCGGGTTCAGGCGATCACCCTCGACCACTTGGCCCGTTTTATCGTCCACAGTGTAGTCTAAAAGGTTGGCGGTAAACCACACCGTGATGTACTCTTTGCCGCTCTCCTGCCATATTTCAGCCAGCTCCACTTTGCGCACGGCAATGTTTTCCAGCCGGTTGATCCTCCCCTGCTGTTTCATCACGCTGAACTCATCACGGAGGGAATCTCGCATCTCATCGGTCAGCATGTGTTCAATGCCTTGCAGGTCTCGGTTCATCCACGCGGCCTGAATACGGAAAAACATATCCTGGGCCAATTCCTTGAAACCCTCTTCGGTGAAGGAAGGGTCGAACTGGCGAATCTGACCAAGGCCGGTCTCCAGTTCCGTCGTGCTGCCCGAAGCTGCGGAATATTGTCCTCGGTGCGAAGGTTCAATACGCCGGGAAGGAGGGGCCGATCCTTGCGTGCGGTCGACAGGAACACCCGCTCCACCATAATAGCTGGCGGATGCGGAACTGCGTGCTCGACGCGACTTAAAAAACCTCATCAGAAGGTAAAGCAGCAAACCAATGAGCAGTAGATCCAGCATGCCGATACCGCCTCCCCCGGCACCTCCTGAAGAAGCATGACCGCTGCCGCCAAACAGCATGCTGCCAAGAAATCCACCGGCCAGGCCACCCAACAGTCCCTGAGTGAACGGGCTGCGACTCCAACCGCCTGAAAATGGGGATGCGGCGGCTTGAGGATTGCTCGTGGCACCTGGTCGCGCAACATTAGGGGAATTGTATGCCGGGTTGGATGGAGACCGTGGAGTTGACAAGGATCGGCTGCCGCGGCTGCCGAACGAGCGGCCGCCTCCGGCCCGGGCCCAGGCACTCGTTTCATAGACGAGTGCTACACCAAAAAAGAAAATGAAAGCAAACACCACGGTCCAACGCCAAAGCTTTCTATCCTGCATCGTTCAACTATCCTCTCTGATTCATTTCTGCAAAGCTGTTAAGGGCTGCGATAAAACGTGAAGCTGCACGGGTCAATTTTCACTGGGACTATTAACAAACGGGTCCCACGAAGGCAACATAAACCGGTAGTTCTCCATGCCAATGTGGCCGGCGCACCTGGATCACCATGCTGCCTTGTTGACAATTTCCCTATTACTTGCTCTTTTAGGACCGCAAATCTCATCCCTGGCTGACTAACGTTTTGCTGGAAAGATAATGGTATGACCCTGATAGCCATCGTAGGCCGACCCAACGTGGGCAAATCAACCTTGTTCAACCGCATCCGTCGCAGACGGCAGGCACTGGTGGACGATGTTCCGGGCGTCACGCGCGACCGCAATTACGCACAGGTGACGTGGGAAGGGAAGCCTTTCACCATCATTGACACGGCCGGTTTTGTAAGCCATGAATTCAAAGATCTTGATGAACAGACCAGAGAGCAGATCCGTCTTGCCGTAGATGAGGCGGATCTCATCCTGTTTATTGCCGACGGCAAAACGGGTTTGCATCCGGAAGATAAAGCACTGGTGAATCTCCTGCGGCGGACTTCCAAACCCGTGTACTACGCGGTAAACAAAATAGACGGCCCTGGACAAGAGCAGAACATTTCCGAGTTTTTTGAGCTCGGCCTGGACAAGCTTCACCCCATCAGCGCGGCTCATGGGTTCGGCATGGGGGAACTCATGAGCGATCTGCTGGAGAGTATCCGCACAACGGAGATGACCGAGGTCGAACAGCCCAACGAGATTCGTGTTGCCATTGTAGGCCGTCCTAATGTCGGAAAATCGACCCTCACCAATCGCATCCTGGGGGCGCCTCGTGTTATCGTAGATGCGATCCCCGGCACCACGCGAGACGCCATCGATTCCCCCTTTGAACACGCTGGACAACGCTATGTGCTGATCGATACGGCGGGGATTCGGCGTAAAGGCAGAACCAGGGAGAAACTGGAAAAAATCAGCGTTATAAAGGCATTGCAGAGTATAGATCGGAGCCATGTAGCGGTCCTTTTGACGGACGCCGGTGAAGGCATTACCGATCAGGATTTGCATATTGCGGGCTATGTTCAGGAACGTTCCCGCGCGTGTGTCATCGGCATCAACAAGTGGGATGCAATCGATACCGACCCCAGACGAACCAAGCTGTTTATGGAAGGAGTTCAAGAGCGGTTCAAGTTTCTACCATTCGCACCGATACTGACTATTTCCGCGTTGACGGGCAAACGCGTGGCCAGGGTCATACCCACCGTATTTGAGGTTTTTCAACAATACAATCAACGTATTACCACCGGTCATGTGAACCGCGCACTGGAGCAGGCACTGGAGCGCCACGAACCACCGCAGGTTGCGGGAAGACCTCTCAAGTTCTATTATGCCACCCAGACTTCGGTCAGACCCCCTACCTTCGTCTTATTTTGCAACCGTCCGGAATCCATTCATTTTTCGTATGAGCGCTACCTCACCAACCAGTTTAGAGAAGCATTCGGCCTTACCAAGACCCCGATTCGCCTCGTATTTCGCGGACGTCAAAAGGGGGAGCGGCAACGGTGAAAATCGCTCCATCAAGTAGACGCAAACCGCCGCGCAAAAGAGAGCAAACGCGTCCAAAGTTTCTGATCGGTGCCGTCATCTGCTTCTTGTTGCTCATTGGTAGCTTGTTTGTGTGGCTTTCCAGAGAGGATCATCACAGGCCCGGCACCCCTGTGAATGGCGAGCAGGAGGTCGAAGCCGAACCACCCATCGCTAATCCGCGTATCGCGCTGCTGCTACCCTTGACCGGTCCTTTTCAGACAGAGGGCCAACTGCTGCATCAGGGAATTGAGCTGGCCTGGAAAGAAATCAAGAAAAAGGGTATACCGGTTGAACTGGCGGTCGGGGACGCCGGTTCCGGCTCTCGCGAGACGTTGCGGCTGGCTGAGGAAATGGCCCATAATCCCGACACCCTTGTTATCATTGCCCACTTGCCGATCGCCTCACTCATCGAGATGGCTCCCCTTCTCGAGAGGAACAACTTGCTCGCTTTGCTGCCCGCCGGTTCGCACCAACAATTGACGCAATATGAATCGTTTCTGCCTCTGGTTTGCCTGGACGGCGAAGAGGGCGCATATGCGGCAACGGTTGCCGCACACTGGGAAGGGACCAGGACAGCCGCAGTAGTTCACAACTCGTCCATCTACAGTGAGCTTCTGTATGAATCTTTCCTGCGCAGGGCGCAGGAGTTGCACCTGACAACCGCAGAATTTGTCAGTGATGCTGATGGTCTTTTTGCGGATGGTGCCATCGATGAAATTCTTAAGCTGGATCCCCCGCTCATCTGGCTCGCAGGATCTCCCTTTTGGGGAGCTGAAATCATCCGCGCCCTTGCAGAAAAGGGATACACCGGCCGTTTTCTTGCGCCTCGCAGCTACACAGGCGCTCTCGTTGAAGATCTTCTGGGAGACTACCTGGACAGGCTTTTTGTGATGCGCTCGGCACTGGTCGCCGATGATGAAGCGGAGCCGGTCAAACAGTTCCGGGAACGGTTTCGCGAGGAGTACTGGCGGGAACCTCAACGTCTGGCGGTGCTCGGATATGATGCCATGTCCTGGCTGGGAGAACTACTCGAAAGGGGACCAACTAATCGTTCTGGCGTAGGTGCGTTTTTTCTCAGCTTCAATAATCCTTTGAATGCCTACAAAGGCTTGGCAGGGCCGGTTTATTTTGATTCGGATGGTAAACCCGAGCGTCCCCTTCGGGTCATGACTTTTCGTGACGGGCGGTTCGTTCCGGTCGAGCCGGAAGAGAACCGATCGAAGCGCCTGAGTTCAGCCTCCGGTGGAAATTCCACGGACCCTCGATGATCCTGGATCATACCGCTTGAGCGGTTTGCGGGATGGTTCAGGCTGAAGAGCTGAACCATCCAAGCTCATGGCAATCATGCCCGGCAATTTTCAGGGGGAAGCCGATTTCTTGAGCAACTGTGTCCGGCAACGAAAAGATTCTTTCTGCCTCCTTGATTCTTCTTCGTTTTACACAACCTGTCCCATAAATTCTGCACTTTTTTACCAGTACTTGCATGGTTAATGCCTGCTGACGACAAGTCAGCACTCCGGCGCGCAGGAGCTTCACGAGGGCGGTGATGCGATACTTGTCGAGAGCGGCAACGGTGGTGGAAAGCTGATCCGAGCGCCCGCCTCTTTTCACGACCAAAGGTTGCTGTACCAGACCGATTGGATATTTGCAGCCGATGCGCAGCCACAAGTCGTAATCCTCACAGGCCGGCAACGTTTCATCAAACAAACCGACCTCATCCAGCAGGCTTCGCTGCAACACGGCTGCCGAGGGGCTGATCAAGCAGCGCTCCAGCAATGCGGAAAAGCAATAGCCCGAAGGCTTCCTGTGGTAGCCCCTGGGATTTATCCGCAGCCCGTTTCTCAGCCACAACTCTTCCGTTTGGCAGATGCGCAAGTTTGGATGAAGCCGAAAGAAACTAAGCTGCCCCTGAAGTTTTTCCGGCAACCACAAATCATCCGAATCCAAAAAGGCCAACCAGGTTCCACTGGCTGCCTTGATTCCTGTATTGCGAGCCGCACTCACGCCTTGGTGGGGCTGACAAAAATACTTCACCGGCGCACCGCAGGACTCGATGACCACCCGTGTGTTATCACTGGAGCCATCATCCACCACGATCACTTCCATTTCAAGACCGTCTAAGGTCTGAGCCAGAACGGAATCGAGCGCTTCTTTAACCAGGTCTGCTCGATTGTAGGTGGGGATGATGACACTGACCATCTCAAGCCCAATCACCGTCCTTCAGAGGAGGTACCAGAGCCTTGATTTCATCATGAATGGCAGCCATGTCTCGTGGAAATGTTACTCCCTGGGTTGCCATGATTTTTTGTATCACTTCCCAGTCCGCCATGGATTCGCCCTCGGGGGAGAAAACTTGCGCCAGCTTCAGCAGACGACCTTCCAGGTTAATGACCGTGCCGAGGTGTTCGCCGAATGCAGCCAACGGCAAGACCACATGAGCCAGTTTCATGGCTGGGCTGGGGACGCTTTCCAGCAGCACCAGCAGCTCCAAATTGCTCAACAGGCGCTGCCATCGCTTCTTGTCTCTCTCCCAGAGCAATGCTGCGTCTTGCACCACCAAGCCTTTAATACGTCCTGCTTCCAGGGCTTCTTCCAGGTCGGATACATATTCACCGGGCAACTCCTCCACCTGCCATGCCTCCTGGAAGACCTTGCGATTTCCCGCACTTGAAACATCCCTGAAGCCGGGCAGAAAAGCCGGGCTCAGTCCCATGAGCAGAGCGCCTGTAGAGTTAATTTCGGAGGTTATGGGATAAATGCCCGCCCCTTCCGCCTGCTTCGATTGACCGCAATCCAAAGCAAGTTGGAGCAACGCCTCGACCACACCCGCATCTCCGTCGGAATCTAAGAGATCTTCGGGAAACACGACGGCCAAGCCGTTAGATTTGGAGATTGCCTGCACCAGATTCTGCCAATCGCCGCCAGCCATGCCGAACTCAGCGGGAGTGAATTCAGAGCTCTTGCCCAGAACCGCCCGGTGCAATGCCTGCAACACATTCTGCCAGGAATCGGGCGGCGTATGGACAGCAATAGAGGCAAACGGAGACAAGGAATCCGCATGACCGGTCATCTGCCACACAGGTACCTTGCGGCTCCTTGCCGCTCTGCGTATCATGGTAGCCACAACCGGCGCCAAACTTTCAATGTTGTCTCCGCACAGGAAGATGGCTTGCGCCTTTTCGAGCCCGCCGAGGTCCTGAACCATCCCCTGGTGTTCCCGGTATGCTTGTATGAGGCCCCACATTTTCTCCCGAACTTTGCGGCCGGGGAAGTCAACGCCGTTGCTTTGCCAACCGACCCGCATCCATTTCTGCAGCAGGTACAACGCTTCATTGGTTGCCCGCGGCGAGCCCAAAGCTCCCAACGCCCGGGAACCGTACTGGTCCTGTATCTTGTGCAGGCCATCGAGGAGCCACTTGATTGCTTTGGGCCAGGTCATCTCCTTGAAGCGGCCCTTCTGGCGCACTTTGGGATGCAGCACGCGTTCTCCAAACCAAAGTGAGTCATAAATCCGGAATCGTCCCTGCCGACAGGTAGATGCCCAGTTTGGCGCCACCATCGCCGCATCGCTGATCCATACCTGCCTTTCTCCCTTGACCTTGAGGTTCAATTGACAACCGCACCCGCAATGGATGCAGTGGGTCGTTGCAGCTTCCCAGTCAAGGCGTTCTACAGGACGGCCTTCGCGCTTCTCCATGAGAGCGCCGGTCGGGCAAAGGTCCACGCAGAGTCCACAGTATACACAGCGTTCATTAAATCGCGGCCAGTCCTTGAAATCAATCGCATCTGACACCTGGTACTCGGAACAGGCCACATAGCAACGCTCACAACGAATGCATTTGTTCGGGTCCAGGGCAATGGTGGGGTGAACATCCACGGCGGCCACGCGCTGATAATGAATTTTCTTGCTCGGCTGGTCACGCCAGTCGACCTGAAATTCGTTCATCATTTCCCGCAGCCTACAGTCAAAAGCGGCCGAACAGCCGCACACCAAACACCTGGCCGCTTCTCTCTTGGCCTGTGCCTCGCTCAGACCAAGTTCGACTTCCAGGAAGTTGTTGGTGCGTTTTTGTGGCTCCAGTTCCGGCATCGACTCACGCGACGCCGTTGTGAGGATGCTGAAGGGCTCCCGGTCGATTGTATCCAGTTCTCCCTTGCTGATATTGAAATGAAGCGGTTCGGGCTGAACTACGCCGGCCCGAAAATAGCGATCCAGGGAATAGGCCGCCTTGCGGCCATCGGCCAGGGCAGCAACGACGGTATCCGGACCCCGAAAAACGTCTCCACCGACAAAAACCATTTCATATCCCGTGTGCATGCTCCTGGGGTCTCCACCGAAGGTACTCCAACGGGTCATGGGCAGGTTGGAAACGGCTGCATCCAGATCCGGCATGGGCACATCCGGGGACTGCCCAATGGCGCTGACGACCTGATCCACTTCCATCGTCACCTCCGACCCCTCGACCGGTACCGGACGTCTTCTGCCACTGGCATCCGGCTCTCCCAGTTCCATGCGGATGAACTGGATTCGATTGACTTTGCCGTCGTCACCGTAGAGATGGGTTGGAGCGACCAGAAAGTGAATGTCTACCCCTTCCCGCTGGGCCGCCTCGACCTCTTCGTGGCTTGCAGGCATTTCATTGCGTGAGCGTCGATATAAAATGGTTACCTGCTGGGAGCCCAGTCGCAGGGCAGAACGGGCGGCATCGATGGCAACGTTCCCGCCGCCGATGATCGCCACTCTTTTGCCCACTTTCACTGTCTTGCCCGAGGCGATCCGTTCCAGAAAGTCCACACCCGGCACCACACCGTCCAGATCCTCCCCGACAATCCCGAGCTTGCGGCAGGCCCAGGCCCCAACCGCCAGAAATATGGCGTCAAAGCCCTCCTTTTTGAGGTCATCGAGTGTGAAGTCTCGCCCCCATCGGACCCCTGTCTTTGCTCCAACCCCCAGACTGAGAATTCCCTCAATTTCCCAGTCGAGGATCTTTTTGGGAAGTCGATACTCGGGTATCCCGTATCTAAGCATTCCCCCCAGCTTGTCACGCGCTTCAAAAATCGTACTGGCGTGCCCGAGCGTGCGTAGATAATAAGCGGTACTTAAACCGGCCGGCCCACCCCCAACGATGGCAACCCGATGGTTGCTCAGCAGCGGCATCGGGGGCATGATTCTTTCCCCTGATGTATATTCGAAGTCTGCCGCGAATCGCTTGCACAGGTTTATACCGATGGGTTCATCCACCAGGTGGCGCCGGCAAACGGTTTCGCACGGGTGCGGACAGACTCTTCCAATGGTTGCCGGCATGGGAATTTTTTCCTTGATGAGCCGCACCGCCTCGCGGTATTCACCATGGCGGATATGGGCCAGGTAACCTTGGATGTCCACATTGGCCGGACATCTGACCGAACACGGAGCGACGCAGTCTCCGTAGTGTGTGTCAAGCAGCAGCTCCAGCAGGAACTTCCTGGTTTGCTGCAAGTCATCCCCCTGCGTTGTGATCTCCATACCCTGCGTGATGGGGGTGCTGCAGGCTGCTTTGTATTTTTTCTCGCCGGCGACCTTAACAACACATAAACGACAGTTTTCCAAAGGGCGCAAGAGCTCACTGTGGCATAAGGTGGGGATGTAGATGCTTTCCCGCTTGGCGACATCCAGGATAGTGCTCCCGGCAGGAGCTTCCACCGCCTTGCCATCTATGCGAATTTTAAACATATTATCCATTCATTTCCTCCAGATTTTACGTTTTTGTGATTGCTTTCATTGGCCCTCTCGGAGCCCATCACGTCACAATACAGAGGATCGGCAGTGGCAGGGTAGTCAGAATGAGTCAGCAGTGCTCGATGAATGAGCAGGAGACCACTTCAGGAACAGGTGCAACACTCATGAGAACAAATCCAGGTGCTTCAATCCTTTTTCAAAAGGAGCTCTATGTTGTGTTTCAAGGCCTGCGGATCGACCGGTTTTTCCATAAAGATATCGGCAGCAATCCAATCCATGTCATCTTCCAGGCTGCGGCTGTATCCCTTTTCGGTATCAGGCTGGGCGGAAACTATAATGATGGGTAACCGATGCAACGCTTCATCCTGCCGCAGCTTTACGGCAAATTGGAGGCCTTCGTCGATGGTCGCCATCATGATGTCCAAAATCAACAGATCGGGTTTTTCGGTTTCAATGTATTTAAGCCCGTCGGCAGTATTGTTGGCCGACAAAACCTCGTACCCAAAACGCCTCAAAATGGCGCCAGTGATCTCCAAAAAACTGGGATCATCGTCAATGAGTAAAATCTTATCTTGAGCCATTCATCATACCTCCTCTCATTGGGTTTGGATTATTGAACTGAGCCGCCGATAATATGGCACAACTCCCCTCACAGCATCGGCTCTACTGTGTGTGCAAAACGAGCTGATCGAGTGTAGCGGGGAAACTTGCAAAACTGGTCGGGGCCTGGGCCTCTCCCGGCAGGTTGCAGCGCCCGCCCCCTCCTCTGGCCCTTCAGGCCGAATGTCGGCTGATCTGCGGAGGGTTCTCTTTGGGCAGTTCTATGATAAAATTGGCCCATTCTCCTTCCCGGCTTTCCACTCGGATGTTTCCTCCGTGCCTTTCCACAATGGTTTTGGTGATAAACAATCCCAGGCCGGTGCCGCGAACCGAGGACTGTCTGGAAGATTGCAGGCGTTGAAACTTCTGAAAGAGTTTACTTTGGTCCTCGGGACTGATGCCGGGGCCGCTGTTCCACACTTCCAAGCGCATGCGATCACCCAAATCCTCGGCAGAAATACGGATGCTTCCGGACTTCTCGCCATATTTCAAGGCATTATTCATAAGATTGGTCACCACACCGCGGAACAATTCGGGATCAAGTGTCCATACCAAATCTCCAGGCACTTCGGTGGCAAGCGCCACACCTCGTTCCAGAATCGCACCGGCCAGCCCCTTTACCACGGGATCGATCACTTCAGAGAGTATCCTGGTCGGTTGTGGATTGACCTGCATCTCATCCTTTTCGATGCGTGACAAGTCCAGGTAGTGGCGAATCATTTCCATCGACTGGTCAAGATTGCGGCAGATGGCCTCAACCATGATCGATTGTTCTGGAGCCAACGAGCCGAAGATCTCCTGCCGGAGTGCATTGGCGCTCATGTAACTGTTGGCAATGGGGGATTTGAGCTCATGGGTAACAAATCCCAACATTTCCAGATAACGGTGATTGAGTCGCGCCAATTCCCTGTTGGCTTTATTCAAACGTTCGTTGGTGGAGACCAGGGCGTGCATGTGCTCGTGCAACTCGGAGAGGTCATGAAAATAGCCAACCACTGCAATTTCCTGCACTCCGTCATAGAGGATCGTTGCGGACAGGCGGATCGGGATGTGGGTTCCATCTTTTCGGATCAGCTCGGTCGTGTAGTCAAGCAACACTCCGGGACCGCCATAGTCGTCGATCAAAAGGGCCTTTTTGATCTTATGGGGTTCTCCGGGCGGGTAAATCTCGCGCACGGATAGTTTGTTGAGCACTTCGGCCGGGTCGTAGCCAATGAGGCGCTGAGCCCCTTCATTGTACAGGATGATTTTGCCTTCCATATCATTGGCCATGATTCCATCAGGGCATGCCTCACAAAGTCTTTCTTCAAATTCGTAGCGCTGCCGCAACTCTTCCTGGTAGGCTTTGAGATTGACTGCCATATAATGGAAGGCGAGAAGCAGTTTGCTCAGTTCATCTCCGCTTGGACGTTTGAATGCCTCGCACAAGTCACAAGGTGTTTCAGAGTCTTTCTGAAATGCAGTCGAAGGTCGCGCCACGGTCGAAGGCCCCAGGACGGGGCAGCATGCCGGAATATGACTCTTCCCCAGGAATTTGGCTCCGGAACTTTGCAGCTTTTGCAAACAGGGCGGAGCCCTTTCCACTTCCCTGATGGCATCCTCCAACTGTCCTCTGGCGAGCAGATTGGTCATCCGCAGAAGGCGACTCACCGGGCGGGTGATCATATCCGAAAACCATCGAATCAGAAAAAAGCTGATGATCAGAATGAAAAACGTCACAAAAAACAAAACCTTGAACAGCTGCCGACTGAGCCTTTGCACCGATCGAGCGCTGACTCCCACGCGCAACGCAGAAATGGCAAGCCCGGTGCGCGGCATTTGGCCCACGCGGAACACTTCATAAATCGGCGGGTAGGATGCCAACCGCCTCATAAGTAGATTGCCGGTCTCTTTCTGTTCAAGCAGAACCGACTGTCCACCCTCTCGGTACTCATCACTGCCCATCCAGTAAACGGTCTCCCCGTCCTGACCCAGCAGTTCGACGTAGAGCAATTTGGCGCGCACGTTAAATATCAGGGAAAGGAGGGACTCCAGCTGCGACTTGGAAGGAGTCCTCTGATCTTCTCCCACCACCTCCCGCACCTGTTCCACAATGCCGTTTGCTATCTTCCAGGCCTCTTCCTGAACGTCTCTTCCCATGGCAGGCACAACCACTCGATCAATCGCTATGCCGCCGGCCAAAACGATCAGCATGACCATGGCAAAGGTGATAAGAATGATTTTGGTCTGGAAGTTCAGTCGACCCACAAACGTCATTTTAATCTTCCGATAATGGTGGGTAAAAAGCCTGAAATGTTGTCTAGCGAAGGTTCGTAGCCAAAGGATAGCAGAAGCCCCTGAGCAACGCAACTCGAGATGCAGGTAATCCATCAGCAGGAGGTAGGGGGGCAAATGAGCATCAGATTCAAATCAGGTCCACAACAGTGCCACAGTACCGATACCAATCAGCACCGATTCAATCATCGTCTCAAAAACCGGATCTTCTTTCAGGGGCTTCTGAAAGCACATTCGCAAAAACCAGCCATAAGCGGCCACGCCGGGAAGCATCAAATAAGCAAACGTTGTGCTCAGCCCGCTCACGGGGCCCAACAAAAGGGAAACCGCAAGGAGCACCAGAATCGCACTCATGAAATGTGCGGTCTTATTTTCACCCAGCAAAACCACTATGGTTTCCTTGCCAACCAAACGGTCGCCTTGAACCGCCAATAGATCGAGCAGCGCCGTTCTTATCAAGACCAACAGAGCAATCACCCAAAAAGCGTACAGGGCCCCTCCGAAGCCGCTCCAAAAGCGAGGCAAATGGGGCAGCAGGACGGTTGCGCTGGCCCAGGCGATGGGAACAAAGAAGGTTTTGGAACCTGGGATATCCTTGATCTTAAGGGCCGATATATTTTGCCAATATGACGGCAAAAACACCGGTACCGCGTAGAGCACTCCAAATAATACCAGCAAACCCAGCGCCAAGAAAGTTAAAATGCCGGTATTCACCGCCATCCATAACGACACCACCACAGCAACGATGGAAATACTGGTAAAAGCGCCCTTCCATTGCTGGTAAAAGGCGGCTCGCCCGGGATCGTTCAATCGCATGGCATCTCGATCCAGGTAGAGGTTCAGGGTATGCATGGCAAAAACGTAAAAGGCGGCCATCAGGCATTGCCCGAGGGCAATGGGAAACCCGGTCAGGGCCTGACCGGCAGACGCCAGGAGAGCCGCGCTCAAAGCCACAAAAACGTTACTGTAGACCAGTTGTTCGAGTGTTCTATTGATCCTGTACCTGGTGCCGTTGCGTTCAGGTTCGATTGATTCCAGCAGGCGAACGACATTGCGAATCATCCAGTTGGGCGTTGAGGCACCGGCTGACACACCCACAGAAGTGTAGCGGGCCATCTCCTGGGTATCCAATTCGGCCTCTGTTTCCACATGATAAGTGGGAATCTTGCACTCTCTTGCCACCTCAGCCAGCCGAATGGTGTTTCCGCTATGATAGCCGCCAACGATGACAATGGCTTCCACCCTGGAGCACATCTCTCTCACTTCGCTTTGGCGTTCGTGAGTCGAACCGCAAATAGTGTTCTTGATCATGGCATTCGGATATTTCTGGCGAAATTTCTCCTGAATAGCCTTGAAGATCTCTTCATTTTGGGTGGTCTGCGCAACTAATAGAACATTCTCCCAATTCGCCGGAAGGTCATCAACCTGCTCAGGACGGTTGATCACAACGCCGCGCCCCTCGGTGTATCCCATCAAACCGATCACCTCAGCATGATCTGCATCCCCGGCGATGACCGTATGGAAGCCTTTCCGGGCATGTCGTTTGATGGCTGCCTGGACTCTGGCCACGCGCTTGCAAGTAGCATCCAGCAGACTGGCTCCAAGCTTGCGCAATTTTTTGCGCTCCTGAGGGGGAATGCCATGCGCGCGTATGACCACCCTCTTGCCGGCACAATTTTCGATTTGGTCCTCGGCAGTAATTCCCTTTTCTTCGAGCATGGCCAAAACCTGGCGATTATGAATCAAGGGACCAAAAGTGCAGATACTTTCACCTGTTTGCGGGCTCTTGATGGCCTCCAATGTCACATCGAGAGCGTCTCTAACCCCTCTACAAAATCCTGCCGTTCTGGCCACGATCACTTTCATCAAGACCTCATCCCATGCAAAAAAAAGGAGGACAAACGCCCCCTCGAACCACGTAAAAGACCACGTCTTGCTTTATAGAGCGACACCCATCGTCTTTCAAGAGGCATTTCACCGGGTGACCGAAGGCAGCTCCCGCAGGCGGTCGAAGCGATAGCCTCGGGCATCCAAGCCCTCGATCCAGGTATGGAAATGGGGAAGCATCTGTTCCACTTTGTCCAACGCGTACAACTCTGAACGGAGTCTGGCCGATTCGGGAAGTCCTTTGGAATACCACAGCAAGATTTGTCTGCAGTGCCCCGCAGGTTTGCGCTTTTCCAGGACATAATTGTCAAAATGGGCGCGAACAGTGTCATAATACTCCCGCCAGTCGCCGGGGACGGCCGAAGGCACCTGATAGCCCCAGTCATGGGCGATACGGCTGAAAATCCATGGGTTGCCGAGGCTTGCTCTGCCTATCATGATCGCGTTACAGCCCGTTTCCCGCATCATTCTGGCAGCTGATGAGGCGCAACGAACATCCCCATTGCCAATTACCGGGATTCTGACTGCGGCTCTACTTTTTCCGATCCACTGCCAATCGGCACTGCCGCTGTAGAGCTGAGCGGCTGTTCTGGCATGAATGGTGACAGCGTCGACGCCGGCGGATTCCAGCCTCTGTGCCATCGCAACGATATTAATGGAAAGCTGGCTCCAGCCCAAGCGCAGTTTCACGGTCAAAGGAATGTCCACCGTCTTTCTGACTTGCTCAACAATCTCCATAAGTCGATCCGGCTCTTTCATCAGAAAAGCCCCGGCTTTTTGTCTGACCACTTTTTTGACAGGACAACCCGCATTGATATCAATGATCTGTGCACCGTCGGATGCGACCCTTCCGGCCGCCTGCGCCATGGCCTGGGGATCGCTGCCAAATAACTGAACGGCAAGCGGCACATGCAACGGGGTGTTTTGCCTGCAAAGCCGCAGTGTGGCCGACTGAGAGCGTCTCAGTCCTTCTGCACTGATCATTTCAGTGGTGACCATGCCGGCTCCGCAAAGGGCTGCCAGAGTCCGATAGATGTCGTCGGTGATTCCTGCCATGGGTGCCAGGATCAAGGGAGGATCTACTTTGACCGAACCAATTTCGAGGGCCCCCGGACGAATCAAGGGTTGGCTTTCATGCATATAAATAATAACCTTTTCATGTGAGCCTCGCACAAACCTCGGTGCAAGCGTCACGCCGGCAAAAGACCCGGGGAGGGCTTCTAAAGAGGCTCACGGGAATAATTTTCAGGTCATCGTAACAACTCCTCCAGATCTTGACAACGTGCTCACTGGAACAGGTCTTTTTGTACCTCCCAGCGACTTTAATGCATTATGGATTGACACAAAAAAGGGCGTTTGCTAGCTTGCCGACGATTCAGATATGATAAGTTTTGAAACGATGCAAAGATGTTGAACGCATCTTGTCTCCGGGTAGGCACGGTCGCCCGGATGGTCGGCCCGACCGGGCACTGAAAAAACCATATGCAGCCGGCCTTGAATACACCATCTCCGCTGCAAGGAAATATAGATTGCTCTTTCCAGACAGGATCTTTGCCGCCATTCTAGGAGCCGTCCGACCGGAAGTACAATATTTGACAGATGCTTTGGAAAATAGGCAGAGCGTCGAGATGGTGGGAGAAAGGTTTGCCCTTGGGAATCTTCACGGGAAAATCCTGCTTGTCGGCACCACCGGAATCGGCAAGGTCAATGCCGCCATTACAACGGCGGCGCTGCTAACTCGTTTTACCATCGAACAGGTTTGGAATGTAGGGTGGAGCGGTTACTTTCAGGAAGGACCATTGGAGATCGGGGATGTCTTGATTGCGGAAACTCTCATCTGCGGTGACGAAGGGGTCTTGACCAGCGACGCTGTCCGCCCATCCAGGGACATAGGCATTCCAATACTTGAGACGGAAGAGGGGACTTTTTTCGATGTGCTGCCCCCAAGTATTGCGGTGCATCAACTTCGCCAACAAATTGCTCCCGGGTTGTATCGCTCACGGGCAGGCGGCGGCATCACCGCTGCCGCGATGGAAGATGGCAAGCGTTGCCCGGCCGAAGGAGTCTTTCGCCTGGCCTATGGCCCCAGCCTGACCGTTGGCATGGTGAGCGGAGACCTCCAGGTGGCCCGCGCGCGATTCCTGAATCATGGCGCATTGACCGAAAATATGGAGGGCAGTGCCATCGCACAGACGTGCTGCCGTTTCAAAATTCCCTTCATAGAGTGCAGGGGGGTGAGTAACAAAGCCGGTGATAGAGATAAAGCCAACTGGGAGCTGAAAAAGGCCATATCACACTGCCATGCTGTGGTGATGCATTACTTCATGAACCAACAAAATTGATCGATCACCTGCTTGTGGCGACTCATGTTTGCCGAGCGCTGCGCCCCCGTCATGCTGGTGTTCCAAGGAAATCTGAAACGCGGAAAAGAGCTCTTATGACTGAAGTGCTGAGCCTGGGCTATTCGCCATGTCCTAACGATACCTTTATATTTTTCGCCCTGTCACAGGGGCTCATTGACACGGGGCGCACGCGCTTTGAAATTCATCTTGCCGATGTGGAAGAACTGAACGGCAAGGCAAGCAAGTGTGCACTCGATGTAACCAAGGTTTCCATGAGTGTCCTGCCCAATGTTCAGAGGCACTACCTGCTGCTCACAGCAGGAGGAGCCATGGGAAGAGGCTGCGGACCATTGGTGGTGGCGCGCAAGAAGTTCTCCACGCAGGATTTTCGCAAAGCGACCCTGGCTGTTCCCGGCAAGATGACCACCGCTTTCCTGCTCCTCCAGCTCCACGGGGGGCACGGTGGAACAATCGTCGAAATGCCCTTTGATCAGATCATGCCGGCGGTAGCTGCAGGACAAGTGGATGCAGGTCTTATCATCCACGAAGGACGTTTCACTTACCCTTCGCTGGGACTTCAACTCATCCTTGACCTTGGCTCATGGTGGGAAGACAAAACCGGTCTGCCCCTTCCTCTTGGCGGCATCGTGATGAAACGAAGCTTTGGTTACGCGGCGGCACAGAGAGTGGAACAACTGATCAGACAGAGCATAAGGTATGCCCACACCCATATTGATGAAGCATGGCCCTACATAAGATCCCTCGCGCAAGAAATGGAAACCGGCGTCATTCGCCGACACATAGAAATGTTTGTGAACGAGTTCAGCATGGATTTCGGCAATGAAGGAAAGGAAGCCATTCGGGTGCTACTCGAGGCATCCGCCAGGCAGCAGGGAATTGACCCGCGCATCGATTCACTTTGGGGAAATTGGCGCTGAATGAAGCCTTCAGGCCGTTTGAGTGATTGGGAGTGATTAAAATGACCGAGTTTAAATATTTTCTGTTCCCCCATACGGTTCTGCCAGAGGCTGAATACCGTCATCTGGCCGTGTTGTTGCCAAATCTGCATGTTTTGCAGGTCGCTCGCCAACCGCAGACACCAGCGTGGGGGCAGCATTTTTTCTCAATCACGCCGACAATTCCTCAAGAGCAGCAGAAAAAAGTTCGAACTTTGCTGAGAGCATACCAAAACTTTGCAGACCTCGTCGGCGAGGGTACAGTGCTCGCCTCCATCAGTCACATGAACAGGGGGGATAATGCGTGGCACGAAAGCCGCTTTCACCTGCAAAGCACCATCAAAGGCATATCGGACAATGACGATCCGCAGGATAGCGAGTCCACCCTCGTGGAAGCAGCCGTTTTCATGGAGATGGCTCACAATCTGGACCTGCAGGGACTGGAACTGGAAGAAGGAATCAGCAAAGCTGAAAGCCTCGAGAAAGAGTTCCGCAACATCCTGGGAATCACCAGTGAAGAGGATTGGGAAGAATTCGAAAATATTGGAGACATTCCTCTGGTGTCCGCAAAAACTTACCTGAACTTCATGCTGCCCAGGCGCATCGCCTGTTGGCTGCGATTGTTCGGATCCAGTCCAGCCACAGGCTCGCCGGTCTTGGTGACCACAGCCAAAGAAGTTGCAGAGGAACTTTCCGATCCCTTTGCAGGCATTTCGGAACATATTGCTGAGCCCGCTGTCAATCTGTTGCAGTTGCCCCTCGCCTCAGCTCCGTCACTATCCCATTTGGAAATCGATCGGTTTTCAGCCCTGCTTGCCGAGCTGGAATCATCAGACCTGCGCACATCCTATGCCCAGGCACTGGAAAAAGCTCTCGAAACTCCCGGCGACCCGACTCGCCTGACTGAGCTTGGTGAAGCCGCATCCAAATTACATGACGGCCTGGCAAGCTGCTGCACCCATTGCGGAACCGTGCAAAATCAGGGGAGGACCCTGTCCCTTTTTTCCCTGGACGGAATCACCCTCGAAGATTTATGGAAAAAGTTTGACAAAAACGCTGCCATACTCCTGCCCACCGGCTCCATCCTTAAGAACCCATGTCTTCTGTTGTCAGTGGGATAGACAGCAGATCAGCGGCGGTACCGGCGCCGAGTGGCACCGTTTGTGTTATTGCATCACCGGAGCGGGCGTGCGCCGAGATTTAAATGATGACGGAGGTTGCCTAATGGATGGGGCAGGCGGCTGAGGAACAGCGGCCGGGGCAGGATTTGCGAGGGCCTGTGGAACCTGCTGCGGAGCAGGCGTAACCGCGCTCTGCTGCAGTAATTGCTGTGGAGGTTGGGTCATTTGCGGGCTTTGATCCGGCTGATTGGGATCCGGCACGGGTTGCGGCTGGTTGTTCGGGGGCGATCCCTGCTGGATTTGACCGGCGGCCTCGGCACCCGGAGGGCTCTGGGCACTCGCCGGCGGTTCCGGCGATATCGGTGCTGCCGGCAGCGGGGTAACGGGAGGAGCAACTTTTCCGTCCATAAACAGACTTATGATATACAGCTGGTTATCCTTCTGCAGAGAAACGCTTCTGGGCTCTATCTTAAACACTTTGTAATCACCGATGGATTCCCCTTCACTCACCGTCATGTAAGGAAAGGGATCGGTTGTTCTGCCCCCCGACTCGCCAAGGATGCGGGTGTTCACCCTCAGCAGTGCTTTCTTCACCCCGCTCCTGATGAAAACCCCATCCAATTGCACAGACCGGGGTGGCAAGCCGACGTCGGAAACTTTTGCGCCAGGTTTCTCGGGAGCCGCTTCTTCATCAGAAACCGGTTTACGATCCGGCGAGAAGAGATTCTTCTCCACAATGACAGGGGCCGTGTTGCATGTGTTTACAGCACAAACCAGCACAACAGAGGTAATCATCAAAAATAATAATAACTTGCCAATATTCATGAAGCACCACTCCCGATCCTTTGCTCCGCTCCTCAACTCAACCTTTTCAGGATGATAAAATAATTAAGCTTTTAAGTGTACCTATTTTTCCTCAACAATCCTTTTTTGTTAAGCTCTCAATGCCAGGACAATTGCATGAAATCATGCAACCCCGAGAAGCCGCTTTATGTACTCCAGGTCCCGGCCAGCCCGCTTTCGGCTGGCTTTAATACCGATTTTCCGGTTAGGATCTTGCTTAATCAGGCTGAGAGCCAAGCGACGAATAGTCGCGAGGTTCGCCGGAGCGTGCCCGGATCTTACTCGGCTCATCCTCACGGAAAGCAATGTCGAGAGACCAATGGAGACTATTTTCGACCGCCCGGTGTCCCCGTGCTGCGGCAGCGAAACCCTTTGCGTTACTGGGCAGACTGGAAATGAAGTAGCGGGTTTCTACGGTGATGTTGCCATCAACTTCACCTTTCGACTCGATCATCCCGAAGCTGGTCAATTTGGCCCATTTGTTCTTCTCTTCAAACCGGTTCACATCGCCGACAGCGGTGTAACGACGGGTCTCTATCCGCCCATGTTCACCATCCACAGTGGTAAATGAGTCGTGGGGCGGATCCTTGAAGTCGTTGTTCTTGGCATCTTGAAAGAGAAGCTCAACCTCTTTGTGGAGATTTCCCTGATTGCCTTTAAGAGAGAACACATAATCGGCCTCCTGCTCAACGATTTGTTCGGCGGTGTCTTTCTGACAGCCCATAGCATCGACACTCACAACGCAGCCTTTCAGATCCAGAAGTTTCAGGAGTGCTGGAATGGCCGTGATCTCATTAGATTTCGCATCCCTCTTCACCTGACCCAAAACCAACCCACAATGAACCGCCCGGGCGTCCACCATATGGATTGCAGACTTGCCGTTGGAACGATCATGAGATCGGCGCAAGGTCTTGCCATCAATAGCCACCAGCTCATCTGGAATGCTGATCAAGGTACGAACCCAATCCACGTAGCATTTCCCAAATGCATCGGGATCGAGTAGCGCGAACACTCTTTCGAAGGTGTCATGAGAAGGCACGCCACCCGGCAAGTCCAGAAATTCTCTGAACCAGGCCTCCCCGGCTTTTGCATAGGTGGCAATCTCCACCCGGTCATCAGCCCCGGCAACGACGGCGCACAAGGCCATGGCCACGATGTCTACCAGCTTATGCGTTGTTTTCAACAGTATCCGTGGATCGGGCAACTCGGAGAAATGATCGATAGCGCCGTGTCGCTGATCATCGTCTTTTCTGTCTGCCAGCATTTTGTGCAGAATTAAAGGGATGGATAAAAAGCGAAACCTGCCGGGTCGTCAAGAAGCCCAGTAACAATGCAAAAGTAATTGGGATTATTTTAAAGAAAGCTGCTGTCACTGTAGAAAATGTTGGCAACGGATGGGCGAAAATCATATTTGCTCCAATCAGAAATCCGCAGACCGGAAAATACATTGTTTGCAACGAGTGCTATATACGGAGAGAAAACATAACCACGGTTGTTCCGGGAAAATGGTAATACTGGAGCGTTAAAATCTATTGCTAGCTTTTGGCTGAGAGCATCAGCACAGCAAACGTGTCGAGATGAGTTGCCAATTTGCGTCTGTTCCTCCTGGGAGGTAACACAGCCGGGCCGCCCCCCACCAGGGCTGCCTTTTGAGATGCTTGAGCCGTGTGAGGCGAAAGTCTCACGCACGGTTCTAAGGGGGGGAAGGGGCTGAGAAGCCCCCGACCTACCCGATTGAGCGAGGCAAGTAGCTGCTCAGGAAAATGTCTTGCCAGTGCTCACCAAGATGGGTAATATATGCGCATCATAAATGCGCATAGGGAGGATATCATGCAAGAGAGTCTATACAATACCAATGCACCGAAAAAACCGACAAATCTAAGCATCAACAGCGACCTTCTTCGCCAGGCGAAGGACTATCACATCAACCTCTCCAACGCTCTGGAACAGCGCCTGGTCGAGATGCTGATCGAGGAAAAGCGCCGAGAGTGGAAGGAAGAGAATCGCGATGCCATTGAAGCCTATAATCGTCGCATTGAAGCAGGTGGGGTGTTCAGTGACGGCTTGAGGAGGTTTTGATGGCACAGTTTGATGTCTTTGAAAACCCCAATGAAGAAACGAATCAGGCCATTCCTTATGTGCTCGACGTCCAGGCTGACCTGCTCGATACGCTTTCAACACGTGTAGTGATACCGCTTGTCGCCGCTTCAACCGTGGGTAAAGCCATCAAGCATCTTAATCCAGGGTTTGTGATTGAAGGCACCGAAGTATTTATGTCCACAGCAGAATTGGCCGGTGTTCCAGTACGGTCTATGGGGAAGAAGGTTAGTTCACTAAAAGATCAGCGTCACGAGATCATTGCTGCACTTGATTTTCTGTTCATCGGATTCTGAGGGACATCTAACGGTACATTGAGCTTTGAGCTAGAAGGGCCGGAGAACATTCGAGTGCTCATCAGAGCCCCCACCACCGAGGAAAGATCGAAAGGTTACCATAGCTTCAATGCATTCCTCGATATACTTGGAGATTTTGAACTGACAAAAAGGTCCCTACCAGTCTTCAATGCATTGTTTGAGGGGAAACGCCCTCTAGAGCGAGAAAAGGCAAGGTCTGCTGAGGATATGGTCCATCGCGAGGGTTCGTCCTATGGCCTTGAATACTATCCAGACCCTTTCGTATCGTTTGTTGATGCCGTAAGTGAAAAGCTATCTTCAATCGGCCGTGCACTGGTAGACATACTGCATTGGAGATATGCGCAGGAAGGCCCGCCTGCCCCAATTGCGAGTCGAGGATTGTTCTGCTCCGACAATAATGGGGTGGCCTGGCATCCGGTTCCCGGTCGGTATTCGATTCAGAGCGTCACTCCACCACATTCCATTCTTGAACCCCACAAAGTTGATCAAGTGGAGATCCGGGAGCTTCTCGAATCCAATTCACAAGAATCGGTCGGACATGAGTTACTGAGGGAGGCGAAAGAACTCCAGTTTAGCAGCCCGAGGAGCGCAGTTCTGATCGCAGTTTCTGCCGCAGAGGTTGCAGTCAAAACAGTTATCATAAGCCAAGACCGCCGAGGCCAAGGAAAGAATCTACAAGGTCCTGCGAGTCCGTGCCATAGGAATTCGGAGATACGTCAAAATCAAAGCGGCTGCCAATCCTTATCTCCCGGAGTACGCTGGTTACTTCTGGCGTCGTCGGAACAAGAAGGAAAGCAAACTGCTGCCGGCCATGTCCGCCCGG
>FWPV01003880.1_pt1 | contig 32983 bp, 32 predicted proteins | sample 2228371 | NCBI WGS metagenome assembly FWPV01 (sample SAMEA103939776, study PRJEB20133) | metagenome
AATGCGGCATGCGATTGCCGTAATTGCTCCTCCAGCCGCTTGCGTGCCGTTATATCCCGCACAATCCCGCCAAACATTATGTCCCCGCCTTTTTTCCAGTAGGCACTGGAAACTTCAACGGGAATCTCTGTCCCGTCTTTTCTCAGACCTTTTCCCTCAAAGACTTCTCCAATTACATGGGAAGGTCGATTTTCTTTTACCAATGCCATTCTTCTATTTTGAGAGGCGTGGCGCATAGGTACGGGTTCTATGACCTGAATAGATTTACCGATCAGTTCCGGTGGCGTGTAGCCGTAAATTCTTTCTACCGATTTATTGCAATAGAGTATTGTGCCGCTGCTGTTAACGACGATGATGGCGTCAACCGAAGACTCGGCCATGGTCCGGAATTGCTCTTCCTGTTCCCGCATCGCCTGTTCCCTTTGCCTTTGTTCGGTAATATCGCGTCCGATACAATACATGAGCTTTTCTTCAGGAACAGGAACCGCCCGCCAGGTAATTGTTCGGAGAGAACCGTCTTTGTGCATATAACGGTTCTCAAAATTTACCGTCAATTTACCCGCAGCAAGCCGGGCAACTTCTTCATCATTTTTCTGGTGATCATCGGGATGAATAAAATTAAGAAATGGCTCGGTGAGAAGCTGTTCAGTTGAATAGCCCAAGGTTTTTTCCCAGGCGGGGTTAACATATTTAAAATACCCATCCATCCCGGCAATGCAGATGAGATCCTGGGATAAATTAAGGATTCGTTCCCGTTCTTCTATCAATTGCTGCTGCTGGCTTATGTCCCGAAAGGAACCGCCAAAATAGTAGGTGTCACCCAATTTCCAGTGCGACATTGCTGCTGCTACCGGTATTTCTGCTCCATCTTTTCTTTTTATCATGCTCAGTTTTGGTGTTTTTCCAAATAGCGAAACGCCCTTTGCAATAATATTCTCCAACCCTTTTTGATACTCATCCATTTGACTATCGGGAATTATGATAGAGACGGAACGACCCAATATTTCTTCAGCAGCATACCCAAACAGCTCTGTCGCCGCCGTATTCCAGAATATAATACTGCCTTCCTGATCAGTAATAATCATTGCATCTAATGCGGTTTCAAAAGCTAAGCGGAAATGTTCTACCTGTTTATTGACTGTCGCCAAAGATTGTTCTAATTGAATGCAGCGTTGACGCAGGTCCTGCATTTCCTTCACACGGACATGTTTCGTTTTATGGGAGTTCTGCTGCATACGAAGCCTTTCCTCAGTCTATTGGTGGATAATGACGACCAAAATACCGAAGTTTTTGATATTGTATATTTTTTTCAAAAAAATACATCATCTATTTAATTGTGGCGTCAGACGCTGGCTGCGGGCGAGGATAAAAGAAACGTATTGTTAAGACCGAGAGGAAAGAAAGAGGCCCTTACCCCTGAGGTGTTCTGCACTGCATCAACCGCATCCCCACCAAGTCCCGAACACGATGGAGCTTTGCAAAGTCATTTTCCACCTGGCATGCTATTGTTTTTATGCGGTCAGCCAGTTCTTCATCTTGGATGACGGTTCGCAACCAGCGCTCCAAGCGTTGCAGGTCAATGTGCGGATACGGATTATTGTGGAGCAGCATAAACAACTCGTGCAGGCTGTATAGCGAAATGACCTTTACGCCTGCCCGTTCATGAATAGTGCTTGCGACCAGGCGGTCGTTAAAGTCAACCTCCCGCTGGATGCGGGCAATTAGTTCAGACGAAGGCCGCGACAAGTTTTCCATAGCTCTTCAGCACCCAGCTTTCCGTGGTGTTCAAGTTCATCTGCGATCCAGCCTAATCCCAGCTGTTCAAGGGTGCTACGTTTCGGCCAGCCCGTTTCAATATCCCAGCCTTCCAGTTCATAATAACGGGTTTTAAATTCCTCAAACTTTTCCCGGTCAATCAATCGTGCGCCAACCGGCTCATATACCCATTGGCCATTTTTACATACCGGCATGGTGAATTTAAACTCGTTGGGCACTGCATAAATGTAATCGGCGAAGTGCACATCATGGCGATGCCGCCCTTGAAGGGTCCAGATGGCATGATCCAGCGTCCAAATTTTTCTGCCGATATTTATACCTTCAGCATAAGTAACATTTTTACCGGTTACCGCATTAAAAAATATCGGCTCACCTTCACCGGTGATTCCCCGGTATCCCTGAGCAGCCCAGTTAAAAAAATCCGGAAACTGGAAATCACAAAACAGCGCCGAATGTATCCAGAACCTGGTGTAATACCGGTGCCAGGCAACAAGCTTGCAGATGTGCTCTGAATACATGTTGTCGTCGCTGTAATCCAGCATCAAGGGATCATTATGGAACGGCGGCATTCTGTCGGAAAAGAGTTTAACAAACGCTTCCGCAGCCAGCGGTTTTTGCGCCGTCATAGTGGGGATCATATACAGCGGACAAAAGCCATGCTCGTTAATATCCCGGTCACCCAGGATGCTGCCGTAGCCCCATTCCAAAGAACCGCGCGGATCATAATGCATCGGCAAACCCCAATAACAGTTATTGAGCAATCCGGTTTTTTGATCCTCCGCAAGCCGCCCCCAGCGGGCTGCAGCGCGGGTGAATCCTTCCGCCATATCATCGCCGATGCCCTCACGGTAGGTTATCATTTCAATCAGGCGCTGAATAAATTCGCTGTGCCCTAATCGGTCAAACGGGAGATCGCAGTCAATCTGCTTGCCTGCGCCCAGAACCCCCAGTTTATGCAGATCTCGTAGATACAGGATGCCGGTTTCGAGTTCCGCAACATTAATGCCGTATTTCTGGGCTAAATCGGCTGCCAGGATCTGAGGATCAGGCTCATCGCCGGACGGCACATAATCGTTTATCAGCCAGCTCGGCGTGTAATAATATGATTCCTTGCAGCTTGATTCATTGCCCAAGGAATGGTCAAACCGGGAACGGCAGCCGGCCTGACAGCCGAGACATGCCTGGGGTCGGGACTGCTTTGGCCTCGCCCAGGTAACCAGCGGGGAAGGAAAAGACCGGAGATTTGAGGGCATGGTTGCCCAGATGGCTTGCGACGCATCATAGTCTTCCAGTGCAAACATGAAGTTTTCCATTGCCCAGATGCGCGCTTCAATAAGGGCTTTGGGGTTTGCCACCGCAATCGTTCCCGTGCCAATGACACTTATTGCTTTTAAATTTTTAGAACCCCACACCGCACCAAAACCGCCCTGTCCGGAACCGTTGCCGGCATCGTGAATAATACTGGCAATGCGACACAGATTTTCTCCAGCCGGGCCGATGCAGAGAATCGCAGGCCGTTGCGTGCTGCGCCGCGCTGTTTCTGCCGGCCCGACATTAACCCAATCGCCATAGCCGTTATTGCCGCCAATCTCCTGCCAGATAATTTCCTGGGTCTTCTGGGTATCTTTGCCCCATAACGCGCCTGCCTCCCGTATCTGAACGTCCTGATCTCTTATGTCAACCCATACTGGTGTGCCGGCTTTCCCTTCAATAACCACGCCATCCCAGCCGGCATATTTCAGCATTGAACCAAAACGGCCTCCCAGACCGCTGCGGGTGAACCACTCAAATGGGTAGGACTGCACGCCGATCCCCTGAACTTCCGTTCTTGCGCCGGCTGCCACTGCCAAGGTGCCGGTAAGAGGGGACGTCATAATGGTTATCACATTTGCCGGGTCAAATCCGCTGATAGTTTTGTCCGGGACCAGATCCCAGAAAACAGCAGAGCCAATACCGTGGCCTCCTCCCCACTGCTCATAGTCAGCAGTGTTTAATGTGGAGATTTCACGCGTTGTCAGATTCAGACGCATTATTTTACCTGCATAGCCGTTCATAGTCATATTCCTTATGTCTTACTTATAAAAGATGAATGGTCTCGTTTGTTGCCGCGCACTATCCGGGATAAGAAATCATTCTGTGGTATAGCCTAACTGGCCCCAGCTCTCATCGCGCAGGTTCACGTTGTAGCCCTCATCCCCCGTTTGGATTGGAATTGCGGCGGTAAACTGTATGGCCTTCATCGGGCAAACACTGACACATGCCTGCTTCCCACCAAGACCTCCCGGTTTATTCCAGTATGGGGTGCTGGCACAGAGATCGCATTTTTGGGCATGTTCTTCCTGAAAATTCCAGATTGACCGGCCTGGCGGATAGGGACACGCCATGACGCATGATTTGCAGCCGATACATTTTTCAGTGTCCACCGTCCGCACATTGCCATGTTTTCGATCAATATGCAAAGCGCCCACGGGACACGCAGCCACACAGGCCGGCTTTACACATTGTCTGCATTGGGCTATATTTACGTCAGACGGGAAATTCGCAAACGGGTTTTGCAGCACCTGGATTCTGGCAAGGGAAAGACTTTCAAATCCCTCATGCACCAGAGAGCAGGCAAGCATGCAGGTCAGGCAGCCCTGGCATTTCTTGGTATCAACCAGAAGATACCCATGAGCAGCGGGCATTGGATTGATCAGCGAACAATTTCCCAGCCCCACGCCAATCACGATTATTCCAGATGCCTTCAAAAAATCTCGCCGAGAAATTGACTTGCGATCGGTATTGATTTTGTCAGTCATTTTCACTGGTTATCCTCCCGCGAGCAGTATTTATTTAGAACATAGCGTATCTTGGTTAAAACAGTCACGACTCGCAGGCATCGCCGACACCGTTGCCATTATGGTCCGCGCCACAGGGGATGAGGGTTATTTCTTTCTCAATAGTTTTCTGCGGGCCGTCCCCTAATGTCAGGGGTTCCTGTTCCATGCCCCACGCATATTCGCCTTCGGTCGGGAACGGGGGCATATCTTCATCGTTTAAAAGCAGGACTACCAGATAATATTCGCCAGCAATACAGCGTTCCCGATAATAGGTGCACGCCGGGATATTGACAATCAGCGGCTTATCCACATCAATATCAGGGTCAATTACCTGATCATAGTCAGTTCCACCGTCGGGGGGGCGCATTGGGGGGAAGTGCCATGAGCCGTCCGGTTCTGGCGCGTACAGAAATGCCATGAGCTGCTTTGGTTTAACCGCGAGTTTTTCAGGCACGTTAACGGTCAGTTTCACCAGATCGCATTGGTCGCAGACGTCCTTAATGGGCGGGGAGGGGGTAAATTCTGTGCTTTCGCACGGCCCAAAACACATGCCGTTGTCAGCGCACACCTGCGCACCGATTTTACCATTAGCCGCTTGACATTGTTTCGTCTCGCCGGGAGTGCACCGGGTAAAGCCGCCAGCACAGGACACCGGGACGGTCGGGCCATTGCGCACACACCGAACATCAGCCAGACTATGGATATGGTTAAAAGCAACCGCACCATTATCAAACAAAACGCAGCCAACCCAGTCAGGATTGTCACTGGCCACGGTAGATGAAACAAACTCGAGCGGATGGCCCTCTGCAGCCGGATCCGGCTTGTTACAGGTGCCGGTCAGTTCCGGTACCCAGTAGCAACCGCCACTACCCGGCCCGCCGAACGCGTCAATGATTTTGCATGCCTGGTGCTGCATGTCGGATCGCGGGCTTCCTTCTGTTACCGGACACTCGCCCCCCGTTTCAGTATCTGGATTTCCCCTGATTAATGTTCTCAGTTCATCTATGTTCGGCAGCCGCCAGTCATCGTAACCGCCCAGCACCAGTTCATCGCAGTATCGAATGGCATCAGGCTGAGTAAGTCCGCCGTCTTCAGGTGTGTAGGCATCTTTCTGGGGATCCTGCCAGGTAAGGTTTGTCGCCGGATCATTCCAGAAGGAGTAGGTAATGCACGTGCATGGAGACCAGGCGGCGCCGTCATCATGGCACACCTGTTCTTGTATTGTGCCATCAGGGCAAAAACAGGGCTGCGTTGCGCCAGGATCGCATTTTTTTTGGCAACTGGTGCTGCACAGCGCACAGAGCACTACGATCAGAAAAATAAGAACGGAACTGCGATTTGTCATGTTGTTCTCCTTTCATAACAGCAGCTATGATCAACGGTTACCCACAGCGCACACCAAATATCATTCGGGTAAACGCCGGAGGGGCTGCGGCGCGTTGAGACGCGGCGTTTGCAGGGTGCCGCTGCATTTATCCCTGCCATTTCCAGCGCATATCGCACAGCGGGTCGCCGAGAACCAGCGTTTTGGTTCGGTGATAGCCGGTGTATAGCGCGGCGCCGGCAACATAATCCATTGCGCAAATTAAGGGATAAACCAGATCGCGGGCACCATGCCGTTCATACAGAACAATATTGGTGCATTGGGTATAATCAAGCCCCCAATCAAAATCCTCTCCGTTGCCCTTTACAAATTCCAGGATATAGTCGTCGGGATATAATCTCAGCTGCGAGCGAAAGGCAACCATTCTCATCATCAGCTCCGCCAGAATGCCGAACTGGCTTTTGCCTATCTGCCGACGCTGCTGTTCGGTATATTTTTCGTATAAGTCCTTGGCAGCCTGCGCAAGATGCAAGCTGCTGAATTGTTCAATGGTAACGCCGTAATCTTTTGCAACCAGATAATCTCCCAGCTTCTCGGCGTTTGGGATAACCCATTGCAAATGGTAATTGCGCCGGCCGATAAACGGGATGTGCGGAATAACGGCAGCATATGATGCGCGCATCTCAGCAAGGATGCCATCAATCATGGTTTCACCAAACACCGGTAGATATAACTGCCGTCTCCATAATGTTTGGTCATCGTATTTTTTCAACAGGAGCGCCGAACTGTAGGTTTTGCCGTTCACGCTTGACCAGGCACCACCGGCGGCGATTTGTTCGGAAAAAGAACCTGATGAAGCATACGCACGGGTCGTGAGCGCCAGGCCCGCAACCTGACTACAGCAGCACCCCGCACAACTGAAAGCAATTGTTTTAATAAATGCGCGTCTATTCATGATTCACCTGACAAGGTCACCGTCTCGTTCGGTATCGCCATCACTTTCGTATCAAGTGACGCCCGGGCAAATCCATGGAAAAACAGGGCGGCAATTTCTGCTGCCCGCTCTTCGATATTGGGCATAAGCCTGATAAACTCCGGGTCATTCAACAGTTCTGACAAACGGTTCAGCATAAACATCGCTACCGGCATTTTTACCTGGTTATGCAGAAAACCTTGCTTCTGCGCGGTTTGCAGAAACTCAATGGAAAGCTCGCGAAACTTTTTTTGGTGTTCTGTGAAATAGTTGTAGAGCGGAGAATCTGGATTGACAAGGTCATCAAGAAAAGCAGAACCAAGGGCGTGGACTTGTGAATTTGACAGCATCAGGATCTGTTCTACTTTTTGGTCAAAGGGTATCGGTTGTTCAATAAGCTGGTCATATATTTTAAGACCTTCATTTATGAGGTAGTCCAGCACCGCTTTTGCAATATCCCACTTGTCAGTAAAATACTTATAGAAGGTCATTTTGCTGATGCGTGCGGTTCTGCAAATTTCTTCAACGGTAACCCGCATTACCCCGAATTTGCAGAAGAGCTCCTGTGCGGTTTCTATTAACCGAACCTTTTTTTTGGGGAATGAATTGAAGTCAAAAATAGTTGCCATTTTTAGCCTTACGATTTTTTTAAAAAAATACTTAAAACGTAAATAAATGTCAATAGCGTAAATTAAAATCGTTGAAAAAATAATTTTACATGCGAAAAGAACTTTCAAAAAATAATATGATACTCTATATTCACCTGAGGTTATGACAATTTCACATGGCAAGGGGATTACATGCCCTATCTAAGAATTGAAATAAACAAGGAATTGGATAAAGCAGCCGAGCAAAAACTTCTGATAAAAGCGTCGGCATTCACCGCCACCCTGCTAAATAAGCCGGAGAAATGGATAATGGTTTCAATCTTTCAGCGCGTTCCCATGTTATTTGATGGGACGACGGAGGCGGCTGCATACCTGGAATTGAAGAGCATCAATCTTGCCCCGGAGAAATGCGCTGAGCTGTCGCAAAAACTCTGTGCATTCATCAATGCCGAATTGGGCATTCCCGGGGAACGCATCTATATTGAATTTTGGGATATAAACGGAAAGATGTTTGGCTGGAATGGCGGGACGTTTTAGCACACGCTATTCGCCGATAATTTTTACCAAAACCCGCTTTTTTCTTCTGCCGTCAAACTCGCCATAGAAAATCTGTTCCCAGGGGCCAAAATCAAGCTTACCGCCGGTTATTGCTACCACTACTTCTCTCCCCATAACCTGCCGCTTGAGATGGGCATCGCCGTTATCTTCGCCGGTGCGGTTATGCAGGTATTGAGATATCGGCTCATGTGGTGCGAGTTTCTCAAGCCATTTTTCGTAATCCTGGTGCAGCCCGGTCTCATCGTCATTAATGAACACGGAGGCTGTGATGTGCATGGCATTAATCAGCGCCAGGCCCTCCTTGATTTTACTTTCTTGCACGCACGCTTCAACCTGAAAGGTAATATTGATAAATGCGCGTCGCGTCGGCACCTGAAACCACAATTCCTTACGATAGCTTTTCATAGGTTGAGCTCCTTTTTTGGTTTCTTAACGACATGGTGTACCGGTGAATATCGAGAAAGAATGGTCCTAAAAGTAATCGGGATTGGCGGAGATGAATCGGCACGAGGAGAACTATCAAGCATCATTACCGGAATGCTGCGCGTGTTGTGCAGGGAGCACCACCGGGTAATTTTTTTGTGTTTATGAAAACCAGCAAAATTTTATCTCTTACGTCATCGTTTTACTTGACACAAATTCTGCTTTCCATTATTTTTTTAAAAATAATTCACCACCAGGAGGGGCGCGCCGCATGGTTGAGAGAGAAACTATTGTATCTTTTCTTCAGGGGATCATAACGCGTTTTGATGAATTTTGCAGCCATTTTAATTTTCCCGAGGCTGTGGAAAAACGCATCTGGGATTGTGCCCTCGGGCCATTGGACGTGTATATGTCCAAGGGGCCGGTTTTTGAGAAAGCAAGTTTAATTTATTGCGATCTCACCATCAAAACACCGCCGGTGCTCGCAGAAAAAATTGGGCAGACAGGATCGACCGCCGAGGCGCTGGTCGTGGAAATGAATTTATTCCCGGTCAATCCTTGTGTTCCCAAGGGTTATCTTGAGCTGCGGGCTAATATCACCGACACCATTGCTTTTGCCGGTGGCACGGATATTTTCCCCTATTTTAACCGCGATGATGACATTGGATTTTTTGCCAACGGTATCAAAGAGTTGTGTATGCAACACGGCAAAAATTACGATGAATTACGGCAGGCGCGGGTAAACTTTTTTCAGTCCAAGTACCGCAAGGGCAGTGTCGGCAGCCACGCAGGAATCTATTCCTTTCATCTTGCGGACCAAGATTTCCCGTTCTTCACGAGTCTTGCCGATACATTTTTTTCCTTGTATAGTGAGATTGTCAATAAACGCACGTCCGAAGCGTTTACCGAACATGATATAGAACACAAGCTCAAATTGCACGGCATATGGGCAGAATGGATACTGCTTGAAGATTCCGGAACGAAGTATGGTCTTGATCAGGGCATTCCTGCCGAAGCACTGCTGGGTGCAATCCTTCCGCCCAAGGCGACATTTACCTAAGTGACAGAGTTCAGTGACGACTTATTATAATTCTGCCGTTTCCTGAGAGAATGTTTGTGAGGCTTCCCGCTGTTGCCACCAGATAAGAACGGCAAGCAGCAGGAGCGTCATCATGCCTGATATGGCCAGAGGAACGCCATAGCCAACCTTTTCTCCAAGGGGTCCGAAGAGTAACGCGCCGGCACTGGAACCCACAAGTGTAACCAGATAAATCAGGCTGGCATTGCCGCCGACGCGCTGCACATGGAACAGCCGCCCAATTCCCGCATACATGACAACAATCACTGCGCCATCGCCAATGCCGTGTATGATCCGCCAGAAAAGCGAAACGTAAAATTGCGGATATGTCATAAGCAGGTGGCCAAGCCCCGAAGCAATAAGTCCGGCATAGAGGACAGTGGTAACATTGACGCCGCGATCAAGTATCCTTCCGCAGCAATAGCTGGTAAGCGCAACAGCCATGAATTCTGCTGCCATATAATAGCCCATGGCGATCGTCGAGAGTTTTAAATTGGTCTGCAAAAAAAGGCTGATGCAGGTTGATTCGGCCCCCCAGTGTAAGGTGAAGAAAAATAGCCAGAGTGAAAACACCATAACTTCCTTTTTAAAAAAATCCTGCCGGTAGTTAAAGAGTTGCCAGCGTTTTCCAGGGATGGCCGGCAAAAACGGATAGCAGAACATCAAGACCAGCGACAAAATACTCAGAATCCTGAGTGTGAAGGGGAAATCAAGCGCCAGCAGTGAATGGCCGGCAAAGACGGCGCCGACGGAAAAGCCCACCATGCGCATGCCATTGTAAAGGCCGTAACGGGTTATCTGGTTCTCCACTTTCTCCAATTTAAAAAGCAGCGCATCCAGAGAAACACGGAAAAAATTGTTGGATATGCCAAACAACAGCACGACGAGAAAAAAAGGGATGAAAGTTGTGATAACCGCTTGCCCCCAGAGTGCAATAGACGTCGTGACCAATGAGAGCAGTATCAGCGTGCGGGGAGTGAACAGATCATTAAGAAACCCAATGGGAAACGTTACAAAGAGTCCGGTAATGCTCAGGCCAGCGTATAAGACGCCAATTTTGCTGCCGGAAAATGCAAGATATCCTTTCAGGAAGAGCGGGAGAAAAAAATATGTTAGAGAAGAGAGAAACCCGTAGCCTCCCGACAGGAGCAGAGGGAGGACGTATTCCCGGGGCGATGCTTTTGGTAATGGTGTGGTGTGCATTGTGTCAAGAAGAAATCAATAACTGAGGCCATTCCCCAAAAAAGCCGTTTAATGTTTGCACTGGCAGACCCCAGAACAGTCCCTTGGTTAACGTCTCTGCGAGCTACTGTTCCGCGGCAGGATAGGCAAAGGTGCCTGGGTCGTGCACAAACATAAAACGATAAACTATTTATTATGGCCGAGAAATCCTGAAACCTGGACCGCAGACAAAACATCCATGTTAGGAATGCCCTGATAAATAAATCCCCTCCTGAGCGGGAGCAGGGAGGGGATAATAACTGTTGGTAACCGAGTATAGTGCAGGGTTATTTTTTTGCCTTCTTTGGTCTCTCGTATTTAAACATGCATACGCAGTGTCCATCTGCCTGAGCGCACAGAATGATTCCCTTCATGCCCATATCAGCAAAGGCCGCGTTCGTTGCCGCGACATCCATTTCACAAATAATGTGGCAGGGTTTTTCAAACCCAAAATCAGTGTGCATATGAAACTGCAGCGCCGGACAGGTTCGCTGAATTTCAAGCACCGCATCCGTCTCGTTGTTGGAGATATCAACCACCTGCATCTCCATGCCCAGTTGTTTATATTGGGGCACTGCAGATTCAAATGCTTCTGCAAGCGTGTTAAATTTCTCTATGATTGCCCCCATATTTTTCCGCTGTCTTTCCGGGTACCCTTCAAACAGACTATCCCAGGCTTTCTTCTCTCCTGCTTCATCAAGAACTTTACGATACAATTCAAATTTTTTCCTGAACATGTCCAGTGGGTTCATCTCACGCGCCTCCTCGCATTAATCATTTGGTTGCAAACAGTTACATATCAACATTATCCGACCAAGTCGTGAAATCATAATGACTTATGTGATGATCGCCGCCTAAAAAATAGGGCTTCCCGGAGCTTCATTGTTTTCAGATACATACCTCTTGCTCCCGCTTACAAAGCCGGCTTTGTAAGGCGTGAAACCGGTCACGTTTTTATGACCGTGGTCACAATATTGTATTGTATATCCTGCCTGGTGCTGCATGTCAAGCCCTTTTGCCTGGTTTTTTGAATTGACAGATAGAAAAAACTTTTATAGCTTAGAAACCAAAGCGCAATGTTAGCGAATAAAAATTCAGTGCCTCATTTTATAAAGCGCCGGGTTTGTTGAATTGAGCGAGGAGACTCTGTATGCGGTGGATTCTTTTTATTATCAGTATTTTGTGGATCAGCGCCGGCAGTTGCCTTATTCTTTATACCAAGCAGAGCAGGGATGTTTTAAAAAAGGCATTGGGCGGCATTGATCTGGAAGTGCTGGCCATTATTCCCATCGTCATCGGCATACTTCTTATCGGAGCAGCGTATTACAGCGCGGCATTCTGGACCATCATTATCATTGGCCTTTTTGCCATAGGGAAGGGATTGCTGTTGATTTTTAACCCGGCAAAAACCGCAGATAAAATCACCTCATGGTTTTTTCACGAAGCCTCCGATAATACCTGCCGGCTGTTTGGCATATTCGCCATTATCCTGGGCACGGCGCTGCTGTCGTGGATATAGTATTGCAATTGAGAATTCCCATGGGTGAGAGACCGGTTGATGATATAACCTGCGTAGCGGATTCGCCCTCACCGGCATCATTTTTTAAAATACGCCTTCAGCATTGGATCTTCCGGATTATTTAAATAATCTTCAAGCCGCTCCAGTTCAAGGCCGGGAAAAACCTCCTGTTGCTTCTCAAGTGCTCCTTCTGGAAGAATACTATCCGAAGTCGCACGGAACAGCACCACATCGCTATTGAAATATTCCTTTTTAAATTGGGCCGGGGTAAGGCTAACAGGTTTTACCGCTTTTTTCAAAACCCGTCCAAATACTTCAGCAAGGCTCCGGTAACTAAAAACTTCAGGCCCTCCAATGGCAAGTATCTGGTTTGTTGCCCGCTCATTTCCGATCGAGGCACATAGTATCTCAGCCATATTTTCCTGGTGAATCGGCTGCACCCGCGCTTGGCCGTCTTCAACAATTTTATACCGATCTGAAATTGCTGCGGCAATGAGATCCCGAAAATCAAAGAAATAGCCTGAAGGCCGCAAAATGGTGTATGGTATGGACGAATTTATGAGAATATTTTCGGCATTGCGTTTTGCCAGATGATTGAGATGAAATGATGGAATGTTATCGCCACGCGCCACACCGAGGGCACTGATGTAGATAATATGGTTGACCTCGCCAGTGCTTTTTGCCGCTTTCACGATATGTTTTATGCCATTCTCTTCAATTTCAAAAGGGGTTAGTTTTTTCTCGCCCGGAGGCGTAAAGCGCGGCACACCAATAGCGCACACGACGGTATCATGACCCTTTACCGCTGCAAACACCGCATCGGCATCGGTTATATCGGCCTGATTGCCGCTCAGCACCGTGATTTCTGCCGGAAGTTTTTTTTCCTTGGGCGGATTTTTATCAAACGCGGTAAGCACAGCAGCGGCCCCGTGTTCAATAAGGATCTTGAGGGCTCTGCCCCCAATATTCCCTGATGAACCAATTAATAGAATTTTTTTGCCTGTCGTCTGTGCCTTAATGATTTCATAGATTTTTTTGTGTTCCATCTCTTTACTCCTCCTCCCCCGGTGGCCCCCACACTCATGACTATTTTGTAGTATGCGCTTGCCTATTGCCCGAAGCTGACGCCGATAGATTGTGCTGCTTTGACGATTTCGCCATCAGGAGGAACAGTCTTAATCTGTTTAACCGCTTCCTCAAGGGCGACCGATTCAATGCGGGTTGACCGCAGGCAGACCATTCTGCCAAATCGTCCAGCTGCAAGTTCATTGACGGCGGCAACTCCGAATCTGGTGGCCAGAATACGATCAAACGCACTGGGAATTCCTCCACGCTGAATATGTCCCAGAACAGTCACGCGGGTTTCAAGGTGTGACTTCTCAGCAATTTCTCGCGCCAGCACCTCTCCTATGCCGCCAAGGCGCACAGGATCGTGGCTATCCGCAACAATCATGCGCACCGTGACATTTCCCCCTTCAGGCCGGGCGCCTTCTGCGACCACAATAATCGTGGCATTCCGTCCGCTGCGCACGCGATCCTGTATTGCATCGCATACCCGGTCTATTTTGAAGGGAAGCTCTGGAATCAAGATGATGTCGGCTCCGCTGGCAATACCTGCCTGGAGGGCAATCCAGCCGGTATAACGGCCCATGACCTCAACAATCATGACCCGATGATGGCTCTCGCCTGTGGTGCGAATTTTATCTATTGCTTCCGTTGCCGTATTAATGGCGGTGTCAAATCCGAAGGTGACATCTGTTGCTGCCAGATCATTGTCAATGGTTTTGGGAACGCCGACAAGGTTGACCCCCATTGCGAAGAGCTCTTTTGCGATTGAGAGGGTGCCGTCGCCGCCAATCACAACCAGTGCGTCAATTTCATGGGCTGTTAAATTGCCAATCAGAATGGATGAGCGATCTTCTGAAACGATCTTGCCTCCCTCCCTGAATTTGTATTCAAACGGATTGCCTCTATTGGAAGATCCCAAGATCGTGCCGCCGCGCGCAAGAATTCCCTTCACATAATCATACAGCAGTGGCCTGGTTTTGCCTTCCCGCAGCAGACCTTCAAAACCATCCTCAATGCCGATAACTTTCCAGCCGTATTGGACGATTGCCGTTTTGACCACCGCCCTGATGACGGCATTTAATCCGGGACAGTCGCCCCCACCGGTCAACACTCCGATCTTCTTTATTGTCTTTGCCGACATTTCAGTTGCGCACCGAGAAGGCTGTTAAAAAGCGTCAGTTTTGTTTAACAGAGAATGTCAACAGGATATATATAACCTGTTGGTTAAAAATGAAATTGCCGCATCATTCTCGCCCCACGCAATAACCGTTCGGGTAGTTGAGAGCAAGGAGTCCGTCAGTGCGAGCATCGCGACGCAATCCCCTCTTTTAGGCATTCATGAAAAAGTTTCATTCTGCACTACGGCAAGAATCGTTAGCTGTTGCAAGAGAAAAAGTAACACGGGAGAACCGAAAATATGACACCATTCTGTGCGGATAAGGGATTGCGAATTTCGCAGGTTCATCCTCAGTCCATATAATACTCAAGCCCCAGGTGGGTGATAAGTTCCTCTCCCATCAGATAGCGCAGGGTATTTTTAAGTTTCATGAGCTGAATGAACAAGTCGTGTTCTGGATATAGCCCCGGGGCAACCATCGGGCTTTTGAAGTAAAAAGACAGCCATTCCTGAATACCGCACATTCCAGCTCGCTGAGCAAAGTCGGAAAATAATACAAGATCAAGCACAAGCGGCGCCGCAAGAATGCTGTCACGGCACAGAAAATTCAACTTTATCTGCATGGGATACCCCAGCCAGCCAAAAATATCTATACAATCCCAGCCTTCCTTATTATCACCCCGTGGCGGATAATAATTAATGGCGACTTTGTGGTAAAAGTCTTTGTAAAGGCTGGGATAAAGGTCTGGCTGTAAAATCTGTTTAAGCACCGATAGCTTGCTTTCTTCCTTGGTCTTAAACGATCCAGGGTCGTCAAGCACCTGGCCATCACGGTTGCCCAGGATATTCGTGGAATACCATCCTTCAAGGCCAATGAGTCGGGATTTAAGACCCGGGGCTATGATGGTCTTCATAAGGGTTTGCCCGGTCTTAAAATCTTTCCCGGCAAGCGGGACACCCTTTGCTTTCGATAATTCTAACAGGGCCGGTATTTCTGCCGTCAGATTTGGCGCACCGTTGACAAATGGAATGCCGCTTGTGATTGCGGCATAGGCGTAGATCATGCTCGGTGAAATGTCTCGATGGTTTTCCTTTAAACCGTTTTCAAAGTCAGCAAGGGTTTGATGCACAGAGGAGGGCTGCAAATAGGTTTCAGTGCTTGCGCACCATATCATGACGCAGCGGTCAACACCTTTTTCTTTTACGAAATTTTGAATATCTGTCTTTACTGCATGGGCAAGGTCCAGATAGGTTTTTTCCGTTTTAATGTGGTTACCGTCAAGGTTTTTAAGGTACTGTTTATTATACACGCCCGTAAAGGGATATATCTGTTTCAAAAAATAACCCAAACTGTCTATGTGCTCGTTAGTAAGAACCCGGGCTTTTTTTGCCGCGTCATAGCAGTTGTCGCTAAAAATATCCCATCCGCCAAATACCAGGTCTTCCAGTTTCGCAAGCGAAATGAAATCTCTTATATAGGGAACCCGGTTATCAGTTCTTTTCCCCAGACGAATCGTTCCCATTTGCGTTAGGGACCCTATTGGTAGTGCCATTTTTTTGCGAACCGCTTCGACACCGGCAATAAAGGTGGTGGCAACCGCCCCGCTAATGCCGGGAATAAGTACCCCCAGTTTCCCCCCAGGCGATGCTATCTGGTCTTTTTTCCGAACATTTTCAGCTTTCAACGTCTGTTCCTCCTAAAACGTGTTTGGTTTTTCGTTTACACGGTTTAACAAAGGAACAGGTTTTAATCAACAAAAAAAACAAGTGGTGAATGCATCTGCTAAACAGGCGTTAGCGTGTGCCATAGTGCGTCATTGACAAATATGTTATGTTTAAGTAATATCACGACGCTTTTTGAGGAATAGTCGATACACCAACATCTAACCGCTACGATGAACGTAAAAAGTGTCAGCTGCGGCTAAGAGAAAATTTATCGCGTAGGCAACGCTGCGGCACGTTACAATGAGAGAAATGCACAGTTTCCCTCCGACTTTCGCATCATGACGTTTTTTCAACAGCGGGTATAAAGTTAAAACATAAAATGTAGGATTACATGATGAAGTATGTCGTCCTTCTGGGAGACGGGATGTCTGATTATCCGTTGGCTGACCTGGGGATGAAGACCCCGCTCCAGTTAAGTCAGATACCGACAATGAATTCCCTTGCGCAACAGGGAATGCTTGGGTTAGTTAAGACGATACCAGATGGCATGGCGCCCGGAAGCGATGTGGCAAACCTCTCGGTTATGGGATATGATCCGGCGCAGTATTATACCGGCAGGGCACCCATAGAGGCGGCAAGCATCGGCGTGAGTCTGGATAAAAAGGATGTGGCGTTTCGCTGCAACCTGGTTACTCTCTCGGGTGAAGCAGAACATCCTATTATGGATGATTACAGCGCTGGTCATATTGCCACCGATGATGCGCAGGTTATAATAGATGCCCTCAAACAGCAGCTTGATTCCGATGATATAACCTTTTACCGAGGCGTGAGCTATCGGCATCTGGTTGTCTGGAAAAACGGAATAGATAAGATGATAACCACGCCCCCGCATGATATCAGCGGCAAAACGATTATACCCTTTCTGCCGCGGGGCGAAGGAGCGGCAAAACTGCTGAAACTCATGGAGCGGGCAAGAAAAATTATTTCGGCCCTTCCCATGAGCCAGGAAAAAATGCGGCAGGGGAAGAAATGCGCCAACGCAATTTGGCTCTGGGGACAGGGGCGGTCGCTATCTATACCTTCATTTAAAGAAAAATACGGCCTCACAGGCGCTGTCATATCTGCCGTTGATCTGGTGAAAGGACTGGGCGTCTGCGCCGGCCTTTCACCCATCAATGTGCCAGGAGCCACGGGCTATCTTGATACCAACTTTGAAGGCAAGGCACGGGCTGCGCTTGATGCCTTGGAGAAGGTTGATTTTGTCTTTCTCCATGTAGAAGCACCGGATGAGGCCGGGCATCGGGGAAACCTTGCTGAAAAAATTCAGGCGATAGAGCATTTTGACCGGCGCGTGGTAAAGCTGGTTGTTGAAGGTCTGCGGGAGAACTATACCGAATACCGCGTGCTGGTGCTCCCGGATCACCCGACCCCCCTTGCCATCAAAACCCATGCTGCGGACGCGGTTCCCTTTATCTTGTTCAGCGCTCACGATACAGATAAAAAACCAAGGCAGGGTATCGGGTTTAACGAAAAAGATGCTGCTGCAAGCGGCGTTTACATACCGAGCGGCCGTGAGCTCATGGATCGTTTTATGAGGAGCTGAGGCGGTTTGCGGAGATGCTATGAAAACATTTACCACCGAATACCGTGTCATTTATGGAGACTGCGACCCTTTTGATGTGGTCTATTATGCCAACTATTTTACTTTTTTTGAGCGAGGCAGAACCGAGCTGTTTCGTGCGCTCGGTCTTACATATCGCGAAGTTTCAGACAAGGGAGTATTTCTGCCGGTCTCAGAGACGTATTGCAAGTATCACAAACCGGCTCAGTATGATAATCTTCTGGTGATCGAGACGCGCATAGCGTATCTGAAGCGGGTGAGCATTAAATTTGAATACCGAATTTTTGAAAAGACATCCCGCGATCTGCTCGTCGAAGGTTACACCATACATGGCTTTGTTAATAAGGACAGAAAGCTTGTGCGTGTACCGCAGGACGTATATCAAAAAGTAACGCACTTGATGGGAGATGATACAGAGGAGAAATAGCCTTGCGAATCCTCAAGGGGAGGAGTCCGTGGCGGCGGATGGCATGGCAATCAAATAAAACATTGACATTTAATCAATAAGTTATATATAAATAACTATTATTGCGGGGTGGAGCAGTTGGAAGCTTGTCGGGCTCATAACCCGAAGGTCGTTGGTTCGAATCCAACCCCCGCTACCACTGATTTTTAAGCACCTGAGAAAAATTCTCCGGTGCTTTATTTTTTTACCTATTCACATGCAAAGGTTAAAGTTTTCCATAAGAATTTCAAGTATTCACAATAAAATTAGCTAAATATTTAATAATGTTTTGCCAATAATGGCCGAAACATACAGTAAGTTGCAATGCAATCCCATCTTCTGGGGGATGACCGCTGTTGTCTTTGCTCGGTGATTGGGATGGTTTTCAGCGCTGAATGATATTTTTTTAATTTGACCGGGGAAAATTTACCTTCTCCGGTTTTTTTGTATCTGTGATATGCATCACAGATTAAATTACGGACTATGAGACAATGCCCTCAACTTCCTCTCCTAACCCTTTTTCCCTGGAGGCCCAACAGGCCTCCAGGTTATTTTAAAAACTGATTAAATTTATGCCAGCAGATCAAGCTATCGGCGTTCCATATTTATCTCCCTTTTTTCCATAAAGGTCCTTTTTGTGTGTTCCGATAGGTATTTCAACCCCCAATAAACCCCCTTTTAGCCCCTTGGGGAGCGGCATGAACGCTCCCCATTCCTTTTTTTGAATTTAAACAATTATCCACTGTTTTGATAAAAATATCAAAACAGTGGAGTTAATGTTTGCCTATTCGTTAATGTTAAACTATAATTTATAAGACTATTGAGATAGATGTATTTTGAGTTGAATGAATTTAAAAAGGAAATGTATGAAAATAGGGAACTGGAAGAAAACGTTGCTTGTGTCTCTCCTTATTATTTTGGCCTTACATCCGTTCATTACCTCTGTGCCGGCTGGAGATGATGCAGCAATAATGGATGAGGCAACTACTGAACCATTAATCCCTAGCCCATTTTATTATGATAAAAAAATTAGTGAGGCACCTTCCGCGGTTTATGATTCTACCAAAGACCGTGTTCGTTTAGATGCGCTATCTGATTTTTCGTTGCAATGGAGCCAGGTCAATTTAGATGGTTTTGACCCTGTGTTTAACCCAAGGGGTTTAAACAATTACGGGGTTTTTGATGATTCATTGGTGGAGTTTAATGGTTTGCTGTTTGCGGGGACGGACAATCCGAATTATGGTCCTGAAATCTGGTTTTATAATGGCGACGGCTCCACAACATGGACAAAAGTATCCGATATGCCATCAGGGTTTAGTTTTCTTTATGGAGGTGAAGCAACGCAGTTTTTAATTGAGTTTAAGGGCTATCTCTATACCGGTACTGTATATGGTGCAAATGCGCCAGTTAAAGAGAACGGACAGCTCTGGAGAACCAATGCTCCGGTAAATGGAAATAGTTGGATGAAAGTTTTTGATTATGATGATTGGCTGATAAATCCCCAAGCAGGTGCGTTTGGTGATGTGCTCAGTGCAGTGGAGTTTAACGGATATCTTTACGTAAGTGCTCGTGCGACGTTGTCTGGTAAAACGCCTCCTCATGCTGAGATTTTCAGATCACCGGACGGTTTAATCTGGGAAAAAATTATAGATGATGGCTTTGGCGACATGCACAATCTCTGGGCCTATCCGTTTGCCGTATTTAATGGGGAGCTTTATGTAGCCTTGAGAAACAATGCCGACGGGGTGGAAATCTGGCGCACCAATAATGGGTTGGACTGGGAGCAGGCTAACATCAACGGTATGGCAGACGATATGTATCAAACACACCGCGATATGATCCGCCAACTGATGGTTTACAATGGTTACCTTTATGCGACAATTAGAAATGATTTCAATACAGCTATTCAAGACTGCTGGCTTGAGGTTTGGCGAAGCCAGAACGGGACAGATTGGGCGCAGATAGGTGGTAACGGATTGGGTGATCCAGCAAATAATGTAGAGGGCCGAGGTATTGAAGTTTACAACAATTGTTTATACATTGGAACGGGGGAAAATTATACTTCTCAAGCTCGGATCTATAGAACATGTGACGGGGTATCGTTCAGCGAAGTTACCGGCGGCCAACTTGGTGATAGCAAAAATCACAATGTTGTGGCGCTTAAAACCTATGATCAGTGCTTGTATGCCGCGACCTACCGTTATGCAAGCGGCGTTGGTGGAACGGAAGTATGGCGATATTGTGATGCTGATGCTGACGGCATTGAGGATGCTGCGGACAATTGTCCACAAACACCCAACGGTCCTGATAAGGGTACATGCTTGCCGGGCTCGGATAAAGCCGGCGCCGTTTGCTACAGCAATGCCGATTGTGTCATCGGATGCTCGTCAAATGGCATCTGCGATTTGAGTCAACAGGATACCGATGCTGACGGCGTAGGGGATGTCTGCGATAATTGCCCGGCCCATTGCAACATGTACCAATTAGACGCCGATAAGGATGGCATCGGTGACGTTTGTGATACCACGCCTTCGTGCGGTGGATGTGCCCAACCCATTTGTGAACAACAGTGCTGAGGGCCGAGCACCGAAGGCTCTGTGAAAAATTGACCGCTATTTCCCGCTCATTACCCAGTCAATTTTCTTCTGCGAAAACAGGGGGACCAGTTGGTTGGTCTCGGCCATCAATTGAAAGACAACGGTTCCGGTTGCACAATAGGTGCTGGAATCCCTTTTGATCAACCGATACGCATTGCGAAAGCGGGACAGTTCCGGTGGGAGTTCTAAGGAATTAGTTTTGTGGGCAGCATAGTCCATGCAAAACGGCTCAACAAGTTTGAAAATATAGAAGGTTTGTCCATTGATGACCGCCGTCCCCGTGAGGGTGCCTACCTTTTTGTTATCCTGGGTGATGTCGATGTCTTTTCGCGGCGGGGGCTGAATCTCAACTTTTTCGTGTTGCGAGCTTGCACAGCCAAGGGTTAGAGCACAACTGAGAACAATTCCTTCAAACAATCTTCTGAGTTGCACGATAACCTCCTGCCACTCTTAATAAAGGTGTTGTGAAGAGATACTTAATCGCGCCGTCTCAATTTTGCCAGCAACCTAAGAATCTCTAAATAAAGCCATATCAAAGTAACCATCAGGCCGAACGCGGCATACCATTCCATATATTTGGGCACACCGGTTTCAGCACCGCGCTCAATAAAATCAAAATCAAGAACTAAATTCAAGGCGGCAACGATAACGATAAAAAGGCTCAGGCCAATCCCTATCACCCCGCTTTCATGGATGAAGGGCATTCTTATTCCGAAGAAGCCGAGAATGATTGTTATCATATAAAATAGGGCAATGGCGCCGGTTGCTGACACCACCCCCAATTTAAAATTTTCTGTGGCCTTAATAATTCCTGATTGGTATGCCAACAACAGGCAGAGCAGGGTGCCGAATGTGAGTGCCACTGCCTGAATTACAATACCTGGAAACTGGGATTCAAAGATGGCTGAAAACCCCCCTAACAGGAGTCCTTCCAGTATGCCGTAAACCGGAGCCGTCAACGGAGACCAGGTTTTTTTAAATATGGTAACCAGAGCAACGATAAAACCGCCAAACGCCCCGATCATTGTCCATGGCATCACGGATTCAGGCGTACCGCTGGCAAAAAATTTATTCCAGGTCCAGATCGCACTTAGCAGGGTTAATAAAAGAAGTATCCCGGTTTTATTTACCGTTCCTTGAATGGTCATTGCCTCTTCCTTGGTTGCGGAATAGGCAAGATTTTTGAATGTTTCTTCGTTTAAAGCCGGATTTGCCGTTCTCATAACAATGTTCTCCCTTAGAATTTTATGTTATGCTGCATATCTTACCAGAATTTCTCTCAGTATGCATAAAAAAAGCATCCGAAATTTATCAGATGCTTTTTTGTCTTTCCATGAAGGCCTATGAAATATGGTGGTTAAACGCTCCCAAATTTCAAATAATTTCGTTCCGCTGGAAATTAAAAAGTCTTTTTAATCATAAGCGTCAGCGAAGAATTTCTCGCCGAACGGCATTGTTTATGCGGCCATAAAAAGATCCCTTATTCTGGGTGCTGTTCCCCCCCCATCAGACGTTATTTATTTCGTCCTGATACCGCACGTAGGTTTCCAAGACTTCGTTCACATAATCTAACCCTTTATCAGGGATGGCGGCAAAATCATGCTTAACAAATCGCAATGCATAGAGCGGCCCGCAACTGTATCCCACCAGCATTGCTTCTACCGAGCCGTATTTCTGGTAGAGGTAGTCTAAATAAACACCAGCCAAAAAGGTGCTGCGGTTAACGTCATAGAGAAGACGGTGGGTGTATTTCCACCCGAGTTTCTCACACAGCTCTTTTGCGGTTACTGGATGAATTTGATTAATTCCGCGTTCCCCCCTGGCGCCTTTGGCATTGGATTTAAAATCGCTCTCCACCTTTTGCAACGCCAAAAGCAGCAGAGGGTCAATGCTGGTAAATTGTTCGCCCACTGATTTACTAGTGCGTGCGATTTCATATGTTTCCGCATCACTTAAGGCAGGCTGTTCAGCTTTGATGAGAGTCATGCTTTTGCAAAGAAAGTCTTTTTGAGAGCTTTTTGCCGGCACAACGGTGATTGTCGGGTTAACCGGCAATACTTCAATACTGTTCGCAGGGATGTAAAAACATACCGACAACACAAAAATAATCCCCTTGATAATTTCCATAAATTTGTCCTCCTTCCTCTCTGCCCGGTCAAACATGTGGGAAAAACAGTCCCGCCCCAGACCTCTGCATAATGCTACGGGTCAGTAGAACCAATACAACTGACTAGTAATCAATTAAATTTATTCTTTATGTATATACGGTGCGTGCGCGGGTGTTTGACGGTAACCGGCAGCTTATGCTGAATTATGTACTTGCAGGCGGTTTGAAGTGGGAAGGTTTTAACACACAACGGAAGAGAGTGCAATAAAAAAATTCGCTTCGAAATGCATTGAGTGAAGATTATTTATAAATAAAAAAATTGATTTCAATTGAATAATTATGAAACTATTTAAAACGAAATTTTTAATTACTTATTTGAACCGGCAAGACTCTTTCCCAGTTCAAATATCCTTTTGAGTTCTTCCTGTTTATTCTTAATATCCCCGACATCGCGCACATCGGTAACATGGATTTTATCAACAATTTCCATCATATACGTTTTACCCACCGTATGTTCAAAAACTTTGAATGCCAGATCGGCTGCACTTGGATCCTTGAGATCTTGAACCATGCCGATAACAGCTCTTTTTCCTTTGAGCGGGTTATTGATAAATCGCAAAGCATCCATTGTGCCCAGCTCGCCAACGATCTCCACTTCCCAACAGGGCAGGCATCGCTCAAAAAACCGCGCCATAATCGCAGTATAGCTGGCACAATAAAGAGGCGACGCAAAGAGTATCATATCAGCGGCAATCATCTCCTGGAGCAAAAAATCCATATCATCGCGAAAAATTTTACATTTTACCCCAGGGGACATCATGCAGTTCCGAAAACACCCCCGGCACTGGTTTATGGTAAGATCTTCAAGAAAAACTTTTTTTACCGCTGCTTGTGCTTCGGCGGCGCCGTTAAGAAATGTATCCACCATAATATCTGTATTGCCTTTTTTGCGGGGACTTCCCACCACACCCATTACAACCATATTCTTTCCTTTCGATAAATAAAACCTGCAATAAAAACAAGCAGTTTCAACCTGGCGCTCTCATAGTTACCGCACCACACAAGCGTTTTCGGTTTTACCGCTGTCCCATAGGTTACTTATTGATAATCCGCTTTTACTTTTCTGTCAATGCAAAACCCTGCAGAGCGTTCCCAGGAAAATACCCTTAAAAACTCAATGGGCGGCAAGATACAGAAGGTACCGAAATGGTTAACAAAGCCAAAAACCACATCGTGGTGGCGTCGAAAACCAGCAAGTGCGCCCGACACCAAACCGTAAATCCATTCCTGGGAACTTCTTGAAAAGCCTGCCATTATTTGGCGGCAGGGTTTTTGACGTTATTGGTATGTGCTGAGAAAACCCGGTGTCGGAAGCGTTCGGGAAAGGCGGAAATGAATTGGTAGGGAATAAATTATTAGTTTTAATTTTAATTGTGAGGATGCTCCCCGCGTTGTGCGCGGGGAGCATCCTGGTCTTGCCCTCATTTAATCAGTTCCAGCAGCGAGGCCCATAACCGCGTCCCCTGAAACCATAACCGGGCCCTGGGCAGCACCAAGGATTTGGCCCCATACCACAGCCGAATCCCTGTCCGTATCCCCCAAGCATGCTGTTAAAACCAAATGCACATCCTGGCGGCAGTTGTGCGATCTGTTCAGGGGTCAGTATTTTCCGAGCTTCAAGCTGATAGGTAACGCTTCGATCATTAAGATTGGCTTGCAAATCTGAGATTTCTTTCTGCAGCGCAGTTACCCTGCTGTGTTCAGGATTGGTTTCCAGGAGCAAACTGTTCAATTCAAGCTGCTTTTGCCCCATTTTATTGTATAGGGTCGCCACTTCTTTACGGTAAGACTGATACAGGTTGTCCAGTTGTTTCTGCTGGGTATCGGTCAGGTTGAGACCTAAAAAATCAGAACGCCAACCGGGGCCGGATCCCCACCCCCCGCCCCGGCCAAATTTCCACCACTGAGCTTCGGCAGATGCTGCAGACATAACCAGCCACATCGTTAAAATTGGTAATATGCTGATAGATAATTTGTTTTTCATGGTCAATACCTCCATACGGGTTACTGTTAGGGTTACTGGTTTGAGCCGAGACAGCCCCGTCCCGAAAGGGTTTGGAATAGGCGAAGATGCATCGGCAGGGACTGAACCATCAATCGTAATTGCCAGGATGCCCCGCGCTGTCCGCGCGGCGTATCACTTTATTCTATTCAGTTAAACATCAAGCAATTTAAAAACTTGCGCCGGTTTATGGTCAGGGCATATTCATCCGTCCTCGGCCGCCACCGAATCGCGGACCTCTGCCGCACGGGCCTTGACACATCCTGCTCTGGATGTTTGCAAGATACAGCCTTCTTTGTTCCGGCGTCATGGCTGCCGTTTCTTGTAGAATCTGCTCTATAACGGCTTGCTGGATCTTGCCCTGGAGCGCGTTGACAGACTGAACTGCTTCTTTAATTTTTTTGCGGTCTGGCGGATCAGACATCAACAGTTGAGCAAGATGCTCCTGTTTATTCCTGACCCTAATGCGCTCCTGCCGTATCCTGTTTCGAAATTCTAATCGGGATTGCAGAACCTGCGGCGGAACGTCTTTAAATTGCATTTCCTGCCAGACTAACGGTTTGGTTTGGTTCCCCCAATACTGTCGGGCGAGAGGATAGCCAATCGCCACCAAAACCGCCCCATTGATAGCAAGCGAAAAAACCAGAATGAGTTTCAGCCAGGTATTGTTCATTGGTCTTCATCTCCCTGTGGATAATGTAATTCAATATATGCCTGCCCTATTGTCTGTGAAGGCAGTTCATGGAAAACCTCAAGGTAAAGCGGGTCTTCTGCTTCATTCACAACCTCACGCAATCCCACCACCACGGTGCCAAGCTGCGCTCCAACAAATATGCCCAGCATAAGGGCGACAGTCGCAGCGGCGGGCACCGGTATTCGAAGGTGAAAGATTTTGTGCCAGAATGATTCCTGCGCCTCTGTGCGGAGCCGCTCAAGTGTAACCGGGATAAGATTGGGAACCGTCTCTGGCTGGGGAAGGTCACGCAAAAGATCCCAGACACGGGATAATAAAGCAGCCTCTTTCGCACACTCCCCGCACTCTGCCATATGGGTTCTGATGGCCTCGGTCTCGTGTTGGTCGAGCTGGCCATCCAGATATAACATTAGTCGTTTACGGATTTCATGACACTTCATTGCCGTTGCTCCTATGTAGTTAAACAAACACGGAATAAAATTCTTGCTCTGAATGCCGCAGAATATGATACGCTGGTCTAAGGTTTGGGAATCTGGTTCTCCGCCAATAATGTTTTCAACGTTTCCATTCCGCGAAAAATAAGAGACTCTACGGCCGAAACAGAACAGCCCAGTATCTCTGAAATCTCCCGGTAACTCAAACCGTCAAACCGCAGCAGCGTGATTGCTAATTTCTGTCTTTCGGGGAGGGTATTTAATGCCTGTCGTACCCGCCGGGATCGTTCCTGTCGGATAAAATTTTTTTCCGGTGAATCAGCGTGGATAAGAGGTGCCGCTGAAGATACGCTTTGCTGCGACTGGTCTTCTGCCCTGAACAATGGATCTTTTTTTTGCTTGACGCTGAAGTTGATACAGTGATTGGCTATTATTCGGTACAGCCAGGTAAAAAGCTCGGCATTGGGTTTATAGGAGTGAGCAGAACGATATACCTTTAAAAAAATATCCTGTACCAGGTCGCGGGTGTTTTCCGCATCTCCTACGAAACGATAGACAGTGCGAAAGACGCGATCCTGATACCGGTTCATAAACGCCGTAAAAGCCGCGGTATCTTTTCGGGCTATTGCTTTGATAAGTTCATAATCTGAAGCGTGCTCATACACCGCTTAAATTCCTTTACAAGTGAACGCGGGGTGTTCAAAAGGGGTCATTGTGACTGCAAAGAACAATCTCTTGGTAATATAACGGTCATAATTTCCTGCAACCAGAGATTCATGGTATCCGCTCATCATGAAAGTTTGGGGTATTCCATAATTCCAGATGGTTTTAGTATATGAAGAAGCTTTTCCAAATGAAACAATTCTTATTTTATAAAATTGCGTTTGGGAACCATTTTCTAACCTTTGAGTGTTCCCCAAGGTTTCATTGTTTATTATGAAAAAACCAAAGGACATAGTGATAACAGTTGTTATTTTTGACCTTGGCAAAGTTATTGTGGACTTTGACCACCGCATGATTTGTAAAAATATGGCACGGCATTGCCCTTTCAATGCCCACGATATTTACCAGAGAATTTTTAATTCAGGGCTTGAAGCACAATTTGATGAAGGAATTATAACTCCTCGCAATTTCTTCGAACATATAAAACACCAGCTGCATTTCTCCGGCTCCCTCACCGAATTCCAGAAAATTTGGAATCATATTTTTAGGCTTACTCCGGGTATTTCTCCGATAATTATTAACCTGAAGAAACACTATCGGCTTTTGTGCCTTTCAAATACTAACCAATGGCATTTTGAATACTGTTTGAAAACATTTCCCGTACTCCAGTATTTTGATGATTTTATATTATCTTATCAAATAAAGAAAAGAAAGCCGGATCCGGGAATTTTCCAGGCAGCTCTGGCGAAAGCCAACTGTTCCGCAGCCGAATGTATTTATATCGATGATATATGTGACTATGTAAAAGCTGCTGCTTCTCTGGGAATACGGGCAATCCATTTTACATCGGTCTCGCAGCTTAAAAAGGCGCTTCAGGGATACGTCCACATTTGACACCGGTTTATTAGTGGTTATTTTATAACTATAAGTAAAAATATATGAAATCAATACAGGATACGATATTGAGTATCAAAACCTCTTTATGAACAGAAAGGCGCGTATCATGAGCAACGATAAAATACCCAGTCCGCGCGAGCTTGAAAAAGAGCTTAACGAATATTTATCAAAAAAATACGGGCAGCATGTGCGTCTGTCGGTGCCGTTTTTATTGCCTGATCGGGGCGAGACTGGTTTAGAGGATCAGGAAAAAAAGAAAACCCCGCTCGCGGCAAAGATTAATTTTGATATGAAGCCCGAAGAGCTGGAAGCCTATCTTAATGAATATGTTATTAAGCAGGATCGGGCAAAGGAAATACTTTCCACAAAAATCTGCACGCATTTTAATCGTATTAAGCATGCGGATGAAACGGGACCGGTGGGAAATATTAAAAATAATATCATCATGATTGGGCCAACCGGCGTCGGCAAAACGTTTCTGATCAAACTCATTGCCCAGAAAATCGGCGTACCGTTTGTTAAAGGTGACGCAACCAAGTTCAGCGAAACCGGTTATGTTGGAGGCGATGTTGAAGACCTGGTGCGGGACCTGGTACGGGAAGCAAACGGCGATATAGAGTTGGCGCAATATGGCATCATCTATATTGATGAAATTGACAAGATTGCCAGCAGCAATAACCTGTATGGACCAGACGTGTCCCGGACCGGCGTGCAGCGGGCTCTGTTGAAACCCATGGAGGAAACGGAGGTTGACCTGAAGGTTCCTCATGATATTGTTTCGCAAATGGAAGCAGTTGAACAGTACCGGAAGACCGGCAAGCGGGAAAGAAAAATAATTAATACTAAAAACATTCTTTTTATCGTCAGCGGCGCTTTCAATGGGCTGGAAAAAAGGATCAGCGAACGTTTGGTCAGCAAGGGACTGGGTTTTGGCGCGGAGCTGAAGATGCCCGGCAAAGAGTACGAATTGCTGGCAGAAGTTAAATCTGAAGATCTTATGAATTATGGTTTTGAATCAGAATTCATCGGCAGGTTGCCGGTGATCGCGATCTTTGAACCGTTGACGGTTGATGACCTCTACGCCATTCTGAAAAATATCAATAGTGCAGTGATAAACAGTAAAAAGCGCGATTTCATGGCATATGGCATTGATATTCGTTTTGAAGATGATGCCTTGAAAAAAATTGCTGAAATGGCTCATGCGGAAAAAACCGGCGCCCGCGGCCTTATCAGCGCCGTTGAAAAGGTGCTGCTGAAATTTGAGAAGAAATTGCCCTCCACACAGATTAAAAAACTGGTAGTTACCAAAGAAATGGTAGATAACCCGGGGCGCGAATTGAAAGCGTTGTTGAATCGCGCCGATTTGTCAGGAATGTATCAGCGGCATCAGGAGTTGTTACATGCCGAACAGCAAGAATTACGCGAAAGGATTTTACAGAAGAAAGAGTCCTTTACCGAAGCCCAGAAAGCATTTTTAACGGTTGAACGGCTCAATATTATTGTGGATCATGCAGTGGTGCGGTGCCGTGATTATCAGCATGTTATTGAAGAGGCAATGAACATAGCGAGCCTGACGAGAATTTTTGAGCGGAAATTTCAGGCCAGACATGGTATTAGTATTCAATTTGCTGAACCTGCGGTTGATCTGATTATAGATAAAGTATTGTCTGAAAAGACCAGTGTAGAGGCCTTGCTGGAAAACCTTTTCAACAATTATGAGCACGGATTGAAGCTTGTTCGGCAAAAAACCGGCAAAATCAGCTTTGTCTTTCCTCGCGAAGCGGTCGAGAATCCGCAGCATTATCTCAATAATTTAATTAAGAAATCTTATCAGCAGGGAGTATAAATGGCAACGAATGAAGATTATTACAAGCTTCTGGGCGTGAGCAAAACTGCTACCGAGACTGAGATAAAAAAAGCCTACCGCAAACTTGCACTTCAATATCATCCGGACCGGAATCCGGGCGACAAGGCCGCAGAAGAAAAATTTAAAAAAATCAACGAAGCTTATGCGGTGCTGAGCGATAAAGAAAAACGCGCCCAGTATGACCGTTTTGGTTCGGCCGGTTTTCATCAGCGATTTAGCCAGGAAGACATTTTTCGCGGTTTCGATGTCGGCGATATCTTTAAAGACATGGGTTTTGGATCGGAAGATATTTTCAGCCGACTTTTTGGCGGCGGAGCCCGGCGCACGACGACATACGGCCCCGGCTTTGGCGGCAGAACACGGGGTGGTGCTACCATCAATATTGAGGATTTATTTGGCGGGGGAGGAGGTTTTGGGGCAGCATCCTATGCGCCGTCGGGCAGAGATCTGAACTTGAATATCACGCTTGATTTTCTGGAAGCAGTGCATGGTTGTGAAAAAAAGATCGCCTATATTGTTGACGGCAAACGCAATGAAGTAACGGTAAAAATACCCCGGGGGATTAATAGCGGACAGAAGCTGAGGCTTCCCGGCAAAGGAGAGCGCGGCATGGCGCAAACACCGGGAGACCTTTATGTGACCGTGCAGGTTACGGATCATCCGGTTTTCAAACGTGAAGGATATGACATTATTGTTGACAAAGAAATAAAACTGACTGAAGCAATTCTGGGAACCACCATTGAAGTGCCCACCCTGCATGGAACAAAAAAAATAAAAGTTCCTCCCGGCATACAGAGCCAGACAAAATTGCGCCTTAAGGGCTGCGGTATTCACCACTTTAAGGGGAACGGCCAGGGTGATGAATATGTGAGAATTATTGTGCAGATCCCAAAACACCTCACGCCCCGCCAGAAAAAACTGGTTGAAGACCTGTCGCAGGAAGGACTATAAATACCCGTTTTTTGTTTCACGCTGCTCCACAACACAATTGATGACGCAATCAGAACAGGAGGACTCCAATGATATCCAAAAAACTACTTGATACCATACTGCACAAAGAAGACAAGTTGTCCAAACGGTGGGTGGAACAGATCAGGAAATCTGCCTATATGAAATGTTATCAGCGGCGCCGGGAGGATGAACTGATTCGCAGAAACAAGAAATTTTTTGAACAATTGGCTCACTGGATCAATGACGATGTATCCCGGGAAGAAATTGATCATTACTTTGAATCCGTTGGTAGAGAACGGTATAAAGAAGGTTTTCCTCTGCCGGAAATTATCTATGGCGTGTTTTTAGCGAAAAAAGTTCTCCATGATATGCTGATCGAGGAGACGTTGCTGGACACCGCTATGGAAATTTACCAAGTGTTGGAACTTATAACACTTATTTACAATTTCTTTGACCAGGGTAATTTTAATATTATTCTGGGCTACCTGGACGAGATGAGCGCAGCGATTGGCAAGAGTGGGAAGCTAACCGGCGACGAACTGAATAAATTCTTTGTAACCGGGTCTTTTAAAGACGAACATATCAACTTTACCTAAGTTACAACCGCACAAATAGCATGAATCTGTTGCCAAAGCTGAGAAATGATATTCAGATCATTCCTGCGCGTATTCAGGGACGCCAGGTGTTGGCTGTCAAAGACCTTGCCGGGCTGAGAAGGGATGTTATCGGACTTGCTCCCGAGATGGCCGCGTTCCTTCCTTTTTTTGACGGACAACACAGCCCTCGTGATTTACAGATTGCTTTGATGCGGCAGAGCGGCGGGCGGTTGGTAATGGCAGAAGACATAGAACGCATGGTCGAAGAGTTCGATAAGCTGTTTATGTTACAGACAGAGCGGTATTTTGAAAAAATAAACCAACTCAAGCAGTCTTTTTATGCGCTTGATTATCGGCCCCTTGCGAACTGCAGCGAGTATTTTGGCAATGAGGAAGCACTCAATGGCATGGTTGAAAACATGATTGCATATGGCGCTGAGGGTCTTCCCGTCATACCCGAAAGAATACGCGCTCTGGTTGCACCGCATATTGATTTACAGGTGGGGGGTGCTACCTATGGGAAAGCCTATGCAGCCATTAGACATCTAAAACCAACACGGCTGATAATCCTTGGTACCGGTCATGCACTAGAGGACGGGATCTTTTGCCTTACGACCAAGGATTATCAGACGCCGTTTGGCGGTTTGCCTACCGATAAAGAGGCAGTGCAACTGCTTCGGCGTGCCGGCGATGGCGTCGTCGCTGACGATGATTTTCCGCACCGCACGGAGCATGCCATTGAATTCCAAACGCTGTTCCTGCGGAAGATATTTCCTGGCCCAGTTATGATGGTGCCCATTTTGTGCGGGTCAATGCACAGATATTTTACGGAATCAAGCCGTCCCTCTGAAATACCGGAGGTCGGCCGGTTTTTGGCGTGTCTTGCCAAATTGATAGACGAAACAACGCTGGTTGTTGCCGGTGTTGACATGTGTCATGTCGGCCCGAAGTTTGGTCACCCGCATCCTGCGTCATATTATGAGCAGGAATTCAACACCCATGATCATACGCTGCTTGACGCCCTCTGTATTGGCTCTGTGCAAGCATTCTGGGCCGAAGGGAAACGGGTTGAGGATCGGTATCATGTGTGCGGATTTTCCGCACTTGCCTGTCTGTTGGAACTGTTGCCGGGTGTTACCGGCCAAGTGCTTGATTATCAGATATGGCATGAGGCCGAGACGCACTCGGCCGTCTCCTATGCTGCGGCGGTGTTAAGTTCTTAGGGAATATTCTTTTAGGGTACACACGTAGCTTGTCAATTGTACATATTTATTTACAGCTACCAAATATAAAGGCCTAAAACATTCCTGTTTTAGGCCTTTTCTTTGTTGTATGTTCATTTATTTGCCAATGGTCGGGGCGACTGGATTTGAACCAGCGACCACTTGAACCCCATTCAAGTGCGCTACCAGGCTGCGCTACGCCCCGACACAATCGAATTTAAACATGTTTTACCATGGGTGTCAAGGAACTTTGTCTCAGGACGGTCCCCGACATTTTTTATCGTTTGAAAAAGAAAGTTAAGCGAAGTTTTTCGCTTCACCAATATAGTTATTTGGTTCGTTCACGAACCTCGTACCTTCCGTATACCGCCGATGGCGGACAGCGAGCAGTCCTTTTGATATCGCGAATACTTTAGGTCTTGCATTATTTTGAATTTACCGGCTTCTGTCGTGTCAGAAGAGAGATATGATTTAATCCTGCGCATTCTGTGTGTGAACGCTGCTTGCTTGGTTCTTCGAGCTTGTTTTTTTGGTACCTACTGCAATTAATTTATCTATTGACATTTATAAATTATTTCACTTCTGGCCGGTTAACCGATTTTAGTTAATGAATAAGCGAAACAAAATCAACAGATTATGTAAGAAAAAGAGTTTTTTCGATTTGAACACATATCTAT